>Ga0070713_100002572_pt1 | contig 11861 bp, 10 predicted proteins | sample LARL82metaG_FD_65465 | JGI IMG/M metagenome (GOLD analysis project Ga0070713, IMG submission 65465) | Corn, switchgrass and miscanthus rhizosphere microbial communities from Kellogg Biological Station, Michigan, USA - LAR L8-2 metaG | ecosystem: Host-associated > Plants > Roots > Rhizosphere ... | reverse complement strand
CGTCGCCGCGCTCAGGTCCCCAGGCGTTAATTGGTACTCGTGCGGATCCTGCCCGGGCTTGATCACTGAAGTCACCACCACATTTTTTCCGCCAACTTTCTGCGCGATTTCCGAAAGAACTGTGGAGAAAGAAGCCACCTTGATCTGGGCCTGCAGCTTAGCGGTTGAAAAAAGCAGCAAACAGACGCAGAAAGCTCTCGAGACAGATGCGAGACCCATAAGGAAAGATTCAACAGTTGCAACTTACTTGCAACAATAAAGGTCTCTGCTACAACTTTCGCTCTCCAATGTTGTTTTTCCGTTCACTGCACCGTAATATTGTTGATCGTGAAACTTTCTAAGCGGGGCGAGTACGCCCTCCGGGCGCTGATTGATTTTGGGCTAGCACAAGCACTCGGTAAGCCGCTTCTCCAGGTAAATGAACTCGCTTCCAAAGAAGAGTTGCCCGTCAAGTTTTTGGAACAAATCCTGATGCAGCTCAAAGGAGCCGGCTATCTGGACAGTCGTCGCGGTAAACATGGCGGCTACCTCCTCGCCAAACCTCCCGAAGAGATCATCATCGGCCATGTCGTCCGCCTAATCGACGGGCCGCTCGCACCCATCGCTTGCGTCAGCCAGATGGCTTACGAACGTTGCACTTGTCCGGATGAAGAGCATTGCGGGTTACGCATGCTGATGTCCGACGTTCGGAATGCGATCGCCAACATCTTGGATCGGTTTACCCTGGCTCAAGTGGTAGAGGTTACACTTCGCAAAATGCGGCGAGACAAAGTCCCCTTGCCATTTGCCGCGACCGCTCTTCGCCCCGAAGAAGGCGCCGAGCTCGAAGTATTGGAGTCGTAGCTGAGACAATTACTGGTGGGGCGAGCCTCCCGAACGGCCTGACAGCGGCAACAGAGCGATCGATGTTGCCCTAGTCTGCACAGACTACGCCGAAACGCCGCCGAGCCGTCGTGGCAGGACTCACCGTGTCTTTTCGCACATACAACGCAGCGCTCTTGCCTTCGAACCACGGACCTGCTCGACAACAGGGAAGACAATCAGTTTTCTGGCTTCGTATCGCTGCCTTTCTAGCGTTACTCCTGGTCGCTTGTTGGCGGCCGGCTGATCGGCTGACATCAACGATCGCCACGCTACTCGCGCTGACCGTCTTAGATCGGCGCGGCTTGACGCTTGCAGCCGCTGCCGGTGCGGTGGCCCTCCTCTATCATTGCGAAGGTGCCGCCATCCTGTTTGGCGTTTTTGGCTACACGCTCTTCTTTTACTCCTTGATCGGACTGCGCTCCAAACGCGCGGCAATCATTGGTTTCGGCTTTGGAGCAGGTATCGTCGCGCTCAACCTCCGCTGGCTAGTCTCAGAATTCGATGCCCGCTGGGCTGGTCTGGTTCTGTTCATCGTCGCTTTATATGGCGGCGCTTTCATGGCTGCACTCGCCGCTCTTCTGCGCTACTCCCTGATACGGCGCCCAGGAATCTTAGGGATCACGTTGACAGTATTACTCTTGCCAACCGCTGAGTATCTCCGGGTGGCAGCTCCCCGGTTTGGAACCAGTAACCTGTATTCCGCACATTTGGTGGTTGCTAATATCGACATTGCTCAAGCGGCCCATTGGGTGGGCGCAGGCGGCCTCAGCGCTCTCATGGCGTTTTGTTCTTATGCTGCCGCGGGTTGGCTGGCCCACGAACGCCGGACGCGATGGCCGCCTCGGATCGCCGCGCGCAAAGCCGCGCGCCGGCGCTTCGGGATCGCGGTTGCTCTCGTTATTCTGACGATAGCCGCCGGCGAGCTTGACCGTATTCGCTCGGGTGATTCTGCAAATTCTACACTCTTGAAGATCGCAGTCATCCAATCTGGCCCGCGTTCCGAAGCCGGAATGGGCCAAGAGCCTTCATCGGCCCCAAGAGACGCACAGCATCAACCTGATTCGCGGACTGAATTGGCAAAGGAGGGCTTGCGCTCGCAAACCCCCGACACGCCGGATTCCGACCCTGAAAATTACGCGGCTTCGTTGAGAAGTTATCTAGGCTCAAATAATCCCTGCGACATCCTTTTCCTGCCTGAAGGCGCAATTTCCATCGGTGAATGGAACGACCCAAACGATCCCAATGCCGAGCCTCTCATGACGCTGTCAGACTTGGAAAACAAGTTTGCAGATCAGATCAATTCCTTCGTTGTAACCGGCGCGATGATCAAGGAAGAACGCGACAAGAAAGTCGCCTTTCGTAATACCGCCATCTCGCTGGACTCGTATTTCAACTTGCTCGGCCAAGTCGACAAACAGTTTGGAGCTCCAATCGTGGAGGTAAATCCGTTCCAAGGAATTCCCGTACTTGAGAGAATCGGAGAACGCGCAACGCATCTATCCCGGCAAATGGAACCGAATCAGAACAGTGCGGTTCTTCCGATTGGCTCTGGCGTGCGCGCAGTTGTCGCAATTTGCAATGAACACCAGCTACCGGACATCTGGTCTCGGCGCGGTGTCTCAGACTTATCATCCGTCAATCTCCAGCTCGTTCTGTCGGACGTTAGTTGGTTTGACCACTCCGACGAGGAGCGTGACCAATCGCGTTTGGCCCGGCGCCTTCTGGCCGCCAAATACCGGTTGCCGTTGCTATATGTTGCCAGCAGCGGTTCCGAACTCTGGAATCAGGAGGGCAGCCTCATGCACGCGCTCGATACCCGGAGCCAGTTCGGAGTTTGGAATCTTTCGATTCCACGTATCGACCCAGCGCGCACAAGCTGGCAACCACCAAGTGAATTGTGGCCTGTCGTTCTGTTCTGCCTTTTGTTTGCCTGGCGCCTGTATCTCTCCGGACGGGCAGCCCGACCAGCGCGGTAAGCCGATAGGCAAATCGTCCTCGTACTCGTCGTCGTCCTCGTCCTCGAAAGTGCGCGGCTGCAGGGCACTTGATGTGGAGCAGATTTTGTGGACCGGTCTCGAGGAAGGGTTTCGTCCCGGAGGGACCAGTGATCGTAGCCAGGCAGTTCACTGCCTGGAATGCGTTTAGAAAAAAGACCCGTCCCGTAGGGCACGGTCTGAGTTGGTCTACTGACAGGTTCGCCATTCAAGGTTGAGAAACGTTCCTTCCCACCCAGTCATACCGTTCCCTACGGGACGGGTTCGGTTTCTTGCATCTCCTGGCAGTAAACTGCCAGGCTACCATCACTTGGTCCCTTCGGGACAAAACGCTTTCCTGAGACCTGTCCGCAAAGTCGAACGCCACATCGACTCGCCAAACCTTTCGAGGACAGCCTGGCCGACATAGCCTCCCGAGTTTCGGAGGAAGGGGCGACGTCGGAACTCTAAACGACGGGGCGAAGCCGGCGGGACGACGACGAGTACGAGAACGATTTGCCTATCGGCCGCCCACCTTTAGCATTGGCATAAGCAGCCCATACCGTTACAATCTTGCGCATTGTTTCGAGCTCTGACTAAGGTTGAATCGAATGGACAGATTCAAATCCGCGTCCAAGCCGTTAAGAGACCGTAACTCCTTAGCAGCAGCTTGAAATAACCTCTGCAACTGAACTCAAGGAAGAAACACTGCTCATGAAGAAATCGTCTTCGCTCCTGGCCGCTGCTTTGCAACTACTGGCGTGCGCCAGCCTTATACCGAACAGCGGTTCCGCCAAGGTAGATCCCACCAATTCCTCCCAGGCAACAATCTCGGAAAGAGTCGCGCGCGTCCGCAGCGCGATGGTCGAACAAACCAAACAGGACACCGAACAAAGTGGCGCCCAGCTGACCGGATGGGGCAACTGGCATAATGGCTGGCGGAATTGGGGAAATGGTTGGCGTAAAGGCGGTTGGGGTAATGGTGGCGGCGGCTGGGGTAAGTGGGGTAAAGGCGGCTGGAAGAAGTGGGGTAACTACTAGTCCCCTGGCTAACACAAATTTTTAAATCGGAAAGGATGCGTTCGGCGTTAACCCGACGCATCCTTTGTGTCTTTGGGCTTTATTGCCGGGCGTTCGCAAACCTGGTAGGGCGAGGCTCCGGAACGATCAGAGAATGTTTGCAGGGCGGACGACCTTACCTGACCCGCAACGTTGTTACACCTAAAGACGCGCCGAGCCGTGGCCCAGCGCAACACCCGGCTCGGCACGTTTGTTGGCGTTACACGGTGCTTCGGCCGCTCAACTTATTGATTCCTTGGTAAAGCGAGCAGCCATTCTGGAGCCTCGCCCCATCAGGTTTCTGATTCGGAGGCGTCCGCTGGCCGATGTGAGTCCGACCTAAAACCTCAAATGTAAAACCTAAACCTAGAACCGTTTAGACTTTACCCGATCAAGAGAGTATGCTTTCTAATCCCGATGCATTTAGTCGGGTTCCCTATGCGATCGCTCCTCCGATCCCTCGCCATCCTCTCTGCGGCCGGCTCGCTCGTAACCCACGTGTCGGCAGACCCCATCCGTCTCTTCAATGTCTCCTACGATCCAACACGCGAGCTTTACGAAGAATTTAACCAGGCCTTCGCCAAGGATTACCTTTCCAAGACGGGTAAACAGGTGACCATCGAACAGTCTCACGGAGGGTCGGGCAAACAGGCTCGCTCTGTGATCGACGGGCTCGACGCAGACGTCGTAACTCTGGGTCTCGCTGCTGACATCGATGCCCTTCACGACAACGGAAACCTAGTCGCCGCAGACTGGCAGACGAAATTCCCGCACAATAGCTGTCCCTACACTTCGACCATCGTGCTTCTGGTCAGGAAAGGGAATCCAAAAGGGATAAAAGACTGGCCGGACCTGATCAAACCGGGCATCCAAGTGATCACGCCGAACCCGAAAACCTCCAGCGGCGGCAGGTGGAATTTCATCGCGGCTTGGGGCTACGCGCTCAAAGCCAATCAGAATGACGAGGCCAAAGCCAAAGAATTTATCACCGCCCTCTATAAGAACGTCCCGGTGCTAGACTCCGGCGCTCGCGGATCGACCACCACCTTCGTGCAACGAGAACTCGGGGATGTCCTAATTGCTTGGGAAAACGAAGCCTATCTTAGCTTCAAAGAATTTGGAGCCGACAAATTCGTGATCGTCAATCCTTCGGTCAGTGTTCTGGCCGAACCTCCGGTAGCGATAGTCGATAAAGTCGTAGACAAAAAGGGAACCCGGGACGCGGCCACGGCCTATCTACAATATCTCTACACCCCGATTGGCCAAGAAATCATCGCGAAGAATTTCTATCGGCCGACCGATCCCCAGGTCTACGCGAAGTACAGCAAGCAATTCCCCAATATCGAGCTGTTCACAATCGATAAGGTCTTCGGCGGATGGAAGGTCGCTCAAGCCAAGTTCTTCGCTGATGGCGGCGTCTTTGATCAGATCTACCAACCTAGATGACAAATTCTGTTCCTTTCAGTCTCTGGTGGCGGCGGCAAATCCTTCCCGGCTTTGGTTTGAGCCTCGGGTTTACTCTGGTTTACTTGAGTCTGATTGTCCTGATCCCGCTCGCCGCCCTTTTTATAAAGGCGTCCGGGATCGGGTTTGACGGGTTTGTCCGCACGATCCTCAGTCCGCGGGTTTTGGCCGCATTCCAACTTAGTTTTTCGGTCTCTTTCTACGCCGCGTTGGTAAACATATTCCTGGGCACAATCCTAGCGTGGGTACTTGTCCGGTATCGATTCCCTGGCCGCCGATTCTTAGATGCGATCGTCGATTTTCCGTTTGCTTTGCCGACCGCGGTTGCCGGTATCGCTCTCACAGCGATCTATTCACCGAACGGCTGGATCGGAGGACCCGTTCACATGCTCACCGGCTGGAAACTAACTTTTACTCCTTTGGGCATCTTTCTGGCGCTCGTTTTTATCGGATTTCCCTTTGTCGTTCGAACGGTTCAACCCGTGTTAGCGGATCTCAACATCGAGTTCGAAGAGGCTGCGGCTAGCTTAGGAGCATCCCGGCTCCAAACCATTTTCCGGATCGTGATTCCGGAACTGATTCCCGCGGCGCTCACCGGCTTCACTCTGGCATTTGCTCGGGCACTCGGAGAATATGGTTCTGTGGTTTTCATCTCGGGGAACATGCCGATGAAAACCGAGATCGTGCCGCTGTTGATTATGATGGAGCTGGATCAGTTCCATTATACCGAGGCTACGGTCATCGCGGCCGTGATGCTGGTCGTTTCGCTGATCTTACTATTTCTAATCAACGGGTTACAGCGCTGGGGAAAACTCAAAGGTGAGTTTGTTTGAACCATGGAAACCGTCAGTCCAATACCGATCAGCCATCCGGCCATCCGCGATCCGTGGCCAGTGCGAGCCGTCCTTCTGATCGTTGCGATCGTGTTCGCGGTTCTATTCCTTTTCGTTCCCCTCTTAGCGGTCTTCTATGAAGCTTTCCAAAAGGGCATTCCCGGTTACCTGGCTGCGTTAGGGAAACCAGCATCGCAGTCTGCTATTCAACTCACGCTGCTAGTGGCCGCTATCGCGGTTCCCGCCAATCTGATCTTCGGCGTCGCCGCATCCTGGGCGATCGCCAAATTCAATTTTCCCGGTAAGACCGTTTTGATTTCTCTCATCGATCTACCCTTCGCAGTTTCACCGGTTACATCCGGGCTATTGTTTGTCCTGCTATTCGGCGCTCGCGGTTGGTTCGGCCCCCTGCTCAGTGCCTGGAACATCAAAATCATCTTCGCTCTCCCCGGGATCGTACTTGCCACCATCTTCGTTACTTTTCCGTTTGTCGCTCGCGAGCTGATCCCGCTCCTCACCTCCCAAGGCAGCGACGAGGAACAAGCTGCGCTCTCATTGGGCGCCAACGGCTGGCAAACCTTTTGGCGTATCACCTTACCCAAAGCTCGCTGGGGAATTCTCTACGGAGTCATCTTGTGTAACGCGCGCGCCATGGGCGAGTTCGGCGCCGTCTCCGTAGTTTCCGGCCATATCCGCGGACTCACCAACACCATTCCTCTCCACGTCGAGGTTTTGTACAACGACTACGATTACGTGGGGGCTTTCGCTGTCGCTTCACTGCTGGCGTTGCTTGCCCTTATTACCCTCTTCATCAAGGCGCTCCTCACCTGGCGCAGAGCAGATCTTTTACCTGACTAACGAAACCCATTTCACCACAGAGACACAGAGAGAACGCAGAAATGAAACTAACAGATAAAGGCGATTACTTCAGATTCTGAACTCCTGCATTCCTCCAATATGCGCATCGAAGCAAAACAACTAGTCCGGCGTTTCGGCGCTATCATTGCCTTGGATGGGGTCTCTCTGGCCGTTGATGATGGCGAGTTAGTCGCGTTGCTTGGTCCCTCTGGTTCCGGAAAAACCACCCTGTTGAGATTGGTAGCCGGCCTCGATTTCCCCGATTCCGGGCGCATCTTGTTCGACGGTTCGGATGCCACGTCGCTTCCGATCCAGAAACGCCGGGTTGGTTTCGTGTTTCAACACTATGCTTTGTTCCGGCACATGAGCGTCGCCAAGAACGTCGCCTTCGGCCTCGAAGTGAACCGCCATCAATTTCGGATGAGCCGCCGCGAGATTCAGGATCGAGCCAGTGAATTACTCCGATTGGTCCAGCTGCCCGGCTTCGAAAATCGCAGCCCGCACCAGCTTTCAGGCGGTCAACGCCAACGCGTAGCTTTGGCCCGAGCACTAGCCATCGAGCCTCGCATTCTCTTGCTTGATGAACCTTTTGGCGCCTTGGACGCCAAGGTTAGAAAAGAACTGCGCGCCTGGGTTCGCAGCCTGCAACAACAGTTAAAGATCACCACAATCTTCGTCACTCATGACCAGGAGGAAGCCCTTGAGTTGGCCGATCGCGTCGTGGTTATGAACCACGCTCATATCGAGCAGGTCGGCACTCCGTCCGAAGTGCATGATTTCCCAGCCACACCCTTCGTTTCCGAATTTCTACGTGGTACGCCGCTACAAACCGTTCCCGCCGGTCGCTGAGTCCCAACCGCGTTTATAAGAAGAAAAATCTCACGCAAAGACGCAAAGCCGCAAAGGTTAAGACTAAGACAGACTAACACCTAATCCGATCAGCCTTGGGGACGAGCGGCCCACCAATTGGGAAGCTGGGTATCGCCCGCATTTGAAACATCCTCCTCCGAACCTTTGCGGCTTTGCGTCTTTGCGTGAGATTTTTTTTCTTTGGCTTTGGACCACGAAGTCAGCCTAGTATTTCAGTATCCTCGACAAAAATTGCCTGGTCACTTCCTCTTTCGGCTGGTCCAGCACTTGTGCGGGCGGTCCGCACTCGACGATCCGGCCTTGACTGAGGATGGCAATCTGGTCGGCTATCCGATGCGCGAAACCCATCTGATGGGTCACTAAAACAAAATCGCGGCCTTCTTCGCGAAGCTCCTCGATCAGGTCTAACACCTCGCCCGTCATTTCGGGATCCAAAGCGGAAGTAGGTTCATCGAACAAGAGCAGCTTCGGCCTTATCGCCACGGCGCGAGCGATAGCGATTCGTTGGCGTTGCCCACCCGAAAGCTGGGCCGGTTGCTTATGTGCGTGCTCGATCAATTGAAACCGCTCCAAGATCTCGGTGGCGGTATCCCGGGCTTTTTGTGAAGAATACCCATGAACCTTTTCGAGCGGCAGGGTCACGTTAGCAAACGCAGTAAGATGAGGGAACAAATTGAAACTCTGAAACACCGTTCCCACCGTCCGCCGATGTTCTCTCAGCAACTTTTCCTGAAAAACGATCTCGTTGTCATTCAACCAAACCGCACCTTGATCCGGCCGTTCCAACCCCGCGATCACTCGAAGCAAAGTCGATTTACCTCCGCCAGAGGGACCAATCAACGCCAGGGTGTGAACCTGCTCGAGTAAGAGTGCGATGTCGCTCAAAACGAGCTGCGTGCCAAAGCTCTTGCTCAGATTTCGGATCTCAAGTTTCAAATTTGGTCCTTCGCTCCAACCATTGAGTCCAAAGCGTAATCGGCACTGTGAGCACCAGATAACCCACCGCCAACGGGATATAAGTCTCAAACAGGCTATACGTCAGTCCCCCCACTTGCTGTGCATTCCAGGTAAACTCACCGATTGAGATCACCGATAAAAGCGACGAATCCTTGATTAAAGCAGCAAACATCCCGGCCAAACCCGGCAGGATCACTCGGATGGCCTGTGGAAAAATGACATACCGATAGGTCTGAACCCGGCTCAATCCGATGGCTCGCGCCGAATCCAGCTGGGAAACTCCAACGCTTTCGATACCTCCCCTCACGATCTCACTGATATAAGCCGCGTAACAGATAGCCAGAGTACCCACTCCAACCACGAAGCGGTTCTCCAAATGGATCGCGGATGCAATCACATAAAATGCGAAAGAGATTTGCACCAGAAGCGGAGTGCCTCGAATCGTCTCCACATAAATCCGGCCAAGCGCCTGCAAAACGAAAAATCCGGAACGCCGGACGAGCGCAACGATCACCCCGATCAGCGTGCTCAGAACCAACGCGATGGCGGACACCGCAATCGTAGTGAACCATCCTCGCCAAAAAAAGTTCGCGTATTCGCTGACTGCGTCCCAGTTCCAATTGTATCGCAGACTGGCAAGGGCATACCACGCCACCAAAGATAAGAGCAGAAAAGCCAATGCCCAATTGATGGTCACCACCCACCAAGCTGGCCGCTGCGTCAACCGTTCCTCCGGCGATTGCCAAAAACAGCGCCTTACACCGCGCCAAGCCCGAACGGCAGAACTCGTGGTCGCTACTTGTGCCATGGACTCAGAAAATAATTGATCCGCAGATTACACGGTGCGACCGAATTACAAGTAGAAATCAACCGCGAGCGGACACGAAAACGGAAACGAACCGCAGATGAACGCGGATGTACGCAGATTAGCGTCCGCGGCATAGTCGAAGCCCAGAACGAAATCTGCGTAAATCTGCGTCCATCCGCGGTTCGTCTTTTCTCTTCGCGTCAATTCGTGTCCATTCGCGGTTGGCGGTCAGGGTTTGGCGCTCACGCGTTGCAGGCAGTCCAGTAAGTACGGAATCAGTTGTTTCTTCCGGGAGACAATATTGTTCATCTCGTACAGATTCGGTCCCAGATTCGGATAGTGGATCAGCTCTTGGAACTCGGGCGGAGCTGCGATCAACAGGCGCGAGTTTTGCGTGTTCACGTCCGTAACCAGCAAGGCGCTGAAATACGCCTCGTGTTTCGCTCGATACTCTTCGAGCGCTTCAAATAGAGCCGCTTTTTTGTCGTCGAAATACGCGAAACTCAGCTCCTCGATTTGCGCTACGCTGAATCGGAAACCGCCCTCTTCGTAATCTTTGCAATCGGCTACCACCACATCTTTTGGCCCCAAGCTCAATAGCGGCGATCCCACGGCAAAAATCTGCTTCGCCAGCTCATCCGGCGCGACCCCACTGATTCTGCTAAGCTCTTGCAACACCTGCGCATCGACCGGCGTCGCGGTCGGCGAGGTCAGATTAAGAGTATCCGAGATGAGCCCAGCCATCAGTAATCCGGCAATCGGCGGTTTGATGGTGATCCCAAACTGTTTGTAGCATAGCGCAACAATTGTACTCGTTGACCCGACTGGATTGTTCCAAAATAAAATCGGCACATCCGTGCGTAAACTTCCCAGGCGATGATGATCCAGGACTTCGACGATCGGAATTTCGTCCGCCCCTTTGACTGCCTGCGTCATCTCATTGTGGTCAACCAAAATGAGCTGGCGCGGCACTGTTTTCAAAAAATCACTCTTGGATAGAATCCCCACCAGACGTTTGCTCTCGTCTAGCACGGGGAAATTAAAATCCGGTGCGTTCGCCGCGATTTTGCGAGCGGCTGCCACTGTGGTTTCGGGAGTAAAACTCGCAAACGTCGGTTCCACAAATTGATCCACCCACACGCTGCCACGGGAAAGGAGCACCGACGTCCCGGTATCAAATCGACTCGAGATTAAGCAGGTGCTCGCGTTTTTTGCTGCTTGGCGGACTTCGGCCGAAACTCCCAGTCCTCCGGTTACGACGATCGTGGTCACACCACCTCGAATAGCGGCTAATTGCACGTCTTCGCGATCGCCGACAAACAGTACAATTTTGCCGCTATCATAGTGCTGGAAACGCCCGAGAAAGGCTTCGATGCTCATCGCCGCCACCATGATAATCAATTGGCGTTCCTCCTGACCCACCGTGCCGGCCAGAACATTCCCATCCAACGCTTCCACCAGGTCCGCGACCGACGCCTTAATCAACCGGTAGCTACTGGTCTCTTCTCGACCGGGAAACAAATGGTTCGTTATTTTCCAGGCCGATAACAATCCGAGACACCGATCTTCATCGTCAACCACCGGCAACCCGCGCAACCGTTTCCGTTCAATCGAATTGATGGCCTTATTGATGGTGGAATGGTGCAACACTGACACCACCTTTGTTTCCATCAGGTCGCCGACTTTCGGGGTCACATCCCCGACGAACTCGGGCGCAGGCACGCCGAACTTTTCAAGGACGAAGTCAATCCGGGCATTAGTGTTTCCGGCCCGAGCGACCAATATGTTGGACGTGCCTAATTCTTGTTTTAATTCCCCGTAAGCAATCGCGGAAACAATCGAATCCATGTCGGGGTTACGATGGCCAATGACGATGGTTTGCATGCGAAATGCTGCTAAAAATTGATGGTTACCGGTAAGCGACGGCGAGCTGGAAAGCAATCGAAGGGATGAAATGTACTCAAATCGCCAAAATTGCAGCGGAGTGAAGGCTCACTCAATGAATAAGTTACGAAGACATGGCGAAAAAGATGCATTTTCACGAGAAGTGGCTAAACCTACTAGTACAATCGACAAACAAATCATTTGAAATGCCCGAAAACCTGGGCAAGTTTAGCGACGAAGATTTTTTCGGATTGTTCTGGGGGGAACAGCAGCCCTTCGTATCCAGCGGAT
>Ga0070713_100002570_pt1 | contig 11862 bp, 7 predicted proteins | sample LARL82metaG_FD_65465 | JGI IMG/M metagenome (GOLD analysis project Ga0070713, IMG submission 65465) | Corn, switchgrass and miscanthus rhizosphere microbial communities from Kellogg Biological Station, Michigan, USA - LAR L8-2 metaG | ecosystem: Host-associated > Plants > Roots > Rhizosphere ... | reverse complement strand
CGCCTTCTGTGTCCATTGCTGCTGGTCTCTGCTCGCATGCATACCACACCTCCCGGGGTTGATGGTTGAGGGGCCATTCCGTGCGCACGCGACGCACTCTATGCGTAGCGCGCCGTGAACGCGCGAAGGAGACGTGCCCTGGCGCTCAGTGAGGATGCGCCCGACGGTTCTCCCGCTGCGCGGGCTGGGCTTGTCGCTCCAGCAAAGCGTCTAGCTTCAACCGAAAGGAAGCCCTGCCGCACTGCTCACTCTAAAACGAGCAACGCTGCTCCGCATGCGCCTAAGGTTGCAAAACTGAAGCGGCAAATTATGCGAGGAATTTGTGCGAATAGCCCTTGAGACACCCTTATGGTGAAGTGGCTTCATATGATACAGTGAGAATTACAGCCTATTCGTCGCGGGAAAAACAGCCTGTTTGCCTATGCCAACAGGATCAACATACAACCATCTTAACAGCTTGCTCCCTGTATCTGTGCTTTAGCCTGACAGGCCAATAGATGGCGCACGATATACATGGGAAGTACTCGTCAGGCGAGGTGAGATCGCATAAGGCGTAGTATCGTCGTACAGGGGGAGGAGGTGGTATGTGGCGCATATCGCGCCGCAAAGGTGTAGGTGTAGAAGCCTGAGTGTGTTTGACGTTCCCTATGACATCATGATGGCAACATGGCATATGGTAGTGTGGCATGTCTGGTACGAGTCAGCGGCGATGCGGGCGGACGTGCGTCTGGGTAGTGGCGATGTGATGTGATGCGGCCGAGCGTAGGGATCATTCGGTAAGGCGAGCGCGACTTCATCGGGCCTGCGCGGTTGGATGAGGTCCACGCATTCGCGCGAATGAGCGCGGCGCAAAGACCATCGCCAGAGAGCCCCACCACGAAAGAGGCGGATGATGGTGCGAATCCTGGTGGCGGAAGACCATGAAGTCATGCGGCGTGGCCTGCGTGATCTGCTCCTGGAGCACCAGGGATGGGAAATATGCGCGGAAGCGCGCAATGGGCGTGACGCGCTCGATCTCGCCGTCCAGTTACACCCAGATGTCGCTGTAGTTGATATCTCCATGCCACTCATGAGCGGCCTGGAGGCTACACGCCACATTCGCACGCAAGCTCCAGATACGGAAGTGCTCATTTTTACCCAGTACGAGAGCGGCCAGTACGTCCAGGAGGCGCTTCGTGTCGGCGCGCAGGGATATATCCTCAAGTCCGACGCGGCTTTACACCTGACAGAAGCAGTAGAGGCGCTTGCCAGACATGAGCCGTTCTTCTCGCCGAGCATCTCGAAAACAATACTGAGTACGTTTGTCAACGCGGAGGAGCAGAAGCGCGATGAAAAGGCTTTATCCACACTCACGGCACGCGAGCGTGAGGTGATGTTAATGCTTGTCTCGGGCAAAAAGAACCGAGAAGTGGCCGATGCCCTTTACCTCTCTCCATTTACGGTTACCACGTATCGGGCAAAAATCATGAAAAAGTCGAACGTTTCTTCGCTTGCCGAACTGATCCTCTTCGCCTTGCGTAACAATCTCATCGACCGCTGATCGTATGTGTCGTACGCGATATGGCGGATGGACCGACGGATGGACCACATGAAACCTGCACCTATACATACTTTGGGCGTAGACATAAAACTACTACGAATTCAGTATTTTCAGTCTAGCTCACAGGTGTTATAGTTCTGGATGCACCCATAAGGCACCGATACCTTTGGGCAGGGGGCGTCGTCGCTCCTCCGTCGAATGGCTAACGTACCTGGTACAGTTGTGCGTCCTATGCGTCATAGGACAATGCGTCTCATGCCTTAGTCATTTCGATTATCCCCCTCCCAGGGCGTGGTACTGCGCGTTCGCGTACCATCTTCGGCTACCACTGGGAGAGATTCACAGGCCGTTGCAAGAGTCCTGGTATGGCCACACCGCGTGGCAAGTAGCACAAGAGCCTGGAGGGTTCTTCCCGATCTTCCTTGTTACAGGACGGATCCCGACGTATACGAGGAAATGGAATGGAAGACGGGATAGGATACAATCGGTGATCGTCTCGCTGCCCGTATGGCAAAGATGATGCAACGAGATGCGGCGTTATTTCTGTGTCTCCGATCATTGGCGAGATGCTCGTTGTGGCGGCAGGTCATACGTCGTTGCGCCCCGGCAAGCGACGTAGCGGGCCGACGCTCCCGCGATGCCAGCACGGCGCTCACGGTGTGGAGTGCTGTCGCTGCTGTCGCTCCTCCAGGAATCATCGCGTGACCCAAGGGAGGAGACGGACCATGGGCACCCCTCTAGTCATCGTTCAATACGGGCTTGTGAATGCGCCAATTGCGGTTGGCTCCGCCGAATGGTTTATCTGGCTCGACGGGGTTGATGCCTTTACCGTAGAGGAACATGATATCTCGTTCACCGCCCAGCGCGCGCACGATGGAGCGTCCGCCCTCTGGCTGGCCTTTTGCGCCATCAACAATGAGCCACGCTGTGTTGTGCTGGGTACCGCTTCGGAACTCACGCGCGAGCGCCTGCTGACGGCGGCGCATCAGCTTGCGGACTGGGATACGGTCACCCCTGAGTTTCAGGTGGAGCTGGATGGCGAGAACGGGCCGATTCCGCGGTTACACGTCACCAACCCGGACCTCCTCCTGACCAAGTTAGAGATGCCCATTGTTGATGCGGAGACGTTTGTCCGCACCCAAGCCATCGAGCGCATGGACCATGTGCTGGCGTATCCGCTCACCATCATCAATGCGCCTTCGGGCTATGGCAAGAGCACGCTTATGGCAGCGTGGGCAAAGGAAACCTCAGCGCGGGTAGCATGGCTGCTGCTGGATGAAAACGACAACGACCCGACGCGTTTCTGCACCCATCTGCTTGCTGCTCTTGATCGGGTCGTTCCTGGTCTGCATGAAGCCGGGTCGCGCTATGTGAAGCGCGCGTCGGCTCATCTCGCCGATGTATCGCTCATTTCCCGGCTCATCAACGTCCTGACCTCGACGGAGGAGCACATTGTACTCGTGCTCGACGATTACCACACGATCAATCCGGATAATGCGGTGATCCATACAGCGGTGAAGTACTTTGTCGAACACCTCCCTCTGCGGATTCACATCGTTTTGTTGACGCGCACCCGCGTTCCTTTGAGCATCGCCCGGATGCGGGTTGCGGGGCGCCTGCTTGAGTTGCAGATCGAAGACCTGCGCTTCACTGGCGACGAGGCGCGGACATTTCTGGAGCGCAAGACAGGCAAAGAAATAGCGCCAGAGGCCAGCGCCAGGATTCACCGGCGCACCGAAGGCTGGGTAGCCGGGCTGCAGCTCGCCGCGCCCGCGCTCGAAGACTCCCGCATCCCCGCTGAAAGCGTGGCGGACCTGCTGAGCGAGAACCGCAATGTTGTTGATTTCATCGCGGACGAGGTGCTCAAGCGACTGCCGCCGACCGTCGGCGAGAATGTGTTGTGGATGGCCGCACTGGACCAGTTCAATATGGCGCTCTGCGACGCGCTGCCGGGGATCGTCGATAGTCAGACAACGCTGGAGATCCTCGAGCGCGAGAACGCTTTTCTGGTTCCGGTCGGTGATCCGCCCAACTGGTACAGGTTCCACCGACTCTTCGGGGAGGTGCTGTGGAAGCGGCTCCAACGGCTGCATAAACACGAGCTGACCGTGCTGTATTGCCAGGCAAGTACGTGGTATGAGGCCCATGGAATGACACGCGATGCGGTTCATTATGCGTTGCACGCGAACGACGAGCACGCGGTCATGCGCATCGTGCGCGATCTGGCCAACCGTGTGTTCGAGAGCGGGTCCTCCCCGCCCGATCTTCAGGCGCTGGCGCAATGCCTCGACCTCCTACCCGCGGATATCAGTCGGCGGCATCCGCGGCTGTGCCTGATACATGCGCAAATGTTTGCGCAGTCAGGCGATCTCAATGAGGCCGAAGAGTGGCTGGAAGCCACCGATTTGCTTGTCTCTTCTCAGGGTCTGCCTGAGGCTAGCGAGATGGCTGACTCAGATGACTATGTCCACATGAAGGAAGAGATTCTGCAAGTTCGCGAGGTCATTGCGCGATTGCGCAAGGGAAGTTCATCCGCTGATGGCGAGCAGTCATCGCTGCTGCGCTCACCGTACCCATCGTCACCCGCGCGGGAGCCTCACGCCACCGTATCGTCTCTGCCATTGCGCATGCCGCCGCGCGCTCAGCGCTTGATCCAGCGCACCGATACGGCGCACGCGCACCCATCCTCCACGGCCCCTGAATCTCCCGTCATTTACGAGCGAGTCACCGCGCGCGAAAGGGAGGTTCTGGCGCTTCTCGCCAGAGGCGCCCACAACGACGAGATCGCGGAGGAGTTAACCATCGCCATCGCAACGGTCAAGCGGCACCTGAGCAACCTTTATCGCAAGTTGCAGGTGGACAACCGCACGCAGGGGGTGTGGCGGGCGTGGACTCTTGGTTTGCTGGATGATGTGCCTGACGAGGGCGCGAACCCATTGCCATCCTCTAGCAAGAGCAATCGGACTCAGCCGACTGATCGCGGTGACTCGCTGTGGAGCCATCTTCCCAACGGCAACGGCAACGGCCATGCTCCGGTCATCGCGCCATAATAGTCTGGTCTGGTATGGCCTGGGACGTTGTCACTGGGGTGGCTGCCCCCTCCCCTGACCCCTCCCCCTTGCAGGGAGAGGGGAACCAGATCCAGAGCGCGTTTCGGGCATGCTGGTTTCTGGCTCCCCTCCCTTTTAGGGGGCGGACGCGCGAGCCATCAGGCGAGAAGCGCGCAAGGCAGACCCGCGAGCCGTTAGGCGAGAAGCGAGCAGGTGCGAGCGGAGGGGCTGCGTCCCGAAGGGAGTGCGCGGAGCGGCAGCGGCCCAACGGGCGGGCTTTGCGGCGCAGCCCTTAGACGCGGCTTCAGCCGCCAGCGCAACGATTACCCGATGAACCAGTAATATGACATAATGCCGCGAAGCAGATATCACACGACAACAGCCTGACGGACATCGTATCAGGCCGTGAGTCAGGAGAGAAGCGGCCACTGTTTCAGTCGCCACTGCGCGCGGCGTTATACAACTTTTGGACCATGCGGCTGGCGGGGTAGTATAGTCTCGTTAGGTTCTGGACGGTGTAGCGCGGGAAGTTGGAAGGGGAGGTGAGAGTGAGAGGAGCATAGCACGATGACACAGTAGTAGGAGGTGAACCGTTTTGCGCTTCCTGAATCGCGTCACTTTCCCTGCATCGTGGCAATACAAGTGGCAACACAAAAGGAAGGCCGTTGCTCTTGCTATACGCCAGGAGATTCAGAGACATTCTCTGAATCAGCTACGAGATTCGGTAAAAGAGATGGCGACGAGCCAGGCCGCCCGTATTGCGGCGTTGGCCGCGGTCGCCTATTTTCTTGGCGCGCAGTTCGGCTTTTCGCTGCGTTTTCCCTCGTCGCCACTCTCCGTCATCTGGCCGCCCAATGCGATCCTGCTCGCCGCGTTTCTGCTCACCCCCACCCAGATGTGGTGGCCAATCCTTCTGGCGGTGCTGCCCGCGCATGTGATTGTGGAGTTTCAGAATGGTATAGAGTTCTGGACAATCATGGGCCTCTACGTCACCAATTGCGGCCAGGCGTTGCTTGGCGCGGCTGGCATACGCTATGTGTTTGGCGAGTCGCATCGTCTGGATAGCCTCCGGCGCATTGTGGTGTTTGGCCTGTGCGCAGTCATCGCCGCTCCGTTTCTCGTTTCCTTCCTGGATACCGCCATCTCGATGCTCACCAATTGGGAGATGCGCAATCAGTTCGCATTGCACTGGGAGGAGCGGTTTGTCTCGAATGCTTTGACGACCCTCATCCTCTCAACCGTCATCCTGGTCGTGGCGGACCGCTGGCGTGACTGGTTGCCCCAGGCGACTCCGCGTCGCTGCCTGGAAGCCGCCGCGCTAACCATCTCCGTACTGGCTGTTGGCGTCCTCGTCTTTGGCACGGATGTCATCGCGGTCACAGGCCAGAGCGCATTCTTGTTCCTGCCACTGCCGTTCCTGATCTGGGCAGCCATGCGCTTCGGCATTGGCGGGACCAGCCTGGCGCTCCTTGGCCTCGTGTTGCTCTCGACGAGCTGGAATACTGGGGCGGCGCAGGGGCCATTCGTCGCGTCCACACCGGCCACCTCGGTCCTCGCGCTTCAGCTCTTCCTCATCTCGCTCTCCGCGCCCATGCTGCTGCTGGCGGTGTTGATTGAAGAGCGTAACCGCACGGCGGCGGCGCTACGGCGGAGCAAAGAGCAGTATCGCGATCTGGTTGAGACGCAAACGGAGCTCATATGTCGCTATCGCCCCGACGGCACGCTCACCTTTGTCAACGAGGCCTACTGCCGCTACTTCGGCGCAAAGCGCGAGGAGCTTCTCGGCCGGAAGTTCTTCGATCTGCTGCCATTGGACGCACGTAAACGATCCCAGTCAGCGCTCGACCGCTTCGCTCGCAACCTCTCCGTCGTCAGCGATGAACATACTGTGATGCTGCCTGATGGGACCATCGGCTGGCAACACTGGACGGAGTATCCCATCTTTGGCCCGGATGACACCTTCGTCGAGATTCAGGCGATTGGGCGCGATATTACCGAGCGCAAGCGCGCCGAACAAGAGGTGATCCAACTGGCGGGGCATCTGCTGCGCGCGCAGGAGGACGAGCGGCGACATCTCGCGCGCGAGCTGCATGATGGGACGGCCCAGACGCTCACGGGCATAGAATTTGCCCTGGGGCGACTGCACAAAGGGCTGCTCGATAAGTCCATGGACAGGGCAAAGGCCATCCAATTGGTGGCCGAAGGCCGCGAGCTAGCCGCCGACGCCGTGCAGGGGATCCGCTCGCTCTCGTACCTGCTGCACCCGCCCGAGCTGGAGCATATCGGCCTCGCGGGCGCCATTCAGGCCTACGCGGATGGCTTCACCCGCCGGAGTGGCATTGTCGTCACGGTGGATGCCCCACACGACTTTCCCCGGCTCAATCAGGATGCCGAGATCGCTCTCTTCCGGGTGGTGACGGAGTGTCTCACTAATGTGCTGCGCCATGCTGATAGCAAGCGCGCCCGCATACACTTATTTGCTGGTCTGCGCTGCGCCGCGGTGCAGGTACGCGATTTCGGCCAGGGGATGGATCCGGGCGCCGCACGCCCCGTGGAAGGCAATTCCGGCGCGCTCAGCGTGGGTATCCCCGGCATGCGGCAGCGCATGATGGAGTTCGGTGGGAGGCTCAGCATCAGGACCGGAGCAGGTGGAACGAAGATCACTGCCATCCTCCCTGTGTGGCGGCCCTCAGCGAACTATGCGCTCGACCCCGATGCGCTCGACCCCGATGCGCCGCTGTCCGAGGCGCGGTAATCTCATCAGGGCGACTACTATCCGCACGAATGGACCACGTATGACGGGCGAGGCCCGGCTCTTCCCCAGGGAGGAGAGAATACTCTCCCTCCAGTCTCGCCCTGCGAATGTGGACACAGGGTGCGCTGCTGCCTATAGTGCCGATATGCCCGTCGCCTCAGCAGGCGCCACTCCGCCCGCTTCTAGATGAGCCTCATGGCCTCATCAGCCGTGTTCATTGCTGGCGCTGGGCAGTACATCTCCTCGATCACGAGAAGGCGGAATCGTTGAGAATTCTGAATCTGAACAGGAGGCTTGACATGGCGGATGCCACGAATCCAATGGACGCGAATGCCGTGCATGCGGCGGGCGCCCAGTCGAGGGCGCAGGCAACCCCCGTCGCCACGACACGGCCTGGGATGGTCACGTTTGCTGCTGTGATGATGTTCGTCCTCGGCGGGTTTCAGTTGACGTGGGCGATTGTCGAGTTCGCGAATGCCGCCTGGCTCGCGGGCACGGTCTATGGCAACTTCAACGGCTACCTGTGGCTGTGGGCCATTCTGGACCTGCTGCTGGCGGCGGTCTCGTTCTATGCTGGCTACGATATCCTTCGCGGCGGCACATTCGGCTATATCTATGGCGCGCTCGTTGCCGGGCTCAGCGCCATTCGCTGGTTCTTCTACCTTCCGGCGGCGCCCGTGGTGGGGATTGTCGTTATCGCGCTTGACATCCTCATTATCTATGGGCTCGTCGCCAATTCAGACTATTTCCGCGGGAGGTCCGCGGCATAGCCTGAGACCAGATGGGCCAGACGAGCTAGAAGCTTCGGAAATCACCCCGGATACGGCATAGACCGTGTTCGGGGTATTTTTGTTGCCCCTTCCCCCCTCTGATCTCCCCGCGCTTCCCCTCTGCTCCCCCCTGATGAACGGCCAGTTTTTCCTATCGCTTGCTTGATGCAAATGGTATCCTATCCGAAAGGTGAGCCATCGCCTCACCTCTGGGCCAGACATTGGATTGAATCATCTTCATAGTTCATCCTGGCCGACAAGACGGAGTGACACCTATGCATTATCAGGTTGTGGCAAAATCGGACGAGACATCTGGCGCCTGGGACTATTACCCGTATTGGGCGCCGGTCCGCGAGAAAAGCGCGGCGGAGCGCCTCGCCAGCTATGCCGCTCAAAGTGGGTATGAGGCCGCTATACTTCAGAGCGTGACGCCGCAGATGCTTGAATATGTTGCGATCAGAGTGGTGGAGCGACAAGATACTGGCCTGTTGCCTTCGCTACGGTATCTGCCAGGCGCGCCCGCGGCACGCGCAAACGGCAGCGGCAGACAGCAGCGGGCCGTAGAGACGTCGTTTCGGCCATCGCCTGTGCTGGATCCCTACGCCGAGGGCGCCGACAAGGCGGAGCTGGACGCCCGGCGCCTCGACGCGGAGCTTGGCCCCGGCGGCGACATTCTGCAGCAGAGAGCAACCGCTCGTCGTCATCCAACGCTGCCATTGCGTATGGATATCATTAGCGCCTGGCTGCGCCTGCGGGAAAAGGTCATCATTGGGACGGTTGGCGGAGAGAGTGACGGTGACGGATTGGCGGACGGAGATGGAGCGGGCGACCCGCGGGATGCGCACGTCCCCTCTACAGAAGCGCCTGAGAAGCGGGCTTAGAAGCGCCGCTCAAGACGCTTGCATCCGCAGGGGGACGGTACACCAGAAGGTCGCGCCTTTGCCCACCTCACTCTTGACCCCTACCTCGCCGCCATGCTGCTCGACGATGAGCTGACTGATGTAGAGGCCAAGCCCCAATCCGACATCGCTCCCGCTCTGGGGAATGATATCAGGCGCCTGATAGAAGCGCTCCCAGATCCGCGCCTGAACGTCGGGCGCCAGTCCCGGCCCCTGATCGCACACCGAGATGCGCGCCTTGCCCTCCTCGACGCGCACATCCACCTGGATCGGCCTGGAGTCGGGGGAATACTTGCAGGCATTGTTCAGGTAATTGGTGAGCACCTGCGCAAGTCGCGCGGCATCGGCCAGGATGTAAATCTGGCGCTGTCCATCCAGATGGAGGCGCAGGCGGCGCGAAGGGTGTAGTTGCCGTTGGTCCGCCACCTGGTCGCGGACCAGCGTGACGAGATCGCACCACTCGGGGTGTATGGCCAGTCGGCCAGTCCGCGCCTGCGTTACTTCGAGCAGACTATCAAGCAGGCTGCCAAGTCTGGTGGCCGCTCGTTGCGCGGCGTCAAGCGAGTCCCGCAGGGAGGTCAGAGCGGTTGCCTGCTCGTCCTGGGGGATGCTGGCGCGCAATTTATGCTCGGCAAGATAGAGCTGCCCCTCGAGCACGGTCAGCGGTGTGCGGAACTCGTGTCCCGCCATCGCGATAAACAGCTCCATCCGCTGTGCCGCCTCGCGTGATGTCAACTCATGTGTCGTCGCCTCGGCCCGTTCGCGTATCGCCTGATCGCGTTCGTCCTGGAGATTTCGCTGCTCCACCACCAGTGCCGCCATGCGGGCGAAGGCCCGGGCGAGCGATAGCTCCTCCGCGGTGAAGTGATGCGCGTGCGCACCATAGTCCAGTCGCACGATGCCCAGCAGCCGACCCATTGAGCGCATCGGCGCAAGCAGCCAGTTTGCCCGCACGTGCCTGGTGGAGTAATCGGCCTCCATCACAACGACTTCGTCGCGAGACAGACGGCTGGTAAGCGAGGGGTCGAAGCGGCCTCCGAAGCGCTCATAATGCCTTTGCCATCCCAACTCGATAAATGGCCTTTGGTCCGCCACGGCAATCGGTTGTAGCGCCTGCGTCTCCGCGTCCAGCGCCAGAATACTCACCGTCTCACATCCGAACATCGCGATCGCTTGCTCCGCCAGCGTATGCGCGATAGCGGTTGTGGCCCCGCTGCCAGCTTGTGCGGTGGGAGTCGTGAGGGTCTGCGCCATGGCCAGTAAGCTTTCCAGGGGACGATACGATTGTTGATAGCAATCTATTCCGTGCACCTGCTGAGATACCCGCGTGGTGATGGCATACGCGGATCCCAGTGTCTTCTCTGTTTTCTCGGTTTTCTCGCGTCTGCCTCTATCCAGCTTGTGCGCGGAGATGTCGAGGCGCTGAAGCAGCGCGCCCGGCTGGCCGTTCGCCAGCGGCGTGACGTTCAACTGGAACCATCGCTGGCTGGCGGGCGATACACGTGATGAGGACGGATATTCCAGCGTGAAGAGCGAACGCTGCCCAGCCAGCACCTCGCGGATCCCTTGATCTACCTGCTGGGCCGTCTCTCCGTGCAGTCCGAAGGTTGGGCGGCTCACGTCGAAGTAGTTCAATCCGAGGCCACTCTCGGGAAACGTGGCGGCGCCATCCTCGACGGCGAACCGTCGCCAGGTCTCGTTGACGGCAATGATGCCGCCCTCCTGGTCGAGAATCGCGGCCTGCCAGGGCAGTGCGGCGAGCAGGTCGGCCCCGCCCGTGCCGTGGTGCGCCGGCAATGTTTTGAAGGTGGGTCTGGACTTGAGGCGCCTGGTCGAATAGATGCGCTTGCTGTTGAGTAGCATCTGCCCCTCCTTACCCTTCGGGCAGACCACCAGGTGCGAGCCTGAAGAGTTGCCCGACATGCGGCCCTTGCCCGATTGGGCTTTCGCTCACGATTCAGCTTTATCGGCGCTTCAAGTCAAACTGATCGTCAAACTCATCGCGCGTTACGCCGGGTTACGCCAGGGCATGCCCAATCTACGTCACACGCGCGGGATTTCTACAAGGTCCACACCATGGAGGTGGCCAAAGATGAGTCCTTATACATCCTTTCCTTGCCCATGGGCAAGGAAGGGCATCAGGACTCGCGAACGAATCGGCAAGGGTTGCAACTTTCGGCGCATGCGCCCCATGTCGATGTGCTGTTACACTCCTCATCCTGAGGATAGCTCGTCGAGGTGGGAGGATCGGGAGGGGCAACGCCAGCTTGATTGCTCGCCTGGGCCACGCCCAATTGACAGCGCCCCACATCAGCGACAGCGGAGAAGGAGGTTGTCAGATGACAGGACCCATGGGAGAACTTGGCCGTATACGTCTCATGATAGTTGACGACCATGTGGTTTTGCGGCGCGGTGTCGTCGCCTCGCTGTCGGAGTTCGACGACATCGAGGTGGTGGCAGAGGCAAGCAGTGGGGAAGAGGCGCTGGCGCTGTGCCAGACGATTCCGGTGGATGTCGTGCTGATGGATCTGATGATGCCGCCAGGCATGAGCGGGGTGGAGGCGATTCAGGCGCTGCATGATATCTACCCCGATGTGCAGTTGATGGCCTTCACCAGTTATCGCGATGAGTCACTGGTCGAGGAGGCGCTACGAGCGGGAGCGATTAGCTATCTGCTGAAAGATGTATCGCCTGATGATCTGGCCAAGGCCATCCGGCTGGCGGGCCAGGGCATGCCCGTGCTCGCGCCCGCGGCAACACAATCCCTGGTGCACGCGCTGGCGCAGCGGCATCCCAAGCTGGGGTATGATTTGACCGACCGCGAGCGGCAGGTTCTCGCCCTGCTGAC
>Ga0070713_100002568_pt1 | contig 11865 bp, 8 predicted proteins | sample LARL82metaG_FD_65465 | JGI IMG/M metagenome (GOLD analysis project Ga0070713, IMG submission 65465) | Corn, switchgrass and miscanthus rhizosphere microbial communities from Kellogg Biological Station, Michigan, USA - LAR L8-2 metaG | ecosystem: Host-associated > Plants > Roots > Rhizosphere ... | reverse complement strand
CCGCCGAGCCGCAGGCCCGGAGGGGTTGCGGCCGCCGGGCCTGCGGCGAGCGGCAGTGGTCCTAGGCCTGGGCCGGCGGGGGCTCGGCGAGCCCGCCGCGCGCCGGCGGGGCGGGCACCGCGCCCGCGTGCGCCTCGGACAGCCGGTAATAGACCAGCGTGACCACTAGTGCGGCGAACGGTGCCAGCAGCGTTCCGCCGATGATGCTGCTCAGGAAGCCGCGCAGCGCGGCGGGCATCGCCACCAGCACCAGGCCCAGCGCGAGGTCGAACGCGACCCAGATCAGGAAGACCAGCACGTAAGTGCCGAACGCCTGCCAGAAGTGGCCGCTGATGGCCCGCCAGCTGCTCCCGAACGACGCCATGGCACCGGACTCCCCGGCGACGATCGAGGGGACGATGAGAGACCAGTACGTCAGCAGGATCAGGCCGGGCACGACAAGGAACACCAAGCCGATCCCGATGCCGATCCCGGCGAGGATGGATGCACCCACGACCGGCAGCAGGAAGCGGGCGCCGGCGGCGATCGTGGCGTCCATGCTCAGGTCGGCGCTGCCGTCCCGCACGTCCTGCACGGCCTTGACCATGGCGGCCTGCACCAGGAACGCGGCGATGAACTCGATGACTGCCGCCACGAAGTAGCCGACAGCTCCGGCTGTCATGGTCAGCAGCACCACGATGACCGCGGTGAGGAAGTACAGCACGAAAGAGATAGCGAGGAAGTGGGCGGCGAAGCGGCGGTAGAGGCCCCAGGCTTCGCCCAGCACGCCCTTCAATGGGTTCATAGTGTGACCATAACACTACACTAAGTTATAGCACCAGGTCACCATACACTCTTCGCAGCGCGTACTAGAGCCGGTGAACCCCGCAGACGGGGCGAATGGCCGGCGTCCGATGATTTCATCGGCGGGCTGGCCGTCCTCACGGTGACCTGCCGGTCATCCTCCCGGCGGCCCCCCGGCCGTTCCCGGCGTCTGCACATAGTCCCCCCGCCCAGCGTTGGCCTGGTGCCCGTTGGAGTCCCTGACCCGCATGCCCGGCACGCGGTCGTGCAGTGCCCCACCCACCTTGGCCCGTGCCGCGCCCGCGCGGTTGGCCACCTTGCCGCCGGCTGCCTTCGCGTAGTTCGCCGCCTGTGCCTGGAGCGCGCCGGCCGCCTGCTGCACCGCGGGACTGTCCGCTGCCTTGCGGGCCAGCTTCCGCAACTGCTCGTAGCGCTCCCTGCCTGCCCTTGCCCCGAGCACGAAGCCGATGCCGAGGCCGGTGAAGAAAACCAACCGGTACCGCATCTGGCACCTCTCTTCCGCCTGCGTTCGCCGAATGGACCTGCGGGGTTGACTTCCCCGCAAGCTGGGGCCCTACTCCCCGTGGCGGCATATATCCGCCGCGCGGGCCGTGCCGGCGCGGCGCCTGCGGCGACGGGTGGGCCCGGTCCGCCGTCGCGCCGGGGACCGGATCCGGCGCGTGCGCCAGCCCGTTCCCAGGTGCGCTACCCTTGTCTGCGCAAGCCCGTCAGGGCGGGGAGCGGGCCACAGGCACCGCCTCCGCGCTGGCCTATCCCGCGTAGCTCAATCGGCAGAGCGTCCGGCTGTTAACCGGCAGGTTCTTGGTTCGAGTCCAAGCGCGGGAGCCACGTTGTCAGCCTCTCTTCCTGCATAAACGCAGGAAGAGAGAGTGTCTCATGGTGCAGTCAGCACCCGTGCGGCCCAAGATCAACACAAAACCAACACAACTGGCCCGCGGCCGGGCGCTGCGGCCTCCTCGTGCGCGGGGTCAGGCGGCGCGCTCGGTAGGGGCCCCGGCCCGCGTGAGCGGGGACACCCGCGAGTCGGTCCGGCGCTCTGATCGTCTGGTGGTGGAGTTGGAGTGTGGGGTGACGGTGTATCCGGCCCGTGAGCCGGGGGATGTGTGGCGGGCGGTGTGGTCCGGAGGGGGGTCGGCGGCGTTACCGGGAGGCGGTGACCGAGGCGAGGCTGGCGGTGAAGTGATCGAGCGGCTGACCGCCGACGCGCCGAACATGGAACGCCCGGGGACGGACCTGATCGCGTTTTACTTGTCTCCCGATCGCCTGCCGGCGGACCGGCAGTGGTCCCGGAAGCATGCCCATACCCAGGCCCGGCTGTGTGAGCGGTTCGCGCTTCCGGTGATCGGCCGCCTGGCGTGCCAGGACATCACCGTCGGCGACATGCAGCAGATCGTCAACGCCGCGCCCACCCCCGGAGAAGGCACCCGGGCCCGGGGGATGATCTCCGCTCTGGTCTCGGCCGGGACCACCGGCGGGTACCTGGCCAGCCCCCGCCTCAAAGAAGTCCACTGGCAAGCCGGGAACCGCCCGCTGCCCCCGCCACCGGTCGGCGTGGCCGGGGAATCGGCGTTGTTCGTCGACCCGGCCGACATCCCGGCCGCCGCCGACGTCGCCGCCCTCGGCCACGCCCTGCGAGCGGGACGCCGCGGCGGCCTGGATGAGCTGATGGCCCACACCGCCGCCTACACCGGACTGCGGTGGGGCGAACTCGCCGCGCTCACCATCGCCCAGATCGACCCGGCCGCCAGGGTGATCACCGTGGACCGCAAGGTGGCCGAGATCGCCGGCCACCTTACCTGGAGGCACCCAAGAACCGCAAACGGCGGCAGACCATCTTCCCCCGCGCCACCCCCGCCGGCTACCCCCTCGCCCCGGGCGATCGTGCGTTCCGCGTCCCCGCCCTCGGCGGTGGCACGGTAGATCTCGGCTGAGGTGGCAGGCCGACGATTTTTGGCAGTACGCGCTCCTGGCCGCCGTCGCCAACGTCCGCACTGCTGCTGACCCGGCGGGCGTGCCGATACGCGAAGCATGCGGCGCACTTTCCGACAAGCCTCGCTGACACGGGTGACAAGATCGCCGCTCAGCAGATAGACGGCGGCCCCACAGAATTTGCGGGGCCGCCGTCTGCTTGTCCGCGAGGGCTTACCGGGGCCGGACGTTGTGGTTGCGGGCGAACAGATTGCCGGGGTCGTACTGACGCTTGACCGCCGCGAGCCGCTTATGGGTCTGCGCTGGATAGATCGCGGCGACATCCTCCTCGGTGGCAGAGGCGAGGAAGTTTGCGTAGGCGCCGTTGACATGCGGTGCGAGTCTCGCCCAGATCGCGTCCAGAGCTGGGCGAGCGGCCTCGACGACCGGCTTCGGGCCCACGGCGGTAGTCACGATCATCAATTCCGCTTGGCGGTGCGCGTAGGCGGTGGCGTCGCCGGGGACTCGGGATACCGCACCGCCGAGGCTGCGAATGGCAATAAACGGCGACCGCTCCGATGCCCTAACCTCAGCAAGGATCTGCAGGACCTCGGGCACCGATTCCTTGTCGGCAAATGCGCTCCGGGGTGCAAACTGAATGCCAGGCGGCGGGGTCCCGCCATCCTCGAGCGTGTCCCCATAGGGTTGCAGCGCGACATCGTCGCCGGTCACCGTGCCGAGCCGTCGGATCGGGTCGATCGCCTGTGCCGCGAGTTCCGGGTCATCGCCGTCAAACGCGACGTAGATCTCGACCGGCGCGTCGGGCCCGCCGGCGAATGGATTGGCAAAGACCACGATGGAGGTGAGCTCTTCAGGGGCAGCGCGGAGGTAGTCCGCCCAGCCCTGCAGCACGGTGGCCGCCTCCGCTGCCGGGAAGGCGATCTTGCCGAAGAAGACATCTGTCGTCGGGTGCGCCGCGAACTCGAAGGCGGTCACGATCCCGAAATTGCCGCCGCCACCGCGAATCGCCCAGAACAGCTCCGGGTTCTCCTCCGCGCTCGCAGGCACGGCCTCTCCGCCGGCGGTGACCACCTGCGCGGCGGTCACGTTGTCCAGGGCCAGGCCGTACTTCCTGACCTTCCAGCCGATGCCACCGGCCAGCGTCAGCCCGCCGACACCGACGCTCTTGGTGTCGCCCGAGGAGATCGCCAGGCCATGCGGGGCCAAGGCCGCCGCGACCTGACCCCAGGTGGCGCCGCCGCCGATCCGCACGAGGTGACGTTCCTTGTCGATGATCTCCACGGTCGCGAGCTTGCCGAGGTCGATCACCACGCCGCCGTCATTGGTGCCGAACCCCGCAAAGCTATGGCCGCCGCCCCGCACGGACAGCAAGAGTCCTGCGCTGGCGGCGAACCTGACACCGGCCTGCACGTCCCCGACGCTCTGGGGCCGCAGCACATAGGCCGGAGTGCCCGGAGCCAGTACCGAGCGACGAGCCGATTCGTACTCCGCTCCGCCCGGTTCGATGATGTCGCCGCCGAAATCACGGCGAAGGGTTACAAGCGCTGAGCTCATGACGTTCCTTTCCACGTAGGAGAATTCTCGTTATCCGACTGGCCGGGCTGATGGTTGCCGCCGGGCTGGCGGGTGATGACGGCCAGCCGGTTGGTGGCGTTGATGAGGACGATGAGCGACACCCAGGGCGACATGCTCGGCGTCGGGAACACCGTGGATTCCCGCAGGCCGCGACGAGGCTGACGCGCACCGACGTCTCCCCGGCGTGCGCCAGGTCCTTGGTGTGCATGTCAGTGCAAAGCCGCTGCCCCCGCCGGCGGTGGCCCGCTATCCGGTCAGGCCCGCGGCGATGACCCGAGCGACATCATCGGGCGGTGCTGCAGCCCGGCGCTTACCGCCCCATGTCAACTGGTAGAGAGCCGAAAGCGCGTCGTCGATGGGATGGTGCTGCGGCCTCCCAGAGGAGTCGAGTTTGTTCCACCGCTGCAGGTTCACCGCGATGGACATCTGGCGCTTGCCGTCGGCACGTGTCATGGATATCGCTCCGGCACCCCAGACTGAGCCGTCATGGCCCCAGAAAGTGCCGCCGGGCACCTTCATCCGGTGCAGACCAAGGCCGTAGTCGATTGTCTTTCCCTCAAAAGAAATGACCGGGACGGTGCGCTGCATCTGCGTGAGCGACGTCTGGTTGACGATCTTGCCGGCCAGCAGCATGCCGAAGAAGCGGTTGAGATCCGCGACGGTCGATATCAGCGAAGCCGCCGGCCCCACCCAGGACATGTCATAGACGCTGTAGTCGTGCGGCGGGTCGATCATGCCGAACCACGCCTCGTAGATCTGCGAGTGCGGCCCGTTGACATGCGGTCCGGACGGAAGCTCGGTGTCCCGGAGTCCAGCGCGCTCAATGACGTTCTGGGTGATGCATTTTTCCGCCGTGGTACCGGTTACGTGCTCCAGGAGCTGGCAGAGCAGCAGGTAGTTGGTGTTGGAGTACACCCCTGGAGTACCACCCGGCGAACGGACGGCAGGTGCTGCGACCCCCATCTCGATCAGCTCGGTCGGGTGAAACCGCGTGAGCCGGTTGTCGTCCAGGCTCTCGGGCCTCGTGTCCGCCAGGAAGGGAAATGCCTTGAGAGACGGGTAGGCGTAGGGGAGGTATTCGGCGAGGCCGCTGGTGTGGTTGATCAGCATCCGGACCGTAATCGCGTCACCGCGTTCTCCAGGAACTAGCCGCGGCAGGTAGCGGCTGATCGGCGAGTCCAGCCCGATCTGACCGCCCTCGACTTGCTGCAGCACTGCGGCAGCGGTGAAGGTCTTGGTGATGCTGCCGACGCGGTGCCGCATGTCCGCCGTGACGGGACGGCCGCTGGCGACGTCGGCAACCCCGGCGGCGCCGCGCCAGACTTGGTTGCCGTCACGCACCTCGGCGAACACTCCCGGCATCCCCGCACGGTGGACATTCTCTATGGCGGCTCGCAGCTCCGTGGGATCGAGTGGATTCCTCACGACACGTGTCCTTTCGTAATCGACGGGTGGCGGTTCGAGTCAGAGTGGTTCTCGCGGATTGCAGCTGACGGCACGACGCAGGCAGCACGACCGCGCGCCCGGACAATGCGTCCTCGTTCGCGCTTGTGCCCGGGCAGCGCTACCAGATACAGCTGACCGCTGGGCTCGGTGACGGGCAGCGATGTGGCCGAGGATGGACGGCGTCAACCGGCTCACCTCCCACCTGAGATGACCGCCGCGGCGGGACTCATGCTTTCGCCCCTTGCGGCGGCTTTCTCCACAAGAAGATGACCGCCAGGAGCCCTGCCAGGCTGGGGAGCATGCCGACCCAGCCCAGCAGCGGCGGCAGGCCTGCATCGCCGGAGGTGTCTTTGACGAGCAGGTCGAACAAGGCGATGCTCGTGCCGGCCGCGAACAGCGCCGTCGCGACCCAGCGCGCCCACGGCTTCCTCGTGCTCGCGGCCCAGATGGTGCAGAGCCAGCTGAGGACGCCGAGGGCCCCGAGGACGGACAGGTAGATCAGGTAGGTCGTGACGGCCGAGTCGATGCGCACCTGGCCGTACGAGGGGTAACCGGCCCGTATGTGGCCGGCCAGCACGTTGCCGGTGGCATGGTCGACGTACAAGACGATCACCGCGGCGACTGTGAGCCCAAGGCCCGCGGACATCGCCCCGATGGCCAATCGCTCATGATGTGCCGTAGTCATCAGACTGCGCTCCTTCCAAGTCGTGCCCACCTCGCGGGCGCGGCCGGCGGAACCAGGTGGCCGCGCCGGCGATCTCGCCAGGTGGGCATGATCGATGCTCACGACTGCAGCCTCGGGCTAAGGCCGTCCCGGCGCATTAGGCGGCGCCTTATATGACGCCTTATATCGAGCGGGGGGCCCGGGTGACGCGGCGCCTGGCACCGGGCATGCTGGGGGGGTGGTCGCCGTCAGTCCGGTGCTGGTGGGGCGCGCCGCCGAGATCGCGGTGCTGGGTGAGTCGTGGGCGCGGGCGCGGGGCGGCGCACCGGCCGCGGTGCTGATCGGCGGTGAGGCCGGGATCGGCAAGACGAGGCTGGTCAGGCAGTTCACCGCCGGCGTCGAGGCCGAGGTGCTGTACGGCGGCTGCGTGGACCTCAGCGGCGGCGGCCTGCCATTCGGCCCGTTCACCGCGGCGTTGCGCGGGCACGGGGATACCCCTGCGGAACTGCTGCCGGGGGACGTGCAGGCCGATACCGACACCGCCCGGGCCCGGCTGTTCGAAGAGGTGCTCGCGCAGTTCGCCGGCTTGTGTGCGCGGCAGCCGGTGGTGCTCGTGATCGAGGACGTGCACTGGATTGATCGGTCTAGCCTGGACCTGCTGTCGTTTCTGGTGCGCAACCAGCAGGCGGCCGGAGCCCTGTTGTGCGTGGTGACCTACCGGTCCGATGAGCTGGAGCGCGCGCATCCGCTGCGCGGGTCGCTGGCGGAACTGGACCGGGTCGCCTGGACCCGGCGCCTGGAGCTGTCCCGGCTGGCGCGGCGGGCGGTGGGCTCGCTGGTCGGGGCCATAGCGGGCGCGGAGCCGGCGGCGGGCCTGGTGGCGGAGATCCACCGGCGCAGTGAGGGCAATCCGTTGTTCGCCGAGGTGCTGCTGGATCGCCAGGATCAGTCCGGGCTGCCCGAGTCGTTGCAAGACCTGCTGCTGGCCCGGGTGGCACGGCTGCCGGAACCGACGCAGGCGGTGCTTCGGGTGGCATCGGCCGGGGTTGGCCAGGTCAGCCATGAGCTGCTGGCCGCCGCCAGCGGGCTGGACAACGGCGCGCTGTCGGCAGCGCTGCGTCCGGCGGTGGCGGCCGGCGTGCTGGTGGTCGATGGGGACGGTTACCGGTTCCGGCACGCGCTGATCAGCGAGGCGGTCCGGGATGACCAGCTGCCGGGTGAGCGTGCCGCCGCGCACCGGCGGTACGCGCAGGCGCTGGCCGCCGATCAGACGCTGGCGGCGGATGGCAGCGGCCCCGCCGAACTGGCGTTTCACTGGCACGCGGCCGGGGATGCTGGCCGGGCGCTGGAGGCGGCCTGGCGGGCGGCCGGCGATGCCGGAGCCCGGCTGGCCTACGCCGAACGGCTGGACATGCTCGAGCGGGTCCTCGAGCTGTGGGCGCGGGTGCCCGGTGCGGCCCGCTGCATCGGGTGCGACCGGCCCGCGGTCCTGGATGCGGCGGTTGCTGCGGCCGCCGACGCCGGGGAGTATGAACCCGGGGAGGCCCTGGCCACGGCGGCGCTGGCCGGGGCCGAGGGCGATCCGGTGCGGACCGCCTGGCTGCTCGGGCAGCGCGCGACCATGCTCGCCGGGCTGGGCCGCGCCGGCGCCGTCGATGACCTCAACGCGGCGGGGCGCATCGCACCGCCCGGCCATCCGGTGCGGGCGGTCGTGCTCTGCGCGCTGGCGGGCCGGCTGCTGGGGGACTCGCGCGGCGACGAGGGGGAGAAAGCCGCGGCCGAAGCGCTCGATATCGCGCGTGCAGCCGGTGACGCCCGCACCGAGGCGCTGGCGCTCATCATGCTCGCCACCCGCCGCGCGCAGCGGGGCGATCTCGCCGGCGAGCTGCCGCGTCTGGCCGAGGCGGAGGAAGCCGCCGCCCGGCTCGGCGCGCACGGCGTGCGGTTGCAGGCCATCCGCTTCGAAGCCACGGTGCTCGTGGCGTTCGGTGAGTACGAGCGGGCGGCCGAGCGGGCCCGGCACGGCATCGCGGTGGCCGAATCCATCGGCCTGGCCCGGACCTACGGCGTCATCGCCGGCGGCCATCTCGTCAATGCCCTGACCGGGCAGGGGCAATGGGACGAGGCGGCCAATGCGGTGGAGCAGGCGCTCGATCACACGCCCGCCCCGTTGCTGCAAGTTCCGCTGGTTTCCCTGCGCGCCACGATCGCGCTGGCCCGGGGTGACACAGTACCCGCGGAGCAGGCGCTGGCCTTCACCCGTGAGGCGCTGGCCCCCGGGGTCAGGCCACCGGTGGATCCATGGCTGCCCCTGCGGCTGGAAGCCGAGCTGCGGCTTACCCAGGGCCGCGTCGCCGAGGCGGCCACGGTCATCGAGCGCGGCCTGGCCGACCCCGACGTGCGCCGGTCCGAGTGGTCCACCTGGCCAATACTGGTCATCGGCGCTCGGGTGGCCGCCGCCGGTGCACCCGGACTGCTCGATGAACTCCGCCGCCGGGCCGCCGAGACGCCGGCTACCGGCCCGGTACTGCGCGCGCTGGCGCTGACCTTCGCCGCGGAGGCAGACCGTGCCGCCCGAACCGTTGCCCGCGCACCATGGGACGAGGCGGTCGCGGCCTGGGAAGAGGTCGGGAACCCGTACCAGCTCGCGCACGCCCTCATCGGGGCGGCCGAGGCGGCCGCTGCCGACAGCGACCGGCCCGCCGCGGCCGCGCAGGTTCGCCGCGCCGCGGAGATCGCCGGCCGGCTCGGCGCCCGCCGATTGCGGGAACAGGCCGAATCGCTCGCGCGCCGGGCCCGCCTCACCCCTGCCGGTGACCCGGCGGCGCCGACCGCCGACCCCGGCGAACAGGCGCGGCACCAGTACGGCCTGACCGCCCGCGAACTGGAGGTGCTGCGCCTCGTCGCCATCGGCCGCAGCAACCGCGACATCGCCGCCGAACTGTTCATCTCGGCCAAGACCGCGAGCGTGCACGTGTCCAACATCATGTCCAAGCTCGGCGTCGCCAGCCGCGTCGAAGCCGCCGCGCTCGCCTACCGGCTCGGCCTCGGCGACCAAGCCCGCCCGATATAAGGCGTCATATAAGGCGCCGCCTAATGCGCCGGGACGGCCTTAGCCCGAGGCTGCAGTCATGAGCATCGAGCTGAACCACATCATCATCCCGGCCCGCAGCAAGTGGGCCTCGGCCACGTTCCTCGCCAGCATCCTCGACGTGCCGGCCGGGCCGCAGCGAGAACTGTTCGTCCCCGTCAAGGTCACCAACGGGGTCACCTTGGACTACGTGGACGCGGAGCGGTTCGACCCCCATCACTGTGCCTTCCTGGCCAGCGAAGCAGAGTTCGACGCCGCGTACGCGCGCATCCGCAGCACCGGGATCACCTACTACGCCGGCCCGCATCACCAGCGGCCCGGCGAGATCAACCACCTGCGCGACGGCCGGAGCATCTACTTCGACGACCCCGACGGGCACCATATCCAGATCATCACCCGGCCCTAGCACGGCTAAGACACCGTGCTGCCGGTATTCGCGGACCAGCCGGACCGGCACGCTCAAGACCCTTGTTGCCGCTGGCACGGGAGGATCCACGTCCGAGGGCTTCGCTTCGCGGACCTGCCCGTCGCGGCCGCGGACCCGCCGCGGCACCAGCTCGTAAGCTTCGGGCGGCTCCAGGGGGCGCAGGCTGTCCGCGCGGACCTGAACTACTTGATGGCGGGGCCGCCCGCCGGCGTCCTGGACCCAGGACACCCACGCCCACCAGGAACCGTCGGCCTCTACCCGCTCCCACGCCAGCAGGTGCCCGACCGTCCCGATCGACATTTCGACCAGCGGCGGCGCCCATGGTTCCCCCCGCGACATGGGTACCAGTATGCGAAAATACGTTCGAGCCTGGGGCCGTCAGGATGGCTGTGGCCTGCGAGGTGGGGGGCGCCCGCTTGCCCGGACGGCCCCCTGCCAGCCCTGTCCCATGCTCGCCGCCCGTCCGCGCCAACAGACAAGCTCCTGCTCGGACAGGTTGCTGAGCCTCCAGCTCGCCCTCGGCGCTCTTGTAGACCGCCAGCGAGTCGATCACGCGGACGGTGTCGCTGGCCAGGAGCCGTTCGAGCTCGGCGATGATCTCACCGTGGAAATAGGGCGCGGCTCAACCTGCGCTCACGGCTAGGTGGTGAATGCGAAGCCCTCTTCCGGCTCGCGCTCGATGAGCAGCGACACGGCCTCGATCAGGGCGAGGTGGGTGAAGGCCTGCGGGAAGTTCCCTAGGTGCTGGCCTGTGGTGGTGTCGATCTCCTCGGCGTAGAGCAGAAGTGGTCCGGCGAACGACAGCAGTTTCTGGCACAGGGCATGGGCGCGTTGGGTCTCGCCGATCATGGCCAGCGCGCTGACTAGCCAGAAGGAGCAGATGGTGAAGGTCCCTTCCTCGCCAGAGAATCCGGTGTCTGTTCCCTCTACCCGGTAGCGCAGGACCAGGCCGTCTTTAGTCAGCTCGTCGGCGATGGCCAGCACCGTCGCCTTGACGCGCTCGTCGTCAGGAGGAAGGAATCCCATGATGGGCAACAGCAGCAACGAGGCGTCGAGATCATCGGTCTTGTAGTGCTGGCGGAAGACACCCCGGGCCGAAACGCCCTTCTCGAGTATTTCGGCCTTGATCTTCTCCGCTCCCGCCCGCCACCGCTTGGCGCGGTCCTCGTCACCGCGTTCTGCGGCGAGGCTGGCGCCGCGTGCTGCCGCCACCCAGCACATCACTTTGGAGGCGGTGAAGTGCTTGGGGCTGCCGCGGACTTCCCAGATTCCCTGATCGGGCTCGCGCCAGTGCTCAAGTGCGGCGTCCACGAACCCGGCAAGCCCTTCCCACACCGGCATGACGATCTGGCCCGCTGCCCGGCGGAACTGGACGTCGAGGGCGTCGAGGATCATTCCCCACACATCGTGTTGTCGCTGGTTCCAGGCGCCGTTGCCGACCCGGACCGGGCGCGCTCCCCGGTAGCCGGACAGGTGGTCGAGGGTCTTCTCGGTCAGGTCACGTTCCCCGCCGATGCCGTACATGATCTGCAGCTCGAGCTTCCGGTTGAGGTCACCGCCGCTGACGGCGTCGATGATGAAGCCGAAGTATTCGAGCGCTTCCCAGCCAAAGCCGAGGCGATACAGCGACCGGAGCATGAACGACGAGTCGCGAATCCAGGTGTAGCGGTAGTCCCAGTTGCGTGCCCCGCCGGGCGTTTCCGGCAGCGAGGTCGTCGCCGCCGCCATGATCGCACCGGTGGGAGCGTAGCTGAGCGCCTTCAGCGTCAGCGCGCTGCGGTCGAGGTAGGGCTTCCACGGGTGGTCAGGAATCCTGGCTGAGCTGAGCCAGCCGCGCCAGAAGTCGACCGTCGTGTTCAAGGCGGTGAAGGCCTCCTCCTGGCTGGCCGGCACCGGCGCGTCCCCCCAGGACAGGACCACGAACGCCGA
>Ga0070713_100002566_pt1 | contig 11866 bp, 13 predicted proteins | sample LARL82metaG_FD_65465 | JGI IMG/M metagenome (GOLD analysis project Ga0070713, IMG submission 65465) | Corn, switchgrass and miscanthus rhizosphere microbial communities from Kellogg Biological Station, Michigan, USA - LAR L8-2 metaG | ecosystem: Host-associated > Plants > Roots > Rhizosphere ... | reverse complement strand
CGCGAAACTGAATCGAAGGCAAGCCCGCGCATTCGCGAGATGATCGAAGCCAGCTCAAGACAGGAACGAGTTGGCGTAGGCGACTAAATTTCCGTAATAGTCAAATTTTGTGGGGGCCGGACGGCGACGCCCAGCGCTCCACCACCAGATTCAAATTGAGCACAGAGTGATCCCGTTATGGCTATCAGTGTCGTTATGCCCGCCCTCGAAATGGCCCAGGAAACTGGCAAGCTGGTTTCTTGGCTGAAACAAGAAGGGGACTCCGTCGCCAAAGGCGAGCCTCTGCTCGAAATCGAAACCGACAAAGCGGTGATGGAGATCGAATCGCCAGGGGAAGGCGTTCTTGCCGGCATCAAAATTCAGGCAGGGACCGAAGTCCCCGTGGGGCAAACCATCGCATGGATCGTGCGTCCGGGAGAAGTTCCTCCAACGGACGAACTAGCCGCCGCATCGGGAAGAAAATCGACGACCACTACACTGACGCCAGCCTCCGCCAACGAACCCGCGAGTTCGTCGCGCTCAACCTCGGCGCAGGTTGCCAAAATTTCTCCCAAGGCACGGCGACTAGCCAGCGAACACGGCGTCAATCTAGCAGACCTCCGCGGATCGGGTCCCGGCGGAGAAATCCTCGCCGCGGACATTCTCGCCGCCGCAGAATCGAAGGCCGTCGTGCCGTCGGCCACAGCAGACACTGGCAGCCCGATCTCGCGTTTAATGGCGCAACGCACCACCCAGAGCTGGACGACCGTCCCTCATTTCTTCGTGGTCCGCGATGTAGACGCCGGCGCGCTGAACGACACGCGACATATCCTCAGCGCAGAAATACAAAAGTCGCACGGAGTAAAACTAACTCACAGTGACCTGCTCGTAGCACTCGTTGCCCGCGTTCTTCAGAAGCATCCCCGAATGAATTCCAGTTGGGCCGGTACAGGCGTTAGTGAAAACGCCGATATCAATATTGGTTTAGCCGTGGCCGTGGACGATGGAGTCGTAGCCCCGGTGATCCGAAACGCCGACACAGCCAGTCTCGACGAGATCGCAACTCAGCGCCGCGACCTCTCAGATCGCGCCCGAGGCGGCAAATTGCGCCCCAATGACATTGCCGGCGGCACCTTCGCCATCAGCAACCTAGGCATGTTCGGAGTGGACGCTTTTACCGCAATCATTATGCCGCCGCAGGCCGCAATTCTTGCCGTCGGAGCCATCACCGAAAGGGTCGTCCCAGTTGATGGCACTCCTGTCGTACGGCCTATGATGACATTGACTCTTTCATGCGACCATCGTGTTGTGGATGGAGCGCGCGCAGCGGAATTCCTTGGTGACCTTGCAGCCGCGATTGGAAAGCCTCAGCCGTGGCTGCATTGAGTCCCTCGTGAACCTGACGTTCGTTGTCGTGAAGGATTCTCACGAACAAGGCCCCTCGCATCCTTGACGTTCCAGAGAAGACTCCAATACATTCAGAAGGGATCGATCCGATCCGTATCATCTTTTCCACATTCAAAACTGATTCACAACGAGGTAATCTCGGCATGACGATTAAAAAGAACGCAGCCCGCACAACCGCGCTCAGGCAGAAAGCACAATTAATGTCGGGTTCGGAAATTGAACGCACGCTGGTGCGCCTGGCCCACGAAATTTTAGAAAAAAACGGTGGCGTTGACGGCTTGGGCCTGGTGGGAATCCGCCGTCGAGGAGTGCCCATCGCCGAGCGCCTCGGAAAGATGATTCAACAAGTCGAAAAGAAAAAAGTTCCTGTTGGCACGCTCGATATCACTTTCTATCGCGATGACCTATCGACCCTCGGTCCGAAGCCGGTCGTGCAGGAGGCTGAGATCGGCTTTTCCATCGAAGGCAAGAAGATCGTATTGGTCGATGACGTCCTGTATACCGGCCGCACCACCCGCGCCGCCCTTGACGCCCTGTTTTCGCATGGACGTCCAAGTCTGGTCCAGTTGCTCGTGCTGATCGATCGTGGCCATCGCGAATTGCCGGTCGAAGCAACCTTCATCGGACGCACCATCCAAACCACCGACAGTGAAGTGATCGAGGTCAAGTTAACCGAGACCGACAATGCTGAAAAAGTTCTGTTGATGGAGAGATGAACTTGGTTCGTATGGGCGGTTCGTGTGGGGACGGACCCATTCGTCCGTCCCAGCCGAGCGCAGTTCGGCCTAGCCTTTGCTTCCTTCCTTCCACTCCGCGTCAAACCGCGCGCGCTCATAAAAGGATTTCTGCGTTCCCACGCCAGTAGTCGAAAGCCCCGCATAAAGATTGGCCCGCCTAACTGCTTCCTGCTCCGTCTGACCTTCCCCTAGAAAGGTAGCGAAGCTGCCGATAAACGCATCGCCGGCTCCTGTACTATCCACACTCTTCACATTGAATGCGGGCACATGTGTCATGCCCTCACTCGAGGCAAGCAACGACCCGTTGGACCCGAGCGTGATTATCACGCGTCGAATGCCTGCGGCCAGCAGTTTGGCCGCACAGGTTCTGGCGTCTTCAAGATTGCGCACCTGCATGCCAGAAATTGACTCTGCCTCATGCTCATTGGGAACAAAGTAATCGAGATCAGCAAGCGCCTTCAGATCGACGGCCTGCGCTGGAGCGGGATTCAAAATGCAACGAATGCCATTCTTGCGCGCAAATCTTATCGTGTAATACACGGTTTCAAGTGGAATCTCAAATTGCAGCACAATGCAGTCAGCCGTCTTCAGCATATCGGCCGCAGCATCGACGTCCGCGGCCTTCAATTCCTCATTCGCGCCCTTCACCACGATGATGCGATTCTGCCCGGAAGGCTCCACAAATATTGGCGCCACCCCGCTGGATACGCCGCTTACCTGCCTGACATGCGTCGCATCGATCCCCAGTTTTTCAAAATTCTTAATCGTCGAAGGGCCAAACAAATCGTCTCCGACTCGCGCCACCATCAACACTTCCGATCCGCACAAGCGTGCTGCTACCGCCTGATTAGCGCCTTTCCCGCCGAAACCCAAATCAAACTTCTGGCCAAATATCGTCTCCCCAGGTTTCGGAAAGTGATCGGCGAAAGTGGTCATATCAACGTTGGCACTGCCTACTACCGCAATTCGAGGGCGCTTTTCCATAGTTTTCTCGTCGAAGCCGACAGGTTCAAACAGCGGATACAAGTTCGAACTGAGGAAGGCAGAGTTTAGTCAGTCGCTGATAGCATGTCAACCGCGCCAACTGCAGATGTCATCTGAATCGCCGGGATGATGCCGTCAGCGTCGATCTAATATCCGCGTGGAAGAGAGGTTCGGCCAATCGCAGGCCCTGAATCGGTCGAACTATACAGACCATAGACTTTCGCTTCGCAATTGTGCGCATTCATCTGGCATCTCTAGCCTCTCTTGGGTATTCTCTTCACCATGGCCACCGTGTCGCTGAGCGAATTATTGGGCTTGACGGTCTATGACGCCTCCGGGGCCGCCAGCGGCCGGGTGCGCGAGGTGGCTGTCTCTCCGCAAGAAGATCACTCCCGCGTCTCGCTGGTAATTGTCAAAACTTCGTCGGGAAATCGCGTCCTCCCTCTCACCGCCGTGTCCGGAATTAACGACGGTATTCACGCTTCCACCGCGGCTGCGGAATGGGTTGCAGCGGATGGCTCCGAAGGGCTGTTACTACTGAGCCGGGATTTGCTGGATCAGCAGGTCATCGATGTGCATGGCCGCAAAGTTGTGCGCGTAAACGATGTGGATCTATACCATGATAGCGCGCAGAATCGCTCGGTTTTGAAAGTTGGTGGTGTGGACGTCGGAGCCCGCGGGGCGGTTCGCCGACTGCTCAAGGGCGTGGTCCCAGCCGCCGCACTTAAAGTTTTATTGCTGCGGGTACCTCCACGCGAAATCCCCTGGGAATTCGTGGATATCATCGAAACCGACCCTGCCCGACGCGTCAAATTGAAGATTTCGAACGAGCGCCTGGCCAAGCTTCATCCAGCGGATATTGCGGACATCGTTGAGGACCTGGCTCCAGATGAGCGCGAAGCAGTCTTCGAAACACTGGAGGAAGGCGTAGCTGCTGGGGCTCTGGAAGAACTTGCTCCCAAAGTACAGAAGGCGGTCCTCGAGTCGCTCGATTCCGACCGGGCCGCCGATATCGTCGAGGAGATGCAACCCGACGCCGCTGCTGATCTGCTTGCTGATCTCTCCGATGAGCGCTCGGAAGCAATCCTGGTGCAGATGCAACCCGAAGAGCGCCAGGAAATTTCGGACCTCCTGGAGTTCAAAGAGAATACCGCCGCCGGACGCATGACTACTGAGTTCATCGCTCTCTCGGTATCGGCGACAGCTCAAGATGCAATCGAGTCCATGCGCAGTTTCGAAGGTCGCATGGAGAATATGAGCACTATCTACCTCACAGATTCTTCGGGAACGCTGGCAGGCGCTGTGCCCCTGGTGAAGATTGTTTTGGCGCCTCCTTCCACCCCGCTTCTCGGATTGGCACAGGAACCCCTCATCTCGTGCCACGAGGGCACCAAAGAGACAGAGTTTGCGGAACTCTTTGACAAATACAACCTGCTGACCTTGCCGGTGATCGATGAACGCAGTCATCTTACTGGCGTAATCACGCCCGACGACGTAATCGCAATGCTGCGCGCGAAACTATAGCCACGGGACAACTCCTCCCACAAAAAATTCCCAGTTTTGCAGATTCGTCTATCCACGCCGCGCTTTCTGCATTTATTCTGATCGTTCTGTTTTGCCAATTTTGATGGTTCCGGTGTGCTGTGCGGATGAGATTCCTGAGAAGTTGGAAGTTCCGGCTCCTGCTATTTTTTGCCGTAGTAGGCCCCGGCTTCATTACCGCGAATGTCGACAACGATGCCGGCGGCATCCTGACCTATTCGCAGGCCGGCGCGCATTTCGGTTACACGTTGCTGTGGACGATGATTCCGATCACCATCGCCCTGATCGTGGTCCAGGAGATGTGCGCCCGTATGGGAGCAGTTACCGGCAAGGGCCTCAGCGACCTCATCCGTGAAGAATACGGCCTGCGCGTTACCTTCCTGATGATGCTCGGCATCTTGATTACCAATTTCGGTAACGTAATTACGGAATTTGTGGGCATCGAAGGAAGCATGGGGTTATTCGGCGTGTCGAAGTATTACTCCGTGCCGATCTGCGCCGGAATTGTTTGGCTTATCGCCGTCAAAGGTCAGTACAAGAGCGTCGAGAAAGTTTTTCTTGTCGCTTCCTTCTTCTATATCACTTACATCTTTGCCGGAGTGCTGGCCAAGCCTGCGTGGATTGAGGCAATCAAGGCGACGGTGAAGCCTCCTGAAATGTCAGCGTTCAGGCAGCCTTCCTACCTCTATATGGTGATCGGTGTTGTCGGTACCACGATCGCTCCCTGGATGCAGTTCTATCTGCAGTCTTCCATCGTGGAAAAGGGAGTCACACGACGCCAGTACAAAACCTCAAAGCTCGACGTGATTGTTGGCTGCATCTTCACCGACGTAGTGGCGTGGTTCATCATCGTGGCCTGCGCTGCCACTCTCTACCTGCATGGAAATCGTGATATTCGCGATGCGGCCGATGCCGCCCAATCGCTGCACCCTCTGGCGGGCGATTGGGCCTACATCCTGTTTGCTCTCGGACTTTTCAACGCGTCCTTATTCGCGGCCTCGATTCTGCCCCTTTCCACCGCTTACACGGTTTGTGAAGGTTTGGGCCTTGAATCCGGCGTGGAGCACAAATTTTCCGAAGCTCCCGCTTTTTATTGGCTCTACACCGCCCTAATTGTTGCCGGCGCAGCCGTAGTTCTCATACCTGGACTGCCGCTCATCAAAATCGCCGTATTTTCTCAAGTGGTGAATGGCGCCGTCTTGCCCTTCGTTCTGATTTTCATGTTGTTGCTGATCAACAAAAAAGATTTGATGGGCGAATTCGTTAACAAGCGAACCTTTAACGTCATCGCCTGGGCAACCACCGCGATTATGGTCGTATTGACTACGTGGTGGCTCTATGGACAGCTAACCGGGGGAGCGGGCTAACGTTGATGGAGCGACGACAGCTTTATCAAATAACCTTTCCCGCAGCCAGATCCTTCACCAACCCCAGGTCCGCCTCAAGAAAATCCAATCCCAACAGCTCCGCCCGCGACACCCAACGAATCTCCCGAAAAATTCGGTTCTCAATTTCTCCCTGATGCTTGCGCACTTCGAAGAAGCGCAGCTCGACCGACCCTCCGCCAGAATATTCATGGACAATGCGAGCAACCTCGACGCCAACTTCGGCGACGATCCCTAGCTCTTCCTCCAACTCGCGGCGCATGGCGTCGCGAGGCTGCTCGCCTTCTTCGATCTTGCCACCGGGAAACTCCCATTTCAGCGGCATAGGCTGGTGCCGCGTCCGCTGGCAGGCGAGGATGAGGTCATCTTTCAGGATTAGCGCGGCAACGACTCGTTTCATGATCTTCAGAGTCCGAAATGGAGGCCGGAATTATGTGTCGCAACTTAGATGCGGCCGACTACGGCTGTTCCAAACGCTTTCCCACCAGTCCAGCACAATACTCAATCAGCTCTCGATCTTCGATGCCAAAGGCCGCTGGAAAATGACTATCGATATCGAGCTCTCCCGCAACCTTGCCACGCACAAAAATCGGCACAACAATCTCCGACTTCGTCTCAAGCGAGCAGGCAAGATAGCGCGGATCTCTCTTTACGTCGTCCACCACCACCGTTTTTCCCGACGACGCAGCCGCGCCGCAGATACCCTGGTGTAGCGGAATGCGAGTGTGTGGCGTCATCGCTCCCTTGTAGTGTCCAAGAACCAGTACCGGCGGATCGGCCGAATGTTCCAGCATGTAGAACCCGACCCAGTTGTACTTCAGCATCTGGGCATTCAGCAGCGTCGTGATGGCTTCCATCAGTTGATCGGCCGAGCGCCGCTCGCCACTCAGGCGGAGCGCCTCCCTGCGTATTTCGTCGAGCTTTTGAGTTTTAGGAATAGTTGGCATGCCCCTAATCCTAAATCAATTTTCCCGCTTCATCTTCACCGCCGCAGTTGCGATTGCGGTACTTGGGTAATACAGCGAACTCCCCGTTGGGGGCCGAATTCCACTGGATGAATTGCGCTCGCCAGCGCCCATAATCCCGCAATCAGCGTAGGCGCGGGAGTATTCAACAGTTCATCCGAGATGCAATACACCTGCGATTCACGCACCGCTGTCGTTTCCATCCATCCTCTTTCGGCGACGCTCTTCGAGAGGGGCACGCGATCCCCTGCGCCGCACCATGCGGCAATGATGACCTCGGGATCTGTCTCCGCAATTTCTTGCGCAGACCACTGCGCGCCTGCCTTTCCTAGAAATTCGCCCCCCGCCGCCGTTACCAATTCTGAAACCCAGGGTTGCGACGTGATGATCGGCTTGCCCCACTCCTCGCAGAACACGCGCTTTCGCGGGAGGCTCACCGTGCGGCGGCGCACCTCCTCGATCGCGTCTCGCATATCTGCTATTGCCTTCGCGCCGCCCTCGCCCGCACCCACCGCACCCGCGATCAAAGCGATGTCAGTGTAGATGTCATTCAGCGTGCGCGGAGCCAGGCCAAGAAAACGAATGCCTGCCTTCAGAATTTCTATGACCGCCGCTTCCTGGTAAGGAACCGAAGCAATCACCAGGTCAGGTCGTGCCGCCAGGATCTCCGCCGCTTTCGACGTCCACGAGTCTGCGATAATCAGGCGCGCGGCATTTGCGACTTCTGTCCGCATCTTGCCGCGCTGTTCAGCACGCGCCTCACTTCTCAACTCCGGAACCACGTCCGCACAGTACTTCGTGCATGCGACAACACGATCCAACGCACCCACGCTGGCAAGAATCACCGTAGCGCTAGGCTGCAGGCAAGCAATCCTCCGAGGATAAGGCGACTCGTTCACGCTTCCATTGTATGGGAGGCCTGGAGCCGACTTCCGCGGGACGCGAAATAGCCTGACCGAGAGCCAAACAAACAACCGTCGCAAAAGAGAAGATTCGTTTCAGGCACACCTTCAGGCATGCCAGGATGCGCCTGAACCAATGCGCCTTCAGGCGCTGAAGCCACATCTCACGCCGTCGCATTACAATCGCTTCTGTGTACTCCCCCGAACTCCTCGATCATTTTCAGAATCCCAGAAATGCAGGAGCACTCCAATCCCCCGATCACTCCGCTCAGCTGGAAAACCCAGCCTGCGGAGACGTCCTGGAACTGACCATGAACCTGGAAGGCGCAACCATCGCCGAAATCCGCTTCCGAGCCAAGGGATGCGTTCCCGCCATCGCCTGCGGCTCAGCCCTCACCGAGTTGGTCAGAGGGAAAAACCTAGACGAAGCGCGGCAAGTGAGCAGGGAAGATCTAGTCCGCAAAGTTGGAGGCCTGCCGCCAGCCTCCGCCCACGCCAGCCACCTCGCGCTCGATACGCTCGCCGCGCTCCTGCGGAAGGTCTGAGCTCGGAAGCTCCCAGCTAATCTCCGGGAGCGGACCCTCTATCGGACACAATCTTGAGATCGATTCATAAGAACTTCAGACTGTCTCCATGGACTCTTCTTGCAAGCGGATGCAATATCGCAACCATGATTCGTTGCACTTCCGATTGCGGGAAGTCAAAAACGAATACATACAGAGGTGATTCAATGAACCAATCAAGAGATTTCAGTCCATACCGATTCCTGGCAATCATTGCTGTGCTGTTTGGCGCGATGGTGCTCCCGGCCTTTGGTCAACAGGAGGTCGATCCGACCTGGTTTGACCCCTGGGCTCCACCAAGCCCGGCGGTCGTTCAGTCCGCTAAGCCGGCAGCGGCGATCCACCGGCAGCGGCCGACGATCAAGCGTGTCTCGTTGGCTCCGACCGCCAAGGTTCACGCGAAGCGGTCCACGGCCCGGCCAAGGCCTTCCTAAAGCTCCAGGCAAAAGACGTGGAACATACCGTCTGCTGAAAGCTGCGGACCAGGCTGGTGGAGATCAAAGTCCCATTTGGTCGCGACGTTTTGTGAAGCGGGAGCGCATTAGTAAACATGGTCCAAAAAAACTTTCAAGCGCTCTCACTTCGAAGCTTTCAGACAGCGTTCGTTTTCTCCGGTTGATAGATGGGCCATCCCTCGGCGAGCGCCATCTCCTCTAAATCGGGATTGGGATTAATTACGAAAGGGTGCTTGGACATAGCCAGCATCTCCCGGTCCCAGATGGCATTGCCGAAGGCGCAATCGGGCGGGGATTTCAAAACGCTGCGGATCGCCTGCGGCTTGCCAGGCCCGCTCGGGACTCGAATAAGATGGTCGGTGATGATGCCGTTTTCGACGGCCACTTCAGCCGCCAGGATGCGGTTTCGCGGTACGCCGAAGCTGCGCATGGCGGAGCCGATGATCCATTGATTGGAAGAGGAGACCGCCCAAACGTCGCAACCAGAGGCGCGCAGGCGCTGCACCAGTTCTTGCATCTCCGGAAAAATATACGGAGCGACGGACCGAGCGAAGAAAGTGTCGCAGGCCTGCTGCACGATTTCTTCGCGAAGGCCGCGGTGCATGGTGACCATTTCTCCGCACATGACGTCTTCCGCGACTTCGCCGGCTTTATAGTTGGCGTAGCGCTGCCGCGCCCAGCGGGCGATTTCGTCGGGCACTAACTTCTCTTCGAGCTCCCAGGAGAAAAAGCCTTCGCCGGCGTCGACCGACCAGAGTGTGCCGTCGCAGTCGAAGGTTGCGGTTTTCGGATTCAGGCTGACAACGGATTCTAGAAATTGGGATTGCAGAGCGGATTGGGTCATAGTAATGAGAGTGTTAGGCGAGTTAAAGAGTACCTCAGCGGCCAAAGCCTCTTCTGATGAAGGATTATTATCGCGGCGGTGAACCGCCGCGCCAGCCAAAAACGAGATCAAGCAAGCATATTTCCTTAGCGCTAACTCGACGGCAAAAGAAGTGAATGCGACAGAGAATCATATTGCTCCGGAGTGTCGACGTTCGTGGCGACGTATGGATCGTCCACCGGAATATATTCGATATCGCTTTGGTGCGCGTGCTCAACGTCGCGGGCGTTCGATGTTGCTGGCGCTCTAAGAAATGCCTCGAGCATTTCGCGGCCTATCAAAATCGGATGTCCGTGCTTGCCCTGGTATTCGGGGATCACCGCCCATTTTCTGTGTGTGGCTGCCAGTTCGAACGCCAATTCCAGTGTCTCTAACGTTTCGGAGCGGACGGGCGGACGATCGACAAGCGTGATCATGGCAGCATCGCGTCCACGATTTAGAACCTCGTGTAAGCCGACTTGCAGGGAACTGAATTGTCCGCGGGTAGCATCGGGGTTGACCACCAGTGACGCTCCATTGGCGTAGATAACGGGCGACAATGCAGATTCATTCTTGCCTACTACCACAAGAACTTCGTTCACGTGAGAGAAGAAGAGTCGAATTGCCGCGGAGAGAAAGGTCTCCGTTGCGCCGGTATCTACTGCTTGGCGCGGCCACGGGAGCAAGGCCTTGTCGCGTCCCATGCGTAAGGATTCGCCAGCCGCAAGGATCACTCCGCAAAAACTGGGTGTGCGGGCCATGAGGGGACGATAGCAAAGTGGGAGGAGTATGCCAAGGACAGGCTGGTCGCGTGCCATAGCGGACTTAAAATGTCGGCGAGTGGCCGACATCTCCGGCGCGAGCACAACTCGTTGTCCTCAAATATTGACAGCGGAAAGACCGGGACACATCGAAGGCCCAGAGGCGCGAAAGAATTTCGAGCACAGCATGACCGCTCTATTTCGCGTTCCAAAACCGAACCGTTTGTCCACGAGCTTCAGCCTTTATTCAACCGTTCAAGCTCCTCTAGGGTAATGACCGGAACACTGAACGTACCGCTGCAGGACGGCGAGATAAATGAGACGGCGCTCGAATCAGCCGTCGGTCTGCCCATCCTCGACAAAACGGGTGGAGGCGTTATGGGCAGGAACTGCTCATGAATCGACCACTGCTTTCTGAATTTGTGTTCTTCTCGGACAGTGTCGAGTTTCTGAATTAATACTTCCCACGTTTCTTCGAGAAAGCTGGCTGTCTCGCTGAGCAGCCTGGCATAGAGTAATTTCGACTCGACCATTTGTTCGGCCGTGAGACGTGCTGCCTTCATCCAGGAAAGCTTGACTTCCTCAAGAAATTCTCGCTTCGGCAAAAGCTGGCGTGAGGCCTCGATGCCACGGCCCAGCACCGGATTGTGCAGGATGGTGTCTCGATATTCCTGAACCTCGACAAGCCCGCCTCGGTGCTTGCTTAGCTTCTGGCGATCAGTGGAGCAGCACAATTGATCCTTCTGCGATGGGAGAAAGTCGATGGATAGCCCAAAATCGGGCAGGATTTTCCTTGCGAGAATGCAGAATGCAAGCGCGTTGTCGCTGCATGCGTCAAGAAGTGAGAAGACATCCTCTGGGAATTCGCCCTCATCCGAATTCACCCGCTCGGCCGCGCGAGCCAGGTAATAGAACACCGAATAATGGCGCATGGCGAGTTGTTCCTGTCTCTCATGTACGTCTGACCGAAGCCGGATCCAAGGATCTCGGTCTTGTGGGAACGGGACGTTGCGGTCGATCCGGTTGGTGAGCGGAACGACATACCTGCGCCAAAAAATTTCATATGCCGGGAACGCTGCCGACACAAGGCCCCAAAGGCGCTGCTCGTGATGATCGCCGAAATGCATAAGAGTAAATCCATCGAGGTTGTCAAAGCTTCCCATATTCGCCCCAGGTTGGTCTCAATCCGAAGAATATCAGACCATCGCGGCGTGAAACGTGGAACGGGTGGCGTACTCGGTTGAAATGCGGAATATGAAATATGGGGACACGAAATATGGGGACAGACGTTCACCTAATTCTGCTGCCGAGAAATTGGGTCAGT
>Ga0070713_100002564_pt1 | contig 11883 bp, 10 predicted proteins | sample LARL82metaG_FD_65465 | JGI IMG/M metagenome (GOLD analysis project Ga0070713, IMG submission 65465) | Corn, switchgrass and miscanthus rhizosphere microbial communities from Kellogg Biological Station, Michigan, USA - LAR L8-2 metaG | ecosystem: Host-associated > Plants > Roots > Rhizosphere ... | reverse complement strand
TTTTCGCGGTAGCCGCCTTTGTCGCGGTCTCCGCCGGTCTTGCAGTTTCCGCCCTAATTGCGGTTGCCGCTGTATTTGCGGTTCCCGCCCTAATTGCGGTTCCCGCCCTAATTGCGGTTCCCGCCCTATTTGCAGCTTCCGCCGTAATTGCGGTCTCCGCGGTCCCGCGTCTACTGCTTCCTGAGCCGCCGCGACATCTCCTCGAGAATGCTCCGCTCCTCGCTCGTTAGGCTGTCGAGGCCCTCGGCGGAGATCTTGTCGAGCACGCGATTCACGTCCTCGGCCTTGAGGTCGCGCGACGGCAGCTTGCGCGTCGGGGTCGCGGCGGCGGGGCGCTTGGCGGCGAGGGCTTTGCTCTTCGCGACGATCTCGTCCACTTCCTCGACGCGCTCGCGCGATCGCGGCAGGGCGCGCGGGATCGCTCGCGGCGGGTCCTCGGAATCGGGCACCTGAGAGATGCGCTGGCGCAGCTGCTCGATGCTCACGCTCGGCGGCGTGCGCATATACAGCCAGGCGACGATGAATCCGCCGAGGTGCGCGAAGTAGGCGACGTCGGTGCCGCCGCCGACGAGCCCGAAGAGCCCCATCGCGAGATTGTAGCCGACGAGCAGGAGCACGAGCGTCATCACGCGCATCGGGATAACGAACATCAGCAGCATTTCCTGCTTCGGCCACTGCAGGGCGTACGCGCCCATCACGCCGAAGATCGCGCCCGATGCACCGATCAGGAGCGAGCCGCTGTCTCGGAAGAACAGCGTGTAGCAGATCAGTCCACCGAGCCCACTGAGGAAATAGAAGACGAGAAACTTCTTCGCGCCCCAGAGGTGCTCGAGTCTCGGGCCGAAGACATACAGCGTGTACATGTTGACGAGCGCGTGCATCAGCCCGAGATGCACGAACATGTACGTGACGATGGTCCACCAGTGCGTGGGAGCCGCGGCGAAGCTGAAGCCCAACGCGCTCTGCATCGCCTCCGGCGGCACGACGGTCATTTGCAGGAACAGGATTACGACGTTGATCGCAATCAACGCCTGCACGGCGGAGGTCATCCGCGGATAATCCTGATCGTTCGTCGCCGGGTAGCTCATGATCCCGCCATCGTGGCTGAGTCAGCTCGAAGCTCAGCCGGAAAAAGCTGCTGATGCGGCGCGAAGCGACACGCATCCCTACAATGCGAAACTAACCGTAAAACACGTTCCTGCGAGGTGAGTTCCGTCACGTCAGCGGCAGAACCCAGCAGCTGATCCCTCGCTGCGCTCGCGATGACAAGAGTGCCAACCCATGGCGTGCGTCGTTCGTCACCTCATACCCGTCGGCGGTGGGAGCTTCAGGGCAAAGCGCACATCGTTGTGCAGCGCCGCGGCGCGCTCGAGCAACGTCATCCATCTGCGGTCGCGATCCACGGGGACACCCGGCGGAGGGTGAATCACGATCTGCGTCGCACCGCTGACGCCGCGTGCCTGCTCGACGATCCGTAAGAGTTGAGCGTCACTCGTCTGCTCGCTCGAGCTCAGCACGAGCGCGTGCTGCATTCCCGCCTCCGCGGCGGCGTGCAACGTACGAAGCGCGCGCTCGGTTCCCATCTCGAGCGTCGCACCCTCCATCGACACCTGAGTGAGGCCCACGAGTTTCCTGAGTGCCGGAATTGCTTCCGGCCGCTGGCCGTCGGTGTCGAGCATTACTGGCAGATCCACCGGGGGCTTGGCGAAGGCCGCGCACAGATAGTCGACATTCGAAAGTGGATCGCGTCCCGAGATCGATATCGAGTGATATGATGAACGGGTCGTGGCTCGCCGCAGCTCGTTGGCGAGCGCATCTGCGGTGTACATCGTCGCCGTCTCCGCTTCGGCGGCAAAGCGCACAAAGATCTGGCGACGGCCCGACCACACTCCCTGGGCCTGCAGTCCCGCGGGGACTCCAGCGAGAGCGGCGGTCGGACCGGCGACGTGCGGCGGCATGGGCTTACCCTCCCTTCCCGTGCGCATCCAGCGCGATGCGCACAATTCGTTCACAGAGCTCCGGAAATTCGATCCCCGCAGCCGCGGCGGCCTGCGGGATCAAGCTCGTTTGTGTCATTCCCGGCAGCGTATTCGCTTCGAGACAGAAGAACTCACCACTCTCACTCATGCGAAAATCAATCCGTGCATAACCACGCAGCTTGAGTGCACGAAATGCACGGCGCGCGAGCTCCTGCACTGCCGATGTCTGCGCGCGGGTAATCTTCGCGGGAAATTCTTCGACGGCCATTCCCGCCTGGTACTTGCACTCGTAGTCGTAAATCTCGTGCTTCGGGATGATTTCGCCAACAGGCAACGCGTCGTCGCCGAGGATGCCGACGGTGAGCTCCCGACCAGCGATGAATCGCTCGATCATCACTTCGTCGTCGTACTGAAACGCCTCGGCGATCGCCGGCGTGAGATCCTCGGCTTTCTTGACGACGCTGAGGCCAACCGTCGAGCCCTGCTTCGACGGCTTGACCACCACCGGAAGCCCGAGGGTGGCGAGGCTCTTTTCGCGGAATATTCGGCCTGCGTCGCTCTTTTCAGCCGATTCGGGCGATGCCATCGCCCACTCGGCGGTGCGCACGTCGTTGCGCACGAAGAGGTGCTTGGAGAGGTCTTTGTCCATCGCGAGCGCGCTGGCGAGATGACCGCTGCCGGTGTACGCGATGCCGGCGAGATCGAGGAGCGCCTGGATGGTTCCGTCCTCGCCAGCCCCACCGTGGAGGCCGAGAAAGACGATGTCGGCCTCGCGAAGGGAAGGCAGCACGCGCTGCATCTGCGGCAGCGTCTCCCGCGCCATGCTACGGAGCTCCTCCTGGGACGGTGGCTTTGGCTGCACCACTTTCTTCGCCAGGAGCGCTCGCTCGTCGTCGCGACTCAGCGTCCCGCGAGCGGTATCGATCGCGACGACGTCGTGGCCTTTTGTACGCAGCGCCTCGGTGACGCGAAGCCCGGAGGCAAGCGACACGTCGCGCTCGGCGGAGGTGCCGCCCATCAGAACGGAAATCTTCAAGAACGTGATCGGTGTGTACGGTGATCGGTGTACGGTGATCGGTGGTCGGTAGCTGTCAGTTCACAGACCACCGACCACTGTTCACCGCCCTAGCCCCTTGCCATTAGGTAGCTCAGCATGTCCGACCGCGTCACGATTCCGAGGACGTGGCCATTCGAACGGACGAGCACCGCCGGATTTGATTTCGAGAGCAGCTTCGCGATCGCATCCACCGACTGTTGGGCGTCGACCATCGGGAAGGGGGGATCCATCAGCTCACTGACCGTCGAATCGAGCAGCTTGGTGTTGTCGAGGCTCTTCGCCGACAGCGACCAGTCGCTCACCGATCCGACGCAATTCGCTCCATCCATGATCGGCAGCTGCGACACGTCGTGCAGTGACATGAGCCGCAATGCCTGACGCACGGTGGTTCCCGGACCGACGCTCAGCACTGGCTGATCCGTCGGCAGCTTGGAGCTGAGCACGCTTGCGAGCGTCGTCTTGTCGGCGTCGAGCAGCTGATTCTCACGCATCCACTCGTCGTTGTAGAGCTTCGAGAGGTAGCGCTCGCCGGTATCGGGCAGGATCGTCACCATGCACGCATGCGGGTCGTCGATGCGCCGCGCGACATGCATGGCGACGTGAACGATGAGGCCCGACGAGCCGCCGACGAAGAGTCCCTCTTCTCTCGTCAGGCGGCGAGCCATGCTGAACGATTCCTTGTCCGTCACCGTCATGAAATCGTCGATGACCGACATGTCGAGCGTGCCCGGGACTTTGTCCTGGCCGATGCCTTCGATCTTGTACGGAGTGCCTTGCGGCTTGCTCTGACCCTTCGTGCGCCACATCTCGGCGAGGATGGAACCGACCGGATCGCCCGAGATGATCTGAATCTTCGGATTGCGCTCCTTGAGATAGCGGCCGACACCGGTGATCGTGCCGCCGGTTCCCGCGGCAGCCACGAAGTGGGTAACGCGTCCTTCGGTCTGCTCCCAGATCTCGGGACCGGTCGTCGCGTAATGCGCTTCCGAGTTGGCGTCGTTGTAGAACTGATTCGCGAGGATGGCGTTAGGCGTCTCGTGGGCGATCCGCTTCGCCATCATCACGTAGTTGTCCGGATGATCGGGCGGGACCGCGGTGGGCGTCACGATGACCTCGGCGCCGAACGCTTTGAGGAGTCGCACCTTCTCCTGCGACATCTTGTCCGGCATGGTGAAGATGCACCGATAGCCCTTGAGGGCCGCCGCGATGGCGAGACCGACGCCGGTGTTGCCGCTCGTGCCCTCGACCACCGTGCCGCCGGGCTTGAGGCGTCCCTCGCGTTCCGCGCGCTCGATGATCGGCATGCCGATGCGATCCTTCACCGAGCCGCCGGGATTGAAGAACTCGGCCTTCGCGTACACCGGCGTTCTTGCACCACGCGTCACACGATTCAACCGTATGAGCGGCGTCCAGCCAATCGTTTCCAGAACGGAATCGTAGGGCGTGAGGTTGCGCGTCATTGAATTCCTGGCTAGGCCCTAGCCCCTAGCCCCTTGCTTCTTCAGCACCGTGTCTCCGGGGAGCGGTGGTGCTCCAGGATAGCGGAAGTAGACCGGAAAGAGGATCGTCACGGGCTGCGGCTCTCCCTTCGTCTTCGCGGGAACGAACTGCAGGTCCTGCGAGCCACGAATCGCCGCCGAATCGAATGCTGCGTAGCCGCTCGACTCCACTACCTGCGTGGAGTCCGATCTCACGTGGCCATCGCGATCGATGAACAACCGCAGCGTGACGTTTCCCTGCACCTTCTTCGCGAAGAGCGCCGGCGGGTAGTGAAATGGAAGCTCCTTGTTGAGCATCTTTGGAGCTTCATCCGGATGCTGCGGGCCACTCTCGAAGCTCTTCGCGAGCTTGTCCGATTGCTCCTTGTCGACACAACCGATCGCGGCCGTCGCAAGAGCAACGACGACGAATGCCAGCGAGAGACCTTTGCCGATGACCGCGCCACTCATGAGCACGAAATGTAAATGACCTTTCCGACCCTCACGAGCGCTTCGCGTCGCGTGAGAGCTCGGCAAGTAGAGAGAGCGCCTGCAGGGGAGTCATTGCATCGGTGTCGACGCCAGCCAGCCGCTGGACGATCGGGTTGGGGGCCGCGGCGAACAAACCAAGCTGATCGTGGAGCGCCGCCTGCTCCTTCGGCCGGCTCTCGCCGCGACGGCCGCCGGACGACAGCTGCTCACCCTCGAGAAGCTTCAGCACGTCGCGCGCACGATCGAGCACCGCGACAGGCAATCCGGCGAGTCGTCCGACCTCGATGCCGTACGAACGATCGGCTCCCCCCGGTTGGAGGCGATGTAGAAACAGAACATCATCGTTTACCTCGCGAACCGCGACGTTGAAGTTGCGCACCGCGGCGAGATCCTGCGCCAGCTGCGTCAGCTCATGATAATGCGTGGCGAAGATCGTCTTGCACCGCGTTCGGTCGTGGAGATGCTCGCTCACCGCCCAGGCGATCGAGACGCCGTCGTACGTCGAGGTGCCGCGCCCGATCTCGTCGAGCAGCACGAGGCTGCGCGCCGTAGCCGAATGGAGGATGGCGCTCGTCTCGGACATCTCGACCATGAATGTCGACTGCCCGCGCACGAGATTGTCGCTGGCGCCGACGCGGGTGAAGACGCGGTCGACGAGCCCGATGCGCGCCGATGACGCAGGAACGAAGCTCCCGATCTGCGCCATCAGCACAATCAGTCCCACCTGGCGCAGAATCGTGGACTTACCCGCCATGTTCGGGCCGGTCAGGATGATGACCCGTGCCTCGTCCGTCAGCCGTACATCGTTAGGTATGAACTTGTCCCGCGGCATCATGCGTTCGACGACAGGATGCCGTCCGCTCGTTATCTCCAGCGCGTAGTCGTCGCTCAACGTGGGACGCGTGTATCCTTCGCGCGCGGCGACCTCGGCGAGTGCAGCCAGCACGTCGAGCAGCGCCAGGGCGCGAGCCGCGCACTGCAGCGCGCCAATCCGCGAGCCAACCTTCGCGCGGAGCGCTTCGAAGAGTGCCCGCTCGCGGGCCTCGATGCGCTCGCCCGCGGTGAGAATAGTCTCCTCGAAGTCCTTCAGCGCCGGTGTCACGAATCGTTCGCCGTTCGTGATCGTCTGCCGCCGCTGATAGTCGTTCGGCACCAGATGGAGATTCGACCTGGTGACCTCGATGTAATAGCCGAAGACCTTGTTGAAGCCAACCTTGAGCGACGCAATGCCCGTTCGCGCCCGCTCGGCAGCCTGGATATTCGCGATGCCATCCTTGCCGCCATCACGCAGGCTACGCAGGCGATCCAGATCGTCGTCGACGCCCGCGGCAATGGTCGGCTCCTCGCCGATCGTGAGCGGCGGCCGCTCCACGATGGTGTTCCTGATCGCCTGGGCTTCCACGGCACAATCGTCCCATTCGCTGAGCAGGCGATCGATCAGCATCGACGGACCACTCCGACGCACCTGCCTAACGATGGACTCGACCTCCGGCAGGCGCGTGAGCGACGACCCGAGCGCACCGAGCTCTCGAGGGCTCGCCCGCCCGGAGGCGACTTTGGTGCCGAGGCGCTCCACATCGCGAACGCCGTCGAGCGCCGAGCGCAGCGTCAGTCGGTCCGAGCCGTCGTCGACGAGCAGCGCAACGGCCTGGAGACGCTCTTCGATCGCCGCGCGGTCGGTGAGCGGCGCGAGCACCCATTGCCGGAGGAGGCGCGCTCCCATGGGCGTGACAGTGCGATCGAGCACGGCGAGCAGAGTTCCTTCGGGGCCGCCACCGCGCAGCGACTCGACCAGCTCGAGATTTCGCCGCGTCATCTCGTCGAGGGGCATCAACCCAGCGGCACGCTCGACGATTGGCCTGGCCAGCTGCGGAACGCCCGCTGGCTGGAGCTCGCGGAGATACCGAAGGAGCGCACCGGCGGCGGCAATCGATACTCGATCCGCGGATCCGACGCCCAGTCCTTCCAGCGACTGCACGCGGTAATGCCGCGTCAGATCCTCGGCGGCGGTTTCGGCGTCGAACTCCCATGCCTCGCGCTCGGTAATCATCGCTTCGGCGCGAGATGGGGGCAGCGACAGATCGGAGCCCTGAGGCAGCAGAATCTCGCGCGGCGCATAACGAGCGAGCACGGCGTCGAGCTCGGCGGACTGGGTGACGCAGAGTCTGAGCTCGCCGGTCGAGACGTCCGCCGCGGCGACGCCGATGGCGGTCGTCAGGCCGTCGCGCGACCGCGGCGCCGTGCATAACGAGCAGATGAAATTGTTCCGCGCGCCCTCGAGCAGCTCGTCGGCGAAGGTGACGCCAGGGGTGATCGTCTCGACGACTTCGCGGCGAACGATGCCGCGCGCCACCTTCGGATCTTCGACCTGCTCGCAGATGGCGACGCGATAGCCCAGCTGGACGAGCCGGCGGAGATACTCCTGAAGTGCCTTGACCGGAACACCCGCGAGCGGCACGTCGGCCGCCCCGCCGTTGTTGCGGGAGGTGAGGGTGAGGCCGAGCACGCGCGACGCGATCTCGGCGTCGTCGTAAAACATCTCATAGAACTCGCCCATGCGGAAAAACAGGAGCGCGTTCTGATGGCGCGCCTTGATCTCTCGATACTGCTGCATCAGCGGCGTCGCCGCCTGACCGACTCCGCTCATGGACGCACTGCCGGGCGCTCGTTGTCGGTCGTCGTCACGAAGCCGACGATCCCTTTGTCCTTGAGCTCGCGAGCTGCCGCCGCGGCCTCCGCATCGGTGGTGTAATGGCCGATGCGTACCCGATACGGAGCGCTCGCGCTCTCGACGAGGCGGGCGGTGATTCCGCGCGCCTTGAGCTTCTCGACGAGCTGCTCCGCTGACTGCCGGGTATCGTAGGCGGCGACCTGCACGGTAAAGCGTTTAGGCGTTACTGACTCGTTAGGCTCCCGTCGCCTCGGCCGGGCTGTATCGCTCTTAGACGCGGAGTGCACGGAGGGCGGGGAGGACGGCACTTTGCGTTGCGGCGGTGTGGTGTCTCGGGTCGACACCTTGTGATGTATTGCGGTGTCGGGGGTCGGGACTGTGCGATGCGTCGTCGTGTCGCGAGCCGAGACTCGGCGTTGAGCCGCGGTGGTATCGGGCTTGGGCGCGCGGGGGGCCGCGGTCGCCGCGCGCGGGGGTGGGGCGGCCGTGTCCACGCCGTCGCAGCGGGTCGCGTAATAGTCGACCTGGTTTTTCGTCTCCACGGCGGAATCGCCCAGCGATGCCCGCGTGCGCAGGAGCACGGCGCACCCCTTCGGCAGTTGATTCTCCTCCAGCAGCAGCCGGCCGAGCCAGATTCCGGCGCGCACGCGATCGGGATCGTTAGGCCTCTGCAGGAGGAAGCGCTGCAGGTGATCGATGGCGGGATCGCGGTCGCCGCGCGCCATCTCGAGCTGCGCGAGTGCCAGGAGGGCGTCGCCGGAATGCGGCGAGAAGGGATACTCGACGATAACGCGCCGATAGTCGCGCTCCGCATCGGCTGCCGTGGAGGCCAGCGCGCCGCGCCAGTAGAGCCCTGTGGCATAGTCGTTCGTACCCGGCGTCGCGGCGGTGAGCGCCGAGTCTACGAGCGCTCTGCCCGCCGCACCATTTCCGCCCGATACCAGGCTGCGCGCGCGGAGGTATACCGTGTCCGACGCAGCGCCGACTGGACGCTGCTTGGTGGCGCTGTCGCTCGTCTGAGCACGCACAGCGCGCGCTGCGATAAGCACCGCGAGGCAACCCGCGGCGATGGCAAATCGGCGCGTGGTCATGCCGCTCGCCGCGACCGTGAGCGGCCAGGCGCGCACAACGACAGAATGAGCGACTGGAGTAATTGCTCATCGGATGAGACTCGCGACTCCTTGAGGGCTGCATCCGTCGCGAGCAGGACGGTCAGGGCGTCATCGAGCTCCGCTGGTGTCCATGCGTCCAGAGCGCGTGACCACGCTCGGACGGCATCGCCCCAGCTCCGACCGGTGAAGCTCGATCCCGCGTCCTTCAGCAGGCCGAAAAGCTCGTTCTCCATCCGATGGGACGGTGTGCCTGCGTCCCGCTTCGCACGACCCCACGCCAACGCGAGCGTCTGGGTGGCGAGCGCCATGATGATCGTGACGGCGCTGGTTTTCGGTTGAAGCAGCACGTGAGGCAGCAGGTCGAGAGCCGCTCCGACCTTGCGATGCGCGACGGCATCGAGCAGGTCGCCTAACGTCTCTCCTCGCCGGATGCCGACGATCGCCGATACGGCATTCTCATCGATGACGCGCCCCTCTTCGCCAGCCACGAAACTCGCGAGCTTGTCCAGCTCGATGCGGAGCTGCGAGAGGTCGGTGCCCACCGCCGTTTGCAGCAGCGCTACGGCGTCGTCCGTGATATCGCATTCCAGATCGTGCTTCGCGTAATAGGTGATCCATTTCGGGACGCGAGCGCCCGACAGAGGCTCGAAATCGATCGCCGTACTTCGTTCGGCCAGCGCTCGATCTTCCTTGGTGCCCGCGGCGGCTACGAGCACAAGCACGACGTCGGCAGCGGGCCGCTCGAGATACCGCTCCAACACGCGGCGCGCGTCTTTCTTCAGCGCCGACACATCGCGCAGGATCACCACGCGACGCTCGGCCATCATCGGTGGAGTGCCGAGAAGTGAGCCGAGTCGCTCACCGTCGACTTCGGCACCGCGCAGGGTTTCGAGGTTGAAGTCACGGGTCGCCGGATCGACGGCGGCGTCGATGACCTGTCGGACTGTTTCGTCCTTCAGGTAGTCTTCCGCACCGTGCAGGTAGTAAACAGGGTCGAAGACCTTGTTCTGCAGCGCAGCGCGAAGCGCTTTCTGTCCGGCGGAGGCGGGAGCGGCGGCCATGCGCTGGGAATATATGGAGTCGTTCGCCCTTCGCGCTCACTAACGCTCCTCTCACCGAGAGGAGTCCGAATGCGGGCTGCCGCTGCGCAGCAGCAGACGTAAATGCTAGCGGAGCGACGCCTGCTGCAGCTCCACGTTCGCGAGTTGGCGCGGCGCCTCGTCGGCCATCATCACGGCTGGCCAGAGGGGCATTCCAGTCGAGATTCCGGCCATGTAGGCGGTGCCGCTCAACGATGGTGCTCGAGTAGCCGGTGCCGTGGCGACCACTGGCGGAAGTGTCAGAATGTGCGGTGACCCGAAGCGATTCGACGCCTCGATGGCCGCGTACGCGAACAGGGTGAGTCCCGCCGCGAGTGCGGCGAACGTACCCGTCGTGAGGTTGTACGTCGGGCGGCCGATCACATCGTCACGAGGCGACTCCAATGCCGCGATGCGAGCGCTGAGCTTCGCCATGAAATCCGCCGATGGCTCGATCGCCGGCAGATTTCGAACGATCAACAGACCGCGACGAACCGCGAGGTCGTGTCGCGCGCAGCGCGTGCAGGACTGCACGTGTCGATGCATCGCTTCCATGTCCACCGCTGGAAGTACGTCATCGACGAAGCCGACGTGATTCTCTCGAAATGCGCGACAGTCCATCTGATTCGTTGCGTGAGTGGTTCGCGTTTGGGTACCCGAGAGCCCAAATGCGGTTCCAGAATTACTCTGCCCTTCAGTCGGAGGCCAGGGGCAAAAAAGCCGCGTACTCGTTTACCCGCGGCGGTCGCGGAGTAACGCGCGTCGCGGAGGAGGCCGTCTGTCATCCGACCGGCTTGGGCTTGCTCAAGGACAGAGATGGCAACAAAAGAGCCGGCGCGATGGTCGCGCCGGCTGGATGTTCGACCTACCCCTCTCGGTTCTTAATCGAGCCAGGGCTCGATGATCGAAGCGAACGCGTTGCGTGCGCGGTTCAGCCGCGACTTCACCGTGCCAAGATTGCAGTCCGTGATCTCGGCGATCTCTTCGTACGACTTGCCCTCGAGCTCACGCAGCACGAAGACCTGACGGTGATGCTCGGGGAGCTTCGCCACCGTGTCTTCGACGAGCTGACGCAGATGGCGCTTGCGGTACATGTCGTCTGGTCGAGCTGTCGTGTCCTCGAATTGCAGCGGCCGCTCCTCGTCTTCCCAGTTGTTCTTGATGGTCTGGAAGAGCACGAGCGGATTGCGCGAACGATTGCGCAGCTCGTTCTTGGCCAGGTTAGACGCGATGGTGTATACCCAGGTAGAGAATTTCTTCGACCGGTCGAATCGATGAATGTGCCGATAGACGCGGATAAAGACTTCCTGGACGAGATCCTCAGCCTTCTCACGATCACCGATCGTGCGATAGATGAAGTTCAGGAGCCTTGTCTGATATCGTTCGACCAGCTCCTGGAACGCGCGCTCTTCGCCGCCAAGGAACGCCGAAACAACCGCGGCGTCGTCCTGGGTGCGGAGCTTTTCTCGAATCGACGTTCCGGGCAGCGGTGCCCGTTTGAATGCGACTTCAGCCATGTGTTTATGCCCCCTTGGGTCCTGCACCAGGGCTCGATCCGACGAATCTGAATCGATCTGGGCTCCTCCATTCGGTTCTGACAGTGCGCGTCGGAAACTCACGCCCTCTGTAAAAGCAGACCACATGCCTCATTAGACGCTAATCGGACCAAGGTGTTAATTCCTGAAGTGCCAATTATTTAGCTCACCCCGTCTCGGTTGGCGCCGAGCTCCGCCGTAGGGGCTTCTGTCCACTACTGGCGACGCCATCAAAGGACACATCGAGACGGCGATGTCCCTTAGACACGGGCGTCGGGAGGCTGGGTTTCTTCGGTGGCCGGTGGTCGGTGATCGGTGTTGGTCAGATCACGCACCACCGATCACAGATCACCGACCACCCCTAGAGCCCGGCTCGGTACCCCGCGGCAAAAAGGATCAGCACGGTGGTCTTCCCGTCGCGGATCTCTCCCTTCTGAATCAACTCCAACGAGCGCGACAATGTCATCGTTTCCAGCGTCA
>Ga0070713_100002563_pt1 | contig 11888 bp, 11 predicted proteins | sample LARL82metaG_FD_65465 | JGI IMG/M metagenome (GOLD analysis project Ga0070713, IMG submission 65465) | Corn, switchgrass and miscanthus rhizosphere microbial communities from Kellogg Biological Station, Michigan, USA - LAR L8-2 metaG | ecosystem: Host-associated > Plants > Roots > Rhizosphere ... | reverse complement strand
GCTGGCCTGGAAGCCGGATGGGGGAAGGCGAATTGAACGAGCGTCTGGCGAGCGACATCCTGGCGCATACCGGCGAGCATGTGTGGCTGGTGTTGGTGGCGATGGCGGTGGCGTCGGCGATCGCCATTCCAGTGGGCGTTCTGCTCACGCGCCACACCGGACCGCGCCGCAGCACGCTGGCTATCGCCAACATCGTGCAAACAGTGCCGAGCCTGGCGTTATTCGGGTTTCTGCTGCCGCTGCCGTTCATCGGCGGCATCGGGGCGCATACCGCGATCATCGCGTTGTGCCTGTACGCGCTTTTGCCGATTCTGCGCAACACGGTGGTAGGCATCACAGGAGTGGACGCATCCGTGCGGGAGGCAGCGATTGCCATGGGAATGACGCCCAGCCAGGTGCTCTGGCAGGTGGAAATGCCGCTTGCGGTACCGACCTTGCTGGCCGGGCTCCGGATTGCCACCGTTACCACGATAGGCACGGCCACGATTGCGGCCGCCATCGGAGCCGGGGGCTTGGGGGTTTTCATTTTCCAGGGAATCGCCAGCGTGGACACCGCCATGATTCTGGCGGGCGCCATACCGGCGGCCGCCTTAGCGCTGCTGGCCGACGAAGGATTGGAATGGATCGAGCGAAGATTCTCACGAGCGTAGCAATCCTCGCGGTCTCGATTGTATCGAGTTCGTGCTCGCGGGCGCCCGCGATCGTAGTCGGATCGAAAAACTTCACCGAACAAGTGTTGTTGGGAGAGATTCTGGCGCAGCAGATCGAGCGGCGGCTCAACGTGCGAGTGATCCGCAAACTCGATCTGGGCGGTACGCTGATCGCCCATGAGGCGCTTGTAGGGGGATCGATCGATCTCTACCCCGAGTACACCGGCACCGCACTAACGGCGATCCTCAAGCGCCCGGCTTCGTCCGACACTCCGGCCACATTCGCGGCGGTTCGCGATGCCTATCGGAAGCAGTGGCGGCTGGAATGGCTCGATCCATTCGGCTTCAACAATACCTTCGCCATGATCGTTCGCCGCGAGGAGAGGTTGACGACGCTTTCGGCGGCAGCGGCGGCGCACGCGTGGCGCTTGGGCGCAGGCTACGAATTCCGGCAGCGGCCGGACGGGTTGGACGGCTTGCTCCGGACGTATCCTCTGCGCCTGACCGGGGAACCGGCAATCATGGACCTGGGGCTGTTGTACTCGGCGCTGCAGAGCCGGCAGGTCGACTTGATTGCGGCCAATTCTACCGACGGGCAAATCTCGGTTCGCAACGTGACCGTTCTCGAGGACGACCGGCATTATTTTCCGCCGTACGAATGTGCCGTGGTAGTGCGCCAGGATGCGCTAGGGCGTTTCCCAAGCTTGCGCGGCGCGCTCGGCGAACTTTCAGGCAAGTTTCCGGAGGGCGTGATGCGCCAGCTCAACTACCAGGTGGATGGCAAACACCAGCGGCCGGCCGATGTGGCTTCGGCGTTCCTGCGCACGGTGAGTCCGCGGTAAAGGACCGCTCCTTTGGTCGCGGCTCGGTTTCGAAGGTCGGGACGAGTGCGGACCGGGGGGAGCCGCTAGTCGTAGACGAAATGGAGGACTTTCTTGAGATCCTGCCAGGCTTCTTTCTTGGCTTCCTGGTTATAGGGGCGCAGAAGATACGAAGGGTGATACGTCACCATCACGGGAAAGTCCCGCCACTTGAACCAGCGGCCGCGCATCTTGGTGACGCCTTCTTTGTGGCCCGTGAGCGCGCGCGCCGCCGTGCCGCCCAAAGCGCAAATCGCCTTCGGGTGGATCGTCGAAAGCTGACGGTAGAGGAACTCGCCGCAGATTTCCATTTCATCGGGCTCGGGGGTGCGGTTGCCGGGGGGGCGGCACTTCACCACATTGCAGATATAGACATCGTCGCGGTGAATCTCGATGCCCTCTTTTTTGGCTGTGCCTTCGATCATCTGAGTCAGGAGTTGCCCGGCGCGGCCGACAAAGGGAATGCCTTGCGCATCTTCATCGGCGCCCGGCCCTTCCCCGACGAACACGAGCGGCGCGCGCTCGTTGCCCACGCCGAAAACAATCTTGGTGCGCTGCTCGTGCAGCCTGCAGCGGCGGCAGTCGCCGAGGTCCTGGATGATTCTCAGCAGGGAATCGTCGGCGGGGACCATGGGAGGCAGTGCTTCGGGCGCGGAGTTCATTTCGGCAGGTTCCTCGACAGGCTTAGCGGGCGGCTCGCTCACCGCCGCGGCGGCAACCAGGCGCTCTACCGGGGCAGCCGGCTTATACAAGACATCAATTTTCAAATCCTGGTAGAACTCCAGGTATCGGCGGAGTTGTTCAGCGTTCATGGGCGGCGTGCAGCGAGAGCCGGAGTTTGAGCAACTCGTCGAAGATGCGTTCGGCGATCGCGCGTTTGGAGGCGCGGGCTACGGGAATGGTGTCGCCCGTTCGCAGGACCAGGGTGACTTCGTTCTGGTCGGATTCGAACGCGGTGTCGCTCCCACCGACGAGGTTCGCCACCACCATGTCGCAGTTCTTGGATTCCATTTTGCGGCGGGCTTCCTGCTGCAGGTTCTGGGTTTCCGCCGCGAACCCAATCAGCAAACGGTCGCCTTTCTTCCTGCCCAATTCCGCCAGGATATCCGGGGTGGGATCGAATTCAACGGAAATCCGCGCCGCGGTCTTCTTGACTTTCTGATCGGGCACGCGGGACAGGTGGAAATCGGCCACCGCCGCGGACTTGATTACGATGCTTGCGGGCGCGAGATGGGCAAGCACCTGGTCGCGCATTTCCACCGCAGTACGCACCTGGACGAGTTCAACGCCGCGGGGCGGGGCCAGATGGACCGGGCCAGAGATCAGGACGACGCGGGCTCCGCGCGCGGCAGCCGCTTCGGCCAGAGCGTAGCCCATCTTGCCGCTGGAGCGGTTGGAGATGTAGCGCACCGGGTCGAGCGGCTCCTGGGTGGGGCCGGCCGTGACCAAAACGGTTTCGCCCTCCAGGTCGCGCCGTTTCCGAATTTCGAGCTCGACGGCTTCGGCGATTGATTCGGGATCGATCAGGCGACCGGCGCCGGTCATGCCGCAGGCGAGGTAGCCCTCGCCGGGGCCGGCGATGCGATGGCCGCGCTGGCGCAGCGTCTCGACATTCTTGCGAGTGGCCGCATGCTCCCACATATTCACGTTCATGGCGGGGGCAACGATCACCGGCCCGGTGAACGCCAGATACAAAGTGGACAGAAAATCGTTGGCCAACCCGTTCGCAAGCTTGCCGATCAAATCGGCTGTGGCCGGCGCGACGACCAGCAGATCGTGCTCCTGCGCGACGGCGATGTGCTCAATGGCATCTTCGATCGCGAAGAGGTCCGTCAGGACCTTGCGCCCGGTGAGAGCCGCGAACGTGAGGGGACGGACAAACTCCTGCGCGGCGGCAGTCATGATGACCTGGACCTGATGGCCGTGGTCCATCAACAGCCGCGCCAACTCGGCGGCTTTGTAGGCCGCGATGCCGCCGCCGACGCCGAGCAGGATTTTCATACCGGACTAGAGGGCAGGTTCGGCCGGCGCCGGCTCGGGGTGCAGCGGGCCGGTGATGATGGTGTACTTGACCAGACCACGCCGCACTTCTTCCATCGCGATCACGGTCGATTTCTTGGAGGCGGTGGGAAGGACCGGGCGCGAACCGCCCTGCAGCTGCCGAGCGCGCTTCGCGGCAACAATGATGAAGCGATACGTGCTCAGTTCGGGGTCGTCCGGAATGGTGCAGTGTGCGTTGTTGCGTGGGGCTTTATCCGCCATGGTTCCTCTTTAAACTCGAAACGTTTCCAAAATCGGCCGGATCTGGTCTTCAATCCTGGTCCGCCGCGCCCGCTCAGCGCGCACAATCGCGGCCAGCGTCGCATCGGATTCCGCCAGATCCCGGTTGACTACGACATAGTCATAAGCCTGATAATTGCGTATTTCGTCCGCTGCTTCCCGCAGCCTCCGTTCCATAACTTCTTCCTTATCTTCACTGCGCGCCCGTAGTCGCTGCTCAAGAACCTGCCGGGACGGCGCCAAAATAAAGACAGTTACGGCCTGAGGAATGCGCTGTTTCAATTGTCGCGCACCTTGGACGTCGATGTCGAGCACGAGGTCCTTGCCCAGGGCCTGGGCCTTCTCCAGTACGCCGCGGTGCGTCCCGTAATAATTGCCGAAGACTTCGGCCCACTCGAGAAACTCGTCCTGGGCGATCCGGGCTTCGAAGTCGGGACGCCTAACGAAATGATAATTCTGTCCTTCCACTTCGGCGCCGCGTGGTTTCCGGCTGGTGTAGGAGACGGAAAACATCAGGCCGGGGACCTGGCGGATGAGACGGGACACCAGGGTCGATTTGCCCGAGCCGGATGGGGCGGAGATGATGAAAACAGTGGTCATTCCAGGTTTAAGGCCTGCTCCCGAATTTTGTCGATTTCCGATTTCGCGGCCAGCGCCAGCTCGGTGATGGTCAGGCCCAGATCGCCTAAGCCGCCCGTCTTCGAAAGGATGGTGTTCGACTCGCGGTTCATTTCCTGCAATAAGAAATCGAGACGCTTGCCGACCTCTCCGCCGGCTGTCAACATCTCATCAAGCTGTACGGTGTGAGTCCGTAAGCGCAGGAGTTCTTCAGCGATATCGCTGCGGTCGGCCAACACCGCGGCTTCCAGGGCCAGACGCTGAGGATCGAGCGCGGCGCCTTGCAGCAAGTCCGCCAGCCGTTCCCTGAGGCGCTTCTGAAATGCGGGAACCGCGCCCGCGCGGATCTCTCGCATACGATCCACCAGCTGTAAAATGGCCTGCGTTCGCTGGCGAATCTCCGCTTCGGTGGCGGCCCCTTCCCGCTCTCTGGTGGAGTTGAACGTGGATACGGCTTCCCGGGCGGCATCCATCACGGCTTGAGAAACACCGGCGCCTAATTCATCTTCCGCCGACGCTCCCAACATGCCTGAAATACCGAGAGCCGCATTGAGGTCGGGCTTTCCGGCGAGGCCATATTGCTTCGAGGCTTCGGAAAACGCCCGCATAAACGCGTCCAGCAGCGGGCGATTTAAAGGAGCCGGCTGCGCCGCGGCGGATCGAATGAAGGAAACATGAACCTGCAGATGGCCTCGGGCCACGCTGCCCTTGATCAGGTTCCGCAGGTCGCCTTCGAGCGATTCCAGGTCCAGCGGAACGTGAAAATGGATGTCCAGTCCGCGATGGTTGACACTCTTGAGGCCGAAGACGACCTCGCCCTCCGGAAGGCTCCGCTTCACCCGTGCGAAGCCCGTCATGCTGCGTGCGCTCACAGATCGGCCACCGTTCCCGCATCCACAAACTGTAGCTCGTGCAAGCGCTGGTAAATGCCGCCCTGGCTCATAAGTTCCTCGTGGGTTCCGGTTTCGCGGATACGGCCGCGCTCCAGGACAACGATCTTGTCGGCCCGCCGGATGGTGGAAAGCCGATGCGCGATGACGATTACCGTGCGATGCTCCATCAGGTTGGCCAGCGCCTTCTGCACCAGCATCTCGGATTCGGTGTCGAGATGGGAGGTGGCTTCATCGAGAATCAGGATCGGCGCGTCTTTCAGCAGGGCGCGCGCGATCGCGAGCCGCTGCCGCTGACCGCCGCTGAGCTTCAGGCCGCGATCTCCGATTACAGTATCGTATCCGTCCGGCAACCGGGTAATGAAGTCGTGCGCCAGCGCGGTCTCAGCGGCGCGCTCGATGTCTTTTTTCGGCACATCGGGCCGTCCGTAAGCGATGTTGTGGGCCACGGTCTCATTGAACAGAAAGGTATCCTGGGCGACGAGTCCGATTAAGGAACGCAACCCCGCCAGGCTGAGGTCGCGCACGTCGCGCCCATCCACTTTCACCGCGCCGCCGGTAACGTCGTAGAACCGCGGCAGCAGATTGGCCAGTGTCGTCTTACCGCCGCCCGAAGGACCAACTAAGGCCACCACTTCCCCGGCTTTCACCTCGAGATCGAGGGCCTGAATCTGAAAACCGTTGGGCGCGCCGGGGTAACGGAACGAGATATCCTCGAACCGAACCGCGTGTTCAAACCGCGCCGGCGCGGGCGCGTTTGGTTTTTCGACGATCTCGTCGGCGTGATCGAGGTGTTCGAAAACCTTCTGCGACGCGCCGAGAGCCTGTTCGAAGATGTTGTGAATGCCCACCAGGCGCTTCACGGGTTCATAGAGCAACAGAAGCGCGGTCACGAATGCGGTGAAGTCGCCGGGGGTCATACCGCCCGTTTTGATCTGCGTTACCGCATAGGTGAGCAGGCCGACAATGGTCAGCGCGCCAAAAAACTCGATCAAGGGGGACGAAACGGCCTGTTGCAGGGTGTAGCGCAGGTTGCTCTTGAGCAGCCGCCGGGACGCCTCCCGGAAACGGCGCGACTCCCACGGTTCGGCGCCGAACGCCTGGACGACCATATGCCCGCTGAGCGTTTCCTGAAGAATCTGGTTCATGTCGGCCTGGCGGTCCTGAGTCCGACGGCTGGTGCGCCGGATCCGCCGGCCGATCAGTCGCGTGGGCCACAGCACAAAGGGCAATACCGTCAGGCTCACTAGAGCCAGCCGCCAATCGCTGCTCAGCACCACCAACCCGAATGCCAGGGCGCTGAAGGACTGCCGGAGAAAATCGGCCAGCATCTGGGAGGTCGCAAGTTGCACCCGGTCGACGTCGTTCATAATCGACGACATCAATTGGCCGGTGGAATGCATTTCGAAAAATGCGGCGCTATGGCGGAGCACTTTGTCGAACACGGCGTTGCGGAGATCCGTCACCGAGGAGTAGCCGGCGTAGCTGATGAGGTAATTGCCGGCGTAATCGCACAAGCCTTTGATCAGGAAAACGGCGATGATCGCAACTCCCACCATCGTCCAAACGGTACGGTTGTGCAGCGGGACGATCTGTTCGAGATAGAGCTGATGACCGAAGAAGGGGTGAGGCAGCAAGGGAATCGGCCCGCTGGTGGGGTTGGGGCTGAGGACGCGGTCGAAGATCGGCTTAGTGAGCAGGGCCATCATGCCCTGGGCAGCGCCCGCCACAGCCATGAGCAGCACCGAACCGAGCAAATGCGGCCAATAGCGGCGCGTATACCCGAGCAGGCGGCCGAGCCCGTTCATGCCGCCACCTTCAGCCGCGTGAGCGCCTGCCAGACCTGTTCGATGGAAATGGCGGAAATTCCGCGAGGATCGGTCACCACTTCGGATGGCGTACGCCAAGGTCCCCAGATCGCGGGATCGGAGGCGCCAAAGAGAACCACCGAGGGAACGCCGAAGGCCGCGGCCATGTGGGCGGGCCCCGAATCGTTGCCGACGAACAGGGTCGCGGACGCTAACAAGCTTTTGATTTGGTTGAGTGGAGCGCCGGAAAGAACCGGAAATTCCCGATATGGGGACAGGTCGTCACTGTGTCCCCCGACAAAAACCACGTTGGCGCCGGAGGCGCGGAGCCGCCGCGCCACTTCCAAAAATCCTTCCACGTGCCAGGCCTTTGCGGGGTTGGCGGCGACGGCGTGGATCACAGCCGAGGGCGCGGCCTTCTCAACCGCCGTGAGACGGGCGCGCGGGATTTCGCCGATGGGCGCGCCCAGGAAGAACATGGCGGAGGCCAGATGCTCGGCCGTGTGCACGGTTCGCTCGGCGTGCAGAATCTCTTGCGCGCGGGGAATCGGCAGATTGTAAACAAAACGGTTGCGGAAATGCCGAAAACCGGCGCGTCGCCGCGCGCCCGATAACAAGGTCAGCCAGGCGCTCCGCGGGCCACCGTGGAGGTTCAAGCACAGGTCCGGCCGAAACCGCCGCACGGCGCCGCACTCCGGCTGCAGAATTTCATCAATGTCCGGATTGCCTTCAAAAACGGCCCGCCAACGTGGTTCCACCACCACCGCGACGGTCAAGTCGGGGCGAGCCTGCCGCAAAATCGCCAGCGCCGGTGTCGTCAGGACACAATCGCCCAAGGAGCGGAGCCGGATGACCAACACCCGGCCGCTGCGCGGCAAAGCTCCCAGGACGCTTCCCAAGGGGTTCCTATTCCTCGATTTTGGCCTCGTCGATCAGCATCACCGGAATGTCGTCCCGGATGGGATAGACGCGGTGGCACTGGACGCACTTCAGTCCGCTTTGGTCGGGTTTGAGCTCAACCGTAGCCTTGCACATCGGGCAGACCAGAATCTCCAACAATTCCTTGCTAACGGCCATAGAATCCTTCCAGTTTAACAACAGTGTTGGAGGGGGACTGCCGGCGGAGGAGCGGGGAGATTTCCAGATCGGCGCAATTTAGGTCTTGACAGGCGACTCACTATTGACTAAGTTATTAGTCAGATGAAACAACCGAAGCCGGTTCCCACCGATCTGGAATTGGAAATTCTCAAAGTGATCTGGCAGCGCGGGCATGCCACGGTTCGCGAAGTCTACAAAGATCTGGCCGCGCAGCGCAAGATCGCTTATACGACTGTGCTGACGATGATGGGGATTCTGGAGCGCAAAGGCCACCTCAAGAAAACCGCGGGCGAGCGCGCGTATGTTTACACTGCGACGCAACCGCAATCGCAGGTAGTGCAGGGAATGGTGCAGGAATTCGTCGGCCGCGTTTTCGACGGTTCGCTGAAGCCTTTGCTGGTGCACCTGGTGGAAGACGAGCGCATCGATCCCACGGAGTTGAAGGAGATTGAGGCGCTGGTGCGCGAGAGGCGGAAGAAGCATGATGCCTGAAATGCTGGCCAACAACATTGTGAGGTGGGCTTTGCAGTCCGTGCTGCTGGCGTCCGCCGGGGCGCTTTTGCCGGTGGCTTTCCGGATGCGTCACCCGCGCACACAACTCACCTATCTGCATGCGGTGCTGGCGATTTGTATGGTGCTTCCACTGGCCGAGCCCTGGCAGCATCCGGTTGCCGTTCGCGAACGTGTGGCGGCATCGGAGGAGAGCCGCACATATACGGCGCCGGCTGGGCAACCGGCCGCACAACCAGTGTCTCCGCAAGGAACGCTCCCTTTGGTCGCGGCTCCGTCCCGGCATTCAGGGCGAAATGCGGACGTCTTCGCACTACCGGCGCTCGCGCTCATCTGGATTTTCGCGGGCGGCTTCGCGGTAAAGCTGGCCTGGCTCGTCGCGGGGCTTTGGCAAACCCGACGGCGTCGCATCGCGGCTACTCCGCTGTATCCGATCCCGGAGGCCATTACGGCAGCTTGCTCGGTTACGCAAACCGACGCGGTCTTTTGCATTTCCGCGGATACGCCGGGGCCAGTGATGCTGGGCTGGCTCGCGCCGGTGGTGCTGCTGCCGGAAACGTTTCTGAGTCTGGAAGACGAAGCCCAGTGCGGCATCGCCTGCCACGAACTGCTTCACGCGCGGCGCCAGGACTGGCTGGTCACGCTGCTCGAAGAACTCGCCGGGTGCCTGCTCTGGTTCAACCCGGCGGTCTGGCTGCTGCTGGCGGAAACGCGGCTGGCGCGCGAGGAATTCGTGGACGCCGAAACCGTGCGGCTGACCGCGGCTCGCGAGCCCTATATCGACGCTTTGCTCGCGATTGCGAAGCAGCGCCCAGTCTTCGATCTGGCTCCATCGCCCGCGCCGCTCTTTTTGCGGCGCCGACACCTGACGCAGCGCATGCATTCACTCTTGAACGAGGTTTCCATGTCCAAATTGCGATTGTGGTTCTCTTACGGTTCGATGACGGCAGTGTTCGCGGTAAGCGGCTGGTTCGCTTTTGCATCGTTCCCTTTGACCGGCAGCACGCAGTACCGGGACGTAGCGCAGGCCACAACGGCGCCAGGCGCGACTGGGCTCGTGCCCGAAAAGGCTCCGGCGACAGTCGAAGAGGCTCAGGCGCGGATCCCGGCCCTCGCCGTACCAGCCAACGTGGCGCCAATCGCGGGGGCCATCGACGGTATGGCTCCGGTCCCATTCGATCCGCACGAACCCGCTACGGTCCCGCCGCAAGTGTTGACGACCGCAGCCGATCGCGCCGCTGCGCTCGCGCTGCTCGAGCGCGCCCGTCAAAACGGCGGGTTACACGTGGCCGGCATGGCGCCTTACCGCCTCGACATTTCCTTCGTAGCTAACGCCCCGGGCCCTTACACCGGCTCCGGCCAGCTCTCGGAAATCTGGTTCGCGCCCAGGCGCTGGCGCTGGACAGCCAACCTGGGCGGCTATTCGCAGGTTCAACTTGGCTTGCCCGGCTCTCCCGTATCGGATCATCACCTGCCTACTCCGATGCCGGTTCACCTACTTCGAAACGTCATCTTTGGCCCGGTTGCGGTGAACCAGCCTCGCGTGATGCGCCTGTCGTCGATTGTGTGGAACGGCCAGCCGACGAGCTGCATTCTGATGTCGGGCGTTACCGGTCCGCGCTCGGCGACGCCAGCCCGGCTTTGGGAAGAAAACGAATATTGCATCGATAACGCCTCCGGACTGCTGCAGGTGTCCTCTTCGGCTCCGGGCATTTATGCGGTTTATGGCTACGCGGCCAACCAGCAGTTCCACGGCCGGCCGATTGCCGACACTCTAACGGTTTACGCCGGCGGCGCCGAGTATATTCAGGCTCGATTGAATATCGCCGATGCCGGCACGGTGGATCCGGGCCTGTTTGTAGCCACGCCGGAAATGGTGGCGAACGGCGCCGGAGTCATGCTGGCGGGACCGGAACGATTCGCAATGGATGTTCCCTCGCCATCTGCGGCTGCTGCGATCCGGCCCGTGATCGTGCAGGCCGAAGTGGATGTGACCGGTCATGTGGTGGACACGCTGCTATTGAGCGCTTCGGATGTTTCGCTGTCCGCGCAGGGTCTACAGGCGGTTCAGAACAATGTCTTGGAGCCGCTTGGCACGCAGCGGAAAGTTTTTGTGAACGTACGATTCCTGCCGGGGCGGCAGTAACACGAAAGGTAAATGCATATGAAACGGAAACGACTGCTCTACTTCTTTTTCTTCGCCGCTCTGTTTTCCATCGCCGCTTCGTTGCTGCGCGCGGATGTGACCATCCGGTACGAGACCACGTTTAAGTCGGGCCTCAGCGCGGCGGCAGGCCTGATGCCCGGTCCGCAACAGTCCACCATCCGGATGAAAGGCAATCGCGGAGTCACCACCGAAGAGGGTTTGACCACCATAGTCGATTTCGCCCAGCAGCAGATCACGGTGGTCGACCACGCGCACCAGAAGTACGCCACCATTCCGGCGACGCAATACTCCAACCGGATGGCGGGCTCGTTTCCGGTCGGCGGCACGCTACACAGCAAGGCCGAGTCCCGCGCCACCGGGAGGACCGAAGTGATTCAAGGCGTCCCGGCGTCCGAAAGGGAAATCGTGCTCTCAATGGACGTGCCGGTGCCGAACGTGGGGGGCGGCGCTCCGATGCCTCCGATCAGCATGAAGATGACGATCCAGATGTGGACCGCGCAACCCGACGCGGTGCTTCGGGTTCCCGCCGTCCGCGAACTGACCGGCTTTCAGCAGTGGCAGGAATATTTTATGAACCCGGTGGAACTCCTCGGAAAGTTGCAGCCCGGCTCCGGCCTGGAGCCTCTGATCGCCGAAATGAAGAACGATAACTCGCTGGTGCTTCGAAGCCACATGTCCATGTATACGTCGCTGCCTTCGGTGATGCCCCAATCGGCGGCTGGCGGCGATCAGAATCAACCCTCGATGGAGACGAATCAGGAGGTCGTCGAACTGTCGACAGCCCCGATTCCCGACTCGGCGTTTGAGATACCGCAGGGCTTTCAGGCGACTACCTTCGAGGATGTGATGAATGGCCAGTTGCAGGCGCGGGGCGAGGCGGTACGCCGTCCGCCAGCGCTGCCGAGCAGCGGCAACAAGCGTTTGGACCGATTTTATTCGCTAGGTGATCTCGCAGGGCGCGCCTGGAAGGACGGCGCCGCCGACCAGACCGCCGCGTATGCCCGCGA
>Ga0070713_100002562_pt1 | contig 11888 bp, 8 predicted proteins | sample LARL82metaG_FD_65465 | JGI IMG/M metagenome (GOLD analysis project Ga0070713, IMG submission 65465) | Corn, switchgrass and miscanthus rhizosphere microbial communities from Kellogg Biological Station, Michigan, USA - LAR L8-2 metaG | ecosystem: Host-associated > Plants > Roots > Rhizosphere ... | reverse complement strand
GGCCACGCGCCATGGTAGCGAGGCGCTTTCTCAAGGAAGTCCAGAATTTGTGTAAGCCGCTGAACGCCTTGCTCGCGCGTAATGAAACCGCGGTCTACCCCCACAATCAGCGCCATGACTCCGAAGCCGCTTGCCCCGGTCGAAACAATACGATCATCTCCCGGAATATTTTCCAACGTAGCACCCGCAACCGGATGACCTCCCTCCCAGTAGTAGCGGAAACACTCTTCCTCCAACATCGTGAGCAATTCGTCGTCGGAAAGTTCTTTGGTTTCCGCACTCGCCACTTCGGAGAAATTAGATCGCCGATAAGAATGGTCAACAGCCCGCACCCGGTAATACGCTCTCACACCGGATTTCCCTAAGAAATCTGTATAGCGGTTGACCCCGGCGATCTGAATGCCGATTGGCTGAAAGCTTCGTCCGTTGAGAGACCGGTAAATCGAATAGCTCTGCAGATCATTGTTCGCAGCCGGATCCCATGTGACGTCGATGTGACGATCGTAGCCCTTCGCTCGCAGGTTGAGGGGTGCTACGGGAAGGCTCCTCACTTCTGGCCCCACAGGCGAAGCGTTCGACCGGTCATCGATCTTGATCTCGTCGATGATCAAAGAGTGCGGCGTGTCGTCAGCGGCGCTCTGCCCAAAATGAATGCTATGCAGCGACCGCGCCTGAAAGGGATGAACGGAAGCAGTCGGGAAACCGCTCAGTGGAAGTCGGAGCTGCACCCACCGTTTGGCCGGGATATCGCCGGTGAGCCCGTCAAGTTTGATCGGCGCGGTGAAATCGTGGTCGTCGTCTTCCAATTGGATGAAGGGCAAATCTGCGGCTGCGATTGCATCGTTAGAAAAACACCAAACGTAGAGTGTGTCCCCGCGAAAGTCGGTCAGGCGATTGCGCATGCTGACTACACGCACTTCGGCTTCCCAGCTTCCCGCTGGCACGGAGCGCCATTGCAGACGCAGGGCATTCGGCGCCGTGAAGAAGTTCTTGTGCTCGACGGGCAGTGCCCCGGACAGCAACTGAATCGTGCTGGGAAACACCGATCTCCCGCTGCTGTAATAGTAATAGTCCGGGGTGATGCTGTTATCGAACACCACGTGGTTGTAATAGTCCGTGGGCTCCACAGCACCGCAGGGAATGACCGTCAGAGCAAGCAAGAACAACCAGAAAACCGAGCGCACCGTCCCTCCCGCTCTTGGCAGATAGAGAGAGTCTTTACATTGCAAGCCCGAAGTCTAGCATGGAGGCGCGCCCAGAGAAGTAAACGATGAGGTACGACTTCTGGGATTGACTGCGGAACTCTGGCGTGAAGAGACGCGATCGAATCGACGGGAGCGCCACCTGGAAATGGGAATCTCTGGGCAGAAAAAACCGGGGCTAGACATCTGCCCCGGTCCCTGCAACTGAGTTCGTGTCCTAGAACGAGAACTTTGCCATCAATGCGATGGTGCGCGCATTGCTTGCGAAGACGGCTCTGGGATTATTGAAGTTTGCGGCACCAGGCGTGACGAAGGCTGTATAACCGGTTCCCACCGAACTGAAACCGTTCACGTCGTTCACTCCCAGGCCAAAGCCCGGATTGCTTCCGGGGATGAACTGGGGATGATTGATGATGTTCCCAAACTGCGCGCCGAACCGGAACTTCATCGTTTCTGTGATGCTCAGGTCCTTGTAGATGCCGAGGTCAATGTTGTTGGTCCCCGGCGTCTGTAGGGTGTTCCGACCGGTGTTGGGTAGCGCGCCCAAACCGGCTCGGATGAACTGGGCGCTAGGATTGTTGGCCACATAGGCCACAACCGAGCCAGCATTCGGTCCGGAAAGAGCCGTTAGTGGTGAAACATCAGTACCCGTTCCTCGAACCCCGGCCGGATTTGTAATGACTCGATCGCCGGCGGGATCGCCATTCAGGTTTGCGTCCTGCTGCGACTGTACCGTGACCCACTGGCCCGTTTCGAACGTATAAACCGGGCTGAAGGTCCAATTGCCCACGATATTCTTCATCATCCAGTTACCGCCCTTGAAGAACGGCAAGTCATAGACGATCGCCAAGGTAAACCGCTGCGCGCGGTCGAGGGCAGAGTTCGACCTTTCGGGAGCCAAGTTGAAGAAATCCTGCGGACGGCGAGGTGTGATGTCGCTGGTGTGAAAGTCCGCAGTGCTGTTATCGATGGTGTGGCTCCAGGTGTAGGCGCTCTGGAAGGTCAGCCCATTGCTGAACCGGCGAGTAAGTCCTGCTTGCAATCCGTTGTAAGAGGACTCGCCGCGCGGCACGAAAGTAGTGATTGCACTAAAGAAGCCAGCGTTGACAAAGTTCGCCGGTTCGATGTTCGCTGCTTGCAGTGCGAGCAAGTTATTCAGACTGTTCGGCAGTGCATCCAGCGTTGCCTGATCTGGAGCCTGAAAGTACGTCGGCAACGCCGTCGCGGGAGTCACGACCGATGCCAGGTTGAAGATGTTCTGCATAGGGAGGTGAATTCCGCGAGTGCCCACATAGTTGATTTCGGCGCTGTAATTCTTCCCGAAAGCATGCTGCACTCCGAAGTTCCAGTTAATCGAGTAAGGATCCTGTTCCTTGTTGGGAAGCCAATTCGCAGTATTCGCCAAGGCATCAGCCTTGCTCAGGACGGTGATGCCGCTGCCGCCACCGGGTGGAAGGCCGCCGTTCGCCAAGAAGTTAGGAGTGAGTGGAGCTACGTTCGGCGCGGGCAACCCAGCCGCGACGTTCTCGGTAGAACCGATTTGCGGCGGGACTGCCAAGCTTCCTATGTTGTCGTAAAGAGTGTCGTAAGCCATGCCAAAGCCACCCCGGATTGACGTACTCCCGCTGCTGCCCGGTGAGTATGCAAAACCGATGCGAGGGGCCCAATTGTTTTTGGAGGGTTGAATCTTGCCAAAGACCAGTGGCTGGTTTCCGGCCTGCGGAACCAGGATGCTCGGCGTGTCGGAAATGGCATTCAGGGTCTGTCGGTTTTCACCGATCGGCGTCGTGGTGTATTCGTAACGGACGCCCGCGTTCAGACTCAAGTGCTGGCTCACGCGCCAAGTATCGTTAACATACCAGTAAATCGCCTTCTGGTTGCCATAGTACGTGCTTGATCCCGTGCTTCGTTGTCCGAAATTATCGGGCGCGAAGTCTTCGAGGAACACCTGTGTCGCGTTGTATTCATAGTCGCCACGAGCGCGCTGTGTAAAGCCCTGTGGTGAGATATACCAACGGTACTCTCCCCCTACCTTGATTGTGTGTTTACCTTTGACAAGGCTAACGTTGTCGACCACTTGATAGAAGTTCTGAATCGTGAACTGAGGTGCATTTCCATCCGGTCCAACATTGAGCCCATTGCCGAGATCCAACAGAGTAACGTTTGGAAATACATCCAATCCCGGGTACTGGAAGTTCCCTGCCGGTATGTTCTCGTCGAAGCGGTTGTAGCCGACGCGGAACTCATTCGTTACGCTGGGTGAGAATGTGTGATACTCGCTCGCGTTAACTAGTGCGAACGTGATTGAGTACGGTGCGAAGAAAGTCCCCAGTTGCGCTGCATTATCCAACAAGTTCTCCTTGTTATAGATAAAGCGTCCGCGAAGCTGGTCCTTGTCCGAAATGTTGTAATCCACACTCTGGACGAAATTTGTCCAGCTCTGCCACGCAGCAGGAGTGATCGAGACGTTTCCGACTTCGACCGTTCCGGCGCCGCAGGTGCCATTCGCGGGCGCACTGTAGGGACTGGTCCCTATCGGTGTCGCTCCACTGTTCGTCGTCCCGTTGTAAGTAATGCAACCGGACGGGGTCGTGGCCAGCGGAACGTAGGTCTGAAAGATCCCAAAGTTCGTAGCATTGAGATTGGGATCGGCATTCATCGCCGCCAGGCCCGCCGCAGTCGGAGTCTGCACCGCTCCGCCGCCGACTGAAATGAAGCCGACTGGGTTGCGCTCAAAGTTCGTGAAGAAGAAGAGCTTGTTTTTGATGATTGGCCCGCCCAAGGTGCCGCCGAAACGGTTGGAGTCAAAACGAGGGTTCGTGGTAAGGCCCTGCTGCACCCAGGTTTGGTCTACTGCGTTCAGATTACGATTTCGGAAGTACTCGTAAACGGAGCCATGAAAACTGTTCGTGCCAGTTTTGACGGTCGTATTGAATTGCCCGCCGGAAGAGTGACCGAATTCGGCATTGAACTGATTGGAAAGCAGAGTGAAGTTCTCCACGGCCTCCGGGGGAACTGTAATCAGTGCGCCTGTAACCGTCTTGTTGTTGTTGTCGACACCCTCAACTGTAAAATTATTGTCCCGCGGACGCTGACCTCCTACCGAAGGACCAACTCCATCTCCCATCGAACTGCCATTGGTAACACCGGGGGTAAGCAACGACAGATTCAAAACGCCGGCGCCCGCACCGCCCGCGGAGGTGAGGCCGAGATCCTGCGAATATTGCGGATCGAATGAAGATTCCAGCTGCGCGGTGGTGGTATCGATGGCCGGCGCCGCGCCCGAGACTTCCACCGTCTCGCTGGCTGCACCTGGAATCATGCTCGCATTGCGCGTGCCAGTTTTGTTGAGTACTACATCCGCTTGCTCAACAAAGGTGCGAAAGCCTGCGGCTTTCACTGTAATCCTGTATGTTCCGACCGGGAGATTGTCGAATCGATATTCACCGGTTGAGTTACTGTGCGTCACCGCCGAAGCGCTCGTGCCAACATTGGTTGCGGTAACTTCCGCGTTCGCGACCACTGCACCGGTTGGATCGGTTACGGTGCCGACCAGGTTCCCGCTGATGGCCTGGCTGAAGGCAATACCTGCGCACAGGGTCATCAGGCTAAACATCAAACTTAAAACTCTCAGGGATTTGAAATACCGCACGCCTTGCTTCATAACGATTCGCTCCTAACAATTCATGCACCTATACAGGAAACACCGTAGTGATGTGTTCCGGCGGGACATGGCCCCCAACAGAGGCGAGACAATGCATCGCACGCGTGCGTCCATAACAGTGCTGTCCCAAGTGCGTTTGCTGTAAACCGCTGCTCACAGTGTTATGGTGTTTCGCTTTCCGCAATTTGGAAACGGGCGCGCCCGTAGCTACGGATTCTTGTAGTCGTCGATCACACAGACAGTTTCAAAATGTTTATGATCACGCGGGATTTGTGGTGTGCGATGAGATTAAGATTGGCACTTCGAAGATGTCACTCATGCCGCGAAAATCTTCGTCGGCCACGTCACTCGCTTGACAAGGGCCCAACCAACAGTTCCTCGCATCTATCGTTAACTACTTCAAGGCCGAACCCAATGAATCCTCGATTTGACCGTAATATTATGGACGTGCCCGATCATCGAAGTTGTTTCATGGCTCTCAAATGCGCCAGAAAACGAGTGGATATTCCGTGGTAAAGCCAAACTTGAAGACACACCAGGATGCCGCTCGACGCCGATTCTGGTTGGCGATGTCCGGATTTCTCATGGCGTTCGCACTGCTGCCCTTTTCCTATAAAGTCGAACGTCACCTGGAGACAGTTGTTCACATCAAGGGCGGAGAGTCCGAAAAAGTTGACCTGGAACTGGCGCATCGTTTCCAGTCGCCATACGCCCACCGTCTGGTTCTGGTGATCAGCGGCATTCCCGATCCGGATTCAGCCAAAGCCGCGGATGCATTGAGCTTCCTAACTAGTTCCTTGCGTAGTGTGCAAGGAGTATCGGGTGCCGTCTCGAGTGTGGATTGGCCAGATCCTCTCTTCACCGGGAACAATGGCGGGGCCTTGATCATCGTCGGGTTGCATCCGCATGACGAAACTGTCGAGGCGCTGGTCCCCCAACTAAGGGCAAGAGCAGACTGGATGGAGGGTCAGCTTCGATCGCAATATCCCAATATCAAACTGGAGATTACGGGCGAAACACCACTGAACTTCGACCTTCGCAAGGTCAGTGCAGATGACGTAACACATGCCGAAGAACGAGCGATGCCGGTGACTCTCGTGCTTTTGTTGCTGGCTTTCGGCAGTCTGGTGGCTGCGCTACTGCCGCTGGGAGTTGGACTACTTTCAATCTCGATGGCGATGGGTGCAGCTGCCCTACTCGCGCATTATGTGCATCTGTCGATCCTGGTGCAGAATCTGGCGACCATGCTCGGCCTTGGCTTGGGCATCGACTATGGATTGCTCATGGTGAGCCGGTTTCGCGAAGCGTTGGTCGAGGGACATGATCCCGGCCGCGCTGCCGATATTGCGGCCGAGCAAGCGGGGCGGACGCTGATCATCTCGGCCACGACAGTTGCAATCGGATTTTCAGCGCTGCTGACGGTGCCCATTAGCGAACTGCGGTCCATCGGGATCGCGGGCCTGCTGGTCACCGTCTTGAGTGTCATGCTGTGTACATTCATAGTTCCCTGGGTGCTCGGGCTTTTAGGGCATCGCATCAATGCCGCCAGAGTGCGTCTTCCCGCGAGAGGAGTCCAAACGCGGGACGACCTGGGCGCAGCGAATAAGCGGTGGGTCTGGTGGGGCAGCATGATAACCCGCCGGCCCTGGACCGCTCTGCTTGTCGCTGGGATTCCGTTATTGATCCTGGCATTTCAGGCACGGAAAATCTCTCCCGGAGTACCTGACCGTGACTCGCTCCCGGCCGCAGCCGAGTCGGTGCAAGCATTGCACACGCTTCAACGCATAGGGCGGTCGGGCATTGTGCAGTCCCTCCGAGTGATCTTGGAATTGCCGCCGCAGTCTCCGCCGCTCTCGCCAGCTGGCTGGCTTGCCGTTAGTCGCTTAACGAAACATTTCGAGAGCGACAGCAGAGCACAAGAGGTCTTATCTCTTCCGGCCCTCACGGGAATGGCCGACACTCCGGGTGCCGTGAGCGAGGTGCCCGAAGCAATCCGGAAGAGTTTTCTTCGCAGCGATGGCCAAGCTACCTTGATCGAGTTGCTGCCCACGGCCACTCTTACGCCTAATCGACAAATACAATGGGTACGAGAGGTGCGTTCCTCCGACGTCGCGACGATAACCGGTATGCCCGGCGCCGTGCTGCGCGTCGGCGGCATTCCCGCACTCGAAGCAGATTATGACTCGGTGGTAAAAGAGCGGCTGCCGAAGGTAATTCTTGGCGTCGTACTGGGGAGTTTGCTGGCACTCCTGATCGGGTTACGTTCTCTATTTGCGGCTGTCAAAGCAATTCTGCTCAATCTGCTCTCCGTTGGCGCTTCGTTCGGTGCGCTAGTTGTCGTTTTTCAGGAAGGCCACGGTGGCAAACTCTTCGGGCTCGAAGGACCGACGGGCAGCGTATACCCGATTGTGCCGATTCTGTCGTTCGCCATCGTCTTCGGATTGAGTATGGACTATGAGGTCTTTCTAGTCGCCCGCGTCCTGGAAGAGCGACGGCGTGGTCTATCCGAGCGATCAGCGGTAATCGTGGGATTGGCGCGGACGGCCGGCCTGATCACCAGCGCCGCGGCCATTATGATTGCCGTCTTCACCGCTTTCATTGTGAGAAGCTTTCTGGTTGTGCAGATGCTGGGCTTTACACTCGCCGTGGCGGTATTCATTGATGCGACGGTGGTGCGGATGATCGTCGGCCCGGCACTATTGCAACTTGCGGGCGACTGGAACTGGTGGCCCTTTGGCTTGTCTGGGGCCCAGGCGACGCCTGAAAAGGAACTTGTCCCATGACGGCGAACGCCCTTAGATGTGAGCTTTATTTCGCTTTCTCTGCTTGAGTGCTGGACTGGCTGAGATCAAAGTCCTTGCGTCCAAGATTTGCCTTTCCCGATCCCCGTTCGATAACAAGAATCGAGGACCCGGGTTTGCCCTGCTGCTTTGCTTCTACTTGCGATGCGGACCAAGCGCCGTCCACTTGCCGCAGCCCGAAGTAAATAAATTCCTTCGGCGGTTCCTTCCCTCGAGGCGTCTTCACCACATGGACAGGGAACAAAATACCGCGGTCTATCCACGAAGTCACCGAATCATAGTAAGTCCGGTCCTGCGAGCCGGAGATGCTCTTAAGGACAAAGCAATCCCGTGCGCCGTATTTCTCCGGCGCCAGCAGTTCCTGATGCTTCCAGAAGAACTGGCTCTCTACCATGTCTTCATAGGAGAAGTCCGTTCCCATGAGTGGGTCGTTCCAGCGCTCGAATGGCAACACGCTGGCGGCCTTCTCTCCGGGATGTAACGCCTCGATGGTCAAGTGCCCACTTACGCTCATATGTAGAAGAAGTCGCGTCTCGTCTGGGCCAGGCCCTGAGATCACGCATAACAGACGCAGACCATCGGGAAACCAGTGAGCCTTGGCGACAAACTTGTAGCTCGTGCGCTTGCCATCGGCTTCCACGCGTGTGAGTCGCCCGGTCACACGATAGTCCAATTTTTCAATACGCTGGCGCGAGCCAGTCAGCACAGTGTCCAAATCAGGATTCGCCGCGAAGGCCTGCGGTGGATGCATCAGCGACAACAGCACCAGCAAAGCGATCAGCGCTTGAATCGTCCTGAAGGCGCAATTCATCCACCTGGCATTGGGATACATGTCGAACTTGAGGCGGCGAGAGAGCATTCCGGCGCGGCGCACGAAGGTCATAACTATTCATTCACCCGAAGTCCAACGAGGTATTGCTTCCCAACTTCAAAACCAATCTGCAGTCGCCCCCTACCGAGACCCGTACTAAGCCGCATAGGCTTCCGCGAATCACCGCAATGGGAGTGCAAACCCCCAATAAGACTAGGGTTATGCTGCTGTCTCAATCGAGGTTGGTAGCTACGGCAGATATGACATCTCCAATTTGCGCCTGCTTCAACCGCCATCTCAACTGTACACTTTCAAACTTTGCCTTCGAATACGGCATCAGCCGTAGTCCACGCCGCGAATTCTGACGAAGTCTTGCCTCCGATGGTGCGGAGCACGTTCAAGCCAAAACAGGGGCAGGACTGAAGGCGAGTCCAAGAATGATTGCGGCAAAAAATTGACCACGCAAACTAAGCCCAGTAGATTGACGAGTATACACGGTTCGAAGCAGCTTCAAAATGTCAGGTGGATTAGCGTCGGCGAGGGAATCTCTTTGCCGAGGCCTCGGATCCAGGGGGTTCACGGAACGGTTCCACAGAAATGCGCTGGTAACATACTTCCAGCACGGTCAAGTGTTCTGTACCGCCCGGCAATTGAAGGACTACGCTGTCGCCCGCTTCCGACTTCATCAGCGCGCGCGCCAGAGGTGACACCCAACTGATGTGGTTGCGGTTGAGATCGATTTCGTCGGTGCCTACAATGCTCACCACTCGCGATACTCCCGCGGCATTGGCATAGCGCACGGTCGCTCCGAAGAATGCCTTCGTCGCAGCCTGCCCCGATCTTCGAGCCTCCGGGTCCACCACTTCCGCGGCTTCGATTCGCTTCGTGAGAAAGCGAATCCGCCCATCGATCTGCCGCAGGCGCCGCTTGCCGTACTGATAGTCGGCGTTCTCACTGCGATCGCCGTTGCTGGCCGCCCACGCCACCACCTCCGTGACGGCCGGGCGTTCCCTGGTGAGCAGAAACCGGTGCTCATCTTTGAGGCGCTCCAGTCCACTCGGCGTGATGTAGTTCTTGACTGGCGTCGCGGGCTCGTCCGGTTGTGGTTTTCTCGTAAACCCTTTTCGCATCTCGTCGTCTTTCCAATCGAGCTTAGTTGAGCGCCAGATCGGTTCGATGTTGATTCTGAACGCTGGCCCAAGCCAACCAAGCCTCGGTCAGCGGAGGTCGAAAATTGGGAAGAAGCAAACCGCCGGCTCTGAACCATTCGTACGCCGCAGGACCGATGGAATCCCGATCGTGTCCCACCGCGAGATCTCGAATAAAGTTCTTGCGAATCCATCGGACGACAGCGTCGTACCACTTCTCAAAAGCCTTGTTCTCGGTTTCGAAACTGGCCCATATCCTTCCCTGCGTAAGCGCTGGTTGACCGCTCCAGGATTCGAGCGCAGGAGATTCATAGGTGAATTCAATGACAGGCGCCGAAAAGTCGATATTGAAGTATTTCCCGGTTGCTTTCCGTGTCAACGCAGGGAGTATCGCCTGATTCCACAAACAATAGTGCCCCCCTCTTTCCCAAGGACGGTTTACCTCCTGCATTTCGGCAAGCTCTGAGGAGTGCCATTCTGTGACGATCACCGGATCACGCTCCTGCAAGAAAAGAACAAACCGGCGACAGTCCTCAGGGAGCATATGAAAACGTGTCTGTCTTCTCATTTGAATGCCTCTTTCTACCCGTTCCACATTTTCGACTGCTGTCTGCGCTCGTTCACGCAACTCCCGGCGCGACTGTGATTCCAGGCTTCCACAGTTTGAATCGCCATCACCGTGCCATGGGAGATGTTCCACCAGGCTGCCAGGGCAATCATCGACCGATGCTCAGATGGTCTCCTTGCAGCCATGAGGAGAAAGACCCCTACCGGAATAAAAAAGCTCAGGAACATCGGCTCGGTCTCGTTCTTCTGCACCAAAAGCCAGCTGGAATGCCGCAGATCCGTATATAGAAAATAAATGATCGCCAGATTCAACAGTCCCACGATCACCAGGACGATCTGTGTCAGGCGTCTTCTTTTCATATTGACCTCATTATTCTAGCGACAGTTAGGACATGCGGACAGTCTCAACCCCTGACCAAGCCCACGCCTTCCAGATGATGACTGAGGTGCATATCGTTTCGATCGTCCCGAAGAAAATGTACGATGCAAACATATGCTCGTGCCAGGCACCGCTGGCCAAAGGATAAACGAATTGCATCGAAATGACGGCTAACGTCTCGATGGCACCCGCGATGATATTCGCCAGCCGGTTCGCCCTAAACGGAAGCAGTCGAGACGCCAGAATCATGGCGATGGGTATTTCCATCAAGACCGCTGAACCCAGCAGAGCCCATTGTGGGAGATGTGGGGCTGGATCTTTCGAGCCAACAATATCGAACAGGGCAAGCACGTCCGCATACAGGTAGTTGAGTAACGCGAAGAGCCACAATTGAGACAACCGCTCCTTTGTGTCATGCATGTCAACCTCCTACGAAAGAGCAATGCAGGATCTGAGTTGCGCTCCTGCGCTCTGTACTTTGGATTTGAGCACTTTGGGAAATACGGGCGAGCACCTCAAAAGGATGCAAGGTACGAGGGAGTCTCCGAAATTTCTGTCATTGAGATACCGAGCAACACCAATCTAGCAACTGCATCTCTTGCGTCTTTTTTGGGCACTCATCCGTATTACGAGTATGGTGGGTGCGACCGCACTATCGCTGGAGGGGCTTGTGGCAGTGGATGCGGATGTGGTCCGGCTTCGCCGAGGCGATCTGAACGCTCTCTCGGAACTGATTGCCCGGTACCAGAATCGGCTGTATCGGTACCTGCTCCGCATGGTGCGGCAGCCCGCCGAGGCGGAAGACCTGTTCCAGCAAACATGGTTGAGAGTGGTCGAGAAGATTCGTTCCTTTGACGCAAGCCGCAATTTTGACGCCTGGCTGTTCACGCTGGCGCGCAACCTGGCGATCGATCATTTGCGCCGGATTCGTCCGGAGAGCCTCGACGAGCCGCTCGCCAACAGCTGGCATGGCGAAAATGTGGCGGACCGGATTTCAAGTAAAGACCACACGCCGCTCGATCACGCCCTCGCGGCCGAGCGCCGAACGGAGATCAGCGAAGCGATGGCGGAGCTGCCGATGATCTATCGCGAGGTCCTCACACTGCGGTTTGAGGATGAGATGAAGATTGAGGAAATCGCGCAGGTCACAGCGGTTCCGGTATCAACGGCGAAGTCGCGGCTGCGACGTTCGCTGGAACAATTGCGTTACGCGCTCGAAGCGCGGTATCCCGGAGGTACATGGCAATGAGCGAGCACGACAAGATTCGAGAACTGCTGGCGCTGGCCGCAGCCGACGCGCTGACGAGCGCGGAAGA
>Ga0070713_100002556_pt1 | contig 11900 bp, 7 predicted proteins | sample LARL82metaG_FD_65465 | JGI IMG/M metagenome (GOLD analysis project Ga0070713, IMG submission 65465) | Corn, switchgrass and miscanthus rhizosphere microbial communities from Kellogg Biological Station, Michigan, USA - LAR L8-2 metaG | ecosystem: Host-associated > Plants > Roots > Rhizosphere ... | reverse complement strand
GCCGACCAATAGCCGGCGCCTCCGGAAGTGCCACCGAGATCCAATGTGCGCGCGCGAACCTTCGCACTCTTGCCGTCGGGCGCGACGTCGATCACCGGTTGCAGGATTTGGCTTGCGAAGAGCGTGCCACCTTCCGCCGCCGTAGCATCATCCCGGCCGTAGCCGTACGCGCCGATCAGGTTCTCGGCTGTGTCGTAGGCTTCCGCCGCAGCGATGTTGCGCTCTGCTTCCGCCATACGAGCCTCCAAGTCCCCCGCGTTGCGGATCACCGGTGGGCTCGTACGCGCCGCGGCAGCCTGGTTTGTGGGCTGCGCCGCCTTCGCGGCGGGCACAACGCCTTCAGGATACTGCGGAGGCTTTCCGGTAACGGGGTTGTCGAAATGAAACGGGGCGACTGCGAACTTGGGATAGATCTGGTAGGAAGCGGTCGGCGGGCGGTCCGGAGGAAACTCCTTGCTGGGACCGGGCGCGGGCTTCGCACTCTTGGCCCAGCCCGCCGCAGCATCGACGATCATGCGCGGGTAGAAGTGGACAGACTGAATTTTCCAGGTACTGCTCTCTTTGACGAAGGTGTTCTCGAAGATGCCCTCGCTAAGCTCGCCGTTCTGGCCGCCGGGACCGCTCGACATAATCAGCTCGACTCCACGCGCGTTCGCCGTGCGTCCGTCCGGCGCGACGGATACGAGAGTCTGCAGGTAGACGTGATCGTTGAGTTCGCCGCCCGCTTCTCCAACGACAAGCCCCTGCGGCCCGAATTGATCCAGAGCGTGCCGGATGCTGGCCTTGCCCACGTAGACGCCTAGCAAGCCCAGCTCCATCGTTCCATCGCTGGCAAAGAGCTCCGCCGCCTGATCCCAGAGTTTTCGATCGACAGCGTATCCGTAGGTGTCCTGAAGATTGGTGACCTCAGCCTGATCGTTCAGCCTCGCGGCACGCTGTGCGAGCTGGTTGACCCGATCGGCAAGTGTTGCGAGCGACGGCGTGGCGCCGTTTGTCTTGATCGGCGCATCCGGTATCGATGCCGCGACGCTCCCAGCCGTGATATTCAATGTCGTGTAGTGAAGCGGGACGTGTACTCCGGAATCCTTCCAGCCGGCGGCAGTGTAGGCTGCCGTGACCTTGGGTTCGGAGTGCAGCACGCTGATCTTCCACACGCCCTTGCCCTCCTTGGTATTCTCCAGAACATACTCGTTCTCGTAGACGCCGCTATACCAGGTGGCCGAGCCTCCAAAGCCTCCGAGCATCGCCAGGATGCGCCATCGCCCCTTCGCGGTCCGACCGTCCGGCGCGAGCGTGGTCACCGGCTGGAACAGGATGTGCGGGTAGATGCGGCCTTCGGCGAGGCCGAGCTTCCCTTGCCCGACCTGCTCAAAAAAGAGCTGACGGATCTGAGCCTTTCCGCGCGCGCCCTGCTGATAGTTGGTGGCGGCGTCCTCGGTAAACAGGTCCGCGAAGTCGTTCCACAAACCGAGTTCGACGTAATGTCCATAGGCGTACTGCAGGCGCTTGATGGCCCGGATGGACTCGATGCTTTCAAGGTGAGCCTGAAGGCGTTCGACCCTAATTTCGAACGCCGGCAACGGGTCGGACTGCTGGGCCGTGGCCTGCATACTCCATGCGCCGACCACGAGGGCGACGACCAGGATGGGTTTCGAGGGCATCGGCAGGATTCTACCACCTCAGCCGGGCGACGGTTTCGATATAATCCCGACATGCGTACAGCGTGTCTGCTCGCGACGATCGCGACAATTGCGGTAGCCGCGATGGCCCAGGACCCGGACAGTTTCTACTCTGCGATTCGGGAAAACAATTTGCCGCAATTGAAAGCCTTGCTCAGCCAGAAGTCCGACGCCGCCGTTGCCGACAGCCGCGGAATCACTCCCCTCATGTACGCCGCCGAGATCGGCTCGCTCGACGCCATGCGGCTGCTGATCGATAGCGGAGCCGACGTCAACGCCCAAAACGCATTCGGCTCCACGGCGTTAATGTGGTCCGTTTCGGATCCAGCTAAGGTCCGCCTGCTGCTCGATCATGGCGCGCAGGTGAATACGGCAGCCAAGAGCGGCCGGACGGCGCTGATCATCGCCGCATTCACGAATCCATCCGCTGAAGTTGTGCGGCTCCTGCTGGCCAAGGGCGCGAAGGCGGATGTGATGGACCAGCGGCACGTTACGCCTCTCAACGCCGCGACTTTCGGGAACGACACGGCCACGGTTCGCCTCCTGCTCGAAGCCAAAGCCGACATGGACACGCCCGACACCTTCATCGGACTGACGCCGCTGATGAACGCCGCCGGAAACCGGAATGTCGAGGCGGTGAAGTTGCTCATCGCAAAAGGCGCCAAGGTGAACGCCGTCTCGAAAACGGAGGGTCTGCCGAAGATCCAGACAGGAACAGTTGAATTCGGCGGATGGACTCCCCTCCTGATGGCCGCCGCATTCGGACCGCCCGAAGCGGCCAAGGCGCTGCTCGACGCCGGCGCGAAAATCGACGCTCAGGATTACCGCGGCTTCACGCCGTTGATGCTGGCGGTGGGCACGGACCGGTACGACCGCCGCATGGTGAACCTGGTCTTGTCCCACGGCGCCGACCTTCGCCCCACCAATCACGACGGCGAGACTGCGCTCGACTGGGCCTACAAATTCGCCGACCCCGAAGTCATCCGATCCTTGAAAGGAACCCCGAAAGATCTCGCCAAGCCCGTCCGCGCATCGGACGAGCTACCGGACACGCGCACAGCCATCGCGCGCAGTATTCACCTGCTCGACAGCACCAGCGATCGATTCTTCAAGAAGAGCGGGTGCTTCGCATGTCATGAGCAGCCTCCGGCGGAGTTTGCCGCGGCAGCCGCGCGCGCCAAAGGCATTCCGGTGGATGAAAACGCATCGCACGAACGTATTCGGCAAATCGCTTCCACCATTAATCCGGTCGCCCTGGAGGGCGCAGCCGCATTAGGCGGCGCGGATAACAACCTGTACGCGGTCGAAGCTCTGGTGCGCACGGGTTATGCGCCCAATCGCATTACGGATTATCTCGCGGCGAACCTGGCGGCATCGCAAGGCGGCGACGGCGGATGGCATCTCCCCGGTTATTCGCGCTCTCCTTTACAGGACAGCGACTTTTCACGAACGGCCATGGCCATGCGGGCACTCAAAACCTACGGCACCTCCGGTCGCGCGGAGGAAATGAAGCAGCGCATGGAACGCGGTAAACAATGGCTGCTGCATGCCGATCCGGTGATCCTCGAGGATATGGACATGCGCCTGGTAGGAGCCGCCGCGGCGGGTTCGAGTGCGGCCGAACTTCGCAAACTCGCCCAGCCGATCCTCGCTCTGCAACGCTCTGACGGCGGGTGGGCGCAGCGCCAGGCGTTTCCGAGCGACGCGTATGCCACCGGCATGACCGTGTGGGCCTTGAACGAAGCCGGCGTGATGCGGCCGGATGGCAAGGCTGTGAAGTTCCTGCTCGGCACCCAAAGCCCGGATGGCTCCTGGCATGTCGCCAGCCGCGCCACGAAATTCCAGCAGTACTTTGAGAGCGGATTCCCGTACGAACACGATCAGTGGATCTCGACGATGGCCACCGGCTGGGCAGCGAATGCCTTAGCTTTGTCGCTGGACCGTTAGGGCCCTATTTGCTCGAGAGGTGCGGAACGTCCTTCTCGTTATCCGTGCATCCAAAGTCCAGCAGATCGGTATCGAGCTTGATGCTCTGAGTCAGCTTCACCGTCCACGGCTTGGTGTACGCCTTGGGATCGTCCACAGTGATCTCGATATCCAGAGTTCCAAAGTTGGGGCGCCGGAACCGTTCCGTTATCTTCGCCGCGTCCGTCATAGGGTTGCCGGTTGCGTCCAGCCACATACCGTCGCGGAGACCATTCGTTTGCACCACCAGCGTGTCGCCTTCCCACTTGCCGCTGGAGTAGCCGTTCCACGATGGATTCGGATCGGCCGGCAACGGTCGTCCATCGGTAAAGATTTGGCGGTAACTGGTTTCGAATTCGCTCATAAAGACGAGCAATCCCGGAGTCTGCACGACTTTCCTTGGCCCATTCCAGGTGTGCAGACGAACCGGCCCCATCGGAAGGCAGTTCGATATCGGATCGTTCACGCGCTGTTCGGAGCGCCGGGCCTTCACCAGATCCGCAGCCCACGTCTGATAGGGCAAACCTTCTTTCAGGCTCGCGGCGATGTTGACGAACTCGTCGGAAACCGGCTCACAGCCCGGAAAGTTGGGGTTGCCTTCCCGTTTGGATGCTATGATCCACAGGCCCGAAAAATCCGGCTTGCCCTCGGCCGTGCGCGGGCACGCCGCGGCGAGATCCGGTTTCCCATCCCGCGTGGGAGGAACCCCTGCCGTGGGATAGTTCACCCACTGAGCATTCAGTGGGCAAATCAGCGATCCAAGCAAAAGCCCGAAAGCCAGGGTTCGCAAGGCCCAACTTTGTAAGGCCCAACTTTGTAAGGTAAGGATCCGTAGCTGCATCGCGTCACCTCCGTAAAGGCAGTATAGCTGCGAAACCCTCAGCCCCTTAGCGCTAGCGGAAGCTGTATGCGATGCCGACGCTGGCGAAGCGGCGCGCACAAGGATTCCGGTCTGCCGTGACGCGGCAGCGGCAGTTGCTGGAGCGCGAGGGTGTTCCCCAAGCGGACCTCACGGCGACTCTGGTGGACACACTGCGAACGCTCATCGGAATGGCAACTGCCAGCCGATGACCGAGGCGCCGGCAGGATCGGGGCGGACCCGTGGGGCTTCTCAGATTACAGTTCGCGTTTGGTGTGAATCTCAACCACGTTTCTTGTTTTGGCCGCTTGGGCAGTCGATGGTCTAGGCCTTCCTTTAGGCCGGCTCTCCCGTGCGATCAATTCAAGTGCTTGGATTGCTTCGTTGACAGCCTGCAGGTCAGCACGGGACCTGAGAAGTAGCTGGTGAATATATACGAGATCCAGGGAGGTGAGGTCCAGTTGAGCCAGTGGCACAACATTGGAAACCTCCGGCGCGGCTTCGTGGGGTGTACCTGTTAGCGGCAGCATGGCGATTAGTGACGCGAAGCCCGTATTCGTTTCACGATTTTCTCCTGATCACTTTGCCGAGGTTGCCGGGACTCTGCGAAAATGGGGGCCTATTCCCTGGAAATGACTGATCCGTCTAGCGAGGAACGGCCGCCGTCAAAAATCGGCCCGAAGGTTGCGGTCGACCGCGATCTGCCGTTTCACGAAAGCTTGGTCCACATGCTATGGCATACAGTTGAACGCAGGCCAGACAGCACAGGGGTGATCTATCAGGACCGGTCCATCACCTATCGGGATTTCGGCCGCGCAAGCAACGGGCTGGCGGCGCTGCTTAACTCGCTCGGGCTAGAACCGGGGCCGATCGTCCTCATGATGGCTAATTCCATTGAAATGGACGTAGCGCTCATGGCGGTGATGAGTGTGGGCGCGCAGGTCGCGCCCGTCAACCCGTTCCTTACTGTGGCCGAGGCCGGCAAGGTGCTCGACGGCTTCGGCGCCCAAGCCATCGTCTGCGATCCGAGCCTGCGGGACAAAGCGAATTCCGTCGCGGAAAAGATAGGGGTCACTCATGTCGTCGCGCTCGGTCAGGGCGGCGAGCCCTTATCGCAATGGACTCACGGGGTGGGCAATCCCCGTCTCGATGCGCGGCCGGCGAAGATGCCAGAGGCCGACGACCTCGCGTTGTCGATTTTCACCGGCGGCACGACCGGCGTCCCCAAGGGCGTCGATCATACGCATCGCGGCCTCATGTGGGGTCTCATTCAGCACGTCAGTGTCTGGCCGATCGCCTTCGGCGAAGGCGTTTTTCTGAACGTCGCGCCGATGTTTCATATCTGGGGTCTGACGTATGCCACCTGGGTGCCGATCTTCACGGCCGGAACCCTGGTCATGATCCCGAAGTACGATCCCGACGAGGTAGTGAAAGGACTCGCTGAGCATCGTGTGAGTGTCTTCGCCGGTGGACCGGCGCCGATTTATATGGGCCTGCTGAGGAGCCCGTTGTTCGATAAGGTCGATCTTTCTGCATTGAAATACTGTCCTTCCGGCGGCGCGCCCTGTCCTGCGGACCTGCATCGCGAATGGCTGGAACGAACCGGCTGCCCGTTGCTCGAGGGCTGGGGCATGTCCGAGGGCGCTCCATTCTGTCTCAATCGCTATAACGGCGAGCGCAAGCTCTTGTCGGTGGGCAATCCGGTTCCGGAGACCGAAGTTGAGGTCGTCGATCTCGAAACTGGAATGCGCGTTTTGCCCATGGGGGAAGCCGGCGAAGTGCGAGTGCGAGGGCCGCAAATGATGATCGGGTATCACAATAAGCCTGAGGAGACGGCGTATGCGCTCCGCGACGGCTACATGTATACGGGTGATATCGGATACGTCGATCGGGACGGCTTTCTGTTTCTGGTCGACCGCAAGAAGGAGATGATCATCGTCGGCGGCTACAACGTCTATCCGCGCGAGGTCGACGAGGTGCTGTTCAACCACCCGGCGATCCACGAAGCGGCCACGGTGGGCAAGCGCGACGATCGCCTGGGCGAGGTCGTCGTCGCGTTTGTTGCGGTGAAAAGCGGAGCTGAGCTGGACGAGAGAGGCTTCTTTGCCTACTGCAAGGAAAACCTCGTCAAGTACAAGCGGCCGGTCGAAGTCACGTTCGTGGACGCATTGCCCCGTACACGCACGAACAAAATCGACCGCATCACGCTAAGAGCGATGGCAGCCGAGGGGAGCAGTGAACCACAAACGGGGCACGGAGCCTCCCCCGCGCCGCGATCGCCGATATAGGGTGACCTTATTCGGTCATATGACCTCGCACGGTCAATTCTTTGATTCCAGCCCCGGGCTGTGACTGCCGATCGGCCCCGTAGCCTATGTATTGGCGGCGTTAGGCCGATGGACCCCGGAATGCTCCTGCAACCGCTGGAGGAGAGAAAGAATGACATTTTTCAAAGCAGTATCGACCGTGTTTTGCGTGTCCCTTTTGAGCGCCACGTTTTCGCCCAACGTCAAGGCGGACGATCACGATAAAAAGACCACGGTTACATTCAGCGGACCCGTGGAGATTCCGCCGGTGTATATCACCGGGATGAGGGTGTTGCCGGCCGGGACCTACGTGTTCAAGTTGATGAACTCATCGTCCAATCGCCACATCGTCCAGATTTTCAACAAGGAACAGACCAAGATCCTCGCCACCGTCCTGGCGATTCCAAACTATCGCCTGGTGCCGAAGAACAAGACAGTGATCACCTTTAACGAGGGCGTAAAAGGCCAGCCGGAACCTATCCGGGCATGGTTCTACCCGGGAGCCAACTGGGGCGAGGAATTCGTTTATCCCAAAGCCAAGGCTGTAGAGATCGCCAAGGTTGCCAAGACACCCGTTCTGGCCCTCCAGGCCGACGTTCCCGTGGAAGTCGCGAAACCCGAGGAACCGGTGGTCGTCACTCAGCTGCAACAGGCGCCGGTCATCGCGGTTAGGCCGACTGGCGAAGAAGTGGAAATCGCCCAGGTCGTCCAAACTGAACCCCGGGAGACCGTCGCCGCCGCACCCATAGAGGTAGCGGACAACAAGCTTCCGGCCACCGCGAGTTCCTTGCCGCTGATAGCTCTTTGCGGACTGCTCGCGTTAGGCGGCGCCTTTAGCGCTCGCGCGATGCGAAAAGCTGTCCGCTAGTCTGATTCGTCGTCGGGCGCGCTCTTCGGACGCGCGCCCCAGGAAAAGCAGGCAGCAATGAGTACCGCCCTACCGTTACAACGATCCTCGGGATCAAGGAGTCAGAGCATGCGACAGAGAGTGGTTCCTTTGTTGGTGCCGCCGCTTCGGAAGGGGCGTCCGGACGCGGTGGCTTGCTACGAGACCAAGACGCGGGGCATGGCCGTCCTCACCACGCCCTCTTTAAATAAGGGCACTGCCTTCACCGCCGAGGAACGAGAGGCTTTGGGCCTCAACGGACTGCTCCCGGACGTCATCAGCACGCTGGAGGCTCAGACCACCGCCGCCTACGCCCAATACCAGAGGCTGCCGGATTCCGTGAGTAAGAACATCTATTTGACGGCGCTCCACGACCGCAATGAGGTATTGTTTTTCCGCGTGCTCTCCGAACACCTGCGCGAGATGGTGCCTATTGTCAACCATCGGACCGTGGGCCTGGCGATGGAGCAGTATCACCACGAGACCCGGCGTCCCAGAGGCGTGTATCTTTCGATCGATCATCCCGATGCGATCGAGAAAGCGTTCGGAAACCTGGGGGCCGGTTCGGGCGATATCGACCTGATCATGGCAACCGATGCCGAGCAGATCTTCGGCGTCGGCGATTGGGGCGTCGGGGGAATCGAGATCTCGATCGGCAAACTGGCGATCTATACAGCGGCGGGCGGCATTGATCCGACGCGCGTGATTCCGGTGATGCTGGATGTGGGCACCAATCGGGCAAGCCTGCTGGCCGATCCGATGTACCCCGGCAACCGGCATGCCCGGGTCCGCGGAGAACGCTACGATGCCTTCATTGACGCCTACGTCAAGACCGCCGCGAAGTTGTTTCCTAACGCTCTGTTGCAGTGGGAAGATTTTGGGCCCGGCCCGGCACGCCGCATCCTCGAAAAATATCGCGGCCGGCTCCGCACGTTCAATGACAACCTGCAAGGCACGGGCGCGGTGACGCTGGCAGCCGCGGTTTCCGCGATGCGCATTTGTGGAACGCTGCTGAGAAACCAGCGCATCGTAATTTTCGGCATGGGTCTGGCCGGCACCGGCATCGCCGAGCTGATTCGCGATGTGATGATCAGTGAAGGTCTATCCGCTGAGGATGCCACCCGGCGGTTGTGGTGCATGGACGTGCACGGGCTGCTCACTAGTAACATGGGCGACCGCTTGCTCGACCATCAGGCGACCTTTGCGCGCCCGGCCGCAGAAGTCAAGAACTGGAGGGCGGACAGCGCTGACGCCAAGTGCATCGGCTTGGGCGAGGTGATTCGCCAAGTGCGGCCCACCATGCTGATCGGCACGTCGGGAGTTGCGAATGCTTTCACGGAGGCAATTGTCAGAGATATGGCGCGGCATACCGACCGGCCCATGATCTTCCCGCTGTCCAGTCCGCCTGCGTTGGCGGAGGCTACTCCAGCCGATTTGATCGCCTGGACCGATGGCCGGGCCTTGATTGCCACCGGCAGCCCGTTCACCCCGGTCACGCACAAGGGAATCACCCACGTAATCGGCCAGGCGGAGAACGCCATGCTGTATCCTGGTCTGGGCCTCGGTGCGATCGTGTCGCGGGCCCGCGTGGTCAGCGTCGGCATGCTTGCCGCGGCGGTAAACGCGTTGTCCAGCTTGGTCGCCGTCCGGCTTCCCGGCGCGTCCCTGCTGCCATATGTTGATGATTTGCGAAGCGTGACCGTGACGGTGGCGGTAGCCGTAGCGGAAGCCGCCCTGGAGGAGGGCTTGGCGGAAGTCAGGCTGGCCGATATCGTCCAACAGGTACAAGACGCCATGTGGCAGCCCGAGTATCGCCGGATCCAGGCATCCTGAGGATGAAGGTCTTGATCAAAACGGCACCCCCGAAGCGGATCTTGCGGTGGATCCAGGTGGCGCTCTTCGCCGTCGGGATTCTGATGCTCGGCTATTGCGGGTTCGTGCTCGCCGACACCTGGATTTTTCAGAAACAGGAAGCTGCCGCCCTTGAGAGTTTCGTTCCCCTGGCGCTGGTTCCGTCACCAGCGGTCGTCGGACCAGCGGGGCTCATCGGCCGCTTGCAAGTCGAGCGGCTGGGCGTGTCCGCAATGGTCATGGAAGGGATCAGCGGCAAGACCCTCCGCCGCGCGGTCGGTCATATTGCCGGCACCGCTCTGCCGGGGCAGACTGGCAATGTCGGTATCGCCGGGCATCGCGATACCTTTTTCCGGCCATTGCGAAACATCCGGGCCGACGACGTCATCACGTTGACTACCCTGGGTGGCGAGTATCGCTATCGTGTGGTGTCTACAAAGGTCGTGAGTCCGGACAATGTTGCGGTTTTAGACTCCGACAGCCACGAAATCCTGACCCTGGTTACCTGCTATCCCTTCTACTTCATCGGTTCGGCGCCCGAGCGATTTATCGTCCGGGCAGAACGCGTCACTTAACGAGAGTCGGCTCCAGCCGCGGATGGACATCGGATGCGGAAGAAACAATCTGGTCAATCAAGCCATACTCAAGTGCCTGCGCCGGCTCCAGGATGTAGTCGCGGTCGACATCGCGCTCGACGCGGTCGAGAGGCTGGCCGGTGGCTTCGGCCAGAATGTTGTTCAGCGTATCGCGCATGCGCAGAATTTCCCGCGCATAAATTTCGATATCGGTAGCCTGCCCGGCCAGCCCGCTCATTGACGGTTGATGAATCAGGATGCGCGAGTGCGGCAGGCTGTAACGCTTGCCCCTGGCGCCGCAGGCAAGCAGCACGGCAGCCATCGAAGCAGCCTGGCCGATGCAATACGTGACGATATCCGGTTGCACCACGCGCATTGTGTCTAAAATCGCCAGGCCGGCGGTGATCGAACCGCCCGGCGAGTTGATGTAAATGGAAATGTCCTTCTCGGGATTCTCCGCTGTTAAGAACAACAGTTGGGCGATGATCAGATTCGCCACGTCGTCGTCGATGGGCTGCCCCAGGAATATGATGTTCTCCTGGAGCAGGCGCGAGTAGATATCGGAGGCGCGTTCGCCTCGCGACGTTTGCTCGACGACCATCGGCACCATGTAAGACTGCAGCACAGGCAGATCTCCGTCGGGCGAGGCATGCCTCGCCCCTACGATTTTCGTTCCTTGTAGGGGCCGGGCATGCCGGGCCCGCTCTCCTAGTATTCCATGCCCGATCCGCGGCCACCCGGACCTGGACCCGCGGCGGATTCGTCCGAAATCTCGCAGATCATCGCTTCGGTTGTCAGCATAAGAGCGCTGATCGAAGCTGCGTTCTGGAGAGCCGAACGAGTCACCTTGGTCGGGTCGATGACGCCGGATTTCACCAGGTCCTCATACTCGCCGGTGGCGGCATTGAAGCCGTAGTTCTGGTCCTTGTTGGCCAGAATCTTCTCGATGAGAATCGCGCCCTCATACCCCGCGTTGCCCGTGATCTGGCGGATCGGTTCCTCGCAGGCGCGTTTAATGATCTTCACGCCCGTCAGCTCGTCGCCTTCCCGTTTCGTGGAGCTTAAGGCCGTAGCCGCGCGCAGCAAGGCGATTCCGCCGCCCGGCACGATTCCTTCTTCCACAGCGGCGCGCGTGGCGTGCAGCGCGTCTTCGACTCGCGCCTTTTTCTCCTTCATCTCGGTCTCGGTGGCCGCGCCGACCTTAATGATCGCCACGCCGCCGGCCAACTTCGCCAGGCGTTCCTGGAGCTTTTCGCGGTCGTAATCGGAAGTTGTCTCTTCCACCTGGGTGCGAAGCTGCTTGATGCGGCCTTCGATATCCTTCTGTTTCCCGCCGCCATCAATGATCGTAGTGTTTTCCTTGGTGATGGTGACACGCTTGGCGCGCCCCAGATCCTCAAGAGTCACGCCTTCGAGCCGGATTCCTGTTTCTTCAAAGATCGCCTTGCCGCCCGTGAGAACTCCGATGTCTTCGAGCATGGCTTTGCGGCGATCGCCGAAACCCGGAGCCTTTACCGCGCAAGCGTTCAGCGTTCCACGCAGTTTGTTCACCACCATGGTTGCCAGCGCTTCGCCTTCCACTTCCTCGGCGATCACCAGCAGTGGCTTGCCGCCCCGCACGATCTGTTCGAGAAGGGGCAACAGGTCCTTCATATTGGAGATCTTCTTCTCGTGTATCAGGATGTAGGGATCCTCGAGGACGCACTCCATGCGCTCCGGATCACTCACGAAGTAGGGCGACAGGTAGCCGCGGTCGAACTGCATGCCGTCCACGGTTTC
>Ga0070713_100002554_pt1 | contig 11902 bp, 10 predicted proteins | sample LARL82metaG_FD_65465 | JGI IMG/M metagenome (GOLD analysis project Ga0070713, IMG submission 65465) | Corn, switchgrass and miscanthus rhizosphere microbial communities from Kellogg Biological Station, Michigan, USA - LAR L8-2 metaG | ecosystem: Host-associated > Plants > Roots > Rhizosphere ... | reverse complement strand
CCACCGGCATCATCGTCAAAGAGGTGCACACCGACTCCGACGGCAACGTCACCGCGGTGAGCTTCGCGCCGCTCCACGACCTCGAGTTCGACCCGCTCAGCGGCAAGGTGATCTTCTCCTCGGTCAAGGAGATCGAGGGCGCCGAGCGGGTGACCATCCCCTGCGACTACGTGATCTTCGCCTCCGGCCAGATCATGGAGAACCCCGGCGACCCCATGCCGCTGACCCCGCGCGGCCTGGTCGCCGCCGACCGCGGCGGCCACACCGGCGTGCCCAAGCTCTTCGCCGGCGGCGACTGCGTGCAGGGCCCGTCGTTCATCGTCGACGCGGTCGGCTGGGGGCACCGCGTGGCCCGCAGCATTCGCGAGTTCCTCGGCGAGGACGAGGAGGCCACCGAGGACACGCGGCTGCGCCAGACCGTCGTCGAGCGCACCGACGACCACCGCCAGTCCGAGTACTTCGCCCGCACCGACCCGGCCATCCTGGAAGCCACCAAGCGCTACGACATGAGCGAGTGCGAGCTGCCCTGGACCGACCGCGAGGCCATCGTCCAGGCCATCCGCTGCTTCCAGTGCGACTCGGTGCACCACTACGACGCCAGCGTCTGCGTGCTCTGCGGCGCCTGCGACGACGTCTGCCCGGAGAAGGCCATCGACGTGGTCGTCTTCGGCGAGGACCGCGAGCGTGCCTCGGGCGGCGACACCGTGGTCTGCCAGACCTTCGGCGGCGACCCCACCGCGGGCGGCTACGAGGGCGAGATCTTCATCAACTACGACCGGTGCACCAACTGCCGCATCTGCGAGGATCACTGCCCGGTCAACTGCATCACCTTCGAGCGGGTGCGTTTCGTCGACGACACCATGCGGGTGCGCGAGCTGCCGGAGCTCAAGAAGGTCCTTCCGGTCGCCGCCACGGCCTGAGCGCGTCAAGCGCTCCGCCGCCCCGTAAGCGCTCCGGTCTGGATGCGTTGTGAGGGATAGTCAGCCATCGTGGCCCCACGGCTGGACCCGGAGACCCTGGCCGCGGCGAAGCGCCTCGAGCCGGCGGCAGTCGCCGCCGTGTACGACGCCTTCGCCGATCCGATCTTCCGGTACGTCAGCTTCCGGGTCCGCAGCCCAGAGGATGCCGAAGACCTCACCGACCAGGTCTTCCTCAAGATGATCGAAGCCCTTCCCGCCTACGACGACCGGGGCCTGCCCTTCGCGGCCTGGCTCTACCGGATCGCGCGCAACCTGGTCGTCGACCGCTACCGCCGCAGTGCGCGGGACGCCGTGGCGCTCAGCGAGTCGCTCGAGGCGCGCGGCGAGGGCTCGGACCCGTTCGCCGCGGCGGCGGGCAGCCTGGACCGCGCGGCGGTGCACAAGGCCATGGCCACGCTCACCGACGAGCAGCGCCAGGTGGTCACGCTCCGCTTCATCGAGGGCTGGGAGGTCGACGAGGTGGCCGAGGCCATGGGCCGCAAGCCGGGCGCCATCCACGCCCTGCAGCACCGCGCCCTCGGCGCCCTGCAGCGCGCCCTGGTGCGCGCGGGAGCGGTGGGATGACCCGGCCGCTCGATCCCCGCCACGACGACGCGCTCGACGCCGACCTGCTCTCGGTGCTCGCCGAGCTGCAGGGCGAAGGCCGCGATCCGCGGCGCTTCAGCGCCGGCCGCGCCGCCGTCATGGCCGCCGCCGCCCGGTCCCGCGAGGCGGCTGCGGTCGCTCCGGGCGGCCGCCGGCTGCGCTGGCGCCGCCGCATCGCCATCGGGGCCTTCGGCTTCGCGGGCGCCAACCTGGCGCTGGGCGGCGTGGTCGCCCTGGCCGCCGGGGCCCAGCCCGACTCGATCCTCTACGGCGTCAAGCGTGCCGCCGAAGCCACCGCGCTCAGCCTGACCTTCGACCCCGTCGACAAGGCCAAGCTGGAGCTGCAGATCGCCGGTCGCCGTGCCGGCGAGGCCGCCACCATGGCCCGCAACGGCCGCGCCGACCTCGCCCTCGACGCCGCCCGCGACGCCACGGGCCTGGTGCGCGAGGCCAGCGCCACGCTGTCGGCCAATCCCAGTGTCGACAACGAGCAGGCGCTCGCCCACGCCAGCGCCGAGGCCATGGACCGCCTGCAGGCGGTCTTCGCGGCGCTCGAGAACGGCACCGATCCCGGCGCCGCCGAGGCCGCTCGCAGCCTCGACGACGCCTGGAGCAACGGTCTGGGCCTGGGGGCCCTGGGCCAGCAGGGGACCGAGGGGCAGGGACAGGGACCGGGCGGGGAAGCGGGCAAGGGCGGCACACCGGCGGGCGGGCAGAGCCCGCCGGCGACCCCGACTCAGAGCAGCAGCGATTCGTCCGGCTCGCACACGGGCTCGGGCGGGCATCCCACGCACACCCCGCCGCCGCACTGAGCCCCCGACCGGGTAGCCGCCGCGGCACCTGATGCCGCGCGTGCCACCATCACGGGCTGCCATGCCCGCCGCACCCGCCACCGACGAATCGCTGATGCGCCGCGCCCTGCGCCTGGCGCGGTCGGCGGCGGCGCGGGGCGAGGTGCCGGTGGGGGCGGTGGCGGTGCTCGACGGTGAGGTGATCGCGGCGGCGTCGAACCGCATGGAGCGGGCTGGCGATGCCGCGGCGCACGCGGAGATGCTGGTGCTGCGCCGGGCGGCGCGGGTGGTGGGTGGCTGGCGGCTGACCGGGGTGTTGGTGGTGGTGACCCTGGAACCCTGCCCGATGTGCGCGGGGGCGATGGTGCAGGCGCGCATCGACCGCTGCGTGTACGGCGCGCGCGACCCCAAGAAGGGCGCGGACGGCAGCGTCTACGACGTGCTGCGCAACGCTCGCAACAACCACCTGCCGGCGGTGACCGAGGGCGTGCTGGGGGAGGAGTGCGGCGCGCTGCTGCGGGAGTTCTTCCAGCGCCTGCGGCGCGGCGCCGGCGACCTCTAGACGAGGACGATGCTGACGGTGTGCGGCACGCCGTCGCCGAGGTCGACGCGCAGCAGCCAGGTGCCGGCGGTGAGCGGCTTGGTGGCCAGCTCGAACGTGTACTGGCCGCTGGCGGCGTCATAGCGGAAGAGGTTGCCGGTGGTGGCGGCCGAGGTCGAGGTGGCGGGCTGCTCGGGCGCGGGCTGTGCGGCCGATTCGTCGGTCAGGTAGAGGCGGGCGGGCACGTACGACCCGGCGCCGCTCAGGCCCGGCACCATGAATTTCACCGGCAGGGTGCTGCCCAGGTGGTCGATGCGTCCGGTGCCGATGGGCGGCAGGAACCCGGACCAGGCGAAGCTGACGGTGACCGTGAACGAGCCGGTCGCCGTGTTGCCGTGGCTGTCGCTCGCCGTGCAGGTCACCGTGCTGGTGCCGGGCGCGAAGGTGCTGCCCGAGTTGTGGTCGCAGGCGACCGGAACCGCACCGTCGACGAGATCGACGGCGGACACGCTGTAGCTCACCGTGGCGCCGTGCGCGGAGGTCGCGGTCACGCTGATGTTCGGCGGCAGCGTGATCAGCGGTGGCGTGGTGTCACGCACCGTGACGGTGAAGGACGCGCTGCCGGTGTTGCCGGACAGGTCCGACGCGGTGCAGGTGACGGGTGTCGATCCCAGCGGGAGCGTCGAGCCCGTGGCGGGCGTGCACGATGCGGCGACGGCGCCGTCGACGGCGTCCTGCGCGGTCGGTTCCGCGTAGTCGACGGTGGCGCCGTCCGGTCCCGTCGCCTCCGCTGTGATCGCGGTGGCGCCCAGGGTGATGACAGGCGGTGTGGTGTCGACGACGTCGTATGTGGTCGACGCGCCGGCGCTGAGCCCGTGGCTGTCCGTGTAGGTACAGGTGGCGGTCTGCGTGCCCAGGCCGGCGGACGCGCGCGGCCCGCTCAGGGCGCTGAGGGTTGCGGGGAAGGACAGCGTGCCGTCGAAGGCGTCGGTGATGGCGCATCCCGCAGCGGGGACGGCGCCGAACTCGTAGCTGGTCGCCGCCACGCCGGTCACCGTCACCGACGGCGCCGAGGTGTCGACGTCCTGCCAGCTTCCGCCGGGCGCCTGGAGCTGTGCGCCCCAGCCGCCGTCGCAGCAGTTCTCGAAGCCGTAGACCTCGAGGAGGTGCGTCCCCGCGGCGAGCGCGGCGGAGCCCTGCAGGATCTGCGCGGAGTTGGACCAGGAACCCGCCCACCACATGTCGTACCAGTGCGAGGCGACCTCGTGGCCGTCGACGAGCAGGGTGCCGCCGTCGCCGAGGTCGGCGCCGGCGCGGAACGACCAGCCGCCCGCGGCCGCGACGCTGAAGGGCACGGCGACGTGGAACCCGATGGCCGTGCGCGAGCCCGCGCACACGGCATGGTTCGACGCACCGGGGAGGGCCACGATGGCGGCGGTGCAGTACCCCGGTGTGCTGGCCGGCGCCGCCTGGTAGACGGCGATCGCCTGCGCCGCGCTCGACGGCGACGCCGAGGGGACGTAGCGGGTGGCGAACGACACCGCGCCGATGCTCGGATCGGGGCCCGCCGCCTCCGCCGCTCGCCCGCTCGCGATGCCGCCCGCCACCGCCGCGCCGAGCGCGAGCACCGACACCAACGCGCCTGCCCGACCGCCGCCTCGTGTGCCCTGCCGCGCCGGCAGGCGCCTCTCCTGCACGAGCTCTCTCCCGGTGTCCGCCGGGGCGGGGGTCACCCCGGTGGTGGGGAGAGGATTTCACGGGCCTGGCGCCGCCCGCGCCACCACCACCGGATGGTTGGCGAGTCGTCAGACGGTCGCCAGCGTCTCGCCAGCAGGCCCGCGCCCGGCACGTGCGCTGACCGTCGCTGCGCCGCCTGGCGGAGAGGGCGGGATTCGAACCCGCGGTGGCTCAACACCACACCGCTTTTCGAGAGCGGCACCTTAAACCACTCGGACACCTCTCCGGGCGGGGAGTATACCGGCGCCCCTCGCCCCCGCCGACCACCCTCCGCACCCCGTCACCGCTCCGTCCGCAGCGCGGCCCCCCGGTACAATCCCCGGCGGAGCGATCGCCTAGTTGGCCGAGGGCGCCGCACTGGAAATGCGGTAAGCGGGGTTAACTCGCTTCGAGGGTTCGAATCCCTCTCGCTCCGCCAGTTGTCGTCTGGGCTGGGCGGTCGTGGTCCGGCCCAGCTCGCCCGTCCAGGGGCGGCACCCTGAGCGCAGCGAACGAATGACTGTTCCTGCACAAGAGGGAGGTGCTTGAGCCAGGGCTGACGCAGACGACCCTGAAATAGACCGGCCTTGACGCCGACGGACTGCGGCGGATCCTGGGGAGAATATGCAGCCATGCGGACGTACACGATCGTGGTGGAACCGGAAGCGACCGGCGGGTACGCAGTCCTCGTGCCCGCTCTGCCGGGATGCTTCAGTCGCGGCGAGACGCTGGGCGAGTGTCGCGAGAACGCATCCGAGGTGGTCGCCGTCCACATTGCCGGACTGGAAGCAGACGGTGAGGAGGTTCCCGAGGAGCACGGGTACCCCCAACTCCTCACGGTGACGGTCGGCGCGTAGACGCACCCCGCCGCGCGAGCGCTCAGGCGGTGCGTCTTGGCACCGCCTGCCGCCGCTCCCGGGCAGAGTTGGTCGGCCGCACTTCGCCGACGGCAAGCCGCTTGAAAGTGATCATTGGCAGCGGCTTGCTTGCTCTCCTCCACCAACACGACGGCATCGAGGCGAAGGTCGAAATACCAAAGAGGTTGGGGTGGTGGACGCTCTTCCGGTGCCTGCCCAGGCCTGGCGAGAGCGCTGGCCGCTCAGCCCGCTGCGTACAGGGCCGGGCGGTACCGCGGAGGCGGAATTGGATCACCAGCCTCTTGCGCTGTGGCAATCCAGGCGTCCTTGGCCTTCAGCACTTCAGCCAGCGCTTCTTGCGCCGAATGGCCGAATGCCGCGCACCCGGGAAGGTCGGGAACGTCAGCGATCCAGCCGCCGTCCTCCTCGCTCCAGAAGACATTGATGTGGTAGTCGATCATGCGTCGTCCCTCAGATCGAGAGCATACCGCTCAACCAGCCGGACGACCTGTCGGACCTGATACGGCTTGCCTCGCCACGCACCTCTTGAAGATTCACCTTCTCCGCAAGCTCGGGGTGACGGTAAATATGGTGGCTGCCATTGGTCCGAGCGAGCTCGAACCCGAGCGCCTCGACGAGCCGTTGGAGGTCGCGAAATGCGACGTTTCCTACGTCACCACGGGCGCACCGCCGCAGCAACTCAGCGGGTCGCACGGTGAACGCGAGAGGGAGCTGGTAGTTGCACGGCGTTGTATTGTGGCAGCCACCTAGCCGTGACTGCCGGCGTCAGGAGAAGACGGGGCCGCGTCTAGTAGCTGGGGAGCGGAATCCCTCTCGCTCCGCCACTGTGATGTCTCAGGGGCGGATTCAGGCGGTGGCGGCGGCCGGCCACCTGCCGGTGGTGTTCGTGTTCGGCCCGCTCGCGGGCTATAGGCTTCACCCGTGCCTTCTCCCTTCGTGGGCCGCGGCCCGGAGCTGGACATGCTGTCGTCTGTGGTCGGGCACGCGCGACGGGATCGAGCCGTCGGCGCTGCGCTGATCACCGGGGAGCCCGGCAGCGGCAAGAGCAGGCTCCTCCTCGAAGCGCTCCGGCGTACCGACTCAGTGCCTGTCGTCCATGCCGCCGGGTTCGAGCCCATGCAGTCGATCGCGTTCGCCGCCGTCGCCGAGCTGCTGCGGCGGCTCGCGACGGTCCCCGGCCACGGCGCGCAGATCGAGCGCTTGGTCTTCGAGCCCGGCGACGTGCCGGCAGGTGATCCGCTGCGCGTCTTCGAGGCCACCACTCGTGCCCTGTCGGCCTTCGGCCCACTGGTCCTCGCCATCGACGATCTGCAGTGGTTCGACGACCAGTCGCTGGGACTCGTCCATTACCTTCTGCGCGCGTCCGAGCAGGCACGCCAGGTGCTGCTCGTCCTCGCCGTTGCCCGGCCGTCGCCTGCCGCGGCCGTCCTCCGGGCCAGTATCGACGCAGTGGTGCCCGAACGACGACGCGCTGCGGTCGAGCTGGGTCCACTTCCACTCGCTGACGGTGTCGCACTCGCGCGAGCGCTCGACAGCAAGCTGGACGACGCGGGCGCGACCGCCCTGTGGCGACGGGCACACGGATCACCCTTCTGGCTGGAGAGCCTCGTCGAGCGCGGCGAGCCGGATACCCGCGCCAACCTCGTCTCAGGGCGGTTGCGCGCTCTCGGCGTCGATGCCGCGGAACTGCTCGCCGTCCTCGCGGTGGGCGGACGGCCCTTTCTCGTCGAGCACGTGGCGCGGGCTCTCGGCTGGGACGTCGAGCGCGCGCGGTACGTATCGCGCGAACTGATTGCACGTGGGCTGGCGCTGGAGGTCGCGGGGAGCCTCCAGGTCGGACATGACCTGATCCGCGAGTCTGCGGTCGCCGCCTTGCCCGACGCGGTGCACCGACGGCTTCGCGGCGCCCTCTCCGACGTGCTGGAGGCCGGCGCAGGCGACGACGCGCGCCTGCTCAGCGAGGCGCTCGAGCATCGTGTCGCCGCCGGGCTTCCCGCCACGGCGCTCGCCATGCGCGTGCTCGCCTCACCGCGGCGGCGGCTCCTCGGTGCCCAGAACATGCGGCTCCTGGCGTCTGTCGCCGACCAGGCGGAGTCCGGAACGTCCGAGCAGTTACGGCTCGACGCGGGCGTGGCAGCGCTCGCGGCAGAGCTCGGCGAGCACGAACTGGCACTCCGGCGCTGGACGCGGGTCAGCCAGGTGAGCAGCGCGCCGGTGGAGCGACAGCACGCAGGCATCGAGGCGGCTCGCGCGGCCTTCGTGCTCGCCCGTGCCGGCGAGGCGCATGCTCATCTCGCGTCCGCTCGGCGCGTGGCCCCGTCGACCGCCGATGCCGCTGTGCGCATCGACGCGCTGGACGCGGAGGTCCAGCTCTGGCTCGACCACGAGACGGGTGGCGGCGCCCGGAGCGCTGCGGGCGCGTTCAGTGGTGCCGAGAAGATGGTTGCGGCGGCGGGCGGCATCGAGCACCTCGACCCGGACTCACGGCGGGCTTTCGTCGCGGCCGGCGAGGCGGCGATCGACGCGGCGATGCAGGAGAATCGCCACGACGACGTCGTCCGCCTGAGCGAGGCGGTGATGTCGGCCGCCCAGCGCCTCGACGAGGAATCCCAGGTCGTCACTGCGACGCGCGTGGCGTTCGCGCTGCGGCCGTCCGGGCGCATCAGGGAAGCCGAGGCGCTGTATCGACGTGCATGGGACCTGTCGCGACGCCTGGTGCTTCCCTCGGCAACTGCCGGGGCCGGTACCGAACTGGCCCGGGCGCTGCGCAACCTGGGCCGGCTGGACGAAGCCAGGGCGATCGCCACCGAGACCGTCGAACTCCAGGGTCGGCTCGGGACTGTTCCGCGGCGATGGGGGGATGCGAGGTCTGTCCTGCACACCGTCGAGCTGTCGATCGGCGATACCGGCGCCGCTCTCCAGGCGCTGCAGCGCGACGCAGCGGAGGAGGAGGATCCGCACTTCCGCATCGCGATTCACCAGGCCCTCGCGGTGTGGCATGCGCGATTCGGCGGTGCGCGATTCGCCGGCGCGGTCCGGGCGGAGATCGCGGCCGCTCGTCAGGACGCGGCCCGCGCGCGCTGTCCCCGCTGTTCGTCAGAGCTGGCGCTTGTCTCGGCGGAGCTTCTGGCCAGGGTTGGCGACATCGACGCTGCCGAGCAGGCGCTGGCCGCCCCGGAGGCGGGCGCCGCGGGCGGACCGTTGCGGGCGATGTGGCAGTCGTGGGCGGAGTCGATGATCGCGGCTGCGCGCGGCGACGTCGTGTCGGCCTCCGAGCGCCTGGAGGCGCTCGCCGCGGAGATGGACAGCCTGGGATGTCTCGAAGAAGAGGTCTGGGCGCGTCTCGAGCTCGGGCGCGTCCAGGCCCAGACCGACAGAGGTCGCGCGGTCGACGCCTTCACGGCCGCCGCGTCGCTGGCCGAGCAGATCGGCGCGCGGAGCCAGGGTCGCCTGGCGACGCAGGCGTTGCGCAAGCTCGGGGTGCGCGCCTGGCGCCGGCATGGTGCCAGCGGCGGCGTCGGGCTCGGCAGCCTGAGCCACCGCGAGCGGGAGGTGGTGCACCTGGCGGCGGACGGCCACAGCAACGCTGAGATCGCCGAGGCCCTGGTGCTCTCGCCCAGGACGGTCGAACGGCACCTCACCAACGTCCTCGCCAAGCTCTCGTTGCGCAACCGCACCGAGCTGGCGGCACTGGTCGGCTCGTCGCTGGTACGTGGTTCTCCCGATGAATGAGGAGCGCCGGCCCACCTAGCCTTGCGACGACCCACCAGAGGGGTCACCGACTCGCGAGGAGGTATCTGCGGTGGGCACGGCAGTGCTGGTCCTGGGTGACCGCGGCGCCGAACCGGTCGTCGGGCCGGACGCGGCGGGACGGCTTGCGACGCTCGGCGTCACGCGCATCTCGCTGCTTCAGGACGGCTCTGAGACCGGGGTCTTCCTCGAAGGATGGGCGTTCGATGCCGCGCAGGCTGGCAACGCCGCAGCGGTGGTCTTCCCGGGCCGGCACGAGGGCATCCGCATCCTCCACGAGATCGAGTCGGTGGCGGTGGCACGGCAGGTGACGGGAGTCGCGGAGACAGGGGCAGACGAGAACGAGCCGCGCACAGGCTCGGCAACAGCAGAAGGAGACATGTCATGAGAAAGCTCGCACTCACCCTGGCGACGGCGGCTGTCGCGCTCGTCGGGGGCTACGGGGCCACGCTGCACGGTGCCTCGGCGGACGCGTCGCTGCCGCCCAACTGGCACGTGCACGACGGACAGGTGGCGCTCGGCGCGCAGCACAAGGGCATCGGGTTCTTCCCGAGAATCCTGGGCATCAGCACCTCGCAGTACCTGCAGGACCCGGCGCGCTGCCCGAACGCGACCGACAAAGCCTTCCTGCCCAGCTCGGGCGAGGCGCAGAGCGACCTGCTGCGCGCCGGCGTCTGCGAGACGAGCACCGACGTCATCCACCTGCGCACCGTCCTCCTGGGAACGGCGGGACCTGACGGATGGTCGTCGCTGACGACGCCGTCCGAGCCTGGATGGGTGACGTACTACCTGGTCACCCAGCAGTAGACCGAAACGCCGGGCGCGGTCTCGACGGGCCGGGGAGCCGCCAGGGCATCCCCGGCGCCGCGGGACGAGCCAGGCCTGTTCCTGAGCGCGAGCGCGGCTCGGCCACAGATGATCGGGGGTTCGCCGCCTCGGATTTGTATCCGCGGCCTGGACCTGCTACAAGTCCGCCCGCAGGGGCACGCGTCGATCGCGTGATCGAGGCGTGCCGTGGAGCGGGTGGGGCAGTAGGGGAGCGACCCATGCACCGACGGTTGATGTCAGCCATCCTGGCGGCCGGCGCCCTGCTCGTGAGCAGCGTCCCGGCCATGGCCGCCAAGCCACCGCTGGAACCGATGTACGCCAACGACACCACGGTCTTCATGAGTGCGCCCAACGCGGTGGCGGCGGGCGGTGCCAACACGGCCCAGGACTTCTACCTGATCGTCTATCCGGTGGTGCCCGCCGGCGTCCACCCGCTCTGCGATCCCTGCGCCAACCCGCCCGACATCCCGCCGTTCCGCGACGTCGTCCTCAACGGTTCTCCCGGGTTCGGCACCGCTGGGACGTCAGGGGCCTTCAACCCCAACTGGCACGTCCTGCTGCTCGTGTACAGCCCGGAGTGGCTCATGGACCCGGCGTTCCAGCCCGCCCGCAGTGCCGCCGAGGTGGACGCCGGCGAAGCGGCCGGCCACTTCGTGCCGATCGCGGCAGGAACTGACAATCCCTTCGAGTTCGACACCGGCATCATCTTCCTCTGCGTGCTCGTCTCACAGCACGCCTGAGGCCGGCGGGGGAGTGGTGCCCCTTAAACAGCGCCGGGTGCCTGCCTGACGTTTCCGTCCGGTGGGCACCCGACCCGGTCACGACCCCACACGTCCGCGGGGCCCCTAGCCGTCCGATGCAGCGGGAACGTCGCACACATCAGAGCCACCGTGTAGTGTCACGCCGCGCCGCGCGGATGTCAAGAGACATGGGGCACCGGCGCGGACCGGACGGTCCTGAGCCGGGCAAACCGCGATCGCCACGCCGTGCCGGTGCGTACGGCGGCGGACCGACGCTGCGGGTACGCCTCGCTACCGTCAACGTCGGGGACGTCGCGTCACACCCTCGACGAAGAAGCTCGTGGCCCCACCCGTCCCTTTCGGATCGTGTGGGCTCCCCGTTGCACGGCTTGACCGGCTCGAAGGCATCTGCGCTTCGCCACTCCTGATCACGGCTTCGCCTGCTGCGCAGAAGGAGCTCCACCCCGCGCGACGCTCGAGCCCGGAGGGCCAACCATGACACCACTGCTGCAACGCGCAATACGGACGATGCGCCGTTCCCTTCCATCGCTGCGCCTGCGCAAGAGGTGGGTGCAGACGGTCGCGCTCACCACTCTCGCCGCGGGCCTGGGTCTCGTGGCGGTTGGCGCGACGGTCGCGACGCGCGCGGCTGCCGTCGGGGCGCAGACCGTCACCAGCGAGACGTCCATCACAGGCATCACCGCCACCTGCACGTCGGACGGGCGCACCTGTGGCGTCCTGACCGTGCAGGATCCGATCGCCGGAGAGACGATCACCCTCCATGTCACCGGCCACACACCGGGCAGCGCCACCTTCGTGCCACTGGCTGGTACCGACATGGTCGTCACCCTGGTCGCAGACCAGACGACCTACGACTTCTGCATCACCATCCCGTCCGAGGACCTGAGCGCCGGCTTCAACACCTTCCGTGTCGAGGTGGCCTCGACGTCCGATCCGATGACGGGGACCACCACCAAGTCGGACAGCTACAGCTGTACGGGATCCACGCCGACGCCGACACCGACATCGACGCCCACGCCAACCGCCACGCCGACTCCCACGCCGACGTCGACACCCACGCCAACCGCCACGC
>Ga0070713_100002553_pt1 | contig 11903 bp, 9 predicted proteins | sample LARL82metaG_FD_65465 | JGI IMG/M metagenome (GOLD analysis project Ga0070713, IMG submission 65465) | Corn, switchgrass and miscanthus rhizosphere microbial communities from Kellogg Biological Station, Michigan, USA - LAR L8-2 metaG | ecosystem: Host-associated > Plants > Roots > Rhizosphere ... | reverse complement strand
TGATCCTTACTGCGCTGGTACTCGGAGCGGGTGATGATCTGGTTGTTCACGCGGGTAATGATCTCTTCGACGACCTGTCCGGCCGCAAACGCGGGCAGGCAGGCCAAAGCAACCGGAATCAGGCAAAGTCTTTTCATAGCAATGAGTGGGCCGCCACGCAAGCGGGCATGCGTACAAGCGTGATCTGGGGCCGATTCCCAGTATTTTACTCCTTTGGAACGAACCCGTGGGCTGCCTTCACAGTTGGACGCGTTTGCCGAAGCGGAAGTTGGCCGGGCGGATCAGCCGGTGCGTACGAGGGCAAGCGCGGTTCGATCGTCGCATTGCGGGGCATGTTTGCCGAAATCCCGAACCGAGCCTAGGATCGACGCACAGAGGGCCTGGGCTCCGAGGGCCGGAGCCGTGCTGAAAAACTGTTTGATCCGTTCAATGCCGAGTTCTTCGGACGGATGGTTGGCGACAGCCTCGCATTCAATGACTCCTCGAGATACCAACAGCAAGGCCGCATTCTTCTGCAGGCCGATGGTTGGAGCGTCACTGGTGGCGTGGGAAAACAGTCCGAGGGGTAGGCCGGTCGATTTGAGCTCGACGATTCCAGCATCATCGCGCAGAAGTCCGGAAGTGTGTCCGGCGTTGGTGTAGCAGAGGGTGCCGAATTTTTCGTGGTAGCAGCCGATGAAAGCGGGGCAGGAGTGGACGCCCTGAGAGGTTTCGAGAACCGCGCGATTGATGCTAAGGCTGAGTTCGGTCATCGCGTTGGATTCGTTAATGTCGGGAAGAGAGAAGAGTTCGGTTCCGCGAGTCCGAAAAACTTCTTGCGCGATGTTAAGGATTGCGCCGTTGTCGGTACGGCGTCCCGCGACATCGAGCAATCCGAAAAGGACGCGCTCTGGGCTGACGCGGAAGGAGTCATAGAAATCCCCCGCGACACGCGCGCCGAGAAAGTCGGCGGCGATTTCCGCACCTTGAATTTCGGGAAACGGCGCCGAAACAGGCTCGACCTGGAGTGCGTCGTCCGCGGTGGGGTGATGAAACAAGGAATGGATGAAACGCTGGTTCAAGTCCCGAAGCTAGCACAAGACGTAATACCGGGCAAACCGAAGACTGCAGAAAAAACTACTCTCCGTAGCGATCGGCCAAGTATCTGGCCAGATCCGTTTCAAGCTGGCCGTAGTCGGAATGGATGGTCGCGCGCAAGGCCGCTTCGGTGGAGTTGCCCTGGCCAAGGCGTTCCAGAATGCGCTGAATGTCGCTCAGGCCATAAGAGTCGTTGATGTAGGAAACGGCAGCGAGTGATTCGGCATAAGCCTCATAGGCCTGCGGGCCGGAAAGATGCTGGAACCCGCCTTCCAGGGCATTGAGCGGGATGTGGCGTTGCAACTTGAACAGCACAGAAAGCTGATGCCCGTCGGAAGCTAAACTTCGGGGTTCGAGAAGCTGAGCGATCCCTTCATGCAGCCAGTGCGGGCAACGGCCTCCAGAGAGTTGCGCGATAAAGGAGTGTGCCAATTCGTGTTTGAGAACGTGCGCCAGTTCCGGCGTCACCGAACTCAAGCCGCTGATCGGGATTCGCAGCTTGCCATCGTTCAGGGCTCCGGTCCAGCCGGGGGCGTGGGTGACGTCGAAGAAGGCCTGCTCGGTATAAAGCGTGACCAGAATATTATCCCGGGGCGGAGTACCGAGGTCGCGAGACAGGTCGTCGTAGTCGGACTCAAGCGCGGCTACGATCTGGTTTCGGAGAGTGTCGGATGTCTGCCGGCCCTCATAGTGGATGACGAAATGAGTGCTCTCGCCCTGTACGAAATCTGACTCCACCCGCTGCTCGCGCTGGGCCTTCGCCAGCAATTGCTCGACCCTGCCATCCGGGCGCAGTTGCAAGGAGTGTTTCCAGGAAACTACGGCGTCTTTGGTGTGGTCGGAGGTGAATTGAGCGTAGCCGAGCATGGTGTAAGCATCCGCGGAATCGGGCGCGGAGCGCGCGGCACGCTGGGCATAATACAGGGCCTGAGATGCGTTTCCGGTGCGGACCAGTAATGCCGAGTAATAGATAAGGATCGTTGAATTGTCCGGTTGGAAACGGAGGGCGTTCTCAAAATACTGCCGGGAGACGGCGACGTTGCCGTGTTCAAATTCAAATTTCCCGGCGATGAAATTGGCTGTGGCGCTTAGCTCTGGTTTGCCTTTGCTCTCCATGGCAGCGAGGGCTTCTGGGTCTACCTTGCCGTTTTTGACCAGACGGGCAACCAGATCGCCCTCGTTGGCGAGCGAGTCGGCTGGGGAGAATGTGGGAAGGTCGGCTGCCTTGGCGCCCTCAGATGCGCCATGGCGGGGCGTGATTCCCGTGTCAACCCGATCGACGGCCGATTTTGGAATGGCGTAAGAATCGTCGCCGATCTCGTATTCGTAATGATTACCATTTTCGCGAACATGATCGGCGTCAATGGTGCGGCCATTTTTCAGATGGATGGTATCCGCGTGAAGGGCGGGGAGTGCGAACAGGCCGGCAAGGGCCAGCCCCCCAACAAAGAGGATAGTGACACGGGACCGCATTCAGGCGCATTCTAGCAACCGGGGACGAGCCTACCGAGTGACGAAAGTACTACTGAAATGGCGCGGCTTACGGATAGCCTACGGCGGCTGGTTGTTGGTTTGCCTGGCGCTGACGACGTGCGCGGTGGCCGCAGATCCCGCTGAAAAGCCAGGCGAGGCGCTCTACCTGCAGCTGGGACAGGTGGGTCTGGATCCGGCGCAGGTATATCGGGTGCGGGGCGCTTCTCTGGATCGCTCCGCCATCAACATCACGTTGGAAGACGGCACCATTGCCTTCACCAAAGATGTGTTGGGGCACATCACGGGCGCGTTTTTCGAAGGCTATGGCGAAGTTCTTCTCACTCCTCCGAATGAAGTCGAACGCAGGTCGATGAGCCTGTTTACAGGAATGGCAATTCTGGAAGAACACTTTGCCACAGCGTATTTTCGCTTCAACGACAATGTGGCGGATGAACTGCGTCCCGACCTGCGAGCGAGCGACAGCACGGATTTCACGACCCGCTGGGGGCCAACCGCTCAAAATCTGGCGAGTGCGGATGCGACCAGACTACTCATGACGTTCAGCCAAATGCTTCCGGTGAACGGCGATCCGGTTTCTTCCGAAGCGGCGGGTGCGAAGACAGAAAATGGGGAAGACCGTTTCCTGCACGCACGCCTGCAAGGCACCAAGTTGGGAGTCTTCGATGTGTACTTCGACTCCATGGCGGGGGAACCAGTGCAGGCCGGACAGGCCAAGACCCGGGAAGGCGGGGGCAATTTTTACGACGTCTGGACGTCATTTTCACCGACCGACAGCGAAACGGGCCGACTCCCGCGCAGCATCACTCTTTCGAACAAAGAGAAGACGCGCGAGGGGCGGGTGGAAGTTCGGGGTTATAAGCTCACGACCGAGGTGCAGCCTCCGAAGAAAATCCACACGCGCGCCCGCGTGCAGTTGGAGGTGCGGGAAGGAGGACCGCGGACATTATTGTTCGAACTGTCGCGGTTCCTCCAGGTGGAAAGCGTGAAATTGGCCGGAGCGCCGGTGGAGTTCATTCACAATCCGGCCGTTGAAGGGACACAACTCTCGCGCCGGGGAAATGACCTGTTGGCCGTCATCCTTCCGAAGCCCGCGGAGGCGGATGAAAAAATCGATCTGGAATTCGTCTACGGCGGCGAAGTGCTGGCGGAGGCGGGCAGCGGACTGCTTTATGTTGGAGCACGCGGCACGTGGTATCCAAACCGTGGAATGGCGATGGCGAACTTCGATCTCGAGTTCACGTATCCGCCGGATTGGACGCTGGTCGCGACGGGCAAGCCGATGCCGGTAGCGCCGGAGGCCCTCGCAACGGGTCTGCAAGCGTCGCATTGGGTCTCAGAGCGGCCCATTCCGTTGGCCGGATTCAATCTGGGCAAATACAAAGTTGCGACCGTGTCGGCGGGAGACATTCCAGTCGAGACGTATGCTGCTACCGGAGTTGAGAAAGATTTTCCGACTCCGAACATTCAGGTCGTCGACCCGCAGATGGTTGATCCCATGATCCGCCACCGACAGGTAATCGTACCCAGCCGGCCGTCCCCCGCACACATGGAGGTTACGGTGGGTGAGGCAGCAGCGCGCGCTGTCCGATATTTCGCGGATCGCTTTGGCCCGTATCCTTACAGTCACCTTTCTCTGACCCAGATGCCGGGGCGCGACAGCCAGGGTTGGCCTGGCTTGGTTTTCCTTTCGTCCTACGCGTTCCTCGATCAGCAACAGCGCGAACAACTGCATTTGGAGCCCTACCGCATTCTTATGCAGCAATCGATTCCAGCGCATGAGACCGCACATCAGTGGTGGGGAGATCTGATCACCTGGAACAGCTACCGGGATCAGTGGTTCTCCGAGGGCTTGTCCAACTATTGCGCGTTAATGATGCTGCAGGAGAAGAATCCCGCAGGCTTCCGGGAAATCATGGATAAATATCGACGGGACTTGGTGACCAAGGAAAAAAATGGAATGACTCCGATGGAGGCAGGCCCTGTGACGCTGGGCGTCCGCTTATTGTCGTCGCGATTTCCCGAAGGATATGAAGAGATTCTTTACGGGCGCGGCACATGGTTGTTTCACATGTTGCGCGCCATGATGAGGGACGCGGCGCAACAGCAAACAGGTAAGCCGGTGGGCGGGACTGACGAGCCTTTTGTCCGCGCTTTGCGAAGAGTCCGCGAGCGCTATGCGGGGCGGTCCCTCAGCACTGCAGAACTGCTCAGCGTATTTGCAGAAGAACTTCCTCCGGCATTGCGCTATGAGGGCAAGAGTTCGCTGGACTGGTTCCTGCACGGATGGGTGAACGGGACATCGCTGCCCAAGCTGGAACTCAAAGGAGTCAAATTCGCGTCGAAGGCCGGGGGAACCGCGGTCAGCGGCACCATCCTGCAAAAAGGCGCGCCGCAAGACTTGGTGACCTCGGTTCCAATCTATGCCGTGATGGCGGGCAAACAGCAAGTGTTGCTGGGGAGAATCTTTGCCGACGGCGAGGAATCAATCTTTCGTTTGTCAGCGCCCGCGGGGACGCACAAAATCGTGCTCGACCCAAACGAAACGATTCTGACCGAACCCAAATAGCAGGTAATCGACCTCCAAACTGCGTTCCAAATCGACCCTTCTTCCCCTTACGGTTCCCGAAAAGAGCCACCGCGGTTGTTGGTCATGAGGTGCGGCATTGAACGGACCGCCCAACTCCTTCATTTAGAGTCTTTCGTAATAGCCGACCCTACTGGCCATCGATATGCATATAGATGGATTCAGGCGGGCGGGAGGAATTGAGATGGAAACTCAAGAGACCAGCAAACCGGACAAGGCGGGGAAGTTGCTATACGCGTCGGATGAGAAGAGGTGTCGAGGCGCAGAGACGATCTTGCTGGTGGAAGACGAAACATTTGTTCGCGAGGTGGCCTGCGAAGTCCTGACGTCAGCCGGATACCGGGTCGTGAGTGCCAGCAACTCGCGGGAAGCGATGGGCCTATACGATGCCGAAGTTTGCAATGTCCAGCTTTTGCTGACCGACATAGTTTTGCCGGGGGAAACAGGGCGCGTCTTGGCGGGCAGGCTTCGTCTTCGAAATCCCGAGCTAAATGTGCTGTTTGTGAGCGGATACGCGGAACAGATGGGAATCGGCGTTGAGGAGGAATTCCTGCCAAAGCCATTTTCGACTCAGGCACTGCTGCGGCGAGTGAGAAAAAGTCTAGACTGCAAATCGTCGGGTCACGGAGAAAACGATCGGTTCATGCTCGCATGCGAGAACGCGTAGCGCGCAGGATTTCGAAGGGGATTTCGGCGAGGGGAGCGATACGGTTCACGATGCCCAGGCTGGTGCAGGCGCGCGGCATACCGTACACCGCACAAGTGGCTTCGTTCTGCGCGATGGTAAGGCCACCTTTTCGGTAGATCGCCTTCATTCCTTGCGCGCCGTCAGTGCCCATCCCGGTCATGATCACCCCGATCGCAAGTTTCCCGAACTCTTCCGCCACAGAGTTCATGAGCACATCAATGGAAGGAACGTGCAGCGAGTCGCCGGGATGAGGGTCGAGGCAAATCCTGGCATTGGAACGCGAATGTTTCTCGACCCGTGTGTGCCACCCCGAGGGAGCGATATAAACAACGCCCGGTAAGATGGCGTCGCCATCAGTTGCTTCGCGAACGGTTACCGAGCACAGCATGTTCATGCGATGGGCAAATGGTTTGGTGAAGCCTGGGGGCATATGCTGGACGATTACGATTGGGACTGAAAGTTCCCTGGGAAAAAGCGGCAGGATTTCTTGCAGAGCTTTGGGACCGCCGGTGGAGGTTCCTAACGCGACGATTGCGTGGGTGCTGTCGAATTTTGCGGATTCCCTGGCGAGGGCGGAAGGTCGCGAAGGCTTTTTGGAACGGGAAGCGGGTGAGTTCAAAATGCGGGTTCGTGCCGCGGCTCGGATTTTGAGTAAGAGATCCGACCGGATATGAGAAATGTCGAGCGAGCTGGAGGACAGTTGTTTGGGGACGCAGTCGAAAGCGCCGGCGGCCAGCGCATCGAATGTATCGATCGCATCTTTCTCGGTAGTGGCACTCACCATGATGACGGGACGGGGAAATTGGCTCATGATGCGGCGTAGTGTTTCCAGGCCACCCAGACCGGGCATTTGAACATCGAGGGTGATGACGTCAGGATTGAGAGCGGAGATTTTTTCGAGGGCATCGGTCCCCGAGCCGGCGGTGGCTACCTCGAAACCGGGTTCCGAGCCAATCATTTGTGACAGCGCGGCACGCATGAAGGCGCTATCGTCGACCACTAAGACGAGAACTGGCGCAGCCGTTTCACGGTTTCGGGTCATGTCCGGTAAATGGCATGGACGAGAGCATGCACCTCGTCCATATAGGAATCCAGTTCGAACGTGAGACGCGCCCAATCCAAATCCTTCAGACCTTTACATTGTTGAGACAGGACGGCAAAGCCATGTTGCTCCAGCAGATCGATCTGACGGTTTTCGGCGTAGCCGTAATTGAGGCCGCTTAGACGGCAAAGCAAATCGCTAAGTTCGACGACAGCTACCAGGCCGGAATGCTCATCCGGTTGTTTGGGGGAGTGGTGCAGCGATACGGCGTCGCGGAGGTCGGGTGACAGGGCCCACTTCTCCGCGAGAATACGACCGCTGTCGCAGTGGGTGAACCCGAGAATGGTCTGTTCCGCTTCGTGCAGGGGGATCCGTTCGGATCGGGCCAGTTCGAAGGCGGCGCGAAATTCTTCGGGAAGGACCCACAAATTAACGACGATGCCTAGGTCGTGAAGCAGTCCGGCCAGGTATGCCTTGCTGGGATCGTCAAAAGAGATCAAGCGTGCAAGGCGACGACAAACCAGTGCGCAGCCCAGGGAATGCTCCCAGAAGACAACGGGATCGATGCCGCCGGTGCTTTCCGGAGTTAAGTTGAGCACACCGCAAGTCATTGCGATGTCACTGACCCGATGAAATCCCAGGCCCACTACGGCGCCACGCAGCGAGTCGATTTTCTGCCACCTCCCGAACAGAGGGCTGTTTGCCATCTGCAGAACCTTTGCTGCCAGCGCCTTATCCTGGGCAATCAGGTCGGTAACTTTCTGCACATCGAGTTTCTCTACCGGCTCTTGCAGGTAACGGAGCAAAGGCGCCAGGACTGCGGGGATGGTTGGGATCTGATTCAGGGCGTCGATACGGTTTAGCAAAGCGGCTTTGCTGGCGGTTGTGCTCACATGCGCCTACTTTCCCGCCGCAGCGCGTTCGCCTCGGATGTAGGCGGTGGCACCCGGCATATGGACCAAACGAAAGTCGTCAGACACGCCGAACAACGACTCGGAATGGCCCAGGAAGAAATATCCGTGCGGCAAAAGGTTGTTGTAGAAGTGTTGAATCACCCTGCGCTTGGAGGCCAAATCGAAATAGATGAGCACGTTGCAGCAGAAGATAATGTCCATGCCCTTCATGAATGTCATGCGTGCGTCGTCGGAAAGGTTCAGGCGGCTGAATGTGATGCTGTTGCGGAGCTCGGGTTGGACTTGCAGCTGCGCCGCAACCGGAAGGAAATATTTCTGGCGGTAGGCCGGAGTTAGATTGCGCGTGCTGTAGGTGCCATAGATAGCGTTCTTGGCGTGCGCCAGTGAGCGTTCGTTCAGATCGGTGGCAAGAATTTCGATCGTCCAATCTTTTAATAGTCCTTGAGCCTTCTCCAGCAGGAGCATCCGAAGGGTGTACGGCTCTTCGCCAGTGGAGCAGCCGGCGCTCCAGATGCGCAGACGGCGGATTGGGAGCTTGGCCTTAGCTTCGACAATCTTGGGAATGACGATTTGGCAAAGTGCATCGAGCTGGGCAGGGTTGCGAAAAAAACAGGTTTCGCCAATCGTGATTTCGTTGAGTAAGGCGATCAGTTCGGTCTGCCGCGTAGGCCGGATTGTCAGACACTCGAAATATTCGCGAAAGCTTGCCGTCTTGATTTCCTTCATGCGCCGCTCGCACCGGTCCGACAGAAGGCGCAGCTTGTTGTCTGGATGAAAGATGCCTGCCACCTGATAGACGAGATCACGAATGCGCACCAGGTCAGAATCGGGAGGCATGGTCGGCGCGGGAACGGGTTGCGCGGCTACGGTCATCATGCGAACACTCTGGCGCTCCGATAGAAGGAGGATGGTTTCAAGGCGATAACGATGTCTGGGGTCACCAAGAATCCATCGACTGTGCACAGCCGTGACTTTAGGGGGTTGCAGAAAGTGGAATCCGTTCGTCCGGAAATCTTTACCGGATTGCTGGAGAAGGTTTGCTCGCAGTGGCCTCAGCGATCATGTCGCTTTGCACGATGTGATCAAGAATCACCACATCCACGCGGCGGTTCTGGGCTCGGCCCTGGGGAGTATCGTTGCTGGCGATGGGGTGAAACTCAGCGAAGCCCGCGGCCGACAGGCGTTGGGGAAGAAAGCTGTAACGCACAATCAGAAGTCGAACTAACTCGGTCGAACGGGCGGTGGAGAGTTCCCAGTTGGACGCGATCTGGGCCGTGTGCATCGGAACATTATCAGTGTGGCCTTCGATGCGCAGGCTGCAAGTTCGGACCGAGAGTATCGAGGCAATGCGGTCCAGCGCTGGCAAGGCGGAGGATTTCAAAGTTGCGGAACCGCTGTCGAAGAAGCCGAACTCCCGCAAGCTGAGGACCAGGCCTTCGACATTGCGATGCAGAGCGACCGTGTGCATTTTGAGTTCGTGTTGCAGGGCTTGCTGCAGTTCCATTTGCAACGTATTCAGATTGGCTTCCTTGGAATCGGCGGCGAGCGTGCCTTCTGGACGATTAGAAACTCTTCCCAGTTCGGTATTGCGCTTGGCGTTTTCAATGGCTTGCACGGTGCTGAAGGGCATCGGCTCGGCCGGGTTCAGGGGAATCTGGCTGGTGGAAGCGGGAAAGACGCCGAGTTCCTGAAACGCAACTTGAATGGCCAAAGCCAGTTTGCCCACTTTTTTCTGATCCACCTGGGAAGAGGCATAATTGATGTAAACGTCGACCAGGTTGGTGGTGGTGTCGAAGGTGAGATTCCACACATGCTCGATGATCATGGAGCGGGTCACGCGCCGACCGGCGTTGAGCATCAGGTACTCCAGAAGACAAAATTCTTTGGCCGTCAATTCGATCCTGCAGCCGGCTCGTTCCACCAGGCGTTGCACCCGGTCGAGCCTGAGATCGCCGGCATTCAGCACTGACTCCGAGGGAAGATGGCTGCGCCTGACCAGCGCGCGAATGCGGGCGGAAAGCTCGCCAAACGAAAAAGGCTTGGGCAAGAAATCGTCCGCGCCCGTATCCAGGCACTGGACCCGGTCTTCTAACTTCGCGCGCTGGGTTAGCACCAGCACCGGCAGGCTTGGTTTTTTTGCCCGTAGCTGGCGCAGCACGCTGACGCCATCCAACTTGGGCAGGTTCAGATCGAGTATGACAACGTCATATTCGAATTGTGTGGCCGCTGTCCGCGCCTGTTCCCCATCGGCCAGCACATCGACGGTATAGTTCTCGCCTTCCAGGCCCCGGCGCACGAATCGGGCAAGTGCCTCATCATCTTCCGCGATAAGAATTCGCATATGTGAACCGTCCTTAATCCAACAGGTCAGTCTAGTTAGAAATCGCTCAGTTGCAGCCAAAACCAACCTCGCACAAAGGTCTGTAGTGACGGAAATGGGAGTGGATTTCAAAAAGGGATATCCTCGCGGACTTCGTGCTCAGCGCGTTCTCTTCTGGTGCGAACCTCCGCGGCCAATATCGCCGAGGCCGGAGCGCCGGAGATAATTTCAATGCGCCTCCTGGCGATGGTTTCGAATGTCGAGCAAAGCCACACTTAAGTCTCTTCTTCTCCCCGGCGGAATTCTTCTTCTGGCGGTTGCTGCCTTCTCAGGTTGGCTGCCGCTCGCTCCACCCGCACTCACTTTTCTTTACTACTGCGCGCTGATAGGAGGAATGCTGTTGGCATGGCGATTCCACTCCAGCCGAGTTTTCCTTGCGCTGGTGGTGCTGTTTTTGGCCTATGAAGGAATTGCTGTGTTTGGCGCAGGGCACATTTCACCCGGGACGCCCGGGTGGTCAGCCGTGCAGGCCGCGGCGGTGCTGGTGCCATTAGACTTTCTTTTGATCTCGTTCATGCAAGAGCGGGGCTTCACGTTGGCGGTCGCGAGTCCAGCGAGTTTGGTTCTCTTCACCCAGAGCGTTGTTGTCGTCGTGCTGTGCCGTGGAGCGGAGGGACTGCCGGTTCGCGCGCATCACGCCAACCCCGCCGTCGCGCTTCCGGGATATGCGCTGGTCCTGTTTGCCGCCGCCGCCATCGTATTAATGGTGCGGTTCTTCTACACACGAAAGCCGGTAGATAGCGCTCTGCTGTGGTCCCTGGCCGCATTTTTCCTCTGCTTACACTTCAGCGGAAAAGGCCGAGGTTCGATTCTCTACGCGGCCGCGGGCGCCTGCATGCTCGCAACCTCGATCATCGAGAACTCTTATCTGCTCGCGTATCACGACGAACTCACAACCCTTCCGTCGCGCCGCGCCTTCAATGATGCGATCCTGCGCCTGCAGGTTCCCTACTCGATTGCGGTCGTCGATATTGATCACTTCAAGCGATTCAACGATACCTATGGGCACGATACCGGCGATCAGGTCTTGCGGTTAGTGGCCGCTAACCTGGCCCGCGTGACCGGCGGGGGCGAAGCGTACCGTTGCGGCGGGGAAGAGTTCAACATTTTATTCCCGGGAAAAACCAACGCTCAGGTGGTCGATCATCTCGAGAAGTTGCGTGCCGCGATCGAATCCGCGGAGTTCCGCACGCGCGGAAGCGATCGGCGTCAAGTACCGCGTGGTCCCGATCGTCGCAATCAGAAGCCGCGCGGGCGCGTACGAAAGGGCGATGCCATTCGACAACTCGCTCAGCCCGCCCCTGGCGGCAGCCTTTCCGTAACCGTAAGCATCGGCGTCGCGACTTCTCATCACGAAGAAGCCAACCCTGAGCAGGTTCTGCAGGCTGCCGACAAAGCCCTATACCGCGCCAAGGCAAACGGACGCAATCGTGTGGAAACCGCTGCCTCCGTGCGCCGGCGACCTCGCGTCAAAGCAGCTGGAATTGCCTGAAGGCTAACCAACGCCACGGAGAGAATCAGCTCAAAGAAACAGGGCGAATGGGGAGTGACGGAGGAGACGTACGGCCCGGGACGTCAACCGTAGGAACGGTCAAATGACGGCCCGGTTCCGAACGTTTTCGCAAGCACCACAGGCCGTGCGGTCAGCCCGCGGTCGAAGGAGGACTTGGACGCTTCCGGCCGGTGCCCCCGCAAGCAGTACATTGAGATCGGATAAAAGCTAC
>Ga0070713_100002552_pt1 | contig 11908 bp, 12 predicted proteins | sample LARL82metaG_FD_65465 | JGI IMG/M metagenome (GOLD analysis project Ga0070713, IMG submission 65465) | Corn, switchgrass and miscanthus rhizosphere microbial communities from Kellogg Biological Station, Michigan, USA - LAR L8-2 metaG | ecosystem: Host-associated > Plants > Roots > Rhizosphere ... | reverse complement strand
GCCAGGATCAGCGCGGCGACGATTGCGATCCCGCGCTTGTCCCGCTTGGTCAGCGGCTCGGCCGGCGGGCTCTGGGTCTTCTGGTACATATACCGGTGAAGTCTACGGGGAAGCCCGTCCTGGCCGGGCAGACGCCAAGCCAGGACGAGCCTGATGAGCCGGTCCCCCGTATCATCGTTTGGGTCCCCCACGAAGCATGATCGCATGCCCGTGATCAGGGACGACGCACGGGGGCCCAGATCCGGTGGGGCGAGCCGCGATGCCTCATCCGGGCTCGGCCGGCGAGGCGGCCAGCGGGGCGCGGTCGGCGAACCGGTAGCCCGAGCGGGGCTCGGTGATGAACAGCGGCTCGGCGTCCGGTGACTCGAGCTTGGCCCGGAGCCTGGCCACGTACACCCGGGTGTACTCGGTCTGCGTCTCGTAGCCCGGACCCCAGACCCGCCGCAGCAGGGTCGCGTGCGTGAGCAGCACGCCCGGGCTGATCGCGAACTGGCGCAGCAGCGCGAACTCGGTCTGGGTGAGGTGCACCAGCCGCCCGGCCTTGGTGACCCGCCGCCGGGCCAGGTCGATCTCGATGTCCCCGGCCGTGATGACGCTCGGCTCGGGCGGCCCGGCCAGCGCGGGCCGGCTCCGGCGCAGCGTCGCGTTGATCCGGGCCAGGAGCTCCTCGATGCCGAACGGCTTGGTCACGTAGTCGTCCGCGCCCAGGTTGAGGGCGCGGACCTTGTCGCTCTCGGCCCGCCGTGCGGACAGCACGATGATGCCCACCTCGGACAGCGCCCTGATCTCCTGGCACAGCTCGAACCCGTCGGCGTCGGGCAGCATGAGGTCGAGCAGCACCACGTCGGGCACGCGGAGCTCCAGGGTCCTGGCGATCGAGCCGCTGCCCTTCGAGACGATCACGTCGTGCCCGCGGACCGACAGGTTTGACCGCACGAGATCGACGATGTTCTGGTCGTCCTCGACGATTAAGACGACGGTCTTGTCAGCCACTCCGGTACCTCGTCACGCACGGCGACGGCCGTGCAAACGCCCCAGGGCGATGTCAGGATAACGGTCTGACGAACACGCACAACACCCCCGCAACGTTATATTCAGGGATCTTCCCGGATCATTGGCATCGCCGCAGGCCCCGGCCAGGAACATTCCGGCCGACAGCACCGGCCCGGCGCCGCGCGGCTCGCCGTCCCGGCCAGCCCCCCGGCCGCGGCCACCACGCCCAGCCTGACGTCCCCGGCTAAGTTCGCGGCCCGGGCCCGGTGTGCAATAGGCGGATGGAACGTCTCGATCAGCAGCTGCGGTTCATCGCCGAGATCGACCGGCTCAAGGCCGTGATCCGGCAGACCATGCTCACCGCGCCCGCGCGCCGGGAGAACTCGGCCGAGCACTCCTGGCACCTGGCCATGATGGCGATGACGCTGGCCGAGCACGCCCCGCCCGGCACCGACATCGGCCGGGTGACCGCGATGGTGCTGGTGCACGACCTGGTGGAGATCGACGCCGGTGACCTGTTCGTGTACGCCGACGCGGATCAGCACGCCCGGCAGGAGCAGGCGGAGCAGGCCGCGGCCGACCGGATCTTCGCGCTGCTCCCGCCCGGCCAGGCGGCCGCCTTCCGTGGCCTGTGGGACGAGTTCGAGGAGCGCCGGACGCCAGAGGCCAGGTTCGCGCGGGCGCTGGACCGGCTGCAGCCCATGCTGGCCAACCTCAGGACCGGCGGCGGCACCTGGGCCGAGCACGGCATCACCGCCGACCAGGTCCTGGCCAAGGTGCGGCTGATCGAGGACGGCTCCGTGTCGCTCGGGCGCTACGCCACCGATCTGGTGACCCGTGCGGTAGCCGAAGGCCTGCTCGCGCCGGCCCGGGCCTAGGCTGCCTTGCGCCGCGGGGCCGGGTGCTCGACCACCGCGATCACCCGGCTGGCCATGAAGCGGGCGGTCCGCACCGCGGTGCCGCCCCGGGTCAGCTCGCTCACCTCGATCAGCCCGCGCCGGTTGACCACCTCCACCCGGCGGCCGGCGCGGGTCGCCGCCACCTCGTAGGTCTTGGTCGTGCCCCCGGCATCCACCACTACCTCGACCGTGTCGCCTTTCATGGCTGGCCTTCCCGGGCGGCAGCCACTGCCGCCCAGTTCCATGATCCGCCCGCGCTGCGGTGATCCGCCAGTCGTGCGTCAGCGCAGCCGGGCCGCCCGGGCGGTCCAGCGGGAGGCGTGGCGCTCAACGATCAGCGGGAGCCCGAAGCACTTGGAGAGGTTCCGCTCGGTGAACACCTCCTCGACCGGGCCGGCCGCGAGCACGGTGCCCTTGCGCAGCAGCATCGCGTGCGTGATGCCCGCGGGCACCTCCTCGACGTGATGGGTGACCAGCACCACCGTGGGCGCCTGCGGGTTGACGGCCAGGGCGGAGATCCGCTGCAGCACGTCCTCGCGGCCGCCGAGATCCAGCCCGGCCGCGGGCTCGTCGAGCAGCAGCATCTCGGGGTCGGGCATCAGCGCGCGGGCGATCTGGACCCGCTTGCGCTCCCCCTCGGACAGGCTGGCGAACCGGCGCCTGATCAGGTGCGCGCAGCCCAGCACGTCGAGCAGCTCAACCGCGCGGATCACGTCGAACGAGTCGTAGTCCTCGGTGTCGCGGCCCAGGATCCCGTAGGAGGCGGTCAGCACCAGGTCGATGACCTTCTCCGCGGCCGGCACCTGGTCCGCGACGGCCGCGCTGGCGAAGCCGAGCCTGGTCCGCAGGTCCTCGAGGTCGGCGTCGTCGGGCGGCTGGCCCAGGATCTCGGCCTTGCCCTCGGTCGGCGTCAGCATCGCGGCGGCGATCTGCAGCAGCGTGGTCTTCCCGGCCCCGTTCGGGCCGATCACCACCCAGCTCTCGTCGCTGTGGACGCTCCAGTCGACGTCATGCAGCAGCATCGACTTGTCGCGGCGGACCCCAACCCCGCGGAGCCGCAGTACCTCATCCGACAATGCGGCTCCTTCCAGCACCCCGCAGCATCAGCTCGAACTTACTCCGGTCATCTCGCGGGATTGTCGCGCCACCCGGTCAATGAGCGCAGTTGTTGCTGTGTGATGTGCCGTTACGCAATTACCGGTCGAGCTGCCGTACGGCCAGCAGCGCGGCCTGCGTCCTGTCCTGCACGCCGAGCTTGGCCAGCACCGAGCTCACGTGGGTCTTGACCGTCTTCTCCGATACTTGCAGCAGGCGGGCTATCTCCCGGTTCGAGCGGCCCTGGGCGATCTGCTCCAGCACCTCGCGCTCCCGGCCGGTGAGCGCGCCGATGCCGCGCACGGCCGGGGCGGCGGTCCCCGAGCGCAGCAGGGCCGCGGCCACGTCGGGCGCGAGCAGCGTGTGCCCGTCGTGCACCGAGCGCAGGGCCCGGACCAGCGCGTCGGGATCGACGTCCTTGTACAGGAAGCCGGCCGCGCCCGCCTGCACGGCCAGCGTCTCCAGGCCCCGGTCGGCCGCGCTGGTCAGCACCAGGGCCCGGGCCCGCACCCCGGCGTCCCGCAGCTCGTTCAGCACCGCGACCCCGTCCATGACCGGCAGCTTGAGGTCGAGCAGGATCACGTCGGGGTCGAGCTCGGCGGCCAGCGCCACGGCCTGCCCGCCGTCCGCGGCCTCGCCCACCACCTCGATGTCGTCCTGCACGCTGAGCAGGACCTGCAGCCCCTGCCGCACGACCGGGTGGTCGTCGGCGATCAGCACGGTGATCGGCTTGGTCATGAGTTCCCCCGGGCCCGGTTCTTCGCGGTCACGGGGAGTTCCAGGCGAACCTGCGTTCCGGCCCCGGGCGCGGTGCGCACGGTCAGCGTGCCGCCCGCCGCCGCGGCCCGCTCCCGCATCGAGGCCAGGCCCAGGCCGCCGGCGGGGACTTCTTCCTTGAAGCCCTGGCCACGGTCGGCGACCTCCAGGATGACCCGGTGCCGCCGGACGGAGAGCGACATGCAGATCACCGAAGCGCCGGAGTGCCGCAGCGCGTTGTGCAGCGCCTCCTGGCCCACCCGGTAGACCGCGGCCTCCCGGTCGGCGCCGAGCGGGGGCAGGTCGGCCGCGGCGTCGAACTTGACCTGGACGCCGTGGGTTCGGCCCGCGAGCACCGCGTAGCTGCGCAGCGACCCGGCCAGCCCGCCCGCGGCCAGGTCCGGCGGCGCGAGCCCGTCGATCACGGCCCGGAGCTCGGCGTGCGCCTGGCCGCTCAGCTCGGCCACGCTCTCCAGCTCGGCCACCGCGCGCTCCGGGTCCCGCGGCACGAGCACCTCGGCGGCGCGGGCCTTCACCCGGATGCTGAACAGCTTCTGCGACACCGCGTCGTGCAGGTCACGGGCCAGGCGGGCCCGCTCCTCCAGCACGGAAAGCTCCCGGCCCCGTTCGTACAGCCTGGCGTTGGTCAGCGCGATCGCCGCGTGCGACGCGAACAGGCCGAGCAGCTGCTCGTCGCGCTCGGTGAACCCGCCGGGCACGCACTTGCAGGCGGCGAATATGATCCCGAGCACGTCCCGCCCGTCCTTGATCGGGATGCCGATGAAGTCGGACATGTCCGGGTGCGCGGACGGCCACCACTCGAACCGGGGATCGGCGCGGATGTCATCGACCCGGATCGGCTGCCCCTCGCGCAGCAGCACGCCGAGCAGGCCGTGCTGGCGCGGTATCGGCCCGATCGCCTTCTGCTCGCGCTCCGATATCCCGTCGACCACGAACTCGGCGAACGACCCCTGGTCGTCGGGCACGCCCAGCGCCGCGTACCTGGCGTTGACCAGCGAGCGCGCGGACCTGACGATCATCTGCAGCACGTCGCGGGTGGACACCTGCCGGGCCACCGCGAGGACGACCTGGCTCACCCGCTGCAGCACGTCGTCCTGGCTGGCGGGGCCGCCTCCCGTCTGCTCCTCGCTCACACCCCGGCTCACACATCGCACGCTACCCGCGTACCGGGCAGGCGGGATCGGCCACGGGTCCTAGGACCATGGGACCAGGCCGGTCGGACCGCGCGCCCGATGTGCGGCGCGTGGGCGCTGCCTAGCGTAAAGGCATGGATGAGATCAGGAATGCAGTGATCACCGGCGCGTCGCGGGGCCTGGGCCTGGCCCTCGCCCGCGGCCTGGCCGCCGAGGGCTGGTCGCTCGTGATCGACGCCAGGGACGCCGACGCGCTGGCCGCGGCCGCGGCCAGCCTGCCCGCGGAGGTGACCGCGCTGCCGGGTGACATCGCCGATCCCGCGCACCGCGACGCGCTCCGGCGCGCCGTTGCGGACCTCGGCGGCCCCGATCTGCTCGTCAACAACGCCGGCACGCTGGGGGCCAGCCCGCTCCCGGCCATCGCCGACTACCCGGTCGCCGAGCTCAGGGACCTGTTCGAGGTCAACGTCGTGGCGCCGGTCGCGCTGACCCAGCTGCTGCTGCCCGGGCTGCGCCGCCGCGGCGGCGCGGTGCTGAACATCACCTCGGACGCGGCCGTGGAGCCGTACGAGGGCTGGGGCGGGTACGGGGCGGCCAAGGCCGCGCTCGAGCAGGCCAGCAACATCCTGGCCGCCGAGGAGAACGTGGTCAGGGTCTGGTGGGTGGACCCGGGTGACCTGCGCACCCGCATGCACCAGCAGGCCTTCCCCGGTGAGGACATCTCGGACCGGCCGCTGCCGGAGACCGTGGTGCCCGGGTTCGTGCGGCTGATCGGCGAGCGCCTGCCCAGCGGCCGCTACCGCGCGTCCGAACTGATGCCGACGGGGGCACGGTCATGACCGCTGTGCCAGCCGCGACGGTCGGCTTGCCGGCCCGAGCGGATGGGACGCTGGGGCTGCTGCCGGATCGCTATCATTCCGAGGCCGACCACACGCCGGGGGGCTCCGGGGGGTCGTCCCCCCGGGCTAGCATAGAATTCACGCTGCCGCCCGAGCGCGAGGCGCATGAGCCGCCCGAGGCCCGGGGGGTGCCCAGGGACGGCGTGGCGCTGATGGTCAGCCGCGGGGCGGCCGGCGCCGTCACCCACCACCGGTTCACCGACCTGCCTGAGCTGCTGCTGCCCGGCGACCTGCTCGTGGTCAACACGTCGGCCACGCTGCCCGCGGCGGTGCGGCTGACCGGCCAGGTGGTGCCCACCGGGCTCGCCGTGCACTTCTCCACGCCGCTGCCGGACGGGCACTGGCTGGTCGAGCTGCGCGAGGCCAGGGACGGCACCACGGTGCCGTACCCGGGTGGCTGGGCCGGCCAGAAACTCGGGCTGCCCGGCGGGGCGACCCTGACCCTGGGCGCGAGGTTCACCGCTCGGCTGTGGCGGGCCAGGCTGTCCACCGCGGTCGTGCCGTACCTGCTCCGTCACGGCGAGCCGATCCGGTACTCGTACGTCCCGCACCCGTGGCCGATCGAGGCGTACCAGACCGTGTTCGGCATCAAGCCGGGCAGCGCGGAGATGCCGAGCGCGTCCCGCCCGTTCACCCCCGAGGTCGTCACCCGGCTGGTGGCACGCGGCGTCACGTTCGCGCCGCTGACCCTGCACACGGGCGTCTCATCGCTGGAGGGGGACGAGGATCCCTACCCGGAGCCCTACGACGTGCCGCCCGCCACCGCCCGGCTGGTCAACCTGACCCGCCAGCACGGCGGCCGGGTGATCGCCCTCGGCACCACGGTGGTGCGGGCGCTGGAGACGGCGGCCAGGGAGCCGGGGACGGGCGTCTCCCGCTCGTCCGGGTGGACCGGTCACATCGTCACGCCCGAGCCCGGGCACCGGCTGCTGGCCGTGGACGGGCTGATCACCGGCCTGCACGAGCCGCGCTCGTCGCACCTGCGGATGCTCGCCGCGTTCGCCGACCCGGACCTGCTCCGGCGCTGCTACGCGGCCGCGATCGACGCGGGCTACCTCTGGCACGAATTCGGCGACTTGCACCTGCTGCTGCCCTGACCGCCGCGGCCCGGGCCCGGCCCGCGGGCTTCCCGGGCCCGCGGGGTGGGTAGCCTGGTCGGCGCCATGTCCAGTTCACAGACCACGCTGCTGGTGACCGTGACCGGGCGGGACCGGCCCGGCGTCACGTCCCGCCTGTTCACCGTGCTGGCCGCGCACGATCTCAGCGTGCTCGACGTCGAGCAGGTGGTGATCCGCGGGCGGCTGGTGCTCGGCGTGCTGCTGGCCTGCGGCCCCCGCCCGGACCTGACCGCGATCCACCGCCAGGTGACCGACGTCGCCGCCGACCTCGGGCTGGAGGCCGAGATCACGGCGGGCTCGGCCGAGCCCGCCCGGCGCCGCGGCAGCCTGCACGTCACCGTGCTCGGCCGCGAGCTGGCCCCGGCCGCGATCGCGGCCATCGCCGGCCGGATCGCCGCGAACGGGGCGAACATCGAGCGGATCACCCGGCTGGCGCACCGGCCGGTGACCTGCATCGAGTTCGACATCTCCGGCGCCGACCCGGCCGAGCTGCGCGTGGCCCTGGCCCGCGAGTCGGCCGAGCGCGGGGTGGACGTGGCCGTCCAGCGCGGCGGCCTGCACCGGCGCGCCATGCGCCTGGTGGTGATGGATGTCGACTCCACGCTGGTCAGCGGCGAGGCCATCGACCTGCTCGCGGCGCGGGCCGGGTGCGAGGCGAAGGTCGCCGAGCTGACCGCGGCCACCATGCGAGGCGAGCTCGATTTCGCCGCGGCGCTGCGCGAGCGGGTGTCCCTGCTGGCCGGGCTCGACGCCGCGGTCCTTGACGAGGTCCGCGCCGAGCTGCGGCTGGCCCCGGGCGCCCGCACGCTGATCCGCACCCTGCGCCGGCTCGGGTACCGGTGCGGGATCGTGAGCGGCGGCTTCACCCAGTTCACCGACGGGCTCGCCGCCGAGCTGGGGCTGGACTACGCGGCCGCCAACACGCTCGAGATCTCCAGCGGGAAGCTCACCGGCAACCTCACCGGCCCGGTCATCGACCGGGCGGGCAAGGCGGAGGCGCTGCGCGACTTCGCCGAGCGGTCCGGGGTGCCGCTGAGCCAGACCGTGGCGGTCGGCGACGGCGCGAACGACCTCGACATGATCGCGGCCGCCGGGCTGGGGATCGCGTTCAACGCCAAGCCAGCGGTCAGGGACGCCGCGGACGCCTCGGTGAGCGTCCCGTACCTGGACGCGGTGCTGCACCTGCTGGGCATCTCCCGCGACGAGGTCGAGACCGCCGACGCGGAGGACGCGGGCGGCCCCGCCTGACCGGCCAGGCCTAGGTCGCGGTCTTCCCGGCGGGCGCCTTCCCGTCCTGGTCGGTGTCCGGGTCGGGTGCGCTCCCGGTGCCGGTGCCCGCGGTGACGTTGCTGCTGCCGGCGGTGACGCTCGCTGCGGCGTCCGCCGCGGCCTCGTCCGCCTCGGCCGAGGCGATGCTGGTCGAGCGGCGCTTGGAGATGACCACGGCCGCCACCACGATGATGACCGCGCCGACCGCCACGCCGGTCCGCAGCCCGACGTTGTCGGCGTATTTGACCACGCTGGTCGCGACCAGCAGCGCGACCAGGTTCATGACCTTGATCAGCGGGTTGATCGCGGGGCCCGCGGTGTCCTTGAACGGGTCGCCCACGGTGTCGCCGATAATCGTGGCCTCGTGCGCCTCGGAACCCTTGCCGCCGTGGTGACCGTCCTCGACCAGCTTCTTGGCGTTGTCCCAGGCGCCGCCGGAGTTGGCCAGGAACACCGCCATCAGCACGCCGACCCCGATCGCGCCGGCCAGGTAGGCGCCGAGCGGCGCGTACCCGAACGCGAAGCCGACCGCGATCGGCGTGAGCACCGCGAGCAGGCCGGGGGTGGCCAGCTCGCGCAGCGAGTCCCTGGTGCAGATGTCCACCACCGGGCCGTACTCGGGCTTCTCGGTGTAGTCCATGATCCCGGGGTGCAGCCGGAACTGCTTGCGCACCTCCATCACCACCTGGCCGGCCGCGCGGCCCACCGCCCTGATGAGCAGGCTGGCGAACAGGAACACGACCGCCCCGCCGACGATGAGGCCGACCAGGATGTTCGGCTTGTCGATGGACAGGCTGAACGAGCCGGCCGCCGAGCCGAGCGCGGACTCGACCGAAGTCCGGAACGCGCCGAACAGCGCGGTCGCGGCCAGCACGGCGGTCGCGATCGCGATCCCCTTGGTGATGGCCTTGGTGGTGTTGCCGACCGCGTCCAGGTGGGTGAGCACCTGCGCGGCCTCGCCCTCGATCTCCCCGGACATCTCGGCGATGCCCTGCGCGTTGTCGGTGACCGGGCCGAACGAGTCCATGGACACGATCACGCCGACCGTGGTCAGCAGGCCGGTCCCGGCCAGCGCGACCGCGAACAGCGCGATCGTGGCGTTGCCGGTGCCGAGCAGGAACGCGCCGTACACGGCGCCGCCGATCAGCAGCGCCGAGTAGACCGCGGACTCCAGGCCGGTCGAGATGCCGGACAGGATGACCGTGGCCGCCCCGGTTTCCGAGGCCTCCCCGATCTCACGCACCGGCTTGCGGTTGGTCTCGGTGAAGTACCCGGTCAGCAGCTGGATCGCGCTGGCCAGCACCAGGCCGATCACCACCGCGCCGATGGCCAGCCAGCGCGGGCTCCCGCCGTGGGCCAGGATCCGGGGGTCGGTCACGCCGGTGAGCTGGCTGAAGTGCGCGGGCAGGTACCAGAACGTGGCGCCGATCACCAGCACCAGGGACACCACCGCCGAGATGAAGAAACCGCGGTTGATCGCGCTCATGCCGCTGCGGTCGCCCTTCCTGGGCGCGACCGCGAAGATGCCGATGACCGCGGTGATCACGCCGATCATCGGGACGATCAGCGGGAAGACCAGCCCGGCGTTGCCGAACGCCACCTTGCCCAGGATGAGCGCGGCCACCAGCGTCACCGCGTAGGACTCGAACAGGTCGGCCGCCATGCCGGCGCAGTCGCCCACGTTGTCGCCCACGTTGTCGGCGATCGTGGCCGCGTTCCGCGGGTCATCCTCGGGGATGCCCTTCTCCACCTTGCCGACCAGGTCCGCCCCGACGTCGGCCGCCTTGGTGTAGATGCCGCCGCCGACGCGCATGAACATGGCCAGCAGCGCGGCGCCGAAGCCGAAGCCCTCGAGCACGCTCGGCGCGTTGCCCTTGTAGATGAGCACCACGATGGCCGCGCCGAACAGGCCGAGGCCCACCGTGAACATGCCCGCGACGCCGCCGGTGCGGAACGCGATGCGCATGGCCGAGTGCTCGCCGCTCGCCCGCGCGGCCGCGGCCACCCGCACGTTGCCGCGCACCGTCAGCGACATGCCCGTGAACCCGGTGAGCCCCGAGAACAGGGCGCCCACCAGGAAGAACAGCGACCGTCCCCAGCGCACCCCGTCACCGTCCGCGGGCAGCACCAGCAGCACGAAGAAGATCACCACGACGAACACGCCGATGGTGCGGAACTGGCGCCTGAGGTAGGCTGCCGCGCCCTCCTGGACCGCCGCGGAGATCTCGCGCATCTTCTCGGTGCCCCGGTCGGCCGCGAGCACCTCGCGGACCAGCAGGCCGGCCACCCCGAGAGCGCACAGGGCGACCACGGCCACGACGATGACCCAGGTCAGGTTCGAGCCGGATACGCCGACGGGCCCGCCCGCAAGGACGAGGTTGAGCCTAGACATCTGTCCTCCTTGACAGGGCACACACCGGCGTCAGCAGGTGCCCGGTGCTGCGTTCCCTGGGCCGCTGCCCAGTGCAGTTGTCTTCCAACCAGGCGTGGGCAGCTACAACGCAGTCGAGGAGTGCCATCACGACAGTGCCGGGAGTCTACGCATCTGGGTCACTGAATGGTAATGCGGCCCCCCGATGAGTCGCTCGCCCGGCCCGCAGGTAACCCGGCAGCAACCGCCGGTAAACCGGCGGTAAACGGCGGCAATGCGGTCAAGACGGCAGCCCGACCGACGGCCAGCTCATCCGGATGCTCGTGCCCGCGTCCGTCTCGCTGATCTGGACGTCGTCCGCGAGCTCGGCGATCACGGCCAGGCCGAATCCGGCCGGCCGGCCGGTGTCGGTGACCTCGACCTCGAACCGCCCGGCCTGGTCGGTCAGCGCGATCCTGACCGGCTCGCCCGGGCAGTGCGCCCGGTGCGCCTCGACCGCGCGGGAGCACGCCTCGCCCACGGCGAGCCGCACCTCATCCAGCAGGGACTCAGCGACACCGCTGCGCCTGGCCACCGCCGTGGCCACCAGGCGCGCGGTACGCACATGGGCGGGCAGGGCGGTGAAGCTGACCTCAACTGTGGGCATCTCGGGGGGTAAAGGCTACTTCTCGGACTTTCTTTCCTTGATGGCTTCGTCAACCGTGTCGTGGATGCCGAACACCTTGGTCAGGCCCGTGATCCTGAAGATCTTCAGGATGCGCTCCTGGGTGCAGACCAGATCCAGGGATCCGTCGTGCGCCCGCACTCGCTTGAGGCCGCCGACCAGCACACCGAGCCCGGTGGAGTCGAGGAACTCGACCTTCTCCATATTCACCACGAGCTGGTAGTAGCCGGTGTTGACCAGCTCGATCAGAAGCTCACGCAAGCGCGGCGCGGTGTAGACGTCGATCTCGCCTTCCACGTCGACGATCTCGATTCCATCCTTGGTGTGGTGATCCAACTTCAGATCCACAAAATCCTCCAGCGCCATGCGGTCAGGGTCTCCAGCGCGCTCTCGGGCCGGTGCTGAGCCCGGCCCGGGTAACGTTCCAGCGCGCATTCAATCACGCTCTGACGTCATGTCTATACCAGATCGCTGTTCGAGGCACCTTGCCTAGTGATGACACACTGAAAGCCTATGCCCGCGGTACCGCTGCTCGCCGGATGCGAGCTGCCCATTCCTCCCGCCGCCGCCCAGGTCCTTGACGCGGGCGCACGGTCGGGGAAGCTCACCCATCTGGAGCATGTCCAGGCCGCCCCCGGCCGGCGTGTCGACTGGCCGGACTGGGCCTCGCCGCACGTCACGAAAGCGTTC
>Ga0070713_100002551_pt1 | contig 11910 bp, 10 predicted proteins | sample LARL82metaG_FD_65465 | JGI IMG/M metagenome (GOLD analysis project Ga0070713, IMG submission 65465) | Corn, switchgrass and miscanthus rhizosphere microbial communities from Kellogg Biological Station, Michigan, USA - LAR L8-2 metaG | ecosystem: Host-associated > Plants > Roots > Rhizosphere ... | reverse complement strand
GCCGTCCGGTGGACTGTTGTGGATTGACCAAGAGGTGGTCACTCTACGTGGCCTCTTCGGCAACTCCGGGCTCCCGACCGACCTGCGTCGGGCGGATCCAATCCTTACTCACCGTAAGCATGCGGGCTGTAGCTTCGAATGCGGTCCTTGCAAATTCCGCCCCGAAGCCCCGCTTAGAGCAACCAGCTCTAAGTCTCAGCCACCTCACCTGGTCTATGGGTCTTTCTACAACTGCCTTCAGAACTTGTCATCAGACCACCTCCTTTCCGGTGTAAGCGCAGACTAATATGAAACCGAATCGCGCGTCAATCAGGGGATTTTGGAGTACCGCGAGAGGCAACAAGGCAGAATGTTTTCAGGATCAGCGGGACGTATTGGGCTGCGTTGGAATGGAGATCTGCACCTGATCGGGCGTGGTCCAGATCTCCTTCTGTCCTTCCCCAAGTTGCAGGCGATTCATTGTCACCTTGATCTGCGGGCCATTGTCTTCCACCAACAGGTAGTGATAGTTAATTTCTTTGCTCTGGAATGGGTCATTCGGTGCGCGTTCCACGGGATAGGCGTGCGCTCCTCCTCCGCCAGTCACAAAATACGCAACGCCGCCATGCTCATGGCGCTCATAGTTGTGTACGTGCCCGGAGAACATCACAATCCGATACGAGGCATGGGCTTGCCGCGTCTCCAGCGCCATCGCGAGCGCCTGCTCGCGCGACCGGGCGGAATGTCCGGTGTCGAACCTTATTCCGTTACTCGAACTGGTGTACGGTGGATGGTGATCCACAACAAAAACAAAATTCACATCGGCGGGAACGTGATCGAGTTTGCCCGCGAGCCAAACTCCCTGGGGACCAGCAATCTCGTTTATCGAACTGTCCAACACCAGAATCAGCACGTTCGCAGCTCGCACGGAGTAGTAACGGCTACTCTGCAAATCAGGAAATCGCTGAAAAAAGTTGGCGAGAGCGACCCCTTCATTCCCGCGGAGATCATGGTTTCCTAGCGCCGGATAGATGGGAGTTTTCTTTTCGCGCCAGATGCGCGTCTCCGAATCCCAGATTTTCCAGTCATTACCATCGTGGCCGTTGTACACGATGTCGCCAGTAAAGCAGATGAATGCCGGATTCGCTTCAGCGATGGCTTGTACCAGCGCACGTCTTACCGGCGGATTCGCGGCGCTGGTATCTCGTGGATCGTGAAAGCGCGCATCGCCATAGGCGACGAACCGGAACGGAACCTTCAGGTCGAGCGTCAGATCAGAAGTGGATGTCTGTGCGGTCGACTTCTTCGTGCAGCATGCCAGGCCAAGCAGAATTGCAGCAGCCAGCAAAAGTGGAAAGACGCGCACAAAGCGAAAGCGTCGAATAATCATCACTGGTCCTGGACGGCCAAATTTCTATTTTGACACGCCGACCGCGTTGATACTTTTGTGGACTTGTTAGATTTCCTCCGCGTACTGTGGGCTCACGGCAGACCAAAAGCATAGATGGCGCTGCCCGCCGCGATGGCGATGTACTCCTCGCCATCGACTGCATAGGCCATGGGCCCAGCGTAAACTGCTCCTCCCATCTGAAAATGCCAGAGCGGCTTGAGCGTCGCGGCATCGAAAGCGATGAAGTTTCCCTCCGCATCCCCGCTGAAAACCAGGCCGCCAGCCGTCGACAAAACACCCGACCACGTCGGTGATGTGTGCTGGAACTTCTGCTTGATCTCGCCGCTAGCGGGATCGATTGCTTTGAGGAAACCGAGATAGGGTTTGGCTTCTTCCGATGGGAAGTAAGCGCTGCCATAGAAGGCGTGGCCGGGTTCGTAGGGTTGGGGAGCGGTGCTGAAGATGTCGCATTGATCGCGAGCGGTGACGTAGAACAATCCGATTAGCGGATTGTATGTAGGCGGCATGAAGTTCGTTGTGCCGAGTGCGCCGGGGCAAACGGTGTGTCCTTCGAGCGTAGGAGAAGCGTTTTTGTTGGCAACGGGGCGGCCTTCGGCGTCTTTGGACTCACTCCACGTGGTTTTGCCGTACGGAGTGGCGGAGATTAGTTTTCCGTTCGTCCGATCGATCACATAGAAGTAGCCATTGCGGTCGGCTTGCGCGATGAGCTTCTTTCCGTCTTTATCGATCAGGATGGGAACCTGCGTGGCATCCCAGTCGTGCTCATCGTGTTTGGTGAATTGGAAGTACCAGTTCAGCTTGCCGGTATCGGCATTGAGGGCGAGCAGCGAATTGGAATAGAGATTGTCGCCGGAGCGGCCTTCGCCGCGATTAGAGGGTGAGGGATTTCCCGTGGGCCAGAAGACTTGATTGGTGGCGGGATCGTAGGTGCCGGTATTCCACGCCGGAGCGCCCCCGACTTTCCACGAGTCTCCTTCCCAGGTTTCGTGTCCCGGTTCGCCCGGTCCGGGAACGGTGTAGAAGCGCCATTTCCGCTGGCCGGTCTCAGCGTCGTAGGCATCGATGAATCCGCGAATACCATATTCGCCGCCGGAGACGCCGATGATGATGAGATTCTTCACGGCTAGCGGAGCGACGGTGAAGCTGTGGCCGTTACGGTAGTCGGCAGCGGCGATGTCCCACCGAACGGCTCCCGTTTTCGTATCGAGCGCGACGACGTGCGCGTCGAGCGTGCCGAAGAAAACCTTGTCGCTGAGGATCCCCATGCCGCGATTCACGCGCCCGCAACACGGACGAATATCGGAGGGAACCTGGCGCTGATAGAGCCAGATAGGGCGTCCAGAGCGGGCGTCGAGGGCAAACGCGCGATTGTCAGGCGCCGTTGCGTACAGGATTCCGTCGACTACCAGAGGAGTCGTTTCGAATTTTCCCGAAGCCGCGGTTTGATACACCCATTTGGCGACGAGCGTCTTCCCGTTCGCGGTGTTGATCTGATCGAGAGCGCTGTAACGCTTTCCCGAATAGTCCCCCGAATACATAAGCCAGTTTTGTGGTTCTTTCCCAGAGTTGACGAGACGGTCCGCGGTGACCTGCGCGTACGAGTGGCCGAGAGTTGCCAGGGTGAGTGCAAACATGAGAGTCGCCCTGACCAACTCGTGGAAGAGCGGCCCTTTAAGGGCCGCGCGAAAGGCTTGAGACTTGACGACCTTTAGGCCCGGTGCCGGACGGCGTCGGCGGGGATGTCGTGTGTTCATTTCGCCCCCAAGCCAGCCAGGAAGGCAACAATGTCATCCACTTCCGTGTCGCTCAAAACGTCCAGATCATATTTCGGCATCATCGACTCGCGCGATTTCTGCAATGCCTTCAGCTTGTTTTTCTCAAGCAGATGAATGCGCTCACCCTGATCCATGATCTGAACTGTGAAGCTGTCTTCATTCATGGCGACGCCTCTGATTTCCTTGCCATCCGCAGTCACGGCAGTGACCGTCTCGTATTCCTGGGGAAATTCTTTCGTAGCCTCGGTTAGTCCCCATGCGAGGCGGCGACTCGGATTTCGAATCGATTCGATAAGAGCTTCGCGAGTGCGCGATCCGCCAACGCCAGTGAGATCCGGTCCGAGGCGTCCGCCTTTGCCATTCGCCATGTGGCACAGGGAGCAGTTGCCGTCGCCGAAGAAGAGTTCCTTGCCGTGCGCGGCATCGCCTGAAGAACTTGATGAAGCCTTCACTTCCTGGCTGCGTATGTAGGTAATGATCTGCCAGATTTCGGTGTCGGTCATCCCGACGCCCTGGCCGTTCGTGCCGTTCGCGGGCATCGCGGTGCCAGGAATTCCATTGCTGATGACCTGGAACATCTCGGCGTCGTTATGTGTGTGCTTCTTTTGAGCCCGCGTCAAATCAGGACCCCGTCCACCACCGCGCGCGCCAAGTCCGTGACAGAGCGCGCAGTTGATGCGGAACTCGTATTCGCCCGCCTTGGCAGCATTTGGATCGTGGGCCAGTGGATTCTGATCTTGTGCGAAGCAAAGAAGTGAAGCAGAGACAACACCGCCCAGCCAGCATGCTCTCAACATGAAGTCCCCTTGCAGAATGTGCCGCATTCTACGACAAGGAGCGGAATTTGCAGCTTTGGAAATCTAGTCACAGGCATTTGGGGGGAGAGCCGCCATTCGCCTGCCCGCGGAGCGAAGCTCCGCTCAGTTTTTAGTCGATCTCTCCCCGCGCGGACATGTCCGGGGGATATCTGACGCCTGCACTTTTGGCTCTCTACACTGAAATCCTGCCGGAAGAAAGCCGATGTGCGTAAGCGGGAAACTTTTTTCCCTTAGGCAGCTAAGTTATTGATCTTTCAGATCTTCCAGCGAAATGCGTCGGGCTGAGGAAGACCCAGATGGGCGAGAACGCGATATGCGAACTCGCGTGCCATCTCATCTAAAGAAACAGGATGGTAGTAGAAAGCGGGGATTAACGGAAAGATGGTCGCTCCGGCGTCGGCTGCTCGGTACATGTTGCGGATGTGGATTTTGTTGAGTGGAGTCTCGCGGACGCAGAGCACCAAGGGGCGTTTTTCTTTCAGCGAAACGTCAGCGGCACGCTCGATGAGCTGCGCCGCGACTCCGTTGGCAATGCGGGCCAGAGTGCCTACGCTGCATGGGATTACGACCATGGCATCCGCGGGATAAGAACCGCTTGCAATGTTAGCGCCGATATCGGCGTTGGATTGAAGTTGAATTTTGCTCTTTGAATCTTTTTTGGATGTGCCGAGGATTTGCGGAAGAAGACCGGACCGGCCCTTCAGGTCAAGCTCTTCGGCCATCACGCGCAACGCGCTGTCAGAAGCGATGAAGTTGACGGTCTGAATGCGCTCTTCGCGTTCCACCGCAAGCAAAAAGTGGCGCAGAAAGATCGCTCCGCTGGCGCCCGTAGTCGCGATGGTCAGGTTCTGCGGCGGATGGTTGGGCAAACGGCCTCCGGGGAGTTCTTTCAACGAACTCGGAGCATAGGGATTTGGTGAACCAGAAGTCAAGGACGAGCTAGCAGCAAAATATGGCATCTACGGCCAATCTCAGGTTGCGGCGCACTGCGGCGCAGTTGCACGCACTGGAAGAAGTGGAGCGCGAGATCCGTTCGCAGGACTCGCATGGCCGCAGAAAGTATCTTCGAGAATTTAATAGCGCATTTCGTACATACGAGTCGGTTCTGAGCGGCGACGAAGTGCCGGTTGCATTGCGGCCAGCAGACATTGTTCTCATCGGAGATTACCACGCGCTTCCGGCCTCGCAGCGTTGCGCGGCGTCTTTACTCGAGCACCGAGCGATGGTCGGCGATCGTCCGGTCGTGCTAGGTGTCGAAACTATTTTTGCCCGCGATCAGCACATTCTTGACGAGTGGTGGCGACGCGACATCGACGAAGACGAATTGCGCCAGAGAATCCGGTTTGATCTGGATTGGGGCTACGATTGGACTCCATTCTACGAGTTGCTCGTTAGCGCGCGCGACAACGCAGAAGCGCTGTACGGCCTGGACTGCATGCCTCGCGAAGACCTGCGCAAGATTGGTGCTCGCGATTCCCATGCAGCTGTGAAGATTGCTGAAATCCGGCAGAGGCATCCGAATGCTGTCGTGTTTGTATTGTTCGGCGAGTCACACATGGCGCCGAGCCATCTGCCGCGAGCCGTGCGCAAGCACAATGGTGACGCGAAAGTCATGACCGTCCTGCAGAACGTCGACGCGCTGTACTGGCGTGCAGCCGGCGAACAGGCGGACAAGATCGAAGCCGTCCGCGTGAAGGATGACGTCCTTTGTGTATTCAATGCCACTCCGCTCGAAAAGTATGAAAGCTACCGCTTATTTTTGGATCAATGGAGCCGATGTGACGATTCTCCGGACTATGCGCCAACGATCTACAACCTGATCGATAGTCTCGCGAGCTTTCTTGAGATTAATCGCTATTCACCGCATAACAGTACACAGCCGAAATTCCTGGTCGACTTGTTGCCCGAAGTCTATGGCGGATCAACGGGGCAGATGTTCGGACGGCTATTGGTCCGAAAAGGTCTCGAAATGCCGGAACTGCAACAGTTGCTGAGCAGGGTGGAGAATTGTGGAAGTGCCTATCTTCCACAAGTGAATGCGTTCTACGTTCGCGAATTCCAGATGGTGCACGCGGCTGAAGATGCGGCGCGTTTCCTGCATCAGGCTTGCCAGGGATTACCGCAGCGAGTCAACGGTCATCCGGCAGCAGGTTCCGTGCTGGCCGCCGCTGATCGGGCTACCGATCGCTTCTACGCGCGTGTGATCGAACATACGGTCGCATACTTTGGATCTCGAGTACTATATCCGTCGCGGCCGGCGCCTGAGTCTACCGAATTGCTCTTGACGCGTGCAGCCTGCGACAAGGCGGCGCAGGCAGCGTTGCGCGACGAGCCTACAAAATTCGAATGCGCGGCTTTGGAACTAGGCCAACGTATCGGACAACAGGTCTACGAGGCGTACCTCAGTGGCAAAGTTGCTCCGCGTGGATTGCGGCGGCTCTTCCTTACGCATCTGCACGAGCCTGGCATGGCGCGTAAAGTATGTGGCGCAGTGATCTCGAAATTGCGTGCACTCTCTCGTCCGGCGGCAAAAGCAGCTCACGCATAGAAGCGGCCGCGAGTTTTGAGCGATGAGCAGCTAGCAAACCCGTCCTGTGAAGCGCTCACCAAGCAGCTAGTGCTAATCTAGAACTCGCCGCTGAATTGAGTGCTGCCTTTGAACGCCGAATCTATCCGCAAATTGTTTCAAGAAGTTCGCAAGGGTACGATCACTCCTGACGATGCGGTGATGCGCCTGCGTCACCTTCCATTCGAAGACCTTGGCTTCGCGAAGGTCGATCATCATCGCGCGCTGCGGAATGGAATGCCGGAAGTCATTCTTGGTGAAGGGAAGACTGCAGCGCAGACCGCGGGGATTTTTGCGCGGCTGGCGAAGCATGGCGGGAACATTCTGGCCACGCGGGCGAACGAAAAACAATTTGCGGCAGTGAAGAAGAAAGTGCGCGGTGTGGAATATCGCGAACTCGCGCGCGCGATTGTACTGCACAAAGATTCGACGACGTACGGAAAGGGAATCGTTGCCGTTGTCTCCGCTGGAACCAGTGACATTCCGGTTGCCGAAGAAGCTGTCGTGACCGCGGAGATGATGGGGAACGAGGTCGAGCATTTCTACGACGTAGGCGTTGCAGGAATCCATCGGCTGCTCGCGAATCGCGAGGCGCTCTCGCGGGCGCGGGTCGTGATCGTTTGCGCTGGTATGGAAGGCGCGCTGCCGAGTGTTGTTGGAGGATTGGTTGGAGTTCCTGTTATTGCGGTGCCGACGAGCATCGGTTACGGAGCATCATTCAAAGGAATGGCTGCACTGCTTGGAATGCTGAACTCGTGCGCGTCGAATGTAAGCGTGGTGAATATCGATAACGGTTTTGGCGCTGGATATGTGGCGTCGCTGATCAACCGACTTTGAAATTGAGCGATTTTGCGACCGGGTGATCGGGCGATTTTTTCGGAAATTCGCTCGCGGAACGCTTCCAGCGCAGTTCCATTTTGGGAATTGGTGGGTTTTCGGGGTATCCCCTTCCCTCGATCTATTAGGATCATCAACTTAGCGGGAAATCTCGAAATAATCTATGGGGCTCAGTGACTTGCGCGTAAAATCTTGATCCGCAAGCACTTAGGTCATGTCGCCCAATTCTTGCCTACACCTTTCGCCTTGGCTGACGGTAAATTGTGTTTAGAGAACTTCGATCCACCACGAAGACACAGAGACACGGAGAATGCCTAACGTGCCTCAGTGCCTCCGCGGTGAGGAATATCCAGTCGAATCAGTGCCTGTAATCGGGCGACGCAATCTGGTTATAGGGTACGTCGCGAGGGATGTTGTAACGCGCCATGATGTCCTGCATCTTCCGCTCGTCCCGGCGAACATCGTCGTGGTCGTGCTTGTGAGAGTCCTTTTCCCACTTTTCGTACGCCTTATCGAACTCATGCTGATCGTCGGCCGAAAGCCTGCTCTGGGCATAGCCTTGATAACTACCTGGGTAGCGATCTTGCTGCGAGTATCCGGTGCTGGCGATCTGATCAAAGGGAACGTCGGGCGGGATGTTGTTGCGCGCCATGATGTCTTGCATTCTGCGGGCGTCTTTGTCGATGTCGTCGCGATCATTTTTGCGACGGTCGTTCATCCATTTGTTATACACACCATCGAACTCGCGCTGGTCCTCTGGCGATAGCCTGCCCGGGTTGGACCCATACGGGGCATTCTGCTGATACGCGCCGTTGTAGCGATTGTCCTGGTAGCGATTGTCTTGTCCGTATCCGGTGCTCGCGACCTGATCGTAGGGAACGTCGGGTGGAATATTGTTGCGCGACATGATGTCCTGCATTCTGCGGACATCGCGATCCACGTCATCCCGATCGTTCTTGCGGCTGTCGTTCTGCCATTTTGAATAAGCTTTATCGAATTCTCGCTGGTCGTCCGGGGAAAGCCGGCCGTTCTGGCACAAAGCCGGCAATACCAGGGCGGCCATGAGCGCCATTAACTGCAATATCCGTTTCATACGCATGACCTCCAATTGAATAGCAAGAAGCGGCAGGCACACTGAAACCACAGCCGCACCCAATGTTTCTGATGGTCAAGGAGTGTCGGTTGTTGGTGGGGGGATGCGGTATACGGCGTGTGTTTGATTCCGTAGAGGAAACTGACTACGCCGCAAGCTTCTGAGCCGCAGGTGCTTACCCTCAAGATGAAATTCCATGGACCGCAGCGACACTTCTTGCCCTGCGAGTGTAGGCAAGCTGCGTTTCCGAAGCATGCGCTATTCTTTGGCAGTGTTGCCGGAATAATCCAATGAAGGGCCTGCGCATCGACGACGCGACAGAATTTCCGAGCAGATTCGCGAAGGCATTCGGTCCGGTGCTAGATGCATTCGCTGGGCATTACTGGTACATCGATGGGTATGGCCCGTTCAGCATCACAGACAAACCGAACTTCCGAGAATTGGACGCCCAATTGGACCAATACAGCGTCCACGTGGAAGGCATGGAAGACGGGCCGCCCGGCCTTTGGCGCCCAGGTCTACTTCCATGGGCGGCAGACTTTCTGGTTGTGGATGAGGGAACGACTCTTGTCGGGATTGTTGGGAACGAGAGCTACGCAGGGGGAGTTGCGGCGGAACTCGACAAGGCGATTCAAACTACCGCAAAGATCATCGAGTTGGTTGACGAAAACAAAATTGATATCGCTCTGATCTACATTGACGGCTGGTGGGAGGTCATTCAAGCAACCCGGTCTTGATGAGACGGATCGCCGAGATTGACGATGCGAAGGATACGGATTCGGAGGCTCTCTTGCGTCTTCTACATCCGCCAAGAGGAGGAAGTCGTGGGACTCTCTGCTGAGGTGAAGCAATTGATTGATCGCGCGAACTTCGCACACCTTGCTACGTTGATGTCGAACGGATCGCCGCAATCCGTGCCTGTCTGGATTGGGCGCGAGGGCGAGCGACTCATCGTCTGCACCGGTGAAGCATCGCTGAAGGCGAAGAATACGAAGCGTGATCCGCGGGTGGCAATATCGATTGTGGATTTTCACAATCCGTATGAAGAGGCGCAGATCCGGGGGCGGGTCGTGGAGCGGCGTCGCGATTCGGATTTCAAGATGATGGACGCGATCTCACAAAAGTACACGGGAAAGCCATTTCCCTTTCGAAGTCCTGAAGGACGGGTGGCTCTGATCATCGAAGTTGAGAAGGAGAGATATACGAAGCTGCCGTTTGCGCACTCGCCCGGGAATTGACGATTGATGATTTTCGATTGTTGGATTGAAAAACCCCAGGATGCGCGGCTGCGGATTGCAGGCCGGCATTCTGACGAACTCCGTCGACGAGCGCAGCGCCTAAAGGCGTCGATTTGGTACCGACTACGGCATCGCTGAAGCGGTGCCCTGATACAAACCACGGTTTATCGGCAGAACTACTGCACCACACTCGTCGCTTTGCGACTCGGGGCGGACGAGGCGTCCGCCCCTACATCAGCCGCAGCCTCGCTTGGTTGGCGGGCGAGGCGCCCACCCCAAACAGACAACCCACAGCGACACAAACTAGCGTTTTAGCTCTTTGCTACTTCCAGCTTGTTGTCTACCGTGAAGGCGCCGAAGATCTGGCCGGCGCGTATTCCAGCGACTTGCTTGTCCATCGCGTTGTTGACTACGCCGTACAGCGTGACATGTCCGTTCGCGATGATGATGCGGATCGGGCGGGCCGGATCGATCGCGTACTTGGAAAGCACGGGATCGCTGTAGATGGCCCGGGCCGCGCGCAGTCGCAGGCCGTCGTCGAAGTTCGACACGGGTGCAACCGTGACGCTATCGATTACGTCCTTCACGCCGGGCATGTTGGCGATTTCAGCCAGAGCTTCGTCCTTGCCAACCCCCGTGCGATCCTGACCTTCTACCGTGACCACTCCGTCCTTCACGCCGAGAGCGAAATAATCGAACGTGATGTCATAGCCCGAACGGACATAAGTCAGCTTAGTCGCCAGCTTCTGCTCGAGCTGCGCATCCGGCACGTTTGCACCCGCAACTGTAATCAGGTTGCGAACGCCCTGCGCGTTGTGAATCTTGCGCGCCAGCTTGCCGGCATCCAGCTTGCGCTGGTAAAGATCGACCGTACCAGTCAGCGTCACGATGCCATCCTCGACGCTTGCCTTTACATTATTGTACTGACTTTTCGACGTCAGTTTCTGCGTCACCGCAGTCTGCACCTGGCTGTCGTAGCGGGACGCTGCTCCGGTCTCGGCCATGAGCGTCGCGCTCAGAAGCCCCACCGCCAGCAGGGAACCCGCCAGTTTCTTGAAATTCAGCTTCCTCGTCATAAGGTCACCTCCTGACCCGTTTACGAAACTTTACTAATTAACTACTCAGTTAATTCTTGGATGCGGGCGGTATGGGGCAAGATGCATGCACGAGATGAACGTGTCTGAAGAAGCCTGAAGAAATCTGAATAATTTACGTTGCTATAGATCCAGGAAGGCACAACTTTTCGTGAGCAGCCGGGTTGGAACAGATGAGCTTGCGCAGAGGGCAAGTGTGTTTGCGCTAGCCCCTGCGCGACTGGGTGCGAAATTCTGCCGTGGTGCGTTTTACAAGATCTTTGACGAAAAAAGCGGCGAAGAATTTTCCGCAAGAACGCAAAGAGAGAGACTAGCGCTTGTGCCTGATTACTTTCCCGGTCTAGACCAATCGGTTAGCAGCACGGCTTCGCCGTTCTTCACAACAGTTGCGTACACGCTGTCAAGTCCTTTGTGGTCCGATACGCCGTAATTCAAGACGAGCTTGGGGCCGAGGCCTGCATTCATTTCGTGAATGGATTCGATTCCGGCAATAAATTTCTCGCGAGTCAGTTCCTTACCGGCGCGCTTTAAACCCTCGACGAGAACCATGGCATCGACGAAACCTTCGAGACTTACGAACGTCGGCGCCTCTCCGGGCGAATATTTATTGAGGGATTTCCGGTACAGATCAACCGTCGGGTATTCCGTGCGGTCATAAGGAGGCATGACCTGAGTGATGATCGTGCCATCCGCATCGGGACCCGCTTCTTTAATGAACTCCTCCGTGCCGACAAATGAGACGGTCAGGAATTGCGGTTTCCAGCCGTCAATGTGGGCTTGTTTCACGATAGCGGCCGCGGGCGCGTACGGGCCAGCGATGATGACAGCTTCGGGCCGCGCTGCCATGACCTGCTTGAGGCCAGCTTGTATGTCGACACTATTGCGCGTGAAAGTGCCGAGTGCGGAGGTTGCGGCGTTGTGCTTTTGTAGCGCCAGCTTCACGCCATCGAGCACGGCTTTGCCAAACGGATCGTCCTGATAGATGACAGCAACCTTGCGAACATTTGCGTCCCAGAGCTTGTCGACTTGTTCGCGGGTCTCGTCGTAGTAGGACGCGCGGACATTGATGACTTCGTGTTTCAGTGGTTCATAGAGCAAC
>Ga0070713_100002550_pt1 | contig 11910 bp, 4 predicted proteins | sample LARL82metaG_FD_65465 | JGI IMG/M metagenome (GOLD analysis project Ga0070713, IMG submission 65465) | Corn, switchgrass and miscanthus rhizosphere microbial communities from Kellogg Biological Station, Michigan, USA - LAR L8-2 metaG | ecosystem: Host-associated > Plants > Roots > Rhizosphere ... | reverse complement strand
AACCTGGGATTCCTGACAGAATGTCTCGTACGGAGGACAGAAGGCGGCCCAACCTTCTGGGACGAACCGTTGTCGAACCCGAGTCACGCTCCAAACGGTCCGACCGATGTTCGTTTCCCTCGCCTTCGTCGCCAGTCTGGCACTGCCGCTCCAGAAAGTGGTGCCTTCCGCTTCGCCAGTCGCCGCGCCAGGCAATCGCCCGGCGACTGCGCCCATAACGGCGGTCGCGGTCCGCACTCGTCAGGCACCGGTGATCGACGGCCGCAACGACGATCCCATCTGGCAAAGCTCGCCGAAGATCGGCGAATTCCGGCAGTTCGCGCCTCACGTCGACATCGCTCCTACGTTCAGGACGGAATTCCAGACCGCGTACGACGAGCACAACCTCTACGTCTTCGTCCGGATGTACGACCCGCATCCCGACAGCATCATGCACGCGCTGTCGCGGCGGGACATTCGAGGACCGTCCGATCAGATCAAGATCATCGTCGATTCATATGGCGACAAACGGTCGGGCTACGAATTCGCCGTCAACCCCGATGGCGTCAAGCGCGACTACTCGATCAGCAACGACTCGCAGGAAGATGACTCCTGGAACGGCATCTGGGACGTTGCGACCTCCGTCGACTCGTTAGGGTGGACGGCGGAGTTCCGGATCCCGCTCTCCCAGCTTCGCTATGCGCATCTCGAACGCCACACCTTCGGTTTCGGTGTCTGGCGCGATGTGGAACGGCTGGCCGAGCGTGACTCCTGGCCACTCTACTCGCCGGAGCGCAACGGTCTCGCATCGCAGCTCGGCAAGCTCGACGGCATCAGCGCGATCTCGACCGCACGACGCCTCGAAGTGACGCCTTACGCGGTGACGAAGAACGTCGAACGCGATCTCCCAAACTCACGATTCGGCCGCGGCCAGGATTTCTCGGCCGGCGCCGACCTCAAGCTCGGTATCACGCCTAACGTAACGCTCGACGCCACCGTCAACCCCGACTTCGGCCAGGTGGAGGCAGATCCCGCCGTCCTCAATCTCTCCGCATTCGAGACGTTCTACGCCGAGAGGCGGCCGTTCTTCGTCGAAGGCACCGGGCTGTACCAGTTCCAGCTCAACTGCTACATCGTCGTGGACTGCAACACGAACGAGGGGCTGTTCTACTCGCGCCGTATTGGCCGCTCGCCTGCCCTGCGTGATTTGTATGGAGACGCCAGTACGCCCACCGCGACGCCCATTGCCGCGGCCGGGAAACTCACGGGTCGCACAGGGAACGGCCTTTCATTTGGCGTTCTCGATGCATCGACGGAGCGCGTCGGCTCGCCGTTCGGCCAGACTGTCGAGCCGCAAACCAACTATGCGGTCGTGCGTGCGCAGCAGGATCTGCGCGGCGGTGAGACGGGCATCAGCTTCATCGGCACCGCCGTGAATCGGTCGCTCGATCAGTGGACTTCGCCGTATCTGCACCGTGGGGCGTACACCGGTGGCGCAACGTTCCGGAATCGCTTCCATCACAGCGAATACGAGCTCTTCGCGCAAGTCGCCACCTCGGACGTGGAAGGCTCGGCGGCGGCGATCGACAGCACGCAATTATCGGCGGTACACTACTACCAGCAACCCGGAGACAGGGTCGTCGAGGACCCAACGCGCACCTCACTCACCGGCCACGAGGAGCAGGTCAAGTTCGGCAAGTACGGGGGCGGCTTCACCCGGTTCGAGTCCAGTATCGTTAGGCAGTCGCCCGGCTTCGAGGTGAACGACCTCGGCTACCAGCGGCGCGCCGATATCCTCGACTGGAGCACATGGGCCGCGCTGAGCTTTCAGAACGCGCACGGCATCTATCGCTGGGCGCAGGTGAACGGCAATCACTGGGAGTGGTGGAACACCTCGGGCGCGCATCTCGAGAATGCGTGGAATTTCAACGGTCACATGGGGCTGTTGAACAACTGGGACGTTCACCTCGGCAGCACCTTCGCCCATCTCACGCCGAGCTTTTGCGACCGGTGCACGCGTGGCGGGCCGCTGCTGCGGCAATCGCGGTCGATGTATCCCTGGGGCGGGTTCAATACCGACAGCCGTCGCCCGATCTCGGCGGGCATGTGGGCGAACCTCAACTTCGGCGACGAGGGGCATACTCAGGGCACGAGTCTCAGCCCCTACGTGAACTTCCGCCTTTCGACGCGCCTCCAGGCGCAGATCGGCACGAATGTCTTCTGGGGCCACGACAACACGCAGTGGTTCGGCAATTTCGCCGACGCGTCGAATGTCACGCATTACACGTTCGCTCATCTGCAGCAGCGCCAGCTGTCGATGAGCGCGCAGCTCAGTTACGCGATGACTCGCGACCTGACGCTCGAGTTCTACGGACAACCGTTCGTCGCAACCGGGGCATACACCAACATCCGTGAGACGAGCGCGACACCGTTCGCCGCCAGGTACGCCGACCGCTTTCAGCCGTTCACCCCTCCCGCTGGCACAGACACTTCGTTCAAGTCGACATCGCTGCGCAGCAACACGGTCCTGCGATGGGAGTATCGGCCGGGCTCGACGCTGTACCTGGTCTGGACGCACGGTCGGGGCGATTACGAGAGCACGTATTCTGGCCAGTCGTGGATGATGGACTATCGAGATCTCTTCCGCCTGCACCCCGATAACACGTTCCTTATCAAGGTCGCGTACTGGCTGAACCGGTGAGCGAGCATTAGAACAAGGGCATGTTAGCCCTCTCGAAGGTTGTCGCGCTGGCGCTTCCATTTGTCCTCCTGAGCGAACCAAAGGATGACAAGAACCTCGACCGCTGGCTGCGGCGGCTGGCGGATAGCGCGGGCTTCTCCGGTGTCGTGCTCGTCGAACGGGGCGGCAAGGTCGTGCTCGACCGTGCTTACCAAGCCAGCGGAAAAGCCAAGATCACGACACAGAGCGCATTCTGGCTCGCGTCGACCACGAAACAATTCACCGCTGCCGCGGTGCTCAAGCTCGTCGACCAGGGCAAGCTCGCCGTCAGCGACTCGCTCTATCATTTCTTCCGCCGGCTGCCCCGCGAGGCGCGGGATATAACTGTCCAGCAACTGCTCACGCACATGTCGGGCATCGCTGCATCGAGCGCCGCCGAGGGAGTTGATGATCGTGAGGCAGCAGTGCGGGCGATTCTGGACGAGCCGCTGCGACGCCCGCCGGGCGATTCCTACCATTATGAAGACGAGGACTACACGCTCCTCGCGGCGATCGTCGAAGTCGTCTCGGGCATGCCATTCGAGTCGTTCGTCGAGCGCGCCCTGCTCATTCCGGCGGGCCTCACGAGAACCGCCACCTGCGGCCGGATCCCGCCTAACGTCTCGATCGCTCCCTCCGCAGGCGCGACCTCGGTGCCGCGTCCGTGCCAGGGTGGTATCACGCCCATCGATTGGGCCGATCGGGGCGCGACGGGCCTGCTGAGTACGGCCACGGATCTGCTGAAATGGACGCACGCGCTCCGCGGCGGTAAGGTCGTCTCTCGGCAGGCAGTGGAGGATCTCGAGCACGGCAAGATTCTCGTGAGGCAAGAGGGCGACGCCGATGTGTATTACTCGTTTGGCGCTCGGATCTACATGAAGGGCGGTCGTCGTCGCGAAGTCTGGCACTCGGGATACGACGTCCGCGTCGGGCACAGCAGCACCATCCGCATTCTCGATTCCGGAGTCACCATCATTGTCCTGGCGAACTCGGGGCTCGACGCGCGAGGAAATCCCTGGGCATCTACCGTTGCGCGAGGGGTGGATGAATGCCTTACGAGTAGCGGATGTCCTCGGCCACTGCTGACGACGAACGCGAGTCGAACTGACCGCCCATAGCGTGACGGCGAGGGCCGGTTGTGCGTCGGTACACAACCTCCGTCGCTGTCACCGATGCCTGACGCTCCCTATTCCGCGGGTACTGCCCAACGCGAGAACCCGCTGCGCGACATTGCCGACGCGGCGTTGATTGCCGCCGCGCTACTCATTCTTTTCGCGGTCGCTGTCGCCACACTCCAGGCATCCTGGAATCGATCGACCATCTGGCTGCCGGCCCTTTTCGGACTCCTATCCGCGAGTCCTTTCATCCTGGCTGCCGTCTCCATTCGTCGGCATGGAGACGCCTTCGCCGCGGGTGCCGCCTCCGCTCTCGGCTGGATAACGATCGTCACGGTATTTTGCGTGACGTTTGGCGGCGTACTCAGTGTTGTGATGCTTCTGTTGGGAGTGCGGGGTCCGTTGACACACGTGCTCTACACTCTCGCGAGCATCTCCTCGGAGCTGAAAGCTTTCATGCCGACTACGGCCTACGTGCTCCTCGCCGGTGTCGCATGGTTTTGCGCCGTTCTGATTCGCAATGCTCGCAGGGCGCGGCGCGGCAGGACACCCGCGGGGGAGCGCAAGGCTATCAAGGGAGCAGCTCTTGTGTGGGCCTACGCTGTCGGCGTAATCCCGATTTTCTCCATGCTCTCGAGCTGGAACAACCAGCGGCGTGTTGCCGACGATGCCCGACGCGCGAGCATGACCGCAAAGACCGTCGTCGCCGTACGGACGACGCTGCGCCAAATGCAGGCATGCCTCTTCGCGTACTCGAGCGAGCACAAAGGGGCTGGGTATCCGCAAGGACTCGACGCCGTTGGACCAAACGGAAGCCGATGCTTCGACTCGACGTCGGCGACGGTACGAGCCGTCTTCGCCAATGCTCGGCTGCGCTACGTGGCGACAACTCCGGACAGCGCCGGTCGCATGACCGAGTTCTGGATCCTGGCCGAGCCGATGGCACGCGAGGCGGCGTGGGGCCGACAGTATTACGCCGACGAGAAAGGGCTCGTTTACTACGGCGATATGCGGCCGCGAGACGATTCGATTGCGTTCAACCGCCCCGTTCCCGATTCACCTTTCCCACCCAACCGCGAGCTCCTCGAGGTTGTTGACTCTCCGGTGAGCGATCTGACGAGCCTTCAGCGGTGCCTCGCTGGCCGTGGGTACAACGGCGCATCCGTCTACCCGCACGAGATCAGCGAAAGCCGGTGTCTCACTTCACGCTGGCGGAACGAAAATGAGCTGACGCTCGGCGTTTTCTCACGGTTCGACGAACGGCTGCCGGGGGGCGTTTACTACGGCGAATACCGACCGAGGCGGCCAGTCAGCGAGTCGGCATTTGGAGCCTATTCGATCTCTCTGCAGCCGATGACCTATGGCGAGGACGGGACCCGGAGCTACTGGTCTGACGAGCTCCGCCGGATCCACTGGACGCGCGAGGATCGCCCGGCGAACGCGAACGATCCCCTCGTCGACGACTGCGAGCTCGGCATAGGGTGTAAGTGATCTCTGTTCGCGAACGCGAAACGAAGATCATCCCTTGCGACACGTCAGGCCGGGCTCGATCGTCAATGTCGTCGACCCCCCTCCCGCCCACCATGCGCGCCCTCCCGCTCGTCGCCGCCGTAGCCGCGGCGTTCGCGTTCTCTCATCAGTCGCTCGCTCAACGGCCACTGAACGTCGTCCGCGTCACGCCTAACGGTGACGCGGGCCCGATGCAGCAGATCAGCATCTCATTCGACCGCCCGGTGGCCGGGTCGCTCGACCGGACGATCGATCCGGCGACGATCTTCCACATCCAGCCGGCGGTGCGCGGACAACTGGAGTGGCGGGATCCGGTTACGATTCGCTTAACACCCGCCGCTCCGCTCGCGCCAGGCACTCAGTACACCGTCTCGGTCGATAACGCCTTCCGTGCGATGGACGGCAGCGCGCTCGCCGCCCCGTACACGTTCACCTTTCGGGTGCACGGTGCGCTGCTGCTTACTGGCTTGCCGGTGATGGCAGGTTCGGGGCAGTTCGTCGCGCCTAACCAGCGCTTCTCCGTGGTGTACTCGTCGCCGGTGGATCTCCCGACGCTCTCGGGTACGGCCTACATCGAGATCAGCGCCAACTGCGCTGGAGACAAGGCCGTCAGGCTCGACGCGGTGTCGCAACGCCCCGTCCTGAGCGACGATCAGACGCAGTTTCGTGAAGCGGGTGGCTTCGACCGGGATCACTCGACCGATTCGCTGCGCCGTGTCGTGACGCTCGTACCACGAGCCCCTCTGCCGCACGGTTGTCACGCCGCGCTCGTTCTCCCATCGGAGCTCGCTGCGGAGGGCTCGCGCAGCACGGCGCGCTGGCCGTTCGACACGTACGGAGATCTCCGCATCGTGTCGCTCAAATGCAGCGACCGGATGGACAATGACAGCTGCCCGACTGGCCCGCTCAGCATCACTTTCACGAATCCCGTGCGAGGCTCGGAGATCGCGAAGCGACTGCGTATCCTTCCTCAGACAGCGTTCAGAGTTCGTGATACGACCTTTGAGTCGACGAACTGGACACTCGAGGCGAAGTTGCGTCCGCGCATCGGCTACGCCGTCATCGCCGATACGTCGCTTCGTGACGCATTCGGTCAGCCGCTCAAAGGCAACCCGGCCGCTGGGTTCAACACGACGGGCTATGCGCCAGCAGTCGTTCAGCCAGTCGGCCACCTGCTCGTCGAGCGCGGCTTCCACGCGCTCGCGGTGCAGCATGTAAATGTCGACACGCTCGTCGCGACCATCGCCCCGATCAGCGACGCGATGCAAGCCGAGGTGGTGAATCGGTATGCGTTCCGGAACGATACGGTCTGGCCGGCCCTGCAACGCAACGCAACCGTCGAGCGCATTGTGGTGCGCGCTCCGCGCGACCATGCGCAGGTCAGCCGCATTCCGCTACCGGTGAGTGATGCCGCACGCGGTCCATCTATGTACGCGCTTCACGTCGACGGTGTCAGCAAGAACGACAAGGCCGAGACCGGAGGAGTGACGACCGTGGTCCAGGTTACCGATCTTGGCGTCCACGCCAAGATCGGCATGACGGAAGGGGCGGTGTGGGTGACGGGGGTGAGCGATGGCGTGCCGAAGGCCGGCGTCAAAGTCAGCTACCACGATGCCAGCGGCAGCGAGATCGCGACCGCGCAGACGAACGCCCAGGGTCTCGCACGCTTCGCGACGCTTCGGTCTCCCGACACGAAGCGGAGCGACGACGACGAGGAGCCGGCGCGCAACGGTGGACTCGAAGGATATGTAACTGCTCAACTCGGCGCCGATCGTGCCATCGTCGCGATCAACCAGTGGGACCCCGACCTGTCGCCATGGCGCTTCAACGCCAGCGCCGCCTGGGGCGACGAGCGCCTTCCACTGGCCGGTGCCGTGTTCACGGAACGTGGTATCTACCGCCCCAAAGAACGCGTGTATGCGAAGGCCATCATCCGCAACGGTTCGTTGGGTGCGTTGCGCGCGCCGCCATCTGGCGACTCCATCAAGTGGACCTTCCACGATCGGGAGGAGGGCTCGTTACGCCAGGTGACCGTACCCCTGTCGCCGTTCGGCACGTCGGATCAGTCGCTCGAGATTCCGTCGACGGCCGCCGTTGGCTACTACGAGATCGAAGTGGCGGTGAAGCGACTCAGGCAGTGGCGCACCGTCGCGCGCACTGGGTACCGCATTGCCGAATATCGTCCACCGGAGTTTCTCGTCGATCTCAAGAGCGCGGATTCCACGGTGGCCGTGGGCGAGAAGCTGACGGCGAAGTTGAATGCTCGATATCTCTTCGGCGCTCCAATGGGCCGCGCCGTCGTCGCCTGGCAAGCACGCCAGACCGAACTGTCGCCATGGGACATCAGCGTGCCGGGTTTCGAGAACTGGGCCCTCGGCGAGACCAGCGCCTGGTGGGAGGAGGATCAGCAGAGTGGTGAGGCTCGGGAGTTCGCCAGCAAGACGGACACCCTCGACGCCGTCGGCAACGGCTCGTATACCGTGACGGCGCCCGACCCGCAAAGGGGTCGGCCGTCGCGGGTGACCATTGAAGCGACGGTCACCGACGTCAATCGCCAGACAGTCGGCAGTGTGACATCGGCCACCGTGTACCCCGCCGAGTTCTATGTGGCGGCGAAGCCGTTAGGCACGTCCTGGTTCTGGCGCGCGGGAACGCCGCAGACGGTCGCGGTCGCGGCCGTGCGGCCCGACGGCAAGATCGTGAACGGTGTTCGCGTCGAGGGCACGGTTGTGCGTCGCGAGTGGCACCGCGTGCGGCGTGAACGTGAAGGCGTCTCGGAGCTCGTCGGCGACTGGGTGTCCGACACCCTCAGCCACTGTACCGTCACCACCGCCGACACGGCGGCGACCTGCCGCGTGATGCCTAACGATGGCGGTGAGTATGTCGTCAGCTTCCGCGCCGTCGACCGCGCGGGACACATGGCGTCGACGAGCTTCGAGCGCTGGGTCGTCGGCTCGGACTGGATACCGTGGAGCGACGAGACGCAGTTCAAGATGGACGTCATTCCCGACAAGGCTCGCTACGCAGTGGGGGATACGGCGACGGTGCTCTTTGCCTCCCCGTTCACCAACGCCGAAGCATGGATTACCGTCGAGCGGGAGGGGCTGATCGAGCAGCGGCGCGTCCGGATCACCTCGGGATCGACGACGCTCAAGTTCCCGATCACCGAGGCGTACGCTCCCAACGCGTTCATCTCGATCCTCGTCGCGCGCGGCCGCGTTTCGCCGCCCAAGACACTCGATGACGGCGGCAGGCCCTCGATTCGCGTCGGTTATGCCAATCTTCGGGTCACCCCCGAGGTGAAGCGCCTAACGGTTGCGGTCGAGCCCGCGCGCGCCGAATACCGTCCCGGCGATACGGCTTCCGTTCGGCTACGCGTACACGATGTGCAACAACATGGCTCGAAGTGCGAAGTCACGCTCTGGGCCGTGGACGAAGGCGTGCTCGCCCTCACCGGTTACAAGACTCCCGATCCGATCGATCTGATCTACCGCGAACGCGGTCTCGGCCTGCGTCTCGCGAGCAACATGACGGCGGTCGCGCCGCAGATCCCGGAGGGTGAGAAGGGTCAGCGCGAGGCGGGCGGTGGCGGCGGTGCCGCCGGCGCGGAGATTCTGCGCTCGCGCTTCAAGACGACTGCGTTCTTCCTTGGCTCCGTCGTCACCGATGCCGACGGAAGTGCAACCGCTGTCGCAAAGCTCCCCGACAACCTGACCACCTTCCGGATCATGGCCGTCGCCGTCACAGCCGGGGATCGCTACGGCAAGGGCGAGTCGGAGATGCTGGTCACGCGACCGCTGCTCGCGCGTCAGGCGCTCCCGCGTTTCGTGCGAGAGGGTGACAGCTTCACGGCCGGCGCGGTGATCAATCGCCGCGATGGCGCGGCTGTGCCGGTAAAGGTGCGGGCGGATGCGAGCGGTGTCACGCTCCGCGGCAACGCCGAGCGTACGACGACTCTCGCTGCGCTGCGAGGCGCCGAGGTGCGGTTCCCCTTCGATGCCCCGCATGGCGACAGCGCGAGCTTCCGCTTCGACGTCAGCGATGACCGGAACGCCGATGCCGTAAAGGTGACGATCCCGATACGACCGGACCATCACCCGGTGGCGCACACCATTGCCGGCGCATTGACGGATACCGCGAGCGTGGTCTTCACGCTGCCGGTGAACACCGACCCCGTGCGTTCACGGCTCACTCTGAGTATCGGTACCTCGCCCCTTGCCGCCATTCGCGGCATGTACCGGACAATGCGGGTCTACCCATACGACTGTACGGAGCAGATCAGCAGCGAGGCGACGCCGATCATCGCGCTCTATCGTCTCCGGCCGCCGGAATTGGATCAGTCGTTAGGCGTCGACCCACGGCGCGAGATCGAGCGTGCCGTCGCGGTGCTGACCAGCCGGCAGCGCACCGACGGAGCCATCGGGTATTGGGGCTCGCACGACTGGTCCACTCCCTGGCTCAGCGCCTATGCGGGCCGCGTGCTGCTCGACGCGCGCGCGGTCGGCGTGAACGTCGATTCGACCGTGCTCGTCAAGCTCTCGGAGTACCTCACCCGCGCCGCGCGCGGCACGGCGCCGAGCGTGTTCACGCCAGTGGCCTCGTACTACACGCGGCGCGAGGTCGAGCTGCGCGACAAGGTCGCGGCGGTTGATTTCGCGAGTCGGCTCGGCATGGCGGACATTGCCGCGGAAGATGAGCTGTTGCGAAACGCGCCGCAGCTCGAGATCGAGGATCGCGCTCGGCTCGCCGAGGTGCTGGCGCGTCGCGGCCAGCTGGGGCCGGCGCGCCAACTCATGCAATCGGTGTGGCCGTTGGTGCACGTGGAAGGCCGCACGGCGACGATTGCCGATTCGGCGCTCGCGCCCTTCTACTTCGCCTCGCGCGTCCGGCCGCTCGCGCACGTTCTATCCGCGACGCTCGCGATCGACGTGAACAACCCGCTCATTGGTCCGTTGGCCGAGGCGCTCATCGCGCAGACTCGTGGTGGCTACTGGACGACTCAGGACTACGGCATGGCTGCCAGCGCTCTCGCGACACTGGAGCAGCGGCGACACTCGTTAGGTGACCGGACGATCCGCGTCATGAGCGCGGGCCACACGCTGCTCGAGCGGAACACCGCTGGCCGCGACTCCACGGTGAGCCTGCAGGGGTTGTTGATGAAACAGCAAGACGAGCAGACGCTGCGGCTCTCGCTGCAAGCGGGATCAGGTGACGGGTCAGTCTATTATTATCTGACGGTGACGGAGGTTCCGTCGAAGCCGACGGTGACGCCCGAAGAGCATGGCATTCGCGTCGAGCGGTGGTATGAGCGCTACGACACTGGCGCGCCGACCACGAGCGTAGCCGAGGGCGACCTCGTGCGCGTCCGGTTGCGCGTGACCGTCCCGTCGACGCGAACCTTCCTCGTCCTCGACGACGCGCTGCCGGCCGGTCTCGAGGCCGTGGATCTGAGCTTGCGCACCGCGGCCCGGCTGCCTGGCCCCGGCGGGAAGCCTAACGATGAACAGGAGCAGTCCGTCGAGCAGAGCGACGGGCCCTCCTGGTACGGGTTCTGGGACTCGGGCTGGTGGTCGCCATTCGACCATCGCGAGATGCGCGACGATCGCGTCGTCTACTCGGCGACGTATCTCTGGCCCGGCACCTACACGGCGAGCTACATCGCCCGTGCGACGACGGCCGGCACCTTCATCAAGCCACCGGCGCACGCCGAGGAGATGTACAATCCCGCCGTGTACGGCCGGAGCGACGGCGGCACGTTCACCGTAACCGCGCGCGCCCAGCGATGAAGCGGTTGTCGGTTGGGAAGCTGGCGACGAGCGGATCGCTCGTCGCGGTCGTGAGTCTCGTGATCGGGACCGCGGCATGGATCATCGCGCCGCTACCGCCGCTCACACCGACGCGCGCCGAACAGGGCGTGATCATCGACGATCGCAACGGCTTGCCACTCCGTTCGACCCGTGCTGCTGATGGCAGTCGGGCGGCCTGGGTGCCGTACGATCGCATCGACGTGGATCTCGTCAATGCCTTCGTCACCACCGAGGATCGCCGCTTCTGGCAGCACGATGGCATCGACCTGCGCGCGATGGCGCGCGCGGCAAAAGACAATCTGCGTGCGCGACAGATCGTCTCCGGCGCGTCGACGATCACCATGCAGCTCGCGCGGCTCGTTCGGCCCGCACCGCGAAGCTGGACCGGCAAACTCGCCCAGGTATTGTGGGCGCTCAAGCTCGAGCATCACCTCTCGAAGCAGCAGATCCTCGAGCAGTATCTCAATCGCATCGAGTTGGGACAGGCGACAATTGGCGTCGGTGCCGCGGCGGCGTTGTACTTCGATGCGGCGCCAAGCGACGTGAGCCTCGCGCAGGCGGCCACGATCGCGGGACTGGCGCACGCACCGTCGCGGGACAACCCGTACGTGGCGCCGGCGCGCGCGCGCCCGCGCCGTGATCGTGTGCTCCGGCGCATGCTGGCACTCGGCTATGCAACGACCGGCGACATCGACCGCGCACGGCACGAGCCGCTCGTTGAAACACCGCGGTCGACGCCGTTCCTCGCGCCCCACTTCACCACGCGTGTCCTGGCGTGGCT
>Ga0070713_100002549_pt1 | contig 11910 bp, 11 predicted proteins | sample LARL82metaG_FD_65465 | JGI IMG/M metagenome (GOLD analysis project Ga0070713, IMG submission 65465) | Corn, switchgrass and miscanthus rhizosphere microbial communities from Kellogg Biological Station, Michigan, USA - LAR L8-2 metaG | ecosystem: Host-associated > Plants > Roots > Rhizosphere ... | reverse complement strand
CGTCCTCGTTCTTGCCGTCGGTCATCACGACCAGGATGTTCTGCTGGTCGGCCCGCCAGGTCCGCAGCACCTCGCGGTAGCCGGCGTCGATCGTGTCGTAGAGCCCGGTGTTGCCGGCCGCGCGCATCCGGGCGGTGGTGCCGATGATCAGCGCTCGCTGGTCGACCGGGCCGACCCTGGCGCCCAGCGGCCGGGCCGGCACCAGCTGCTTGTAGTCCCGGGGCCCGTCCAGCAGCGAGGAGAACTCCCACAGCCCGAGCCGGGACCGCGCGTTGAACAGGCTCACCGCCTGGGCGGCCGCCTTCTGGAACACGGCCAGCTTGGTGACCGGCAGCCCGGGCGCGCGCTCGGCCATCGAGCCGGACGTGTCGATCGCGGCCAGCACGTTGGCGGGGCGGCGCAGCGCGCGCCACCGCACCAGCGCCTGGGCGGTCTGGGCCGCGGCCGGCAGGATCCTGGTCCGGTACGCCGCGGCGACCGTTGCGGTGCCGGCGGTCGCGGCCGGAATGGCCCGCGCCGACCGGTCGGGGCCGCGGAAGCCGGCCCGCCCGTACCCGGCCCGGCCGGCCGGACCGCGGGCGAAGTCCGCGAACGCCTGCGCGACCCGCTGTTTCTGTGCGGTCACCCAGGACCCGTGCAGCATCAGGAACGGGTGGTCGGCCTCCGCGATCCCGTCGGTCGGGTACACCGGGACCAGCTGGTTGGCCTCACCGCTCGCGTTGTGCGCGAGGACGGCCTGCTCGGTCGCCGGGAACGCGGAGACCGGGCCCTTGCCGCCGGTGCGCTCGGCGAGCTGGGCGTCGGTGCCGTAGAGCCCGACCGAGCGCTCCAGCACCAGCTCGTTGGGAACCTCGGCCGGAGTGACCGCCCCGTCGTGGTTGGCGTCGGCGACCGCGAGCAGCGTGTGCAGCGCGGCGGTCGACCGGGCCGGGTCGCCCATGCCGATCACGAACCGGCCCCAGGTCGGGTGCCCGTACGCCCGCCAGGTCGGGTCCCTGGTCATCGCGCCCAGCACGGCCCGCCAGGACAGTCGCTGCCGCGGCCAGCCCAGCGCGGCGGCCCGCTCCCGGGGGACGGCGATGACGACCGGCGTGGTCGCCAGCGACCGGCCGGTCCTCGGCAGCGCGGCGCCCGCCTCGGGACGGCTCGCGGCCAGCCCGGCCCAGACGCTGGACTCCGGCGCCCACGCGTCCGGCCGGCCGCCAGGGGCGGCGGTGCCGAGCGTGGACGCGACCGTCGCCGACTCGGCGCTGACCACGGTGACCGACGCACAGGCGCCCCCGACCCTCGGCTCGGTCAGCGACCACTCGGCGGCGAGCCGGCGCAGCACCTCGGCCTGGTCCGGGTCGGCCGCGACGGTCGCGCTCGCCCGCGGGCCGGTGCAGCCGGTGTGGCCGGCGAGCCGGGCCGGGAAGAACGACACGCCGACCAGCACGGCGCCGACCACGAGGACGATCGCGCCGGTGCCGAGGACGGCGGGGGCCAGCAACGGCGGCCGGCGGCGGACCACCCGACGCGACTCGTACCAGGGAACCTCTTCCTCGGCCGCGTCCCGGCGGTGGCGGCCCGACGTGACCAACGCTGACAGCTCCCTCCGGTCCGGATGCCCGCGTTCCCCGGGGAGTCGGCGGTCCGAACCAGGTGGAACTCAGCGCTCACGATCGCAGCCGGGCGGTGAGATCGTACATCGGGCGCTGATCGGGCACAGCTCCATAAGAGGGGCAAATCGTCACCCGTTAGGGTGGAGTCTGATACGACCCGGCGTCAGGACGACGCGAGTCTGTGACAGATCGGGTCAGCGGACGGCGTCCATGATCGTCCGGGACACCGCCCGGTCGACCAGCCCGAGCACCTCGTCGCGGTTGCGGGCCGACTCGTCGTTCCAGCGGGCCAGCTCGCGGACCCTGGCCGCGCGGGCGGCCGGGTGCACCGCGTCGTACGGCGCCGTCGGCACCCGCTCGTACGACGGGTCCTCGGCCAGCGCGTGCCAGAGCGTGTCGACCGCCAGCGCGGCCTGACCCCGTCGATCCCGCCGGTCCACCGAGCCGGAGGCGTGCGCGACGGCGCCGACCAGGCAGGCTCCGACCACGTCGGTGCGGGTCAGCAGGAGCAGGCCGAACGGGCTGACGGGCCGGCTCTCGCCGTTGCGGCCGCGCACGACGTAGAACGCGTCCTGCACCCAGCCCTGGGCGATCAGCGCGCGGGCCCGCTCCAGCACGATCCGGGCCCCCTCCAACTGGCGGAGCCGCTCGAGCTCCGCGTCGCGACGGGGCGGCAACAACCCGCCCCAGCGCCGCTTGGGCTCCGCCTGCCTCGCCGGCGCCTGGATCTCCGGTGCCTGCGTGTCGGGCCGGATCTCAGTCCGGTCGAGCCCATCGACGAGTCCCACGGCCATGGTGGCCTCCCCGGGTGCGCTGCGGTTCCAGCAGGCAGCGTACGCCCACTGCGTGTCGATAGGGTTTCCCTGACACCCATCGTCCACGGAGGTACGCGATGCCGCCGTCCGACCGTGCCGGCCAGCCGGCCACTCCCGCCGACCTCGTCGACATACCGAAGCTGGTCACCGCCTATTACGCCGAGCATCCGGACGTCCGCGTCGCCGAGCAGCGGGTGTCGTTCGGGACCTCGGGCCACCGCGGGTCGTCGCTGAGCCTGTCGTTCAACTCGGACCACATCGTGGCGACCAGCCAGGCGATCTGCGACTACCGCGCACGGGCCGGCACCGACGGGCCGCTGTTCCTCGGCCGGGACACGCACGCGCTGTCCGATCCGGCGTTCGTGGACGCGCTGGAGGTCTTCGCCGCCAACGGGGTGCGGGTGCTGGTCGACGCCCAGGACACGTACACGCCGACGCCGGCGGTCTCGCACGCGATCCTCACCTACAACCGGGGCCGGTCCGGGGGGCTGGCCGACGGCGTGGTGGTGACGCCGTCGCACAACCCGCCCTCGGACGGCGGCTTCAAGTACAACCCGCCCAACGGCGGGCCGGCCGACAGCGACGTGACCAGGTGGATCCAGGAGCGGGCCAACAAGCTGCTCGGTGCCCGCCTGCAGGGCGTCCGCCGGATGACCTACGCCAAGGCAAGGGCCGCCGACACCACCGGCAGGTACGACTACATCCACGGGTACGTCTCCGACCTGGGTGCGGCGGTCGACCTCGACGCGGTGCGCTCGGCCGGGATCCGGATCGGTGCCGACCCGCTCGGCGGCGCCTCGGTGCCGTACTGGGGCGAGATCGGCGCCCGCTACGGCCTCGACCTCACGGTGGTCAACCCGCTCGTCGACCCGACCTGGCGGTTCATGACGCTGGACTGGGACGGCAAGATCCGGATGGACTGCTCCTCGCCGTACGCGATGGCGTCGCTGATCAAGAACAAGGACGACTACCGGATCGCGACCGGCAACGACGCGGACGCCGACCGGCACGGGATCGTCACCCCGGACGCCGGCCTGCTCAACCCGAACCACTACCTCGCGGTCGCGATCCGCTACCTGTTCGCGCACCGGGACGGCTGGCCGGCCGGGACCGCGATCGGCAAGACGATCGTGTCCTCGCGGATGATCGACCGGGTGGCCGCCGACCTCGGCCGGCGGCTGATCGAGGTGCCGGTCGGGTTCAAGTGGTTCGTGCCCGGGCTGCTCGACTCCTCGGTCGGCTTCGGCGGTGAGGAGAGCGCGGGCGCGTCGTTCCTGCGCCGGGACGGCGCGACCTGGACCACGGACAAGGACGGCATCCTGCTGGCCCTGCTCGCCTCGGAGATCACCGCGGTGACGGGGAAGACGCCAAGCGAGCACTACGCGGAGCTGACGGCGGCGTTCGGCGACCCGGCGTACGCGCGGGTGGACGAGCCGGCGACCCGCGAGCAGAAGGCGGCACTGGCCAAGCTCTCCCCGGAACAGGTCAGCGCGACCGAGCTGGCGGGTGACCCGATCGTCGAGAAGCTCACCACGGCGCCCGGCAACGGTGCGGCCATCGGCGGCCTGGTCGTACGGACCGAGCAGGCATGGTTCGCGGCCCGACCGTCCGGCACCGAGGATGTCTACAAGGTCTACGCCGAGTCCTTCCGCGGCCCCGACCACCTGGCCAAGATCCAAGAGGAGGCCCGCGCCGTCGTCTCCGCCGCCCTGGGCTGACCCTGCCGGATCGGCACGGGCGGGTCCTGAAGGTGATGGGGCCCTCCGCCATCGGCGGGACTCGCTGGAAGAGGTCGGTCGAAAACCCACCAGTGCACCCAAGCCACCGCCCGGGGGTTACGGGGGCCGCCTCCGACGACTACGCAGCCACGGAGGGCCAGGGGTTGGGGGCGCAGCCGTAGAGGGACTTGCTCTGCTGGACCATCACCGGCGCCGGCGCGCCCGCGGCCGGGCAGGTCTCGTGGCCGTGCCCGAGCCGGTGCCCGACCTCGTGGTTGACCAGGTAGGCGCGGTAGTCGTCGAGGTGGCCGCGGTACCACGGCACCGCGTCGACCCAGCGCTTCGCGTTGAGGATCACCCGGTTGCCGTTGCGGCAGGACAGTTCGCCGATCGTGTCGAGCGGGTAGCAGAGCCGGTCGACCGTCGTCGGCGAGGCGAGGATCAGCTCGAACGACGCCGGCCCCGGGGTCCGGACGAACGCGACGTGCTCGATCGGCTGCCAGCCCCGCGGGTCGGTCAGCGTCCGCTGCACCTGGGCGGCGACGGCCGCGCCGTCGAGCGGCAGCCCGCCCTCGATCTCCAGCCGGTACGTCATCGGGGTCCCGGGACCCGTCGGGCCGGCTGTGCCGGGGACGGTGACCAGATGACCCGTCCCGGAGACCGGGATCGTCACCGCGGTCGCCGTCGGCGTCGTCGGCCGCGGGGTCGGCGTCGTGGTCGTCGGCGTCGTGGTCGTCGGCGTCGTCGTCGTCGGCGCCGCAGTGGCCGGAGTCGGTGCCGCCGCGGTTGCCGCGGCCGGCGCCGCCCGGTCGCCGCCGTGCCCAACGGCCGGCCGCAGGAGCAGGACCAGCGCACCGATCGCCAGCACCGCAACGCCGACGGCCCAGCGGGCGGGACGGCGCCGCGCTGCGGCGTGGTTCGGCACGAGCCGGGACTCTACGGCCCCTCAGGCACCGTCGAGGCCCTCCAGCGTGTCCGGCACCTGCAGTCCCTGCCGCCGCCAGAGCGGGACGCCGATCCGGAGGAAGTGCGAGACGGCGTCGTAGACCTCGTCGTCGTGCACGTCGGCGACGTGCACCTCGCAGCACTCGTCCGAGGCCTCGTTCACGGCGTCGGCCACGGTCTGGGCGATCTGCATACCGCACGAACCCGCGTCCACCAGCACGAGGAGGATCCGCCAGGTGCGCCCTCCCGGCTCCTCCAGCCGGCGGAAGACCCGCAGGACCTCCAGTACCTCGGGCATCTCGAACAGCGCGAGCACGACCGCGCAGTCCACCTGGTCCGGCACCGCGGGGCCGGGGAAGTCGGAGAAGACGTCGTCCGGACCGATCTCGTACGCCTCGTCGACCTCGAGGCCGGCGGCAAGGTCAGCCACGGTGGAGATGTCCGTCGGGTCGAGAGGGAACCCCAACTCGCCGCCTCCGTTCAGCCACGCGTCGACATCCGTCGGCCACTTCTCGAAGAGCGTCCCGACCGGAACCTCGGTCCACGGTGCTTCATCCGAGAGGTCGTGCGCGAGCGCCATCTGGCGGTACGAGGTGTAAATCAGGGCGTGTTTGCCTTCGGAATCCGTCACGCACGGCAGCCGAACCTCACCGGCTGCGGCCGGCGCCAGGCCGCCGCCCTTGAACAGCCCCTGAGCAGGCCGTTCGGGCAGGACCGGTACGCACAGGGTGGACCGGGCCAGAGCACGCAGCAGGGTCGCCCTGGCCCCGGACAGCACGGAGCGGACGAGGATTCCTTCGAGATCGTTGACCGGTCGGAAGCCGAGCTCATCCCCGGGCTGCCCGGGGTCGGGCCGCTTCCCCCACTCGTCGTTCGGTGCCCCGCTCGGCACTGTCAGGCCCCCAGCTGCTGGCGCGATCGTCGGCACACCGGACTCGGGTCACGACGCCTCGTGCGTCGGACGCCCGATGCGCTGCACGGCTCCTCTCACGTCACGATCAATCGACACCGAGCCGTCGGCGGGCGCGCTGCCGTGCGCCGGCCGACCGCCCCCCGTGCCGGTCCAGTGCTGGACCGTACCCGGCGGACGGGCCGCCGGAGCAAGCCGCGTGCGCCAGGTTGCGGACGTCCCGAGCCGGGCGGCACGAACCGGACCGAGCTCGTCCTCCGGGTGCCGCCGCCCACCGCCGAGCTCGTCGCGGCGCCGCCGAAGCTCGTCCTCGTCCAGCCCTACCAGGGACAATGCGGTCCGGTCGCGGCGGCGGCCGATCACGGTCACGGCCGCGAGGGCCGCACCAGCGGCGGCCACCGTGCCCGCTTCAATCACACCGATGTCGCGTCCGGAACCGGACGTGGCCCATTCCTGCCAGCCGTCGGCTCCGGAGGTCGGCTGCCCTGCGTCGCCGCCCAGCGCACCGGCAAAATGCACATCGTGGGTGGAGGTGTAACGCATGTCGGCGACCGAGTCGCCCCAGCCGTCGGGGGTCGAGACGAACCCGTTGGGGTCGCCGAGGTGGTGCTCGGTGTCGACGCGCGCCGCGAGGTCGGCACCGGCGGGCGGCAGCGCCGGCGCGTCGGCCTGGGCCAGGGCCAGCCGCTCGGCGGCGAGCCGGCCGGCCGCGTCGACGTCGGCGGTCGCGCGGGCCAGCAGCGCGTCGGCCGACTGCCGGTCGGCGGCGGCCGTCTCGGGCGTGGAACGCTCGACCATCCGGACGGCGCCGGCCGCGGCCGACCGCGCGTCCCGCAGCGCCCGCGCATAGTCCCGCAAGGCCTGCGCGGCGATGCCGAACGCCTCGGCGGCCCGGTTCAGCCGGTCGGGCAGGTCGCCGATGGCCGCGCGGTAGAGCTCGGACGCCTCGCCGGTCCACACGTCCGTGTCGAGCGTGTGCAGCTTGCCGGCGGCGTCGCTCGCGCTGCCGGCGACCCGGGCCAGCCGGGCCGCGACCCGGTCGACGCCGTCGGGATCTCCGGGGATCAGCTCGGCCGGGTCGGCGCCCGGCGTCACCCCGGTCATGCCGGTCCCCCGTCGGCGCCGCTGCCCAGGTGGCCGCGCAGCCGCTGCTCGGCCTGCTGGTATTCGCTGGAGGCGGTGTGCAGCTTGCCGCCGAGCCGGGCCGCCCGCTCGGACGCGCCGCGCAGGCTCAGGCTCCAGGCGTCGAGGAACGCCTCCGCCGAGCGACTGACCGGATCGGAACCGACCCGGCCGAGCACGTCGGTGATCTCGCCGCGGGACGCGTCGAGCGCGCGGGAGACCTCGGCCACGTCGCGCAGCGCACGAGTGCTGGAGGTGAGCAACTCCGGCCGGACGCGCAGCATCAGGTGGTCACCGCCCCGAGCAAGACGGTCGCGTGGACCTCGGCCGCACCGGGACGCAGCCGCAGCGGGTGCGGGCCGGCGATGTCTAGGACCAGGTCGTAGCCGGCCGGCAGCTGGGCCAGCAGGTCGGCGCCGGTCGTCGAGAACCAGCCGACCGGGCCCCGGGCCAGCGCGAGCTGCTCGACCGAGCTGAAGACCGGAACGACACCGGCGTCCGGCGCGCCCAGCGCCCGGAAGCCCGGGTCGACGCCGCGCTCGCAGTAGACGGTCGCGGCGAGGAAGGTCTCGTGCAGGCGCCGCGGGTCGGCGACACCAAGCGCGACGTCCCGCGCGGTGTCGGCGAGACTCGGTGCGTGTGCAAGCACGTCTTCAGCATAGGGGGTGGGACATAAAAAGCAAAGGGGGCAGACCGCACGAATGGGACGTCTTGCTGGCCGTGGCACACGGTACACGCGACCCGGCCGGCGTCAGCACGGTGCGGCAGATCGTCGACGCCCTGCGCAGGTCCGCTGCGTCCTTGGAGATCGGGGTGGCGTTCCTCGAGCGCGCCGAGCCCGACGTACCCACCGCGCTGGCCGGCATACCGGCGGGCCGGCGGGCCGTGCTCGTGCCCCTGCTGCTGGCGTCCGGCTATCACGACCGGGTGGACCTTCCCGCGGCGATCGCGGCCGCCCGCCCGGGGACAGCGCACGCGTCGGTGCTCGGGCCGGACCCGCGGCTGGCGGTAGCGCTGGCCGACCGGCTGCGCGAGGCCGGCCGGCGCCCGGGCGAGGCCGTCGTGCTGGCCGCCGCCGGCTCCTCCGACCCGACCGCGGTGGAGTCCGTCCGGACCCAGGCCGCCCTGCTCGCCGCCGAACTGGGCACCGCGGTGACCGTGGGGTTCGGGGCGGCCGCGGCGCCGGACGTACCGGCCGCCGTGGCCGCGGCCCGCGCGGCCGGAGCGCAGCGGGTGGTGATCGCGCCGTACCTGCTCGCGCCAGGCCACTTCGCCGACCGGCTCGCCACCGCCGGCGCCGACCTCGTGGCCGCGCCGCTGGGCGCGCATCCCGCGGTGATCGCGCTTGTGCTGGACCGGGCAGCGTCAACCGCGGGTTGACGCTTCTTTGTCGTCAACCTACGGTTGACGCATGACCGATCCGACCTCACCCGTACGTCTCGACGACCTCATCGCCACGGTGCGCGCCACGCACCCGGACGGCGACCCGCTGACCCACCTCTCCGACGCCGTGCTCGTCGCCGAGCAGCTCACCGACAACGCCGACCACCTGGTCGGGCACTTCGTCGACCAGGCCCGCCGGGCCGGCGCGTCCTGGACCGAGATCGGTCGCAGCATGGGCGTGACCAAGCAGGCGGCGCAGAAGCGGTTCGTGCCGCGCAGCTCGCCCGACGTGCCGGAGCTCGGCAACTGGTCCCGGTTCACCGACCGCGCCCGCGCCGCCCTGGCCGGCGCCCGGCGGCTGGCCGCGGCCGGCCGGTTCGAGGAGGTGCAGCCCGGCCACCTCCTGCTCGGTCTGCTGGCCGACCCCGACGGCCTGGCCGCCCGGGCGCTGGCGGCGCAGGCGCCGCCGGACCGGATCGGCGCCGCGGTCGCGGCCGCCCTCGGCACCGGTGAGCACGACTACCAGGGCGAGACCGTGCCGTTCTCGCCGGACGCTCGCCGGGTGCTCGCGATCACCCTCCGCGAGGCACTCCGGCTCGGCCACAACTACGTCGGCACCGAGCACATCCTGCTGGCGCTGATGCAGGAGGGCGGTGCACTGGCCGAGGCGCTGACCGGCGTCGGTGTGACCGCGGAACGGACCGAGGAGCTGATCATGCAGCAAATCGAGGAGATCAAGCGGCGGCTCCACGGGTGACCGATCGGGCAGAGTGCCGCGAACCGCTTGCGGGAAGTTACCGGCTGGTAATACCGTGGGGTTACTGACGAGTAGCCACATGGTCGAACGGAGCTCCCTCGGCAATGGGTCACTACAAGAGCAACCTGCGGGACATCGAGTTCACCCTGTTCGAGCTGCTGCGCATCCAGGACCGCCTGGGCTCGGAGCCGTTCGGCGAGGTCGACGAAGAGACCGCGCGGGGGATTCTCGTCGAGGTGGAGCGGCTGGCCGCAGGGCCCGTGGCCGAGTCGCTGCTCGACTCCGACCGCAACCCGCCGGTGTTCGACCCGCAGACCCACTCCGCCCGGCTGCCCGAGTCGTTCAAGAAGTCGTTCCGGGCCTACATGGACGCCGAGTGGTGGCGGATGCAGATCCCGGCCGAGATCGGCGGGACGGTCGTGCCGGCGTCGCTGCGGTGGGCAGCCGAGGAGATGGTCCTCGGCGCCAACCCGGCCGTGCACATGTACGCGTCCGGCATGTCCTTCTCGACGCTTCTGTATGTGATCGGCACCGAGGACCAGAAGAAGTGGGCCCGGTGGATGGTGGACAAGCGGTGGGCCTCGACCATGATCCTCACCGAGCCGGACGCGGGCTCCGACGTCGGCGCGGGGCGCACGAAGGCGATCGAGCAGCCTGACGGCTCGTGGCACATCGAGGGCGTGAAGCGGTTCATCACGTCGGGCGACCATGACCTGACCGACAACATCGTGCACTTCGTGCTGGCCCGGCCGGCGGGTGCCGGCCCGGGCACCAAGGGCCTGTCGATGTTCATGGTGCCGAAGTTCCACGCCGACCTCGAGACCGGCGAGCTCGGCGAGCGCAACGGCGTGTTCGTCACCAACGTCGAGAAGAAGATGGGCCTCAAGGTGTCCACCACCTGCGAGGTCCGCTTCGGCGAGGATCCGGCCTCGCCGGCCGTCGGCTGGCTGGTCGGCGGCGTGCACGACGGCATTCGCCAGATGTTCAAGATCATCGAGAGTGCCCGGATGATGGTCGGCACCAAGGCGATCGCGACGCTGTCGACGGGCTACCTCAACGCGCTTGAGTTCGCCAGGACCAGGGTCCAGTCGGCCGACCTCACGCAGATGGCCGACAAGGCGGCGCCGCGGGTGACGATCCTGCACCACCCGGACGTGCGGCGGATGCTCATGCTGCAGAAGGCGTACGCGGAGGGCATGCGGGCGCTGGCCCTCTACACCGCGAGCCAGCAGGACGCGATCATGGCCGACCCGTCCGACGAGGCCGCGGCCCGGCTCAACGACCTGCTGCTGCCGTTGGTCAAGGGCCTCGGCTCGGAGCGGTCGTACGAGCTGCTGTCCGGCTCGCTGCAGGTCTTCGGCGGCTCCGGCTACCTGCAGGACTACCCGATCGAGCAATACCTGCGGGATTCGAAGATCGACACCCTGTACGAGGGGACCACCTCGATCCAGGGCCTCGACCTGTTCTTCCGCAAGATCGTCCGGGACAAGGGGACGGCGCTGACCGCGCTGGCCACCGAGATCGGCACGTTCGCCCAGGGCGAGGCCGGCAACGGTCGGCTGAAGGAGGAGCGGGCGGCGCTCGCGGCCGCGCTGGCCGACGTACAGGCGATGGTCGGCGCGATGGTCGGCTACCTGATGTCCGCGCAGGAGGACGTCCGGCAGGTCTACAAGGTCGGCCAGAACACGACCAGGCTGCTGCTCTCGCTCGGCGACCTGGTCGTGGGCTGGCTGCTGGTGCGCTCGGCGGCGGTCGCGACGGAGGCACTCGACGAGGGGTCGGCGTCCGCCCGGGACCGGGCGTTCTACGAGGGCAAGATCGCGGCGGCCCGGTTCTTCGCCACCACTGTGCTGCCCGAGCTGGCCGCCCGCCGGAAGATCGTCGAGAACACCGACAACGCGCTGATGGACGTGCCGGAGGCGAGTTTCTAGAAATCTCCGGCGCGATGTCGAGAACCAGCTGACCCGCGCGACGCGTTGTCGTACGACACACACGACGCGAGGAGACGGACCATGCGGGTTCTCACCCTGCTCAAGATGCGCGAGTCGGGGCTCGGCGAGCCGCCGGCCGAGATGTTCACGGCGATGGACGCCGTGATCAAGGAGATCGACGCGAGCATGACCCTGGTCGACACCAACGGCCTGCAGCCGAGCGGTGTCGCCGGCACCCGGATCGTCTCGACCGGCGGCCGGTCGACCGTGCTCGACGGGCCGTTCACCGAGTCGCGCGAGCTGGTCGGCGGGTACGCGATCGTCGAGGTCGACACCTACCAGCAGGCCGTCGACGCCAGCCGGAAGATCATCGAGGTGCACGAGAAGTACTGGCCGGGCTGGGAGGGCGAGGCGGAGGTGCGCCAGATCATGGGCCCGGACGAGCTGCCGGGCGGCTGACGCTTGCGTTGCCGCCATCCGCCCGCTGGGATCGGGCGGGTGGCGGCAGCACCGGAAGTGGTCAGCGCGGTCTGGCGGTCCGAGGCGGCCCGGCTGGTGGCCGGTCTGACCCGGATGACGCAGGACCTCGGTTTGGCCGAGGACCTGGCCCAGGACGCGCTGGTCGCGGCCCTGGAACAGTGGCCGGAGCGGGGCGTGCCCGACAACCCGGGTGCCTGGCTCATGGCCGTGTCGAAGCGCCGCGCGATCGACCACTTCCGGCGGGCCGC
>Ga0070713_100002548_pt1 | contig 11913 bp, 11 predicted proteins | sample LARL82metaG_FD_65465 | JGI IMG/M metagenome (GOLD analysis project Ga0070713, IMG submission 65465) | Corn, switchgrass and miscanthus rhizosphere microbial communities from Kellogg Biological Station, Michigan, USA - LAR L8-2 metaG | ecosystem: Host-associated > Plants > Roots > Rhizosphere ... | reverse complement strand
ATAACGCATCGCCGTGTGCAGGCGCGCCGGGGCGTCCCCGGCGGCGGGAAGGGCGCCGTCGATGGCGGCCTCGATCCGTGAAACGCGAGATTCCAATTCGGCGGGAAAGTCCATCCCCGCCGAGTGAGCGGAAATGCGCGCGGGTGCCGAGAACAAACTCGCCAAGCCGCGGCGGGGAGCCCATAAAAGGAGCCCGCTTCCCACGATGCCCACGTACGAGTACGCCTGTCCCAAGTGCGGCCAGCATTTCGAAAAATTCCAGTCGATGAACGACGAGCCGCTCAAGAAATGCCTGAAATGCGGCAAATCGGGCGTGAAACGCCTCGTCGGCAAGGGGGCGGGGCTGATCTTCAAGGGGACCGGCTTCTACATCACCGATTATAAGAACCAAAAGGGCTCCGGTGCCGCCGAGGGAGGCGGCTCGAAGCCCGGCGAGTCCAAATCCGAAGGGGCCGGTTCGAAGGCCGCCGGAGGCGCCGCCGAATCCAAGGCGCCGTCCGGGACGGTGGGCAAGGAGAGCAAGCCCGCCTCCAGCGCGGGCGCCGGAGTTCCGAAGGCCGCCGCGCCCAAGGCCTGACCCGCCTCGAATCCATTACCATGAGAAGCAAAATCGAGCGCGCTCAGCGCGGACCCAGCGGGGTGGAGGTGATCCTCGGCGCCCTGTTGAGCGTCGTGATCGGCGCGGTTCTGGGGGCCGCTTATCTGTCCGTGAAACCCGTTCCGGCGGTGAAAGAGATCCCGAAGGACGCCGCGGCGGGTTCGGTCTTCTATATCGAAGGATTGCACGACTCAGGCCAAGGGCCGGAGGCGGGTGAGAAACTCCGGACGCTGGCCGCGGGCGGATCGGTCACCCTGACCGAGACGGAGCTCAACAGCCTGGCAGGGGAGGCGGCCAAGCCCCAGCCGTCGGTGGCCGCGAAGCCCGGGGACAAGGCTGCTCCTGCGGCCGCTCCAGCCCGGGCCATTGAGGCCGGTCCTCTCAACTTCCGAATCCACGGCGGTTTGCTCCAGATCGCCGCTCCGGTGCAGTTCAGCGCATTCGGCTTTGACGCGAAACTTATCGTCCAGACCTGGGGTGCGTTTGCCAAACGGGGCAATGCGGTGGTTTTCGAGCCGACGGCCGCCTACGTCGGCTCCTGTCCGGTGCAGCGGATTCCGTGGGCCGGGACGGCGATCCTGCGCCGGTTGCTGGTTCCGCAGCCCGTGCCCGATGACATGGCCGCGGCCTGGTCGAAGCTGGTCGACGCTTCCATCGACGGCGCCACGCTGCGGCTCACGACGCAGTAACGGGCCGGCCGCGTGTCGAAGCACCTCAAGAACATCGGGGTCATCTCGGCCCTGACCGTCATTTCGCGTTTCCTGGGGCTGCTGCGCGAATCGCTGCAATTGGCCATTTTTGGAGCGGGCGAGCTGCTCTCGGCCTTCAATACGGCCAATATTTTCCCGAACCTGTTTCGGCGGCTTCTGGCGGAGGGTTCCCTTACCGCCGCATTTGTGCCGGTTCTTCAGGAAGAATTGCACCACAACGGACAATCCGGCGCGTTCGGCCTCCTCTCAAAGGTGGGGTCGTGGCTGATCGTGATTTCAGGCGGCTTGGCTCTGCTCGCCATGCTCCTTTTCAGCCAGTTCCGGCTCATCCACGGACTGCCCGATCGATGGTACATCGGGGCCGATTTGACGGTGATCCTTTTTCCCTATCTGGCCTTGGTCAGCCTGGCCGCGGCCTTCTGCGCCGCGCTCAATGTCATGGGCCGCTTCACCGAGCCGGCCTTCAATCCCATTTGGCTGAATCTGGCGATTATCGCTTCGCTGGGGGCGGCCGGCCTGCATTTCGCGCACACTCCGATGGCGCAAATTCACTGGTTATGCGCGGGATGGCTGCTTGGCGGGTTCCTGCAAATGGCCGTTCCCGCCGGAGTTTTGATTCACGAAGGCTGGCGGCCCCGGTTCGATCTCGGGCTCACTCCCCGCGTGCAGGAGATCGCTTCGCTCATGACCCCGGGCATCGTCGGCCTCTCGATTTATCAGATCAATTTTGCGGTCTCGCGGCTGCTCGCCTTTTCGCTCGATGACGCCTCGGCCACCTATCTGTACAGCGTAAACCGGCTGGTGGAGGTGCCCCAGGGCGTGTTCGCGGTGGCGGTGTCGACGGTGGTCTATCAGCTGGTTGCGAAGCATGCCGTGCAGGGCAATCACGCCGCGCTGGCCGAGGATTTCCGGAAGGGCATCCGATTCATCCTCATCATGAACGTTCCGGCGGCCGCCGGCCTTGCCGTGCTCAGCCGGCCGATCGTGGATTTTTTCTTCAAACACGGGAAAGTGACCGAAGGGGCGGCGCACGATATGGGAATCCTTCTTGCGCTGATGGTCATCAGCATCCCGTTTTTTTCCGTTGTGGGCCTGGCCGTTCGCACCTTCTACGCGATCAAAGACACGAAGACTCCGGTCAAAATCGCAGCCATCGATTTCCTGGTCAATATCGCCGTCACCGTGTCGCTGGTTTTTGGATTCGGGCTCGGGGTCGTGGGGATCGCAATCGCCAGCACGACCGCCATCATTGTTCAAACCGCGCTTTTGGCGGGTGCGCTTTCCCGCCGTTTTCCCAACCTCGAACTTTCCCAACTGGCGCCGAGCCTGGTGAAAGTGCTGGCCGGAACGGCGCTCATGACCCTGCTGATCGCGTTCGGCTGGCGCTGCGTGGCCGATCTTGTGCCGGGTCGGCAGTTGCGGGATGCAATCGCTATTTTTGGCCTGATTCCGGCCGGCGTGGCGGTTTATGCCGCGGCGATTTGGTTTCTGCGGATAGAGGGCAGGGAGGAACTGGCGGCGCTTTTCAAGCGCTGGAAGAAGGCCTGACTCGGTCGAACCATGACGGGGCGCCGGGCTTCTGCGTGCGCGGCGACCCTTGTTCGGCGTCCCAATTGCTTCGCAGCAGTTGACAACGCTCCCGATGGGCACTCGTTCTTCGGAACGGCTGGCTGCAACCATCAAAATTAAAATTCATGACGCCTGTTTCCCCACAATCGGTCCTTGACGCACTCCACTGGCGATACGCCACGAAGCAATTCGACCCCGCGAAGAAGATTCCCTCCGCAACCTGGACGGCGCTGGAAGAGGTGCTTGTCCTGGCTCCTTCCTCATTCGGGCTGCAGCCCTGGAAGTTCATCGTCGTTCAGGATGCCGCCGTCCGCGAGAAGCTCTCCGCGGCGTCCTATGGACAGCGACAGCCCGTGGACTGCTCGCATTTCGTGGTCTTTTCCATGCGGAAGAACATGAGCGCCGCCGACGTCGATCATTTCGTCGCCCGCATGGCCGAGGTTCGTGGCGCCGGCAAGGAGGCCCTCAAGGGTTATCGGGACGTCATGGTGGGCAGCATGGACCGGATGCGGGCCGGAGGGATCATCGATTCATGGTCTGCGCGGCAGGTCTATCTCGCGCTGGGCCAGTTCCTGGCGGCGGCGGCGCTTCTCGGCGTCGATGCATGCCCGATGGAGGGCATCGAGCCTGCGAAATACGATGAGATCCTTGGCTTGGCGGCGCAAGGTTACGGAGCGCTGTGTGTCTGCGCCGCGGGCTATCGTGCGGCCACGGACAAGTATGCGACCCAGCCCAAGGTGCGCTTCAAGCCGTCCGAAGTGGTCTCCCACGTTTGAACCTTGAGCCTCGGGCCGCCTCCGGGATCGTGAAGCCATGCGAGCGCTCCGTTTAGCGGCTGTCGACCGGATTGAGATCGGCGACGAGCCGGATCCGAATCCGGCCCGGGGCGAAGCCCTCGTGGCGCTCCGGGCCGCCGCGCTCAACCATCGCGACGTTTGGATCAAGCAGGGGCAGTATGCCGGGCTCAAATTCCCGTGCATCCCCGGTTCCGATGGCGCCGGAATCGTCAAGACGATGGGCGAAGGGGGGGATGCCTCCTGGATCGGCCGGGAAGTCATGATCAATCCGGGCTTCAATTGGGGGCCGGCTGAGCGGGCCCAAGGCGCCGAGTTCTCCATTCTCGGGCTGCCGCGCGAAGGCACGCTGGCCGCGTTGATTGCCGTGCCGCAGATCCAATTGGCTCCCAAGCCCTCCCACCTGTCTTGGGAGGAAGCGGCGGCGTTTCCGCTCGCCGGGCTGACGGCGTGGCGGGCTCTTTTCAGTCGCGCCCAATTGAAGGCCGGCGAGCGGGTGCTGGTCACCGGGATCGGCGGAGGTGTGGCGCTTTTCGCCGTCCAGCTGGCGGCCGCCTTCGGAGCCGCAGTCTGGGTGACTTCGAGTTCCCAGGAAAAGATCGATCGCGCCGTCGGGCTTGGGGCCAAGGGAGGATTTCTCTATTCCAGGGCGGGTTGGGCCGCCGAAGCGGCCAAGAGCACCGGGCTTTTCGACGTGATCGTCGACAGCGCGGGAGGGGAGGGATTTGGCGAATTGATCGACCTGGCGGCGCCGGGGGGGCGGATCGTTTTCTACGGCGCAACACGGGGCAATCCGTCCGGGCTGGCGCTGCGCAAAGTTTTTTGGCGGCAGATTTCGCTGCTCGGGACGACCATGGGAAGCCGCGCGGATTGGGGGGCCTTGCTTGAGTTCGTGGACCTGCACCGGATCAAGCCGGTGGTGAGCGCCGTCTTCGGGCTGGAGCGCGGGGCGGAGGCGTTCGCGCTCATGGAAAAGGGCGGGCAGTTCGGGAAGATCGTGGTGCGGATCGGCTAGCGAGAGGTGGCTTCGGCACGCCGGCCGGCTTTGGAAGGTCGCTCGGATAGTTTGAATACCTTTTGCGAGAGATTTGAACAACTTGGGCTTGGCGTCGGGGCAGGGTTGGATGAATTTAATGTTCCGTTTCAAAATTTAAGTTCGCCGTGTCCGAAAAACCCGATCCCCGATTTTACGTCTGCATCCTCGCCGGAGGCAGCGGCGAGCGCTTCTGGCCGATGAGCCGGACGCAGACGCCGAAGCATCTGCTGCGGTTGGTGTCGGAAAGGCCTCTGCTCGAGGAGACGGTGCGGCGCCTCGAAGGGGTGGTGCGGCCGCAGAATATTTTTGTGCTTACAGGCGAGGCGCAGCTCGCGAATGCACGGGCGGTGCTCCCCTTCGTTCCGCCGGAGCAGATCATCGCCGAACCGGTCCGCCGGGATAGCGCGCCCGCCGCGGCTTTCGCCACCGCGTTGATCCGCGCGCGCGAGCCGGAGGCGGTCGTGGCGCTGCTCGCGGCCGATGCTTTCATCGCCGATGGGAGCCGCTTCGCCGCGCAGCTGGGCGCGGCCCTGGCATGGGCGGACGGGAACGACGCGCTGCTCACGGTCGCGATCAAGCCGACGCATGCCGCCACGGGCTTCGGATATCTCGAATTGGGTGAGGAACTCGCGCGTTCAAAGGCCGGCGGGGTCTTTCGCCGCGTCACTCGATTTGTCGAGAAACCCAACGCCATCACTGCCCAAGGCTATGTCGAGAGCGGCCGGTATGCGTGGAATGCGTCCATGTTCGTGTGGCGGGCGGCGGTCTTTCTCGCCGAGGCGGAAAAGCACGCACCCGAACTCGCCGCTTTCGTGAAGGATTTCCCTTCCGGCGATTTCACGGCCTACGTGGCAAAGAGGTTTCCCTCGCTGCCCAAAATTTCGGTGGACTATGCGATCATGGAGAAGGCGGCCAGCGTCGCCACGCTCCTGGCCGAGTTCGACTGGGACGACGTGGGCACCTGGACGGCGCTGCCGAAGCATCTCCCCGTCGATTCGGCCGGGAACTCCGTGCGGGGCGTCGTTGCGGCGGTGAATTCGAGCAACAATATCGTGGTGAGCAACGGGCGGGTGATCGCGCTCTGCGGGGTCAAGGATCTCGTGGTGGTGGAGACGGCCGACGCGATCCTCGTCTGCCATCGCGATGCGGTGCAGGATGTCAAGAAGCTGCAGGGGCAGCTGCCCAAGAGCGTCGTCTAAAAGGCTTCTGCGCCGGGTGCTGTCCCGGCTTGGCCCCATCCGCCCCATGGGCATGCATCGCAAGTAAGGAAGGCGTTCGGTTAAGAGGGGCTTTGACGCGGCGGATTGAAGCATGCAACGGTAGGTCATGCTGCAGTCGCTTCACATCAAGAACCTGGCTCTGTTGGAGGAGGTTTCGCTGGATCTGGAGGCGGGATTCACGGCGGTGACGGGTGAGACGGGTGCGGGAAAGAGTATTTTGCTAGGGGCGTTGAGTTTGCTGGCGGGTGAACGGGCGGACAAGGCGGTCATCCGGCAAGGGGCGGCGGCATGCGAGGTTGAAGGGGCTCTTTTTTTTCAGGATGCGGCCAAGATCGATGCGACCCTTGCGGCCTTGAATCTGCCTCCGTGCGGGGAAGGGCTTTTGATCCTCAAGCGGACGGTGTCCCGCGACAAGGCGCCGAAAATCACGGTGAACGGGGGATTGGCGACCTTGGCGGCGCTGCAGTGTCTCGGTGAACTTTGGATCGATTTCCACGGGCCCAGCGAACCGAGGCGGCTTCTGAGGGAATCCTGCCAGCTCGAGCTTCTCGATCTTTTCGGCCGCGCCGGGCCGTCCCTTGCCGCCTACGACGAGCGCTACCGCGTCTGGCGTGATCTGCTGGCCCGGCGCGAGGCTCTCGCGGCGGAACGCCGGCTTGCGCCGGAGGAGATCGCGTTCTTCGAGGGCCAGCTTGCGAAGCTGGACGGCCTTGAGCTGACCGACGAGGCGATCGTCGGCTTGGAGCGGGACTTTGGACGGATGAGCCGCGCCCAGGAGCTGGGCGCGCTGGCGGATGCGCTCGAGACGGGATTGTCCGGGGAGGATGGGGCGACCGGGCGCGTCGCCGCCTTGGTCAGGGAGGCAAGGCGCCTGGCGGAGCTCGACCCCGGGAGCAAGCCGCTTGCGGATCGGCTGGCCTCGATCCCGGTTGAGCTGACGGATCTCGCGGCGGAATTCGCGGCGTTGAGCCGTGATCTGCATTTCGACGCGGCGGAATCGCAGCAGCTCGAGGCGCGGATGGACGCCTGGCTCGACATGAAACGCCGCCATGGGGGCAGCGTGAGCGCGGTCGCCGAGGCGCGGGAGGGCATCCGGCGCCGCCTGGCCGACCAGGGGGACATCACCGGCGCGCTTGCGCGGCTGGAGAGCGAGGCCGCCGCCGCCGAACGGAGCGCCCGCGAGGCGGCGACGGCGCTGCGCGCGGCGAGAACCGGGGCCGCGAAAGAATTGGGGCGGGCGGCCGCGCGCGGCATCGCGGAGCTGGGATTCAAAAAAGCGGAGTTCCGGGTGACGATCGTCGATTCGGGAGGGCTCGGACCGGCGGGCGACTGCGGCTGCGAATTTCTTTTTGCGCCCAACGTGGGCGAGGCGCCGCTGCCGCTGGCGCGGATCGCGTCGAGCGGCGAACTGGCCCGCGTGATGCTCGCGCTGAAGACGGTTCTGGCGGACTTGGACGGCATTCCTGTTCTGGTCTTCGACGAAGTGGATGCCAACGTCGGCGGCGAGATCGGCAAGGTTGTCGGGGAAAAAATGGCGGCCATCGCAGTCCGGCACCAGGTGCTCTGCGTCACGCACCTCCCTCAGGTGGCGGCGCGGGCAGGCAATCATCTGGTCGTGGCGAAGGACCAGTCGGGCGACCGGGCCGTCGTTTCGATCGCGCCGATTCACGAAAACCGGCGGGCGCGAGTGGGGGAGCTGGCCCGCATGCTCGGGGATCGAAGCGCGAAGAGCGCGCTGGCGCACGCGGAGCAGCTGCTGAAGACGGGCTGACCGCCGTTCCGATGAAATTCGCGCCTCTCGGCGACGCCGCCGTGGTCGCCACGCTCGGGGACGACGTGGATGAGTTTATGCTCGGGCGTGTGCGCGCGATCGCCGCGTCGATCGAGGCGGCCCGGGCGCCGGGCATCCTGGAGGTGGTTCCCGCCTATGCCACCGTCACGGTGGCCTATGATCCCGTGCGCTTCGCGGCCGCGGGGGCCCGTCCGTATCCGACCGTTTGCCAATGGATCGCCTGGTGCGCGGCGGAAGCCGAGGCCGGCACGGCGCCGACGGCGGAGGCTGGGGGTGGTCCGCGCGAAGTCGAGATTCCGGTCTGTTATGCGGGCCAAAGCGGACCGGATATCGGGCATGTTGCCGCCCACTGCGGCCTGGACGAGGCGGAGGTCGCCGCCCGGCACGCCGACGCTGGCTACCTCGTTCATGCGGTCGGGTTCGTACCCGGGTTTCCGTATCTCGGCGGCTTGCCCGAATCCCTCCGGATGCCGCGGAAGGCGACTCCGAGGATCCGGATTCCCGCCGGCTCGGTCGCGATCGGGGGTGCGCAAACGGGAATCTACCCGCTGGCCACTCCGGGGGGCTGGCAGATCATAGGAAGGACGCCGCTGGCCTTGTTCCGTCCCCGGGAAGCGCGGGCCTGCCTTCTTCGCCTGGGAGATCGCGTGCGTTTCCGCCCGATTTCATCCGAGGAGTTTGCCGCATGGAGATAAAGGTCCTCCGGGCGGGCCTGCTCACGACGGTCCAGGATCTCGGCCGCCGGGGACACCGCGGGGAGGGGGTGCCCCTCGGCGGCGCCATGGATGTCTTTGCGCTGCGCGTGGCCAATCTGCTGGTGGGCAATCCCGAGGATGCCGCCGGCCTGGAGATTACAATGGCCGCGCCCGAACTCGAGTTTTCGGAGGAGGCGCTGATCGCGGTCTGCGGCGCGGATTTCGGAACCATTCCTTCCTGGCAGCCGGTCGCCGTGCGGGCAGGCGAGCGCCTGCGCTTTGGCCCGTGCCTCCGGGGATTCCGGGGGTGTCTCGCGCTGTCCGGCGGGGTCGACGTTCCATGGGTTCTCGGCGGACGAGGCACCTACCTCCCTGCGAATTTCGGCGGCCTGGAAGGAAGGGCCCTGCGCGACGGCGATGTCTTGCGCACGGGTTCGGGGAGGCGCCGCGTCCTGGCCGGCTGGCATCTCGATGCTCGAATCCTTCCCGCGTACTCGAATGCGCCAACGGTGCGGATCGTCCGCGGGGCGCAAGGCAACGAATTCGGTAAAACCCTGGAGAAGAGCGTCTTCAGGATCAGTCCCCAGTCGGACCGGATGGGACTCCGGCTCGACGGCCCCCGGCTCGAGCGTTCATCATCGTCGGAGCTGGCTTCGTCCGCCGTCGTGCCCGGGACCGTCCAGGTGCCGCCGGACGGCAGCCCGATCGTGGTGATGGCGGATGCCCAGACGCTGGGCGGCTATCCCCAGGTTGCCCATGCGATCGGAGTCGATCAGCCGCTCCTGGCGCAACTGCGGCCGGGCGACCACGTGAGTTTCAGGGAAGTCTCGCTCGACGACGCCCACGCGGCGGCCGTTGCCCGGGAGCGGAATCTGGGGATGTTACGCCAGGGGCTGGAGGGAAAATTTGCCTAGCCTCCCCCCGTCGAGCCGTCGCTTGGCATGAAAATCCGTTCCATCGATATCAATGCGGACTTGGGCGAAGGCGCCGGTCGGGACGAAGACCTCATGCCCTTGGTCACCTCGGCGAATATCGCGTGTGGGGGGCACGCGGGCGACCGCTCCACGCTACGCGGGACGATGAACCTGGCGCAGCGGCTCGGCGTGGCGGTCGGGGCGCATCCCGGATTTATGGATCGGGCCCATTTCGGCCGGCTGGAGCTTCCGGTGACTCCAGAGGCCGCCGCCGCGCTTGTCCTCGACCAGATTGGGGTCGCCCAGGATGTCGCACGGGAAGCGGGCATCCGAGTCCGTCACGTCAAACTTCACGGCGCCTTGTACAATCTGGCAGCCCGCAGTCGGGAGCACGCCGACGCCATCGCCGCGGCCGTCCGATCGGTTGATCCCGATTTGATTTTCATCGGCCTCGCGGGCAGTCATCTGCTCGCCGCAGGCCGCGCCCTCGGACTGAAAGTGGCGTCCGAAGTTTTTGCGGATCGGAGCTATCGGTCCGACGGCTTCCTCACGCCGCGCTCGCACCCCGAGGCGTTGTTGCGCGACGACGAATCCGCCATTGCCCAGGCCCTCGGCATGATTTGCGAAGGCAAAGTGCGTTCGATCGAAGGCGTCGAGATCCCGGTCGTCGCCGACACCCTTTGCCTGCATGGCGACACTCCCGGCGCCTTGCAGCTGGCCCGCCGTCTCCATTCCGCCCTCCGAATGGCCGGCATAAAAGTCAGGGCTTTCGCCGGATGAAATGGGGCCGCCGCGTTCGGTCGCGCGAGGGCCGAAGCCTGCCTGACGCCGGCTGAAGGCTAATTATTGAACCGGAACAGCGCGACGTCCCCGTCGCGGAACACGTAGTCCTTCCCCTCGAGCCGGTATTTTCCCGCCTCGCGCGCGGCCGCGGTGCTGCCGAGCCGCGTGAGATCCTCGTACGAGACCACTTCGGCCTTGATGAAGCCTTTTTCAAAATCGGTGTGGATGACGCCTGCGGCCTGCGGCGCTTTCGTGCCCTGTTTGATGGTCCAGGCGCGCGCCTCCTTTTCGCCCGCCGTGAAATAGGTGGCCAGGCCCAGGAGCGCGTAGGTGGCGCGGATCAGCGAGGAAACGCCGGAGTCGGCCACGCCGAGATCCCTGAGGAAGACCTCCGCCTCCTCGGGCGCCAGGTCGACCAGCTCGGATTCGATGCGCGCGCTGATCGGGACGTACGCGGCGTCATGATGCTCCCTCACAAACGCGGCGACCTTTTGGACGAACGGGTTCTTCTCGGCGTCCGCGAGGTCCGCCTCGGCGACGTTGCAGGCGTAGATGACGGGCTTGGCGCTCAGCAGCTGGAACAGCCGCATGAGCCGCGCCTCGTCCTCGTGCACCGGAAGCGTGTTGGCGGGCTTGTTTGCGTTGAGATGCGGCACGAGTTTTTCGAGCAGGAGCACCTCGGCATGGGCATCCTTGTCCCCGGACTTGGCCTTTTTCTGGGTTTTGTCGATGCGTTTGGTGACGGCGTCCAGGTCCGACAGGATGAGCTCGGTTGCGATGACATCGATGTCGCGCACCGGATCGACGCCGCCCATCGTGTGGATGACATCGGGATCCTCGAAGCAGCGGACCACATGGACGATGGCGTCGACCTCGCGGATGTTCGCCAGGAACTGGTTGCCGAGCCCTTCCCCCTGGCTGGCGCCCTTCACGAGTCCGGCGATGTCGACGAACTCGATGGCGGCGGGGACGAGGACGGCGGTCTTCGCGATCTTGGCGAGGACCGCGAGGCGTTTGTCGGGCACGATCACGACGCCGACGTTGGGGTCGATCGTGCAGAATGGATAATTGGCGGCTTCGGCCTTCCGCGAGCGGGTGAGGGCGTTGAAGAGGGTGGACTTGCCCACGTTGGGCAGCCCGACGATGCCGGCTTTGAGCATAGAGAGGCAACGTCGCTTGGCCCGCGGGTGCGGTCAATCCTTCTTCGCAGGCGGCCCTCAGGCTGTGCCGTCCCGGTCGCAATCCGACGGAGGCATGCCCGACCTCGTCGGGAGGTGCCAATCCCCGGATCCGCCGCCGAGACCGTCCGCCAAGGAAGCCGGCCTGTTCGGCCGGCACGGATGGCGGACCGGAGGCGCCGGAGGAGGCACCTACTCCTTGGTCGGGCATGCCTCCATCGGATTGCGACCGGGACAGAACTCAGGCGACACGTTCGATCGCGCGACGCATAAGCGCATTTATAACTTGATGCATCAATTAATTAATTGACATATAAATTATTAAGATTGTGCATTTCTTAATGCACCTTGTCGTGGAGATCCTTTTGGCGGCGCGGACGTTCGAGAAGAAGGCGCAGCTCCTCTTTCGGCCCTATGGGCTCACGCCGGCGCAGTTCAATGTGCTGAATTGCCTGTCCGATCAGCCCGATGGGATGCGCGCGTCGGACCTGGCCCGGAGCCTGATCGTCGATCCGTCCAACGTGACGGGTATGCTGAAGCGGATGAAGAAGGAGGGGCTGGTGCGCGAGATCGCGAACCGGGGCGATCGGCGCCAGCATGTGGTCGCCCTCAGCGCAAAGGGGC
>Ga0070713_100002547_pt1 | contig 11913 bp, 7 predicted proteins | sample LARL82metaG_FD_65465 | JGI IMG/M metagenome (GOLD analysis project Ga0070713, IMG submission 65465) | Corn, switchgrass and miscanthus rhizosphere microbial communities from Kellogg Biological Station, Michigan, USA - LAR L8-2 metaG | ecosystem: Host-associated > Plants > Roots > Rhizosphere ... | reverse complement strand
GGTCGCTCCTGATCTGACCTGCGTGGGAAAGATCATCGGCGGCGGCCTTCCCTGCGGTGGGGTGGTGGGAGCGCGTAAATTGATCGACCTGGCGCGCAGCTCGGAAGACCCATTCTTTGACTATGAGAACCGCGTCTTCGTGGGCGGCACGATGAGCGGCAACACGCTGAGCTGCACCGCCGGAGTGGCTGCCCTTTCGCATCTGAAGGAGCATCCGGAGATTTACGAAGAGCTGGACGCGAAGACGGAATGGCTGGCCGGAGAATTCCGCAATATCGCCCGGCAGCACGGGATCGCCTGCCGCGTCAGCGCGCGGCACTCAATCTTTTCCCTGAATTTCACCCACAGGACAGCCAGGTTCTACCGGGACAAGATGGCTGGCAGCAACTTCAAAGCCACTGTCGCCCTTGCCTATTACATGCGCAAGCATGGGGTTTACATGCCGGAACTGCACAGCTTCCTGATCAGTGCCGCCCATACGCAGCAGGATCTGGAGACCACCGCACTCGCCTTCGACCAGAGCCTCAAGGAAATGCTGGCGGATGAGCTATTCGTGGTTTAGTTGGAGCATCAAGCGTTGAAGTTTTCCTGGGCCGTCGCGCCCGCTCGATCATTCGTCCTTTGCAGGAGACAAACTAATGCCGGGTAACAGTGCGGAAAAATGGATCCTATACAGCACCTGTGATGAAGATTCACTTTCAGAGCTACGGGCGCTGGAAATCACTGCCAACGATTCCATCGTGAGCGTCACAGGAAGCGGCTGTCGCACGCTCAGTCTCTTGACCATGAACCCGCGCAGCGTGGTGTCAGTGGATTATTCGCCCGGCCAGAATTATCTTCTGGAGCTGAAACTCGCAGCCATACATGGGCTATCCTACGACGACCTGCTGGCCTTCTTCGGGGTCGACAAATCAGACCGCCGGTGGGAAACCTTCGAATCGCTGACGCCACGGATATCCGCACCTGCAGCCGCTTATTTCAGACGCCACCCGGACGCAATCCGGAAGGGGATTCTCTTCTCCGGGCGGCATGAGCAGTTCTACGTGCGGCTTGTCGTCCCTACGATGCACCTTCTCTTCGGACGCAAGTTGCGGCGGCTGTTCGCGGCACCAACCATTGAAGAGCAGCACCGAATTTACCGGGAGGAGCTTGCCGGCAAGCTCTGGCAGTGGATGATACGCCAGGGCTTTTCAGAGTCGAGTCTTCGCCGAATCCTCAATGATGACAAATACCACATTGAGATTGATGTCCCTTCGCCAGGCGATTACCTGCTGGAAAGACTGGACCATACATTTTCCTATCATCTTGCTAGAAAGAACCATTGGGTGAGTTTTATGCTCAATGGAAAGTATCCTGATCGAACCTGCCTGCCGCATTTCCTTCTGCGCGAAAGTTACGAGGCGATCCGGCGGGCCACGACGGTCCTCACCCCGGTCACGGACAACCTGATTGAATATTTAAAGCGCCTGCCGGACAAGTCTGTCGATAAGTTCTCCCTCTCCGATGTGACCAGTTGCATAAACAAGGCAGAATTCAACGCCCTGCTGGAGCAGGTGTTCCGGACAGGCAAACCGGGAGCCCGCTTGTGCTACCGCAACTTCCTGGCCAAGCATTCCGTTCCCAGAGACTCTGAGACAAGAATGGTCCGGGATGACGCACTCGCGGCCGAATTGGACCGTGATGATCTGGCCTTTGCTTATTCCTTTGAGGTGGCAACCGTCGCGGGCAAGTGCGAACCTATGGCCGTTGCCGCGAGACCTGGCGCATTGCACCGGGCGAATTGAGGATCAACGTGAACAATTCGCAGCACCGCGAGCGTATCTATGCCTCTATTATGGAGGCGATTCGTAACCATGCCGACTGTCAGGGTCAGCAGATAGCCTATGGATGCCTTTCTTCGGAAGGCGCGCTGGAGAGCACCCTGACTTATCAGCAGCTCGTCTGCCGCGCGGAAAGCGTCGCTGCAGAGCTGCTACGATCATTAGAGCCCGGCGACCGAGCTATTTTGTTGTTTCATGGCGGGCCTGAGTTCATCGTCTCATTTCTGGGCTGCCTGATTGCGGGAGTGATCGCGGTGCCTGCCTATCCCGTGCGAGTGCCTCCTTCCTCTTCACAACCGGCGCGGAATTTCGAACGTTTGATTCCGGTACTGGCCAATGCGCGTCCCAAGGTGGCGCTCACAACCAGGTCCGTGGCGGACCGCCAGAAGGAGCTCTGCGCTGCCAATCCGGTCTTTTCCCAGCTTCGGTGGATTGCCGTGGAAGAAATTCCCGACCAGCCGCTCGAGAACCGACCTGAATTGACCGGCAATGAAGTTGCGTTCCTGCAGTACACTTCCGGTTCTACTTCCGTTCCCAAGGGCGTGATGGTCACGCACAATAATCTGATCTCGGTTTTCCAGGACATGGATGCCAGTTGGCCGCATGATGCCTCATCGGTGATGGTTACTTGGGTGCCTGTATTTCACGACATGGGACTGATCCATGGCGTGCTGTTCCCGCTATATTTCGGATTTCCCGTGTACACGCTGATTGCGGCTTCGGTGCTCCAGCACCCCCGGATATGGCTGGAGGCGATTGGCCACTTCCGTGGCACCCATTCCTCCGGCCCGAATTTTATCTTTGAGCTTTGTCTGAAACGCATTGCCGAAAAGACCGCCGCTGAACTTGACCTCTCGAGCTTGCGGGCCTGCTTGACGGGAGCGGAGGCCATTCGCGCCAAAACGCTGGAGCGTTTCCGGCAAAGGTTTGCCGCGGCTGGGCTGCGCCCTGAAGCCATCCAGCCAGGCTATGGGCTGGCGGAGTTTACCCTGACTGTCACCAGCATCGACCTCGGCAGGGTCGCTCATACCGTGCATCTTGACGCTTCCGCCTGCGAGCAGGGTCGTGTGGTGCAGGCAACCTCGGCCGGCAGCAAGACCCGTAGTTTTGTAAGCTGCGGCTGGACCCACGTTAGAAGTGAGATCCGCATTGTGGACCCTGAGAGCCACCACGAATGCCCGCCGCACCAGATCGGCGAAATTTGGGCAAGAGGCGGAAATCTTACGAGCGGATACTGGGAAAACGAGGATGTAACCAATCGCACCATGGGCGCGCGGATGGCGGATGGGCGTGGCCCATTCCTCCGAACTGGCGATCTGGGCTTTGTGATCGATGGCGAACTGTATGTGGCCGGACGACTCAAGGACCTCATCATTGTCCGAGGCCGCAACCTTTATCCCCATGACCTCGAAGCCACAGTCGAAGAGACTCTGCCGGAAGTACGAAGCGGTCGCTGCTGCGCTTTTTCCATTGATGGGGAGGAGGGCGAAGCTCTGGTCATCATCGCTGAAGTGGACCGGGTGCATCGCAACGGACTGGACACCGCACAGGCGTTCGCAAAACTGCGGGAAGCCGTCAGCGTACATCATGAAGCTGAAATTTATGATGCCGTTTTTGTCCGAACAGGGACGTTCCCTCTCACTTCCAGCGGCAAAGTGCAAAGACGGCGAGCGCGGCAGGAGTATCTCGAGGGCAAACTCCACATTGTGGCGAGCATTCGCACCTCTGGGCCGCAGCTCGTGCCGGCAATCGATGACCGTGAACAGCGCGCAGCCGAGCTCCGCGCGTGGATGGTTCAGTATCTGGCAGCAAAACTTCATCAGGCCCCGGAAAGTCTGGTGATGGACCAATCTTTTCAGCGGCTTGGGCTGGACTCTCTTTCCTTGCTGGAGATGATCACGGAGCTTGAAGAATTCGCCGGCCAACCCCTGGATTCAGCGGTGCTGTTTGATCATCCCAGCATCGCCCAATTGAGCGCCCATATGGCCAAGGTGCCGCCACCCTTAACCGGACCGGCAGCTGGCGCCTCGTATGAAAAGCACTTTGCACGGGCGGCAGGCGAACTGGCATAAGCCGAACGAATATTTTGCATGATCAGGGAGGACCGATGAAACTCGCGGGCGTCAAAGCGACCATACCATCGCGCACCATCGACAACCGTGCAGTCAAGGATATTGTGACCAATGAAAGCGCCGCCATACTGAAAGACCAGTTGCGGTCCGCCTTGAATCGAATCGATTTTTACCTTTCCTACTCCGGTTCGGACCGCCGGCAGTGGCTGGCTGACAATGAGGGACCTTTTGACCTTCTGGAAAAGGCCATCGAAGACGCCATGGCCCAAGCCTCGATAAAAAAGTCCGAGATTGACCTCATCATCTATACGGGCGTTGATCGCGGTTTTCTTGAGCCTGCCATGGCCTACATGGTTGGAGCGGCCTTTGGTATGGGCCAGGCCCACTGCTTTGATATTGTGGACGCCTGCATGAGTTGGACGCGGGCGGCGTTCCTGGTCTCCTGCCTGTTCGAGTCTGGACAATACAAGAAGGCGCTCGTGGTGAACTGCGAGTGCAACATGCGGCCAGGAGGCCGACTGTACCCGGGCTGCTTCCGCTTGAGCAGCGCCGATGAAGTGGAATGGAATTTCCCCGCCTACACCGTCGGCGAAGCCGCGTCCGCAACGGTTTTCACCCATGATCATTCCCGCCCCTGGGAGTTTCATTTCTGGAGCGGAGCAAATTTCAGCGATCTCTGCTGCCTTCCTCTGGACGGCTTCGACCGTTATTGCAAGCCCGGGCCGCGCGTTGGCCGTAATGGTCCGAACAGGCTTACCTCCTTCGGCTCCGATTTGTTTCGCGCGGGGAAGACTCCCGGCGTGGAGGTTTTTAACCAGTTATCTACTCCGCGCGATGAGATCAAGGCCATCTTTCCTCACGCCGCTTCCAAGCGCCTATGGTTGGACATGGGAAATGAAATCGGGGTGGCGGACAAGATTCGGTTTATCTATCCCAAGTATGGAAATTTAGTTTCCGCCTCGGTGCCGACGGCTCTGGCCGAGGCTTGGACTGAAGGTGATGTCCAGGAAGGCGACATGCTGGCAGGGTGGGTTGGAAGCGCCGGCATTTCTTTTGCATCCTTTGCGTTCCGGCTGTAATTGCGGCGCAGAGGCAATCCCGAAAGGAACGGAATTCCAACAAAGATGCGCGAAGCCTGAATCGGCCTGCTGCACGCATTTGGCAAGGAGATAACGATGTCGAGCATTGCCAACCCATCGGGCGCTCCGCCCAAGCGCTCCGTCCTGATCTTTGGAGACCAGCCATGGAGTCGCGACAGAATCGTTCAAGAATCGATTGATGCCGGCCTGCAAGTGGTCCTGGCACGATTGACTTCAGACCACTCAGAGGCAATTCTTCCCAAAGTCCACCGGGAAAACGGCGCTGGCACAGAACAGAGAACTGCTCAACACTCCGAAGTCCTGCCCGATCAAGTGACCCGGCTCTCAGACGAGATGCTGGCCCGCCTGCGCCGGCAGTATGGGAATGACTGGTGTGCCCTGCCGATGAACGACTATGTCACGGAATACGCAGCGGCTGTTTCTGTTCACCATTCCTGTTATCCGGCGCGATCGGCGGAGATCGTGAAGCGTAAACATGAGCTGCGCAATCTCTGGAACGAATTGGCCCGGCAGGACGAGGCAAATCTCTATCCTGTGGAATATTGCTATCTGGAGTGGCGCAACGATACGGCCAGGGCCGAGTGTCATCCCGGTGCAGGCTTTGATGCGCTTCCAGAACAAGTCGCGTTCGTGGTCAAGCCGGACGAACTCAGTTCTTCGATTGAAATCCGCCGGTCGCATTCCAAGCGGGAAGCCATGAGCGTGGCGCACGACATCTGTGTGCAACTGCGCTCGAAATGGTATGACGTGGGTCGTGCCATCGGTACTGAAGTGCGCCCGCGCGTGATTATTGAGAAAGCCATTGAAAGATCGCAAGCATTGCATCCTGGGGCCGAATACAGCACCGAGTTCGTCTCGTTGGAAGGGAGCCACTTCTCCGCGGGCATCGTGCAGAAATGGACAGGCCCGAACTTTATCGAGACCGGACATTTGTATCCTGCGGAATCGTTTCCCGCGGGTCTGGTTCCCGCATTAGAACGAGCCGTTCAGACGCTGCTGCGGCAACTTGGAGTGATGTACGGCGTAAGCCACTGGGAGTTTATGGTCACCCAGGACAACCGAATTGCCTTAGTGGAAGGACATCTTCGGCCGGCGGGAGACCGCATCATGGAGCTGATCGGGCACAGCACAGGGAAAAGTCCTACGGCGGCGTTGTGCCAGGCACTGGCTTCGAAGGCTACCTGTTTTTCTTTCCAACGGACTGTTTCCACCGGGATTTTTTGGATGGTTCCAAAGTCGCCGCTGGAAAAAGTGACCAGCGTCAGCATCGACCATTCCGTCACTGACGGGCTGTGCCAGGACTTGTATCTGAATGAGGAAGGCATACGCCAGACCGCCAACTGGTCGCGAGCCGAGGACTGGATGACGCGCTTCGCTCATGTCATTGCGACTGGCGCGGGTCTGGCGCAGATTCAGGACCGCTGCCGTCGCGTGGCGCAAGGCATCTCTCTTTCCGGCATGAACAACGGCGTCCCGGGAACAGCCCGCCTCATGCTGGCCATTGACCAATCTTCGACAATGCCATGGTGCCGGGCGGCGAGTGCGGAGTAATCGGGGCATTCAGCAGAACGAGGTGAAAGATGGCTCATGCGTATCCATTGCAATCGATCAACTCTCGCCGGCTCTCCGTTTTTCTGTTTGGCGTGACCGCCGCCCAACCCTGGTACCGCGAACGTATCATTAAAGAGCTATATGAAGCAGGGCTGAATGTGGTAGTCGCGAAGCTGGCTTCAGATCACTCCGAGAATGTCCTCAAAGCAATTCACCGTGAATCGGAAACAACGATGGCAGCCGGAATTCCAAGCTGCACAGAGGTTCTGCCTGGCGATTTCAGCGTGCTTTCCCCGGAAGTACGCGGCCATATCCGCCGGCAATATGGCGAGGGTTGCTGTGTTCTTCCACTCAGCGATTATGTGACGGAGTATGCAGCGGAGATGTCCGGCAATTTTGCGGAGGCCTGCTATCCGGTTCAGTCCGCCCAAATTGTAAAGCGCAAACACCAGCTTCGAGCCTTATGGAACCAGCTTGTCTCTTCGTCGCCTTCTCTCCTTCCGGTGGAATATTGTTATCTGGAGCTGCCTGAAAACGGCACAACGCCGGTAAGGTCCTACAGTCAAGGCTTCGATGATTTGCCGGAGGACACTCGGCTGATCGTAAAGCCGGATGAGCTGAGCTCTTCCATCGAAATACATTGCGCTGCTTCCAAGACAGAAGCCATGGTAATTGCGCATGGAGTATGCGAAAGACTACTCTCCCGATGGCGCGAAATGGGCAAACATATCGGAACAGACGTGCTGCCTAGGGTAGTGATTGAGGCCGCCATTGACAGGTCCTGCAAGTTGCATACGGGCGGTGAATTCAGTATTGAATTTCTGTCTTTCCGGGAGCATCATTATGTGATTGGGATAACCCAGAAATGGACCGGTTCTAATTTTATGGAAATCGGTCATTTGTTTCCTGCGGAGTCGCTGCCGGCGAAACTGAAGTTTGTGGTGGAGAAGGCGGTCGCCAGCCTCTTGGGGCAGCTGAAAGTGAGATATGCAGTGAGCCACTGGGAATTCATCGTTACCAGCGATGAGCGGATCGCCCTGGTCGAAGGGCATCTTCGTCCTGCAGGGGGACGAATTATGGAACTGGTCGAGAACAGTACTGGCCAAAGTCCAATAGCATCCCTCTGTAAGGCCATGGCAGATGAAAGCACCAGCTTCTCTTTTGATCCACACGTTTCTTGTGGCCTTTTCTGGCTGATCCCAGAAGCTCCACTTACAAAAGTGAACCATGTTGTCCGCACTGCCACCACGGCATCTCCCGTCATTAAAGATATATATATAAATGAGAGTGGCATCAAGGCAGCAGAGAACTGGTCACATTCAACAGACTGGACCACACGTTTTGCTCATGTTCTGGCAATCGGTGACAACGTCGCGGAGATTATGGGTTATTGCCGGCATGTTGCCAGTCATATAGTTCTCTACGGCGAACGCGATGGAGTTCCAGCAGCAACGCCGCTGAAACTAGCGATTGATGCGTGAACTGGCCAATGGCCATGCAAGGGGCAAGAAATGGATTTATGGCAGGATATTCACTATGGCTGGCGCATGCTGCGCAAGTCACCCGTTTTTACCGCAATTGCCATTGTGACGTTAGGCATCGGCATAGGACTAACCAGCGCGGTATACAGCGTTTGCGATGCGATGTTGTGGAAGCCTGTAGCGTTACCGCACCTGGAAACCCTGGTGATGATCCTGCAGCGCGTTCCCGGGGATGTGGACGAGTGGGTTCCGCTCGCGCCCGCGGATTTTGACGATGTCCGCCGGAATTCTTCCACACTAAAAAATATGGCGTCTTGGCGCAGTGATTTGGCCAATGTCGTCATAACTTCAGGCGAGCCGGAAGGAGTGTTGCGCACTTCCGTCAGCGCCAACTTTTTTGACTCAATCGGGATCCAGCCAGTAATAGGACGGGCCTTTCAGGAAGGCGAGGACCAGCCGGGGCGCGAAAGAGAAATCATCCTCAGCAACCGGATGTGGCAAAACCGCTTCGCTGGCAACATCGATGTTCTGAACCGGGACATTCGGGTAGATGGCGAGAACTTTACGATTGTGGGAGTGCTTCCGGACAGCTTCGATTTCCCTTTGGCGACCGACATCTGGGTCCCCGACGCTCTTTCGCAGGCTGAACGCAATTCTCGCAAGGCCAACAGACTGGTGGCGCTCGCACGTATTTCGCCGGCCACACCTTTAGGGGCAGCGGCGGCCGAAGTTGACGGCATCGCAGCGCATCTTGCCGACTCGTATCCCGACACAAATTCGAGTCGACTCTTCATGGTGCGTCCGGCTCACCGCTTTCTTGTTAATTATCAGCGGGAACAGTATTTGATCATGCTGCTATGCTCGGGGCTGTTCGTGCTGATTATAGCGTGCGTTAATGTTGCCAACCTGCAATTTGCCCGGGCCACGGGCCGTCTGCGGGAGGTGGCAGTCCGAACCGCACTGGGAGCCTCACGCTGGCGCATCATTGCCCAATTGACCACCGAGAGTGTTCTGCTTGCGCTGTTGGGTGCTGTGCTGGGTCTGGTTTTCGGCAAGATAGGCATGGGAATGATCAAGACTGGCATGCCGGTTGAACTGCAACGGTTCGTTCTGGGCTGGAAGGAGATTCAATTAGATGGCCGCGTTCTTATGTTCACGCTCACAGCGGCCGTCCTGAGCGGCATTTTGGCCGGTTTGGCCCCGGCTATTCAGAGTTCCCGCCCCAATCTTTCGGATGCTTTAAAAGAAGGAAGCCGCGGCGGGTCGGCGGGAGTAGGAAGGCACCGCTTACGGAGCATTCTGGTGGTCGCGGAAATCGCGATTGCCGTAGTTCTGCTGGTGGGAGCCGGACTTATGGTGCGGGGTTTCCGGGCACAGGTGAGTAACACCGCCAATATGGATCCAGGTACCCTGCTCACGTTCAGGCTACCGCTTACCGGCAATAAGTACCGTGAACCTCACCAGATCGCCACCTTTTATCAGGATGTTCTAACCGGGATCAGTACTCTGCCCTCCGTGCGGTCGGTTGCGGCCGCCAGCGCCCTGCCATATAGCGGGCACTCGAATAACCGGACATATGGGATTGAGGGGAGGCAGGTAGAAAAGCCCGATGACATGCCGAAGGGCATGTATCAGGTCGTCAGTCCAGCCTACTTTACAACTTTGCACATCCCGTTGATTTCTGGCCGCCTGTTGAACGAAACTGATGGAACCGATGCTCCCAAAGTGGCGGTGATTAGCAAACGCATGGCAACGCGCTGGTGGAATGGCCAGTCACCTGTGGGAGCGCATATCCGGCTGGTCGGCGAAGAGGAAGGGCCATGGGTTACCATCGTCGGTGTCGTCGATGACATTCTTCACAGTCCCTACGACCGGGAACCTCGCCGCACTGTCTACGTTCCCCTCCAACAGGCGCCATCGCCATGGATGGACATCGCCGTCCGAAGCACCGGAAATCCTTTGCAGTCTGGACGGGCTGTCATGGCGATAATACACAACATTGATCCCGAGCGGTCGGCCGGTGACATGCAAACTATGGAAAGGGCCATTCACAATAGTGCGATCGGCTTGAACTTCATGGCTGTCTTGATGGGCGTATTTGGAATGATCGCCCTTGGCCTCTCGGCTGTCGGCGTATATGGCGTTATGGCCCACATAGTTGCGGAACAGAGCCGTGATATTGGAATCCGCATGGCGCTTGGCGCACAGAGGAAGCGAGTGCTGGGAATGATTTTCCGGAGAGGAATGCTGACAATAGGCATCGGCCTGGTTGTGGGCTTGCCGCTCTCCTGGGGGCTGAGCCGTATTCTTGCCTCGGCGATCTATGGAGTTACATCGAATGACACGATCACGTTTGCCGGTATTTCTTTCGCACTGATGGCCGCGGCCGCGCTCGCCATCTACATCCCCGCAAGACGCGCGATGAAAATAGATCCCATAGTGGCCTTGCGCTACGAATGAGTTCGGCATCCATTGAATGAATTCGGAGTGGCGGGTGAAATAGCCCCGCCCTGAGACGCCCGCTCAACATCAATACAATCTTGATCCTGGAATAACGCTTTGCTGACTGTTGCTTCCAATACAGCCGAATTCCGGACCGCATGCAGCAAGTTCCCCACTGGCGTTACCATCGCTACGGTGACTGCGTCCAACGGAATTCCTTATGGCATGTCCATAAGCTCCTTTACGAGCGTTTCGCTGGACCCGCTCCTGGTGCTGGTGTGTATCGATTATCGAGCGCAGATGATCAAATTGCTTTCGGAAGGGATTTATATCGGTATCAATGTCCTGGGCGAAGACCAGCAAGCGCTTTCAGAAAAATTTGCAAAAAACTGGCATGAGCGCTTTGCCGGCGTCCAATGGCATGCCGGAGTCACCGGCGTTCCGCTGCTGGCTGACGTGCTTGCCACGTTTGAATGCAAAATCCAATCTCGGGTGCCTGCGGGAGACCATCTGACGGTTATCGCAGAAGTTCTTCATGTCAGATCAACTGACCGTAATCCCCTTGTGTATGTCAACAGGTCCTATGCTCGAGTCGCCGTGGACGGCAATTGCCTGAGGAACGCGGGCCATCCTCCAGCCGCGGCCCCGCCCCGTTCCAGCCGTCTCAATGAGCTTGCGCAACAGTTGTGCGAAATCGGGCGTAGTTTCCATCACCGCGGATGGGCGCCGGGGACCGGGGGGAACTACAGCATGGTGTTGGAGCAAAGTCCGCTTCGGCTGGCGATTACGGCGAGTGGCGCGGATAAGGGAAGAATGCTTCCTGCTGAGGTGCTGGTGATCAATGAAGCCGGAGAAGTACTGGAGGGACAGGGGCACCCGTCATATGAATCCCTGATTCATGTGGCCGTGGCCCGGTCAAGACGGGCCGGCGCTGTGCTCCATACCCACTCGCTATGGGGGACCATCCTGTCACAGCGTTATGCCGCCGACGGCGGGTTCAGCATGGAAGGGCTGGAGATGCTGAAAGGACTTGAGGGGATAAAGAGCCACAACCACTGTGAATGGGTGCCGATTCTCGCCAACTCACAAGACATTCCCGAACTGGGCGCCGCAGTGGAGCAGCTTCTGCACCGGCATCCCGAAGTGCATGGCTTCCTGCTCGCTGGACATGGCTTGTATACCTGGGGTGATAGTGCAAGCCAGGCCCTCCGGCATGTGGACGTGTTTGAATTTCTTTTTGAAGTGCTGGGACGGGATGGCCCATGGCCCCGTTCCGGGAAAATTTGGAATGGCAGCGTGGAGAACCAGCTATGGCGGTAGTGACAATCCCTGAGGAAGCGCGGACCATCACGGATCCGGTGGAGATAAAGGAATATCTGGCCACGATCGGAATTGAATATGAGCGGTGGCGCGATGACGCCGCGCTGGACCAAAATGCGTCTGATGA
>Ga0070713_100002544_pt1 | contig 11922 bp, 11 predicted proteins | sample LARL82metaG_FD_65465 | JGI IMG/M metagenome (GOLD analysis project Ga0070713, IMG submission 65465) | Corn, switchgrass and miscanthus rhizosphere microbial communities from Kellogg Biological Station, Michigan, USA - LAR L8-2 metaG | ecosystem: Host-associated > Plants > Roots > Rhizosphere ... | reverse complement strand
GTGCACAAATGGAAGGTCGGCCGCAACGTCATCAAGGCGTTCCGCGAACACGGCACCACGGCGTCGGCGGCGGGCGGAGATTTGCTGTAATCGGGAATTTGTAGGGTGGGCAAAGCGTCAGCGTACCCACCGTTCAAAGCGCGAATTACGTTGGTGGGCACGCTTCGCTTTGCCCACCCTACCGTATTCGTTCTTACTTCAACAGATCCTGCGCGATTGGATCCTGCGCGACGGTGGTCTGCCTGATGCGCGTCACCGACATCGGCGTCCCGTCGGAGACGAATTGCAGTTCATATTTCTTGCCGAGCTTGTCGACGGCCGAGCAGGAAATGCCGGAAATCTGCCGTGTCGCGAAGCTGCCGACTTGCTTGCAGGTGCCGGTGGACTTTTCAATGCGCGGCACCGGCATGCCGTCCGCTTTTGGCCGGTCCTTGGAGTTCAACATCATCCGGTCGATCGGAAGCTGATAGACATTGTCGTCCGAGCGCGTGCCGTTCATGCCGGAAAAGGAGATGATGTGGCTGGGATCGGCCTTGTCGTCGAGCACGACGGTGAAATTCACGCGGCCGTGCTCGCCATGAAAGAAGCCGACGACCTTGCACGCAAAATCGCGTCCCGCGATTTTGAGTATCGGACACTTGCCCGTCATCAATGCATAGATATCGATGTCGGGGTCCTGCCGCTCGATGTCCTCGGGCAAACCCGGCGCGACGGCCTGCGCCAGCGCCGGAGTTGCAAGACTGACCATGGCGGCGGCCAGAAGCAGCCCGCGCAGCCTCGCTGCCATGTTCGACTGACAAGACATACGAAAATGAGGATCACTCGACATCATCAGCATCGCTATTATCGTTCCTGCTCCACGGCCTGCCATGCAATATCGCGGCGGCAGAACCCGTCCGGCCATTTGATGCGATCGACCGCCTGATAGGCGCGCGCCTGCGCTTCCTTGACCGTTTTTCCGGAAGCGCAGATGTTCAACACCCGCCCGCCATTCGCCAACAGGGCGCCGTCCCTTGCGATCGTGCCGGCGTGGAATATCTCGACGCCGTCGACCTTGGCCGCCTCGCCGAGCCCCTCGATGCGGCTGCCTTTCTTGTAGTCGCCGGGATAGCCCTTGGCTGCCATCACCACCGTCAGCGCCGGATCGGGAAACCAGCGCAGATCGAAATTCTTCAATTGGCCGTCGCAGGAAGCGAGAAACGCCGGCACGATATCCGACATCATCCGCAGCATCAGCACCTGGCACTCGGGATCGCCGAAGCGGACATTGAATTCGAACAGCTTCGGTCCCTCCGCTGTCAACATCACGCCGGCATAGAGCACGCCGCGAAACGGCGTGCCGCGCGCCTTCATGCCTGCAACGGTTGGCAGCATGATCTTCGTCATGATCGCGTCGTGAATCTCAGGCGTCACGAACGGCGTCGGCGAATAGGCGCCCATGCCGCCGGTGTTCGGTCCCTCGTCGTGATCGAACACACGCTTGTGGTCCTGCGCGGAGGCGAGCGGAATCGCGGTCTCGCCGTCGGACAATGCGAAGAAGCTGATCTCGCGCCCCGACAGGAACTCCTCGATCACGACCTCCGTGCCGGCCGCGCCGAAGCCGCCGGAGAACATCATGGCGACGGCGTCTTCCGCCTCGCGCAAGGTGTTTGCGACCACGACCCCCTTGCCCGCCGCAAGACCATCCGCCTTGACCACGATCGGCGCGCCTTGCGCGCGCACATAAGACAGCGCGTCGGCGGCGTTGTCGAAGCGGCGATAGGCGCCGGTCGGGATATCGTATTCGCGGCAAATATCCTTGGTGAAACCCTTGGAGCCTTCGAGCTCGGCTGCAGCCTTGCTCGGCCCGAACGCCTTGATGCCGGCGTTCGCGAGATCGTCGACAATACCGGCCGCGAGCGGTGTCTCCGGTCCGACAACGACGAGTTCGACCGCATTCGTCTTGCAGAAATCGATGACAGCCTTGTGGTTGGCGATGTCGAGCGCGACGCATTCGGCTTGCTGCGCGATGCCCGCATTGCCGGGCGCGCACCACAGCTTCGTCACCAGCGGAGATGACGCGATTTTCCATGCCAGCGCATGTTCGCGGCCGCCGGAACCAAGCAGGAGAATGTGCATAAGCAAGCCAAGATTTGACGCAAGAAGCCCGCTTCGGGAATGCCCTAAACGCCCTTCCCCCGCAAGGGGGATGGCGGTATTTCCAGCGCTGAGAGGCTACTTGTCGCCAGCCGAGGCCGCGATGATTTCCTGCAAGGTCGCGACATGGCGGGCGAAGGCGCCGCGGCCAATGGCAGTCGCCGTCACCGTGGTCTGCGGCTTCTTGCCGACAAAGGCTTTTTCCACGCCGACATAGCCGGCCTTGGACAATGTCTCGATATGGGCGCCGAGATTACCGTCGGTCGCGCCAGTGAGCTTTTTCAGTTTCGCAAATTCCAGCCCGACGCCCGCTGGCAGCGCATTCAACGCCGCCATGATGCGCAGCCGCAGCGGTTGATGGATGATGTCGTCGAGTTCGGCCACCGCTAGCTCCAGCGCATCCACAGACCGCTGAGAACGAGCCCCCCGCCATTGACGAAGGCCATCCACAGCGGGAAGGCCTCACCGATGAAGAAATAGCCGACCAGCGTCAACGCCGCGATCGCGACGCCGATCGCCACGAACGCCATCCCGAACCACAATCCGGCCACCGCGTAGACCAGCATGAAATAGAGCGGCCAGAACGTGCCGAGTTGACGCGGCGTGAAATGGCCGAGCACGCCGGTGACGAAAAACCCGAACGCAAAGAACAACAGGATGGCCGCAAGCATCCTGATGTCGAAGGTGTGCACGCGGGTCTTGGCGTAGCCCACGACACCGAGCAGGAACCAGCCGGAAATACCGAGCACATAGACCGCCATCCAGGCGTAGTCGGCATAGCGTGGCGTGAAATAGGTCACGAGATTGCCGCCCAGGACCAGCACGCCCCATAGGATCGTCATCTGGCTGGAGACGTCGTAGATGAACGACTGGCGAACGCGATGCGAGATATCGTTGATCTCCAGCAGCGCTTCACCGGCTTGTTTGCTGTCGATCATGACGCTGGCGCTCCCCGCGTCGCGACGTCGTCGGCGATGGCGGATACGGCCTTCTGCGCGCTGAGGATTGCCATGTGATTGGCGCCCGCGATCAGCTTGACGTCTGCCGCGGGCACGACGGCATGGATCGCGTCGGCATATTTGTCCGCGAGCATCATTTCGTCGTCGGCGCCAGAGAACAGCGTGATCGGCCGCTTCGCCGCGGCGAGATCGTCTCTGTACCCGCGGGTCGCGAAATTGCGCATCAGGCGGTACGAATAGGCCGGCGTCAGGTTGGTTGCCGAGTTCGGCGGCACGGCGAATGCCAGCGTGGGCAACGACTCGCAACAGTCGAGGCCGATCTTGCGAAGCGCCATCAGTCCAAGTGCACGCGGCACATCGGCGCCAGCCCAGCCGCCGGAGTGCGGCCAGTTGGTCGGTGCGTCGTAGCCGAGATAGGGCGCGATCAGCACCGTACGCGCGAACAGATCCTGGATCGGCGAGCCCGCGACCCGCAGCGCGAAGCCGCCGCCCGCGGAATGGCCGAGCAGCGTCAGCGGCGCATTCGGCGAGGTCTTTCGGACGATCGAGACGAGGTCGGAGAGATCGTCTTCGAGCTGGCCGAGATAGGCGATGTCGCCGCGCGTGCCGGAGCCGCCATGGCCGCGAATATCGGGCGCATAGGTCTCGACACCGCGCGCCGCCAGCGCGTCGGCGAGCGCGTGGACCGAGGTGCTCGACCCGGACGAGCCGTGGATGAGGATTGCGATCCTGTCGTTCGCCAGTCCGCGCGCCGGATAGTGCCGATAAGCGAGCTGCGTGCCGTCGCGTGCGGTGAACCGGTCGAGCGCCGGCATGGTGCTGCGGTCGACTGCCCGCGCGGTCTCGGAGACCGAGCGCAGCTCGGGCAGATTTGGCAGCGGGGTTGCGACCATCGCGGTGACCACGAGCGCGGCAACACCGACGGCGCATAGCGCCCAACACAAGAGTTTCAGGGGAAACCAGACCAGCCAGGACAGCATCATTTCCTCCTATTGATTTATAAACAGAGAACTCTATACCACAGAGTATGTGGTAAATCAAGCCTCTCGTTGGCGATCCCCGTCGAAAGTCCTTACTTTGGGCACCTATCTACGAGACTGATTCGGTATGCCTGTAGCGGAACCCATTCTCAACGCCCCGGAATTCACGGTGTCCGAGCTCTCTTCCGCGTTGAAGCGGACGGTGGAGGACGCCTATGGGCACGTCCGGGTGCGCGGGGAGATCTCCGGCTTCCGCGGCCCGCACTCCTCCGGTCACTGCTATTTCGCGCTGAAGGACGAGAGCGCGAAGATCGAGGCGGTGATCTGGAAGGGGGTGCATCACCGCATGCGCTTCAGGCCGCAGGAGGGGCTCGAGGTCATCGCGACCGGCAAGCTCACCACCTACCCCAATTCGTCGAAATACCAGATCGTGATCGAGGCGCTGGAGCCCGCCGGCGTCGGTGCGCTGATGGCGCTGATGGAAGAGCGCAAGAAGAAGCTCGCCGCCGAGGGTCTGTTCGACGCGGCGCGCAAGCAATTGTTGCCATGGCTGCCGGAGGTGATCGGCGTCGTGACGTCGCCGACCGGCGCAGTCATCCGCGACATCCTGCATCGTCTCGAAGACCGCTTTCCGCGTCATGTGCTGGTCTGGCCGGTGAAGGTGCAGGGCGAAGGCTCGGCCGAGCAGATCGCGGCTGCGATACGTGGCTTCAACGCGCTGCCGGAGGACGGAAAGATCCCGCGGCCCGACGTGCTGATCGTCGCGCGCGGCGGCGGCTCGCTCGAAGATCTCTGGTCGTTCAACGAGGAGATCGTCGTGCGTGCGGCCGCCGACAGCATGATCCCGCTGATCTCGGCGGTCGGCCACGAGACCGACATCACGCTGATCGACTTCGCTGCCGACAAGCGTGCGCCGACGCCGACGGCAGCGGCCGAGATGGCGGTACCGGTGCGCAGCGAGCTGATGGCGGAGGTCGAAAGCCTCTCGCGGCGCAAGGCGCTATGCTGGCAGCGCGGCCAGGAGAACCGCCGCAGCGAATTGCGCTCTGCCGCGCGTGCGCTGCCCGCGGCAAACGAATTGCTGGCGATCCCGCGGCAGCGGCTCGATGCGGCGGCAGGCGCCCTGCCCCGTTGCCTGAGGGCGAACACGCATGCGCATTTCCGGCGCTTCGCCGCAAGCAGCGCACGGCTCACGGTGCGCGTGCTGCGCGGCCAGGTCACGCAGGCCCAGCATCGCCTGGCAATGTCCGGCGAGCGCTTGACGATCTCGGCCAAGTCGCTGCTGCGCAGCCGCCGGGATCGCTATACCGGGCTCGAGGCGCGGCTCAAGGCCTCCAAGCTCGCCAACGCACAGGCGCAGCGGCAGAGAATCGCGCGCGAACGTGAACGCACCGAACGCCTTGCGGACCGCGCCCGGCGCGCGCTCGTGACGACGCTGCACAAACTCGATGCGCGCATCACCCATAGCGGCAAGCTCCTGGCAGCATTGTCCTATCGCAGCGTGCTCGCACGCGGCTTTGCCTTGGTCAGGGACGACACGGGCCACCCCGTCCACGCCGCGGCCGACATCGGCCCCAGTGCGCGGCTCGAAGTGGAATTTGCCGACGGACGCGTCGCCGCGACCGCGGACCCGGATCGTGCGCCCGTCGCCCAGCCGAAGGCCGCACGCGAAACAAAAGCCGCCGCGCCGAAGCGCGTTGCAAAACCGCTGGATCAGGGCACCCTGTTCTAGCCGCAGGGCCGAAGGACAAGATGCGATCCGTCACCGCTTATGCGCCGTGCCGTTGCCTTCGCACTCGCCAAGAGACGGACCGGTATCTCGGGATCGCCGACGCCATCTAACAAAATATAGACATCATCGAGAGCTACGGCGCTCGCTTCGTTCTGCTCGCCAGTGATTCGCATTTACAGGAAATGAGTACGAGTTCATGCTGCAACAGCATGTTGAGCAGACCGTCGGTTGCATCGAGATGCCGCCGTCGGAATCAAGCTCTTTCGGGATCATTCGAACCACCGGGGTCTTCCCGTTCATGCAGCCGATGATCGACGGGCTGAATGCATGAAGCCCATTCGCGTTCTTTCGGTCACCTCGGAAATCTATCCTCTGATCAAGACCGGCGGTCTCGCCGACGTCACGGGCGCGCTCCCGATCGCGTTGGCTGCAGAAGGTATCGAGGCCCGCACCGTCGTGCCTGGATACCCCAGTGTCATGAATTCGCTGGGGCCGGTACAGAGAGTGCTTCATCTGCCGCATTTTTTCGGCGGCGAGGCGCGCCTGCTCGGCACCACGTCCGGCGAGCTCAGCCTGTTCGTGCTTGATGCGCCGCATCTGTTTGCGCGTCCGGGAAATCCTTATCTCACGCGTGACGGCGTGGATTGGCCCGATAACGCGCTACGCTTTGCGGCGTTGTCGCGAATTGCAGCCGATATCGGCCTTGGAGCCGTACCGTCCTTCGTGCCTGACATCGTCCACAGCCACGACTGGCAGGCCGCTCTTGCGCCAGCGTACCTGCATTACAGCAACCGGCGACGTCCGGCGACCGTGATGACGGTTCACAACCTTGCCTACCAAGGTGTGTTCCCGCGTGAGATGCTCGGAGCGATCGGCTTGCCGCCCGAGTCGTTCACGATGCACGGCGTCGAATATTACGGAAAGATCGGGTTCTTGAAGGCCGGCCTCTATTTTGCCGATCGCATCACGACGGTATCTCCGGCCCATGCCAAGGAGATCATGAGTGACGAGGGCGGCATGGGGCTCGGTGGCCTGTTGCGCGATCGATCCGGTGACCTCACCGGAATCCTCAACGGCGTCGATATTTCGGTCTGGGATCCGGCGACAGACCCTCACATCCCCGGTTGTTTCGACGCAGACATTCCAAGTTGCTTCGAATCAGACGTCCTTCCGAACCGCGCGGCCAACAAGGCGGCGCTGCAGCGGCGGCTTGGTCTGCAGCCTGAGCCGGATGCGTTCCTGCTCGGCGTCATCAGTCGCCTGTCCGGGCAGAAGGGGCTCGATCTTCTTCTTGAAAGCCTGCCGACGATCGTAAGCGAAGGAATGCAGCTGGCCCTGCTGGGGAGCGGGGATCGCGCGATGCAATATCGCTACCGTGCTGCCGCACACGCCAATCCGGGACGGGTGGGCGTTATGATCGGGTATGACGAAGGTTTGGCCCACCTCATCCAGGCCGGCGTGGATGCGCTCGTTGTGCCGTCGCGGTTCGAGCCGTGCGGATTGACGCAGCTTTGCGCCATGAGGTACGGCACGGTCCCCATCGCATCCCGTGTCGGCGGACTGGAGGATACGATCGTCGACGCGCATGATTCGGCCGGCGTCAACCGCAGGCAAACCGGATTCAAATTTGGACCGGTCACCGCCGAAAATCTCGCGAGCGTCCTTCAGCGAGCCTGCGCAACGTTTCGCGATGTTGCCGCCTGGCAGCAAATTCAGCGCAACGGCATGTCGACAGACGTCTCTTGGCGCAATCCGGCAAGCCGCTACGCTGACCTCTATCGCGGACTAGGCGTAATACCTCAGTACAAGGTCGCTTGAACCCACCCTGCCGAACGTTGTTTGAGGCAAGACGAATACCGCTGTCGTATCTCCGCTGCGCAGCTTCGCGGAACAGGCATCCTTTGATCGTGTGATGCGCACTCGGTCCTCATCATGCGTGGGGATTCGAGCGAACGATCCTGACAGGCTTCTCCAATTCCAATGACGCCGCAGCACCTCACCTTTTTTGCTACGCGCATCGTACGTGTGTGAATGCGCGTCGCTGCAACTCGCATATTGCCGCAAAAATTCCCGAGAAGATGGTTAATGCCGATCGCGAAACTCGCTCTTCGCTGCGCGGGCGTGCCGGAACTTCTACTGAATTCTTCATGTTTCCTTTCACTTAGATCAGCCGTCGCGGCGTGTTCATCGCGATGTTCCACGCAGGTCTTGTCGTCCGGACAAAGCGATCGCATGCCCGTCGGCATCGCTACGTGCACAACCCGTCGCACTTTGGACGATTTTTCAACGAGTGTGTCTCGACCACGCGTCGCATGTTGGAGTTTGCAATGAACGGTCCTGCTGTCGCCCGCCTATCAAGACACAGCCGATTGGCAACGATCGTGGCAGGCGTTCTCGCTTTGCTCGGTTCATTCGTGGTCACAGCGCCTGCACAAGCCGGCTACTATGGCGAGTCCTACTACGGCGGTCCCCGTCCGTGCTCCTACCGCTGCGGCTATAACTACCAGCCGTACCGCTATTACAACCGGTGCTCGTCATGCGGGTGTTACCGGCGCTGCTATTCGACGTCGCGACCAGGCCTTGTTTACGAAAGGCGCTACGTCGAACGTGAATTTGTCGAGCGCCGCTATGGCTGGCCCGCTCGCCACTACTACGGCCGCCGTTACGGCTACAATCCGTACGGTGGCGGGGGCTATTATCGGAGGTTCCCGTACGGCTATGGCGGTGTCAGGGACGGCTATGGCGGTGTCAGGGGCTGGCGATCGCCATACGGCTATCGGGACGTTCCGTACGGCTATCGATACGCTGAGGAGGGGGCGCCGCGGCCGCCCGAGTCGATTCCTTATGGCTACGAGGGCGACCAGTATTGAGATGCCGGCCAGTTCTGGCCACACGATCCATCATGGCTTTGGATGGAACAGCAACGCTGCCGCGCAATCATCGCGACGGGGGTCCCATTCTGCGCGGCATAGGCAGACCGTTGGGATTGCCCGCCCCGCTCGCTCTCTCGATCTTGGAACGCTGCGCGCATGACCAAAAGCGCGATGAGATCGGTTTGTATCACCATCGCGCTTTGAGTTCTTGATTGAGCGTGATCTCCGCACAAACGCGTTGCGCGTTTGTTGGCTAGAGGGAGAATCACTGCATACCGCCGTCGGGTTGTAGCCCTGAGGGCATGCTTCCCGAATCATGCTGAAGAGATCTGATTTACCCCCTGGTGCCCGCCAGCATGATGTAGGCCCCAATCGCGAACCAGAAGGCGTAGTTGCTGACAAGGGGAATCTCGATGAACACGCCGACAACCGCAAGAATCACCAGGACGAGCGAGAGCACAAACCCGAAATTCACTGTGCTTCTCCCCTGCGCTGCGATGAAACGCTCATAACTATGCCTATAGATAGCCGACGGTCACGTGCAAGATCATTGTCAATGAGGCCCAGCAAGCTCGAAGGCCGCGCCTGACATGCATGGCCTGAGATCAATGCTCGGCCCCACTCACAATGCGCGTGCGCTTCCGAGTGTGGTGCCAGAGTGAATTATGAATGATGTCTTCTTCTACCCCCGACGGCCGTCCGCCGACTGTGCGCCGTCCCTGCACGTTCATTCTGGCATTTTTGCGAGCTTATTGAGATCGCGTGTAGCAACGCATTGACTTCAACTGCCAGTGGCACCAGCGTCGGTTTTTCGGCGATGACAAGTGAATGACAGAGGCACAGAGGCGGAAGGCCATACCTCTCCTTACCGCTGAAAGAGTTCACCGCTGAAAGAGTTCGCCAGCTTGGCGGCGAGCCGGCACTCGCGTTAATCGGCGCCGTCGCGTGAATGGAGGAGTTCCATGCTCGTAACCGAACAAGACGCAGTGAGGACGAAGTGGTGTCCGATGATTCGGCTTCGCTGGGAAGCCAGACCATTTGCGTTCAATCGCTCCAATCCAGGCCGCAGCGCCCGCTTTCGCAACATGATGTATCGAATCTTTTTCCCACGCCTGCATCACGAGATGAGAGGGCATTTCTTCCGATGCCAGGGATCAGGATGCATGATGTGGCGATGGGAAACGAAAGAACCGTCGTCGCAATCGTCAGAGCCGCGCAAGGGTTATTGTGGTTTGGCAGGTACTCCGATCGGCATGCAGTGACAAATCGTCAGTTGCGTGGCACGCGGTGGGCTCGACGCCGAAATTTCGACATCGTTTTGTCAAGCAGCGTTGTTGCCGCTTCAAGCAACCGTTGCGGCGGTGGAATCAACACAACCTTGACGTATGTTCTGCTGAATAAATAACCAAGTTTCTGCTCGGCATACGATCAATGCCGAACGCTCACGCGGTGCACGAGTTGCGTATTCGTCGCCGTGCAGCATGGTAAATGCTTTGCATCATCGCAAACTGCCGATAGCGCAAGCAGTTAATGCGGTCGACGCTCGGCTCGGCCTCTGGCCCACTTTCTCCGTCCGATTTTAGACAAAAAAGCACCCGGATTCGCCTGCCTTGATCCGCGCTGGAAATCACTGGTGGAGTTGGTCATGCGTTGCCATGCCGTTATCCTCGCAGTAGCGGCGGCATGGCTGATCGGCGTCGAAAGCGCCGAGGCACGGCTGGACATTCTTGTCGATAAAGCGACACAGCGCATGCTGGTCATCCAGGACGGGTACATGCGCTACATCTGGCCGGTCTCGACCGGACGTGATGAACTGGCGACCCCGAACGGGGTCTACGCTCCGCAGCGAATGGAGCGGAACTGGTTTTCCAAAGCCTATTACAACTCGCCGATGCCAAATTCCATTTTCTTCCACAATGGATATGCGATTCACGGCAGTTACGCGATCAATCAACTGGGAGGGCCGGCGTCGCATGGCTGCGTGCGACTGCATCCCCATCACGCCGCACTGTTGTTCGACCTGGTGCAACAGGAAGGCCCGGACAAGACGACCATCGAGATCACGGACCAACCCCGGCCCGACGAGCCTCCTGTGCCGCCGCGCGAGGTTTTGCCTCAGCGGGATGTCTTGTCTCCGCGTGAGGAGTTGCCTTCGCGTGCAATGTTGCCGCCACGTGAGGTGCTGTCACCGGGTGAGATCGCGATGGCACGCAACTCGTACCCGCCCCCACCGCCGATCGTGCGTTACCGGGACTCCGTTGACCTTGCCGAGCTGGCCCCACCGCAGCGCGACAATCGACCGATCGCGGTGAGGATTGCCACGCCGCCGAGGCCGCCGGCCGGCCGTCGCCTGCTGACCGATCTCAAACCGCCCGCCACCACGGCGCGCGCACCCTGTGGAGCAGGTGAGGCCGACTGTCGTGCCAAAGCGAGGGTTGCCGAAGCGCCCGTGCCGGAACAGGCTCAACAAACGCAAAAGCCGCAACAGCCGCAGGCGGTCTACGGCTTCAAACTTCTGCCTACCTCGTGCTGGTCCGGCGGCGCATCGCGATGGCGGTGGTGGGCCCCGGGCCGCGAACCTGGATGCAAGTGAGCGCGGTGAGATTGAGCGCGGACGAGCAGGATTGCTGCCGCCACCGCCACCGGCCAAGTCCTGCGGCTGCGTCCTGCCGCTGCGCCTTGTCGGCGACAGATGTCGCTCTTGATGACGAGCAGCTTGCGCCTCGGCCCGCGCGGCACCGTCCTGGAGCCCGATGAGGTCGGGATGAATCGTCACCCCGATCCAGCGTGATCTCCTCGCAAACGGGCCTAACCGGACTTCGCCCCTTGTTAAGGACAGGGCGCTATCGCGACAGCCACTCGGTGACGAGCTTCTCGGAATCGGCGCGCGCATCGGGATCGCCGCCGACATGACCGCGCTCGGGGACCGCCGCATCGGATGTCCCGCTGACCGCGTGCAGAGGCAGATCGGCGCGATCGAAATCGTGATAGGCGTCGGGATAGACCACATAGCGCGTATAGGCGCTGCGGCCGTGCGCGCCGTCGATCATCTGGCGGCAGGCGGGCGGCGAGAACACGTCGTCCTTGGCGCCGATCAAGACCAGTGTGGGAATCCGCGTGCTCCAGCCAAGCCCTGCGGAGACGCGGCAATCCGGATAGAAGGCGATCGCCGAGCGGAAATCCGGCGCGATGTCGCGCGTCAGGGATTGCGGGCGGACCGCCCACAACAGCGCGCTCGCTCC
>Ga0070713_100002541_pt1 | contig 11935 bp, 9 predicted proteins | sample LARL82metaG_FD_65465 | JGI IMG/M metagenome (GOLD analysis project Ga0070713, IMG submission 65465) | Corn, switchgrass and miscanthus rhizosphere microbial communities from Kellogg Biological Station, Michigan, USA - LAR L8-2 metaG | ecosystem: Host-associated > Plants > Roots > Rhizosphere ... | reverse complement strand
CGCCCTCGATTTTCCGGAGCGCCATACGGACATCGCCGTGCCCGTCAGGGTCGACCCCAGCACAACCCAGACCGTCAATCTGAAGCTCTCCAAGATGGAGCAGTGAGGTTTCTGTTGTCAGTCTCGGACCGCTGATGCTCAGCGTTAAGTCGCTCTCGCATTTACTCTTTCTTTTTTTGGCAATCTTCCAGTTTGATCTCTGCATTGATCACTGTATGTCTCGAACATCTATATAAAGTCATTAATTGCCGGTGCGCCGGAAGTTTCTACGCGGTGCTTTCGCGACATTCAAGGATCGCGATAAGTCTATGTGTTAGAGAGAATACACTTACTTCAACTCCGCGATCTGGTATTGGAGGTGCATTCCTTCTGTCGATGTTAACGGCAAAAGCAAAAGATAATTAGAAATCACCTCGGAGGTCAAAAAAATGAAACGAGTTCTCTCGGCTGGCGCAATGATTTCAATGGTCCTTGGCTTGGCGCTGAGCCTATCGGCACAGCAAAGCACGACTACCCCATCGACTCAAACTCCCGACTCGACAACTAGTCCGTCGACGCAGAGTCCTGACACTACGGTGGCTCAACCTCAAACTCAGGTCGACACTTCCACGCAACAGCGCTCCGCGCAGAGTTTTGAAGGCAAGATCACCCGTTCTGGTGACAAACTCGTGCTGCAGGAGAACGCCAGCCGGACTGCTTATCAACTCGACGACCAGGACAAAGCGAAGCAGTATGAGGGAAAGAACGTGAAAGTGATGGCGACGGTCGATGCCAGCAATAACACGTTACATGTAGTCGCTATAACCACAGTCGAGACTGACTAGGAGGAGACTGACTAAAGCGAGACTCGCTAAGCGAGACTCACTAAGTAAGACAAGCACTCAACGCCATGTGTACTGGAAACCCGCCGTGATATTTCGCGGCGGTTTTTTTTGTGTACCCATGGCGTTCTACGTTGCGTGTGGTGATCGTTATACAGGGTTTGCGGTAAGCGGTCGGACCTTGCTGTAGATGATATAAGGCACTTTGTTCCACAGGATACAGTCTCAAATGGATACATAAGCTCTCGATGTTTGCCTACTCTTGCAAAGTATTGTTGCGGGACAGGAGGATCGACATGCTTGGATGGTCAATAACATTCCTCGTGATAGCCCTGATAGCTGCATTGTTAGGTTTTACGGGAATAGCAATTGCCGCGGCCGGAATCGCCAAGCTTCTCTTCGTAATTTTCTTGGTGTTGTTCCTGGTTTCGCTCATTGCCCACCTTGGAGGCCGGCGCAGCAGCGTTTAGTTTTGGAATGGAGGGTTGGGTCTGGGCAATCTTGCACGTCGCCAGGCTTAATGCTTGTAGGTAGTCATTGTAGGTGGTCAAAGGAGATGAAACCTATGAAGATCTGGTCCAAGGTAGTAAGCGTATCCACGCTGTCATTATTTCTTGGCGTAAGCGGGTGGGTGTTTGCGCAGGAACAGCAAGAAGAGGCCAAGCCCAATGATGAATCGCGACCGGCAGCCAGTAAGCCGGCCCATGACGAGAAGGCCAAGCCCGCCCACGAAGACAAGCGCGGCGATAATGCTAAATCGCAGCAGCAGGAAACGGGAAAGGCTCCCGAGCAAACTGAAGACAAGTCCACGCGTCAGGAAAACACCAAGAAGGGAGATCGTAACGAACACTCAAGCCAGACGCAGATGCAGGCGCAAGGTGGCGATCATCGCGGCGGCGGCCGCATTCCCGAGGATAAATTCAAATCCAATTTTGGCCGGCAACATACGTTTAAAGTCAGCCGCCCCACGGTAGTTGGAGGCCAGCCCCAGTTTCAATACGGCGGTTATACCTTCAACATCATCGGTGCGTGGCCAGTGGAGTGGTCGTATGACGATGCCGTCTATGTCGACTATATCAATGGCGAGTACTTCCTTTTCGACCTGGCTCACCCAGGAGTTAGTGTCGCGATTGTTGTCGTGATGTAAGCGCCGGCGCGAAGAGCGCCGATGCGGAGCAAATGGCCTTTCTCACACGGAATAGCATTCCGCGTGGGAAAGGCCACTCTGGAATCCTCCCGCAAGTAAATCAAGCGATGGGTAGAAGACTGTATTTACCCAACCTTTGCCATCTTTCGAAGCAACTAAATTTAAGCTGTTTAATAAAATTCTCAAGGCGCGAGGCGGCTCGTGCTTTGCTTTGGAGGTTTTCATGGCAGACGATGTGGAGAAGAAGGGCCAACAGGGTGGTCAATTCGGACAAGGCCAGCAGGGCGGTCAGTCCGGACAAAAGCCCGGACAATCAGGTCAGCACCAGCAAGGCAATCAACCAGGTCAGGGTCAGCACGGTCAGAACCAGCCGAACAAAAAGGGCGGCCAGTCCGATCAGGAAGACGACCAGAACCGTGACCGTCAGCGTCGCGCGTCCTAGCTGCCTTCTTAACATTAAAAAATAGAAGTCCCGGTTTTAAAACACGGGACTTCTTTTAGCTGGAAACAGCAAGAACCATTCATTGCTGAATGGTTCTTGCTAGGTTCCCGCTATAACCTTGTTCATCAAACTGCGGTAGTTTCTGGTGTGGTCGTAACGGCCGTGGCGCTGGGCTGCGGCGGCATCTGGATCTGAATGATATTGTTCTTGATGGCATAGACGACCAGATCCCGGATCGAGTGCAGGCTCAGTTTACGCATAATGTTGCTGCGGTGCGTTTCCACGGTCTTGGTGCTCAGGTTCAGGAGAGTGGCAACTTCCTTGGAACTCTTGCCTTCCGCAAGGAGTTGAGTCACTTCGCGTTCCCGGGCGGTGAGAATCGGCAAGTTTGGCGCTTCGTTCCGAGAGATGGCGTGACCCTTGTCCAGGAAGCCTTGCAGCACGAGATCGTTCACTCGCGGGGTGAAGAACATTCTCTTGCTTTGTATTGCTTCGACCGCGGAGACCAGGTCGCGAGCCGCGTCTGATTTCAGCACAAATCCGCGCGCGCCGGCGTCGAGCGCCTCCCGAATTACCTGGTCGGAATCGGTAATAGTGAGAACGATAACCTTAAATGAGGGGTCGAGTTCGATCAGTTGCCGCGTGGTGTCGAGGCCATTGAGAAAAGGCATGCCAATATCGACGATGACGACATCCGGCTTCAACTGCTTGGCCATTTCGATTGCTTCGCGGCCATCGGATGCTTCGCCGCACACTTCCCAACCCTCACGTTTTTGCAGAAGTGCACACAGGCCTCGACGCACAATCTCATGATCGTCAGCTAACAGAATACGCAGTTTCATGGCATTTCTCCCCACCCAGATTTTCCAGTGCTTGCAACTTCACTTACTCTTCCGGCTTTTAATTCGCCGTGTTTGGATTCCGCGCCAGCGCCGTAAATACACGATGCTGGCTTACTTCTTCGACTGCTTCCAATAAATCGCGAGCAAGATTCGATTTCACCACGTACCCTCTCGCCCCCGCAGCCAATGCCTCACGCATCATTTGCGGAGAATCATGCTGGGTCACAAATAAAACTTCAACCCCAGGTTTCTTCTGTTTAATGACGCGACACGCTTCGATACCATTCATCCGCGGCATGGTGACATCAAGCACCACCACGTCCGGCTGCAAAGCGTTCACTTTTTCGACCGCCTCGATTCCATCTGACGCTTCACCTGCAACTTCCCACTCGGAACGACCTTCAAGTAATGTCCGGAGACCTTGTCGCACGACGGGATGATCATCGACCAGTAATATGCGTACCGCCATGAATACTTTTCCGGACTCTTGGCCGAAGCTGCTTTTAGCCATTTGGTTATGCCTTCACCTTCATGGGAGACTGATGCAATGAAGGATGGGGCTTATGCCCGCTCATGGCCACTTTAGCTAGTTTCGTTCCAGGCCGCTTCTGAGTCGAATGAAACATACGTCAACAAACCCCTTCAAACTAGCATGGCAACCCTAGGGCCTGAATACAGTGAATGCTGTAGGAGTGATGAAAATACTCGGAGTGTGCAAAAACCTCGTTAACTTAATCCTAATTAACTCAATTCTAATCAACTCAGATCAATGCCAGCCAATTTGACCCCTAGTCAACCTAACCCTAATCAATGACTTGTAGCACCCGTCTGGGGAAAGTACGTGCGTTCATGCAACACCGTGTCTACCGCGTCCACGATAGAACCGACATCTGACTTCAAACACACCCCTCGAATGCCCGCTTTGCGCGCTTCCTCTGCGAGCTGTTTTGACAGGTGAATTGTAACCATCAGGATCGGTATCTCCGGGAATAGTTGCGCGATTCTCTTGGCAACGTCAAGCCCATTCAAATCAGGCATTTGGAAATCCAGCAGGATCACATCCGGACGATTATTTTGCACCCGCTCCAGCGCCTCGCCGCCCGTCCTCGCCTCATCGCAAACCCTCCAACTGGTCTGCTGCTCAAGCAGTCCTCGAAGGTAGTGCCGTACCACCGGGTTGTCGTCTGCAACAAGAATGCGAACCAAGTCGGAACCTAATCCTTTCAAATCAGACGTGCGTACAGGAGGAGTTCGAAGTCCAACTCCAAGTTTAAATCAAGCTCTTTACAGTGCTCACGCAATAACCGACTTCTCCTACCTTAGGGTCCGAAGTACTAGTTCGCAATACCGTAAACAACTGAGCGCCTCGTTCCACAGGAGGACGGTTACAAATTCCTACGCAACATCTAAAGTAGCCATGACGTCCTGGTCGCCCGCAGGCTTCCGCGCGCTTCTCTGTTTCGGAACGAGGACGTCGCGCATTTTCATTTTTGCTTTGTGTAGCTGCGATTTAGAGTTTCCGACCGAGCATTGCAGCAGCTGTGCAATCTCGTGATGCTGATAACCTTTAACCTCGTGCAGGTCGAAAATCTGACGGCAGCCGGCCGGCAGCTCCTGAATTGCGCGGTTCAACGCAATGCGATCGACGACGCCACTCAGGTTCGGATCTGCTCTCCCAATATCACGCCTGAGGGACGGTGCCTCTGGCGAGACCGGTTCATCCAGAGAAACAAGTGGAGGAGATTTGCGCCGTCGCAATTTCATCAATACGGTATTCACGGCAATTCGATACAGCCACGTTGAGAAGGCGGAGTCGCCGCGGAATGAATTCACGCTGCGAAATACTTGCAGAAAAGCTTCCTGGGTCAGATCCTCGGCGTCGGCAACATCCTTGGTCATCTGCAGGCAAACTGAATAGACACGCTTTTTATGCATCTGGAAGAGCGTCGCGAAGGCCTGTTCGTCTCCGCGCTGGGCTCGTTGAATTAAGCTGCGTTCTGAATCATCGCGAGAATTCCTGTCGTTCAACGGAATCGCGCTTATTGGAGGTAAATTGGATGTTGTCGCAGATATTACGCAAGTCGCCACCGTAGTAGTCTCCTTTGGTACTTTGTCGCCCCAGCTTCTTCCCCGACCTACATCTCCGAGAACCAAGGTTAGCGAAGGGAGGGAGGCGGTCACATCAGGAGGCTCCTGTACATGATTGCGAATCTTGCTGTACTGAAACGTTTTGGATTTATTTTGCCAATGACGAAACTTTTCGATAGAGGGCGTGTTGCGGCACACCGCCGAGCCGAAAAGGACCAGAGGAAAAATAGTTAGGGCAAAGTTCGTCTCGAAACCGTTCGTCGTTAGGCGGCGCTTTGCCAAAAAAAAAGGAATCAAACTTCGCACGACGTCGTCGCGACTCATGCTTCTTTCGGCCAACTTTTTTCAGTACAAGTGAAATTTTCAGTACAAGGCGCTTGTTCGCGCGGCGGTTTATTTCGCAGATGTAGTCGGGGACGGACCGTTCTGTGGTAAGGAGATTATTATCCGCTCTCTAGATGGTTAACCTGATTGTGCGGGATTGGAAAACTGCTTCTTAGAGTTACGCTTTCAATCGATAAAATCGATTCGTTCTAATTTGATTCCATGATTTGCTGGGAGAGTAACTTACTGACTCATCCTAACCTGCTCAAGAACTGGGTGGGGCTCTCGACCCAGCGAATGTGCTGGAATCACAAGTTCGAGAAGCGTACCCGGCGCAGCATTGCTCAAGCGCAATTCACCGCCGAATTCCTTGGCGCGTTGTTTCATGCCCCCGATACCAACTCCGACGCTCTCCGGCCGTAGGTCTGCAATCTTCTGATCAATGCCTTTGCCATCGTCCAGCACCGATACCGAGATCTGCCCATTTCTTTGGTTCAAGTTGATCCACACCTTGCGCGCTTCCGCGTGACGAAACACATTAGTCAGCGCCTCCTGAACAATGCGGAAAACCGCCGTCTCGACTTCCGTTCCCAGTCGTGGAAAATTCGGCGGCTGCACATCGAGAACGGTTTCAATGCCGCTCCGCTTGGTCAGACCCTCGGTGTACCAGGAAAGCGCGGAGAGCAAGCCCACTTCATCAAGCAGCGGTGGGTGGAGAAGGTGAGACATAGTGCGCACCTGCTGGATGGCTCGGTCAACGATACTGCTGGCCTGAATCCAGGTCTCGGAGCTCGGCGAAGATGGCTTCTGCATGACCATCTTGTCCAACACCATTTTGGCGACGGTGAGTTCTTGTCCTAATCCGTCGTGGAGTTCGCGCGCGATACGCCGGCGTTCTTGATCTTGCGCCGACATCAGGCGGACGGAAAGGCGGCGCAATTCATCTGTCCGCCGATCCACCATTTTTTCCAACTCAATAGTGTTGTCGCGAATCGACTGCTCCAGCAACTTGCTGTCTTGAATGTCGGAGCAGGTGCCGTACCACTTAACGATGTTTCCTTCCGAATCGCGAATCGGCACGGCACGAGTTCGGAACCAGCGATAGGCGCCGTCTCTGGAGCGCAAACGATATTCCGATTCGAAGCGTCCACCTTCATTCACGCACTTCATCCAGATATCCTTGCTGCGCTCCACGTCTTCTGGATGTACATAGTCCAACCAACTGATGCTCTTCACTATCGCTGCGCTTGTGCCGGCATATTCATGAAAACGGTCGCTGACGTACTCGTAATGCCCGTCTCCAAGAATGCTGAAGATGACGTCCGGCGCCGTCCCTACAATGGCATCGAGTTCCTGGTTCTTATCGACTAGTTTGGAGTTGAGTTGCGCGAGCAGTTCGGCCTTCGTCGCTAACTCTTCGGTGCGCTCCAACACCCGCCGCTCGAGATCGCGATTCAAAGCCTCGAGCTGTCTGGTCTTGCGGTGCAGTTCGGAGAAGACCCTTACTTTCGCGCGCAGCAGTTCTTGTATAACCGGAACGGAAATATAATCCACAGCTCCGTGCTCGTATCCCTTGAGCCGGTCGAGATCAGTGAGATGCACGGCCGAGATAAAGATGATAGCGGTGCGCTGGAAACGCGGATGCTGGCGAATCATGGTTGCCAGCTCAAACCCATCGAGTTCCGGCATGCTGACGTCCATCAACACCACAGCAACGTCGGTCTTCAGCAGGATCTCAAGCGCCTCTTTTGCCGATGTCGCCTTGATCAGGTTTTCGCCCAACTCAGCCAGCATGACCTCATAGCTGAGCAGTTTGGCAGGCTGGTCATCCACCATGAGGATGTTGACTTTCTCGTCTTTACCCATTTGCTTCTCTCCGCCCAGCCGTAAAACTAATACCTGCTGCCGTCGCTGCTTCTACCTATCGATGTAGCCACATCCGCAGCGATGACAGTAGTTGCTCGGTATTGACGGGCTTGGCCAGATACTCGGACGCACCAGCCTCCAAACATTTCTCACGATCACCCTTCATTGCCTTAGCCGTCAGCGCAATGATTGGCAAACGATGGAACGACGTGTTCTGCCGGATCACGCGCATCGTCTCGTATCCGTCCATCTCCGGCATCATGATGTCCATCAGAACGATGGCGACATCCGGAGTCGTTTCGAGTTTCGCAATCGCCTCGCGGCCAGTGCCGGCAGTGATCACATCCATGCCACGGCGTTCAAGAACGCTGCTCAGCGCGAAAATGTTGCGGATGTCATCGTCAACTACAAGCACCTTTTTGCCGATCAGCGCATCGTCGGAATGATGCAGGCGGTCAAGCAATCTTTGCTTTTCAACCGGCAGATCGGCCACAACGCGATGCAGGAATAACGCCGTCTCATCCAACAATCGTTCCGGTGACTCCACTCCCTTGACCACAACGCTGCGGGCCAGCAGGTGCAGACGGGCATCCTCCTCAGGAGAAAGCTCCTTGCCCGTAAACACTACGACCGGCACGTCACCCAAGGACGGCATGTCGCGGAAGCGCTCCAGGACGTCGAATCCCGAAATGTCGGGCAGCCGCAAATCAAGAACGATGCAGTCGAAGGACTTCCCATTCACCGCCCGCACCGCCTCTTTGCCGCTGGATACGACCTCTACGTCGATGTCGTCGTATCCGAGCAATTCTTTGATACTGAGTTGCTCCGCCGGATTGTCTTCTACCACTAGCAATCGTTTTCGTCGAGGAGCCGAGTACTCCTTGATTCGGGCTAATGCAGCTTGCAAACCCTCCGGCGTAGTCGGCTTGGTAACGAAGGCAAAAGCGCCGCGGGCGAGGCCGTGATGACGGTCTTCGTCGAGCGTCAGCATCTGTACCGGAATGTGCCGGGTTGCGGGATCTTGCTTCAAATGATTCAGCACCGTCCAGCCGAGCATATCGGGCAGGAAGACGTCCAATGACACCGCGGTTGGATGATACTCACGCGCCAGCGCCAGCGCTTCCGCGCCCCGCATCGCCACCAGAACTTTGAATCCCTTGTCGCGCGAGAGATCACACAGCACGCGCGCGTAGTGCGGGTCGTCTTCTACGATGAGCAAGATGGCATCGTCCGGTTGCAAGTTCTCCCGATCGTCCGGAATCTTCTCCATTGGACTTTCCACGATGCTCGCCACCGCTTGCTGCGCCGCCGAAGGAAAACTTGAATACCTTCGTTCCAGCGACACCATGCTCGACGGTCCGACGTAGGTTTGCGGCAAGTAGAGGATGAACGTGCTGCCTCGACCCGGCGCGCTGCGCAACTGAATTTCTCCACCGAGCAAGCTTGCCAGTTCGCGGCTGATCGCCAATCCCAATCCAGTTCCGCCGTACTTGCGGCTGGTGCCGGCATCAGCCTGCTGGAAGGCCTCGAAGATAATTCGCTGCTTGTCATACGGGATGCCAATGCCGCTGTCAGTGACTTCGAAAGCGACCACCGTCGCTGCCTTCGACAGAATCGGGTGCTCTTCGCTCCATCCGGTCTTAGCCGCTGACACCGACAGGCGCACGCCTCCCTGTTCCGTGAACTTGAATGCGTTCGACAGCAGGTTCTTCAATACCTGCTGCAGGCGCTTCGAGTCGGTAACTATGCTGCGAGTGAGATGCGGATCGGTCTGCACCTCGAAGGTAAGCCGTCTGTTCTCGGCCTCGTGCTTGAAGGGACGCTCGACCGTATCCAGCAGGCTGGCGAAGAAGACTTCTTCAGCTTCCACAGATACCGTGCCTGATTCGATCTTCGACAAATCGAGAATGTCCGTGATCAGGTTGAGTAAGTCCGTTCCCGCGCCGTGAATGGTGCGCGAGAACTCGACCTGCTTGGCCGTCAGATTGCCGTCCGGATTGTCGCTGAGTTGCTGGCCCAGCACGAGAATGCTGTTGAGCGGCGTACGCAATTCGTGCGACATATTCGCAAGGAATTCCGATTTGTACTTCGAAGTCAGCGCGAGCTCTTTAGCCTTCTCTTCGAGGGCGCCCCGGGCTTGCTCAATTTCCTGGTTCTTGCGTTCGACTTCGACGTTCTGCTCCGCGAGTTGTTGAGCTTTTTGCGCGAGCTGCTCATTCGTCTGCTGCAATTCTCTTTGCTGCATTTGCAACTCGGTAGCCAGCTGCTGCGACTGCTTCAGCAGTCCTTCCGTCTGCATCGTAGCCTCAATACTATTGAGCACGATGCCGATGCTGGCCGTTAGCTGTTCCAGAAATGCCAGATGAGAAGTAGTGAAGTTGCTCAGCGATGCGAGTTCGATAACCGCCTTGACGCGATCCTCGAATAGCACTGGCAACACGATAACGTTGCGCGGAACCGCCTCGAACAATCCCGACCGAATCGTGATCGTGTTAGGCGGCAAGTCGGAGATCAACATTCGTCGCTTTTCCGCCGCGCACTGTCCCACCAGACCTTCGCCGACCTTCAATTGCCGCAGATGTCCGTCTTCTCCATCGCCAGCGAAGGCCGACAGCAGGGTCATCTCCGCCGATTCCTCGGCTCCCATCTGGTAGATCACACCTTGCTGCGCGCTCACCAGCGGCGCCAATTCCGACAGCAGCATTCTTCCCACCGTCGTCAGGTCTCGTTGCCCCTGCAACATGCCGGTGAAGCGGGCCAGGTTAGTCTTCAACCAGTCCTGCTCGGTATTGCGATCGGTAGTCAGGCGGAGGTTGTCGATCATGGTGTTGATGTTGTCTTTCAACTCCGCGACTTCACCGCTCGCCTCGACCTGAATCGACCGCGTGAGATCGCCCTTGGTGACAGCGGTAGCCACTTCGGCAATCGCGCGCACTTGGTTGGTCAAGTTATCGGCCAGCAGGTTGACGTTTCCGGTGAGATCTTTCCACGTTCCGGCAGCGCCGGGCACGTTGGCCTGTCCGCCGAGTCGGCCCTCGACGCCGACTTCACGGGCCACAGTCGTCACCTGATCGGCGAACGTAGCCAGCGTGTTCGTCATGTTGTTAATGGTTTCGGCCAAAGCGGCGACTTCGCCCTTCGCATTCACGATCAGCTTTTGGGTTAGCTCGCCGTTAGCGACTGCAGTGACAACTTTAACGATGCCGCGTACCTGTTCCGTCAGGTTGGCAGCCATCACGTTCACGTTGTCCGTAAGATCTTTCCACGTTCCGGCGACGCCCGGAACCTGCGCCTGCCCGCCGAGCTTGCCTTCCGTGCCGACTTCGCGGGCCACGCGCGTAACTTCGGCAGCGAAGGCGTTGAGTTGGTCCACCATCGTGTTGATGGTGTTCTTGAGTTCGAGAATTTCGCCCTTCACGTCCACCGTGATCTTGCGAGACAAATCACCTCGGGCAACAGCCGTTGTCACTTCGGCGATGTTACGCACCTGGCCGGTAAGATTGCCGGCCATAGAGTTGACCGAATCGGTGAGATCCTTCCACGTTCCCGCGACTCCAGGCACGTTGGCCTGTCCACCCAAACGGCCTTCGCTGCCGACCTCGCGGGCCACGCGCGTTACTTCGCCGGCGAACGCGTTGAGCTGATCGACCATCGTGTTGATGGTTTCCTTCAGCAACAAAATTTCGCCGCTGACGTTCACCGTGATTTTTTTCGAAAGATCGCCGCTGGCAATAGCCGTTGAAACTTCGGCAATGTTTCGCACCTGGCCGGTCAAGTTGCTGGCCATCGAGTTGACGGAGTCGGTCAAATCCTTCCAGGTTCCGCCGACGCCCGGCACCTGCGCCTGCCCACCGAGCTTTCCGTCAGTTCCCACTTCGCGGGCCACGCGCGTTACTTCGGAAGCAAACGACCGTAGCTGATCCACCATCGTGTTGATGGTGTCTTTGAGTTCGAGAATTTCGCCACGCACGTCGACCGTAATCTTGCGCGACAAATCGCCTCGCGCCACGGCCATGGAGACTTCAGCAATGTTTCGCACCTGGCCAGTAAGATTACTGGCCATGAAGTTCACGTTGTCGGTGAGATCCTTCCACGTTCCGGCGACACCAGGCACCTGCGCCTGCCCGCCCAGCTTGCCTTCTGTTCCCACTTCGCGAGCCACGCGCGTAACTTCACCGGCGAACGCGTTGAGCTGATCCAACATGGTGTTGATGGTATTTTTCAGCTCCAGAATTTCGCCCTTAACATCGACCGTGATTTTTCGCGACAAGTCGCCGCGGGCAACCGCGGTGGTGACGTTGGCGATGTTGCGCACTTGCGCGGTCAGGTTGCCGCACATCGCGTTGACGGAGTCGGTCAGGTCCTTCCAGGTGCCGGCGACGCCGGGCACGATCGCCTGGCCGCC
>Ga0070713_100002540_pt1 | contig 11937 bp, 4 predicted proteins | sample LARL82metaG_FD_65465 | JGI IMG/M metagenome (GOLD analysis project Ga0070713, IMG submission 65465) | Corn, switchgrass and miscanthus rhizosphere microbial communities from Kellogg Biological Station, Michigan, USA - LAR L8-2 metaG | ecosystem: Host-associated > Plants > Roots > Rhizosphere ... | reverse complement strand
AAGACGCCAAGGGCATCGTGCTGAAGGACCAGAACGGCAACAGCATCACCCTCGATGGCGACGGCATCACCATCGAGAGCGCCAAGGACCTGGTGTTCAAGGCGAAGAAGGACGTGAAGCTCTCCGGCACCAATACCGAGTTCAGCGCCAAGAGCGGCTTCAAGGCCACCGGCACCGGCACGGTCGAGCTGTCGGGAGCGCAGACCAAGATCAGCGGCGATGCGACCACCGTGATCAAGGGCGGCATCGTGCAGATCAACTAATGGCGCCGCGTCCGCTCGCGCGGATGCGGCATGGATGGATGCAAGGGACGGAATCAGACCATGGGACTCGCCGCAAGAGTGACCGACATGATCGTCAGCTCCGCCACCTTCGGCGCGCCCGTGCCGATCATCCCGCCGGCTGCGCCGACGGTGCTGATCGGCGGCCTGCCGGCGGCGCGGATGAGCGATGGCTGCGGCCTGGACGTGATTCTGCTGGGCTCGATGACGGTGCTGATCGGCGGCCTGCCGGCCGCGCGCGTCGGCGACCCCACCGGCGCGGGCGGCATGGTCAGCGCGCCCGGCTGTCCCACCGTGCTGATCGGAGGCTGAGGCCATGGATCTGGATTTCCTCGGCAGGGGCTGGTCGTTTCCGCCGGACTTCAGCGGAGCGGTGCCGGGCGTGGCGATGCTGGAAGACGAAGCCGATGTCGCTTCGAGCCTGCATGTACTGCTGAGCACGCGGCCGGGCGAGCGGGTGATGCAGCCGGCCTACGGCTGCAACTTGAGCGAGCTGCTGTTCGAGAGCCTGGACACGCGGATGAAGACCCTGATCGCCGACAAGATCGAATCGGCGGTGCTGTATTTCGAGCCGCGCGTGACGCTGGACCAGGTCACCCTGGACGACAGCGACATCGCCGAGGGCGTGGTGCTGATCCAGGTCGCCTACACGGTGCGCTCGACCAACTCGCGCTTCAACTTCGTCTATCCGTACTACATCCGCGAAGGCACCGACATCAATCTCACCACGACCAACCTGCTGCCGGACAACAGCTGACGTCATGGCCAACGACTGCTCCCATAACGACGATCCTCTGAAGCTGGTGCGCGAAGGCACCAGCCAGGACGAGCGCGCCCCGGCTGCGCTGTCGCCGGATGCGGCGCCGGTGGATGCGCGCACGGTCGCGCACGACATCGTGTTCGCCCAGGCCTATGCCGGCCTGCTCAGCCGCTACAGTGCCGCCAACGCGCTGGTCGGCGACTGGCGCGACTACTTCGGCGGCGACATGGCGGTGCCGCTGGCGGTCGCCGCGATCGAGGATGTCGATGCGTACAAGATCCAGGTGCGCGAATGGTTCGACTTCCTCAACGACATGGACAACGACGGCGACGCCAGCGGACTGCGCGATCGCCTGGGCTATCTGTACGCGGCCATCGGCACCCTGGCCGAGGCGCTGGACCAGCTGCAGCAGAAGCTATCGGACGAGACGCCGCTGAAGGGCACGCTGGACAATCTGCTGCGCACCCAGCTGGCGCCGGCGTTCGCGCGGCTGGTCGCCTACTACAAGGGCGGCATGGCGCTGGGCGTGATCAACGTGGTGGCGCCGCCGCTGCGCGTACTGCAGTACGACGCCAAGGCCTTCGCCGATGTGCTGTCCGGCGGCCTGTCCGGCGCGTGGAGCGGCAATGCGGCGTGGCCCGGCTATGTCAGCGGCATCGCGGCGGATGATTCGGTGTATGGCGCGGGCGGTCTGCCCGATCCGTTCACGCGCATCAATCACTGCGCCACGCATAACCTGTTCCGCTCGGTGTTCGATCTGTTCCTGAAGGTGCTGATGCGCACCGTCAGCGAGGCGCAGGCGGGCTTGGCCGACGCGCTGGCGAACGCGTCCGATCACGCGCCGCACTACGCGCTGTATCTGGCCTTCCTGCAGCTGCTGACGCATGCCAGGGACTCGGCCAACGGGCTGACCCGGCGGCATCTGGATTTCTATTACTCGACCATCCTCGGCCTGCAGCCGCGGCCGGCGCAGCCGGGGCATGTGCATCTGCTGGCGGAGCTGGGCAAGCAGGCGACGCAGTTCGATTTCGCACCGGGTACGCCGTTCAAGGCCGGCAAGGATGCCGGCGGCAAGCCGGCGTTCTTCGCCAGCGTGGACGATATGGTGGCTAACAAGACCACCGTGGCCTCGCTGAAGACGGTGTATCGCCACGGCAGTGAGCCGTTGAGCAGCGGCGAGGATGATCAGGGGCGGCTGTTCGCCTCACCGGTGGCCAATTCCGATGATGGCCTGGGCGCGGCGCTGACCTCGCCGGACCTGTCCTGGCAACCGTTCTTCAACAAGGACTACGTAGACGGCGAGCTGGCCGCGATCGACATGCCGCCCGCGCAGGTGGGCTTCGCCATCGCCTCGCACCATCTGCTGCTGGCCGAGGGCACGCGCTACGTATTCGCCCGGCTGCAGCTGCGCGATGCGCTGCCGGCGGGCTTCGACCTGACCGACGACGTGCAGTGCCAGCTCAGCACCGCCAAGGGCTGGCTGCAGCGCGATCCCTCGTACTTCGCGCCCAGCGGCAGCAATACGCTGGATCTGGTGATCGCGCTGACCGGCGCCGACGAGGCCATCGTGCCGTACACGGCGGCGACGCAGGGCTACAACTTCGACACCGAACTGCCGCTGCTGCTGGTCACGCTCAAGCAGGATCCGCAGCGCCATTACGCCTACGCCGCCATGCAAGGCCTGGTGCTGACCTCGATCGAGCTGTTCACCTGGGTCGACGGCATCAAGACAGTGGCGGCGACCAACGATTTCGGGCCGCTGGATCTGTCCAAGCCGTTCCAGCCATTCGGCGCCTCGCCGGTGGCCAACAGCGGCCTGGTGGTCGGCTCGAAGGAAGCGTTCCAGAAGCACTTGGAATGGCTGTCGATCACGCTGACCTGGCAGACCCCGCCGGTGGTGTACGCCTCCAGCGCGACAGCGACGGGCGTGACGGTCGATCTGCTGACCTCCGGCAGCTGGTCCAATGCCGCCACCTCCTGGTCGTCGCTTGGCATCGGCTCGACCACCGCCTACGTCACGCTGGACGACAGTGTCAACGCTGCCGTCTCCGACGCGCCGGATGTCACGCCCGATGAGCCCTACACCACGCCGGCGCGGCAGGGCTATCTGCGCGTGCGGCTCAACGGCAATGTCGGCCAGGATCAGTACCAGAGCGACTTGATCGAATATCTGCGCAAGACCATCACCACCAGTCCGGGCGCGCGTCCGCCGCAGGGGCCGGTCGCCGCGGCGCTGACGCTGTCCTATGTGTCGTCCACCAGCCTGGCGCTGCAGAGCGGTACCGCGACCTCGTTCCAGACGCGCGTCGGCCGCTTCTTCCATCTGGCGCCGTTCGGCACCGCCGAGCGGCATCCCTATCTGTGCAACGGTGCGCCGATTCCGCTGCTGCCGCCGTTCTCCTTCGTGCGCGGCGGTGCGGTGCTGAGCAGCGAGGCGGAGCTGTATATCGGCCTGGCCGGCCTGGTGCCGCCGCAGAATCTGGCGCTGCTGTTCCAAGTGGCGGACGGCACCGCCAATCCGCTGGCGAACAAGCCGGTGCCGCATATCGACTGGTCCTATCTGGTCGACGACCTGTGGGTGCCATTCCCGCAGAACGCCGTGGTCGATGCGACCGGCGGCCTGCTCGACTCCGGCATCGTCACCTTTGCCGTGCCGCGCGACGCCAGCAGCGACAACCATCTGCTGCCCGCCGGCCAGTACTGGATCCGCGCCGCCGTGCACGAGGCCAGCGATGCGGTGTGCCGGCTGAAGCTGGTGGCGGCGCAGGCGTTGGAGGCGGTGTTCGCCGATCAGGGCAATGCGCCGGACTTCTCGGCCGCGCCATTGCCGCCGGGCACGGTGACTCAGCTCGCCGCGCCGGATGCGTCGGTCAAGGGCATCACCCAGCCGTATCCATCGTTCGGCGGACGCGGCGCCGAAAGCGGCGCGGATTTCTATCGACGCATCAGCGAGCGCCTGCGGCACAAGGATCGCGCGATCGATCTGTGGGACTACGAGCGGCTGGTGCTGGAAGCGTTCCCGTCGATCTACAAGGTGAAGTGCCTCAACCATACCCAGTACGAGCCCGCCGACAATCTGGGCGGTGGGCTGTGCAGCGGCGGCATCTATCGCGAGCTGGCGCCGGGCCATGTCACCTTGATCGCGCTGCCGAATCTGCGCGGACAGGTGCAGCGCGATCCGCTCAAGCCTTACACCAGCCTGGGCCTGCTCGGCGAGATCCAGACCTATCTGGCCCAGCGCTGCAGCGGCTTCGTGCAGCTGCACGTGAAGAACCCGCAGTTCGAGGAAGTGCGGGCGTCCTTCACCCTGAAGCTGCGCGACGGCTACGACGAGGCGTACTACACGACCCAGTTGCAGCAGGCGATCACCCGCTTCCTGTCGCCGTGGGCGTTCGACGGTACCGGCACGCCTTCGTTCGGCGGCAAGATCTACAAGTCCGCGCTGATCCATTTCGTGGAAACCCAGGCCTGCGTCGACTACGTCACCGACTTCCGCCTGTTCCAGGACCTGCCGTGCCAGGCGCCGGGCAGCGTCGACCTGGACGAGGCCACCGGCTCGCGCGCCGTGTCCATCCTGGTCTCGGCGCCGGCCAGCAAACACCAGATCACCGTCATCAAGCCCGCATCGGACCCAGCGCTGGCGGAAAGCTGCGGGTGCGACGCATGAACAGCCTCCAGCCACTCAACATGCCGGCGCTCGTGGCGCAGCCGGTGCTCGATCCTTCAGTGGATTACTACCAGCTGCGGCGCGAAGGCATCGGCCACGTGCAGCAGGCGGGCCACCAGCAGTGGACCGACTACAACATCCACGATCCGGGCATCACCATCCTCGAAGCGCTGTGCTACGCCATCACCGACGTGGGTTACCGCATCGAGTGGGATATCGAGGACATCCTCGCGCCCGCGGTGCCGTCCGCCGATCCGTTGCGGCCGTATCCGGACCAGGCCTTCTTCACCGCGCGCGAAGTGCTGACGGTCAATCCGACCACGATCGCCGATTTCCGCCGCATGCTGATCGATCTGCCCGCGGTCAGCGACGCCTGGGTGCTGTGCAAGACCTGCGCCTGCGAGGTCAGCTACTGGGCCTACTGCGATCTGGCTGGCAATCTGGTGCTGCAGTATGGCCAGCCGGCCAATCCGCCGAATCCGGCCAGCGAGACCTGGGTGCTGGGTCTGTACGAAACCCTGCTGGAGCTGGACGACGATCCGGAGCTGGGCGATCTCAACGACCGCCTGGTCGAGCAGAACAGCGTCTATCACGACAGCGACGGCGCACATCCGATCCTGATGGAACTGCGCTTCCCGGATATCGCGCTGCTGGAGCGCGATGCGTGGCAGCGCTTCCTTACCGACGATGCGAGCTTCGCCAACCCGGCCGCCTTCAGCATCACCTTGACCCGGCTGGGCGCGACCAAGACCTATAACGTATTCGATCTACCCAACCCGGCCGATCGCGACGCCTATCTGCGCCAGCAGTGGGGCGATGTGCTCTATGTGAGCCTGAGCATCAGCTTCACCGGCTCGCCGGATGTCGTGGATATCGAGAATGCGGCGTTGCGCGTGTTCGCCGATAACGCGGTGCAGAACGCGGTCAGCGCCGACGCCTGGCGCACGCTGTTCACCGACGCCACACCCGCCGGCTTCGTGCTGCGCTATCGCAAGAAGGCCAAGGCCACCGCCGCGGCGGTCGCCGGCGCCAAGGCCGCGCTGCAGCAGTGCCGCAACCTGGGCGAGGACTATTGCCTGATCGATCGCGCCGGTGTCGAAGACGTGGCGATCTGCGCCGATGTCGAAGTGCAGCCGGATGCCGATATCGAGCGGGTGCAGGCCTGCATCTGGTTCGCGCTGGAGCAGTACATGACGCCGCCGGTGCCGTTCCGCACGCTGCAAGCGCTGCAGGGCAAGGGTGTGGCGGTGGAGGACATCTTCGACGGTCCGGCGCTGGCCAACGGCTTTATCGAAGACGCCGACCTGGCCGCGGCCGAGCTCAAGGCGATGCTGCGCGCCTCGGACATGATCCATCTGCTGATGGATATCGACGGCGTGGTGGCGGTGAACCAGCTGCGCATGACCAAGTACGACGAGGAAGGCCAGATCGTCGCTGGCGCCGCCGATCCGGCCTGGATCAACGACCAGCCGGTCTACGACCCGAGCCGTACCAGCGCGGCCTGGCTGCTGGCGATCAGTCCGCGGCACCAGCCGCGGCTGTATCTGAACCAGTCGCGCTTCCTGTTCTACAAGGACGGGCTGCCGTTCCTGCCGCGCGTCGACGAGGCGACGGACACGCTCAACCAGCTTCGCGGCGATGCGGAGCGGCCGAAGAACCCCGGCGCGCCGAACGATCTGCCGGTGCCGGCGGGGGTGTACCGGCAACCGGAGGACTACTTCCCGGTGCAGTACAGCTTCCCGCTGACTTATGGCATCGGTCCGGATGGATTGCCGCCGCGCGCGCTGCCGGCGCGCAAGGCGCAGGCGCGCAATCTCAAGGCGTATCTGCTGGTGTTCGAACAACTGCTCGGCGATGCGCTGGCGCAGCTGGCGCATACCTCGGATCTGTTTTCGCTCGATGCTTCGGTGTCGCGCACCTATTTCGTCAAAGCCTTCGACGCCGACACGATCAAGGATCTGGCCGATATCGCCGATCCGATGAAGCTGACCCGTGCCGCGGTGGAGGCGCTGGTGGAAACGCCGGCCGCGTTCCAGACCCGGCGCAATGCCTTCCTCGATCATCTGCTGGCGCGCTTCGGCGAGCAGTTCAGCGAATACGCGCTACTGCTGACCCAGGCCGCCGGCGACGCGGTAGCGAAAGAGCAGCTGATCGCCAGCAAGATCGCCTTCCTGCGCCGCTATCCGGCGGTCAGCCACGACCGCGCCAAGGCCTTCGATTACCAGGTCGAGCCGAACGCGCCGGGCAACGAGCCGGGCATCAAGCAGCGCATCAATCTGCTGCTGGGTTATCCGGATCTGAGCTATCAGTGGACCGCCGGTGCGCCGGTAGCGGGTGTGTATCCGGTCGACTACAAGCTGGTCGACGGCATCGGCACGGCGCAGCTGGCAGGCACGCTGAGCGTGGCGGCGGCCAGCGCGGGCAAAGCGGGCGAGGGCGCTTATCGCCAGCTGCTGGATCGCATGATTCTCGATGAGGCGTACACGGTTGCGCCGGTCGCGGGCGGCAAGTTCGCGCTGGTGCTGGAGGATGCCTCCTCGACCGAGATCGGCCGCAGCCCGGCGCCGTTCGCCAGCGCCGCCGAAGTACTGGCGTTGAAGGAGACGCTGCTTTCCTGGAGCGCCGGTGCGCGCACCCTGGTGATCGAGCACATCCTGCTGCGCCCGAAGTTCATCGGCGACGCGCTGTATCCGGCCTGCTGCGAAGACGGCTGCTCCACCTGCGGCAGCGCCGATCCGTACTCGTTCCGTCTCACCTATGTCATGCCGGGCTGGACGGTGCAGTACACCGACAACCTCGATCTGCGCCGCTACGCCGACCGCACCATCGAGCGCGAAACGCCTTCGCACCTGCTGGCCAAGACCTGCTGGGTGGGCAATGACGGCTATGTCGAAAACCCTTGCGATCAGGTGGTGGAAGATCTGGCCGACCTGCTGCAGGCCGACGGGCTGACCGCGGCCAGCACACCGCCGTCCAGCGACGATGCCTGCGCCGATGCGCACGCCATCCTGCATGTCTTCAGCGAGGCGTTCTCCGCCTGGTTCGAGGACAAGAAGCTGAGCTTCATGCATGACGACGCCTGGGCGGCCGCGGTCACGACCTTGTTCGCCGGTGTTCCGGTGCCGGCCGATGGCACCTACAAGACGCTGTTTCCGGCGCCGCTGTGGGACCAGGTGCGTGCGCTGATGAGCGCGCGCTTTGCCGACATTGCCAGCCAGGGCTGGCAGTTCGAGCGTTTCGAAGCGGCCTGGCGCAGCTGGCTGGACGCCAATGCGGCGATCGACTGGACCGACGAGCGGCTGATCGAACGGGTCGAAGCGCTGCTCAACGCCGGCGTGCTGACCAGCTCCGCCACCGCAGCGGCGCTGTGCAACTGCGCCGGACGCATCGTCACCGACTACGGCCGCGCCTACTACGCATGGATGCGCGACAACATCACCGCGGGCAATGCGTTCGACGCGCTGACCCCGTTCACCGAACCCACGGTGACGCTGTGCGCGGACCTGAGCTTCACGCCCGACACGCAGACCAGGATCGCCGCGCTGCTGCACGAGCGCTACGCCGCCTATGCCTTGCCGTCCTACTGGCTGTGGGTGGTGACGACCTTGCTGGCCGGACTGCGCAATACCTACCCGGGCGCCACGCTGCACGACTGCGATGAAGGCAGCGATTTCAATCCGGTGCGCCTGGACAACACCGCGCTGGGCAACTACCCGCGCAAAACCACTCTTTAACTTTGACGACGGAGATCGCTCATGGAGAGCTTGCTTGACCATTACCCGGTCTTCGAAGCGAATCAGGTACTGATGAGCCGGCATCTGAACGATGCCTTCGACTACCTCGAACAGCAGGAACGCCAGACCCGCTCGCATCTGATCGGCATCGGCATCGCCTGCGGCCTGAAGATCCAGCTCAACGGCACGGCCATCGCGCTGTCCAAGGGCTGCGGCGTCACTTCCGAGGGCTATCTGATCGTGGAGCCGGAGGACGTGACGCTGACGGCATATCGGCCTTACACGCTGCCGACGGATATCGACTACCCCGAGTTCAAGAACGACGGCACGCCGTTCGCCATGTGGGAGCTGTTCGGCGATGGCGTGCCGAACACCACGCCGCTGGGTACGCCGGCGGGCTTCCTCGACGACAAGGCGGTGCTGCTGTTCCTGGAGCTGAAGAAGGAAGGCCTGCGCACCTGCAGTCCCAACAACTGCGACGACAAGGGCTCGCAGGTTACTGCCACGGTGCGCCGCCTGCTGATCGCGCGCAGCGACCTGGACAACATCATCGCCGCGGCCAATGGCCTGGGCAGCGGACTGAGCGAGGGCGATCTGGTGGCGGCGCTGTCGGCGCGGCTGAACCTGCCGGACCTGCGCCTGCATCGCTTCGACGTGCTCAACTCCAACCCGGTCAGCTCGGACGATGTGTATACCGCCTTCCTCGACATGGTCCGCCAGGGCGGTCTGGCCAGCGCGACCGGACAGGCGCTGAGTGCGGCGTATGCGGCGTTCCGGCCGCTGCTGTTCGCCGATTATCCGTCCGACCCGTTCGTCGCCTTCGGCACCAACTACAGCTTTCTCGACAGCGCGCCGACGGACACCACCCAGGTGAAGTTCCTGCAGTACTACGCCGATCTGTTCGACGATCTGCTGCGCGCCTATGACGAGTTCCGCTGGAAGGGCCTGGAGCTGATGTGCGCGTGCTGCCCCGATGACGGGCTGTTCCCGCGGCATCTGATGCTGGGCCTGCTGCATCCGGAAAGCGTGGCCAGTCCCGACAGCTACCGCCAGGGTTTCCTGCCCTCGCCGGCGGTCGGCAACTGCGAAGAGGAGAGCGCGCAGCTGCGCCAGCTGTTCGCACGCCTGGTGGCGATGTGCGCCGGCTTCACCGATCAGCCCAGGCTGCCGGCGGCCAATCCGTCGCTGCCGTTCGATCCGCAGATCCGCGTTACGCCCAGCCGGCGCTGCTGCGGCGAGGCTGAGCTTGCAGGCACGGCGATTCCCTACTACTACGCCATGCCGGGGACCCAGCCGCTGTATCCGCTGTGGAGCCCGCTGCTGACCCAGCGCAAGCGCGCCAATCAGAACCTGGGCTACAACTCTGACCTGTACACGCCGGCCGCGCCGGACTTCGTCACCGATCCCTTGCGCTATGACCTCGGCTCACGCGACTTCCTGCGCATCGAAGGTCATCTGGGCAAGGACTATCAGTCCGTGCTGCGCTCGCTGCTGACCATGAAGGCGCAGTACCGCCTGCCGATCGACGTGATCGCGCTGCGCACCGGCGCCTACGACGACAGCCAGCCGGTGGACCTGAGCCAGGAGCAGGCGCGCTTCCAGGATCTGGATGCGCTGTATGGCAGCCTGCGCGGCGAGCTGCGCCAGCAGCTGGTCGAAGGGATCATGCAGCTCTACAACTATCCGATCCCCGCGATCAACGGCCTGCCGCTGAACGCCGGCACGCCGCAGCTGTCGCTGCTCAAGCAGTACGCGCCGCAGTTCAACTACAACGCCAGCACCATCGGTGCCTGGTACGAGTATTACCTGGCGCGCTTCGAAAACCAGGGCTATATCGACGTCAATCAAAACGCGATCAACTCTTACGCGATGCTGTATCTGTACTGCGCGCTGTTCAACGGCACGCTGGCGCCGGATGGTTCGGCGTATCCGCACGTGGTGGCGATCTATTACTTCAGCAAGCTGGCCGAAGCGCTGGATCCGTTGCTGTCCGGGCTGAACTACCCCGACTTCGAGAACAAGTACCAGGACCTGATGGCGCTGATCCGCTATCTGCGCTCGGACGTGGTGTACAAGGCGCCGCCTGATCTGCAGTCCTTCCTGCCGCAGGACGAGTTCATCGATCTGTGCGAAGGCGTGCTGATGGGCTGCAAGCTCGATGCGATCAAATCGGTGCGCGACCAGTTCCAGGCGCGCGTCGGCGAGCTGCGGCGACTGCAGTTCCTGTCCAGCTTCCTGCAGCGCGAGCCGGGCATCCAGCACAAGGCCGGCGTGCCGCTGGGCGGCACCTTTATCCTGGTCTATCACGGCGACACCGTGATCAATAACTTCAACGGCGGCTTGTTCGGGCAGGGGCTGGTGCAGTTCCCGCTGCAGCTGCAGGCGCAGAATGTCGATCGCGTGGCGATGTCGATGGAGCGCGCTCCGGGCGCCGGCGCGGTGGATGTCGCCAGCGACAGCGTGGCCAGCGCGCCGAACCTCGCCAACAGCGGCATCGCCGCCGCGCTCAACATCGCACCGGCGGCCGATGCCACCAACGACACCTCGCGCTTGATGCGGGCGATCGGCAATCTCAGCGCCAACCGCAACCTGATCCAGAGCGACGATCTGCATCTGGTGGTGGACTGGCTGACCGGCCGCACGCCGGTGGTCACACCGGGAGGGCCGCCGGGCCAGGGCTCCGGTTCTGAGGATGGTCCGGCCGCCGCCATCATCAGCCGCGCGGTCGGCGAGCTGGATGCCGGCACGGTGATCGCCGACTTCTTCCTGCCGTATCGCTTGAGCAGCGCCGGTCCCGGTATCCAGTTCGTGCTGCCGAAAATACCGCCGACTTTCACCGTGGCGGTGGGCTGCACGGCGCCGAACGGCACCGCGTCGGTGTCGATCGATGCCAAGGGCGGCGTGCCGCCGTACGACGTGGCGGCCGACGGCGGTGCGTATCAACCGCTGGGCGCGCCGCTGTCGCTGACCGTCGGCAACCACAGCGTGACCTTGCGCGATGCCGAGGGCGCCGAAACGCCGATGCAGAGCTTTACCGTGGTGCCGCCGCTGACCATCGGCGAGCCAAGCTTCACCTGTGCCGGCGGCAGCTATACCGCCAGCGCCACGATTACCGGCGGCACGCCGCCGTACGAGGTCAACGGCCAGCCGGCGACGATGATCGTCACCGCGCCCACCGCCAGCGGCGCGACGGTGTCGGTGACGGTGCAGGACAGCCAGGGCTGCGCGGTGGGCGGTCAGTTCACCCATGCGTGCTGCACGCTGCCGTGCGGCGGCGCTTCGCTCAACCGCAACTTCCGCTTCTTCATGCCCGACCCGGATTCCAATCCGGACAATGCCTACCAAGTCTTCAACGCCGGCAACGTGGTGTTCACCGTCGAAGCCGATGCCGGCAAGCCGGTGGATCTCAGCGCACAGGTAGCGAAGATCCTGGTGGCGACCAAGGACCAGCTCAGCGGCGCGCAGTTCCAGAACACCGTCAACGGCTGGATGGCG
>Ga0070713_100002538_pt1 | contig 11938 bp, 9 predicted proteins | sample LARL82metaG_FD_65465 | JGI IMG/M metagenome (GOLD analysis project Ga0070713, IMG submission 65465) | Corn, switchgrass and miscanthus rhizosphere microbial communities from Kellogg Biological Station, Michigan, USA - LAR L8-2 metaG | ecosystem: Host-associated > Plants > Roots > Rhizosphere ... | reverse complement strand
TCGGCCGGGGTGGATGCGAGCGCGATCTCCGACGCGGAAGTCATGTTGCGGGTGAAGGCCGGAGATGACGGGGCGTTCGATTACCTGGTGCAGAAGTATCGCCGGCCGATCATCAGTTTTATGTACCGCATGGCGCATAACTCGGCGACCGCGGAGGAGTTGGCGCAGGAAGTTTTTCTGCGGGTATATCGGTCGCGGGCGAATTATGAGCCGAGCGCGAAATTCAGCACGTGGCTGTATCGGATCGCTACGAATCTGGGCGTGAATTTTGCGCGCGACACAAGGCACGAGCGCGCTGAGGTCACGGTAAACCTCGACGAAGCGGATGAGGAAACGGGACAGACGCCGGACTTAGCCGACAAGACGCCGACGGTGGAAGAAGAGATCGTGAGACGCGAGAGGTTGGCGGCGATTCGGCAAAAGGTTGAGGCGCTGCCGGAGCGGCAGAAAATGGCGGTGCTGATGCACAAGTATCAGCAGATGGATTATCGGCAGATTGCCGATGTTTTGAAGTTGAGTGAGTCAGCCACGAAGTCGCTGTTGTTCCGCGCGTATGAAACGTTGCGGACGCAGCTGAAGGAATTTGTGTAAGCATCCATTGCGATCAAAAGGCTTAACCGCAAAGTTCGCAAAAGGACGCATAGCAGAAAAGAAGAATCGAAGAAGGAACTTGTCATGAAGTGCAATGAAATTCGCGAACTGCTTCCGGACCTGGCCGCCGGGCTTGTAGCCGCCGAACCAGAGGTCAACCTGCATCTGCGCTCCTGCACCGGGTGTGCCGGGGAGCTGGATGAGTTGCGCAAGACGATGGCGTTGCTCGACGAGTGGCAGGCGCCTGAACCTTCACCGTATTTTGATGTGCGGCTTCAGGCGCGGTTGCGCGAGGAGGCCGCGAAACAACAGTACAGCTGGTTCGCGTGGTTGAGACGGCCGGTGGTCGCAGTCGCCGCGGGGGTAGTGCTGGTCGCCGGCGTGAGCGTGGGTACTTGGATCGAACATTATCGGCAATCGACAGGGCCGATACCAGTTGCGGTTGGCAGTGCGGTCGGTGATCTGCAGGAACTCGATAAGAACCACGACATGCTTTCGGATTCGGATCCGGATTCTGCGGCCAGCTTGCTTGACGATTTGCAGGTGCAGCAGGACGTGAACGCGAATCCGTAATGAAGTGATGCGGGGCTGCGCGTAGGAAGTTCGGCTTTTCGTTCTTCGCGGTCTCGAATTTTAAACCGCAAAGATCGCAAAGTACGCAAAGGAAAACGCGGGCACCTGCAAGATGTAAGTTTCCGGGGATAGAGAGATGACGGCGCGAGGGAAAATTCGCCAGTGGTGCAGGTGGGGAGGTTTGTTGCTGGCCCTGGCTGTCTCGCCGTCTTTCGCGCAAAATCGGCGCGAGCAGCAACACAACGTGCCGCGTCCGAATGCGCAGCAGCCCCGGCAAGAGAATCGCCAGCCGCGCGAATCGCGTCCGCAGTTCAGCCGTCCGCCTTCGAATCCGCAGAACAATCGTGAGCAGCCGCGCCCCAACTTCCAGCCGGCTCCGCAGCCGCAATACCGTCCTTATCAGCCTCCGGCACAGGGACATCATTCAGGTCAGTGGTTAAACCGGCAGCGGGAAATGCCGCCGGACCAGCGCAGGAAGACGCTCGAGAGCGATCCTGCATTCCGGAAATTGCCGCGGGAAACGCAGCGCCAGTATGAACAGCGTTTGCAGCGGTTCAACAGCATGCCCCAGGAGCGGCAGCAGCAGGTGTTACGCCGCATGGAGACTTGGGAGCATCTGACGCCTGCCCAGAAGCAGGACCTGCGCGGGATTGGACAGCAGTTCAATACCTTGCCAGCGGACCGCCGCCGGGCTGTGCGCAATGCCATCGATACTCTGCGAGCGATGCCTCCATCTGCGCGCGAACGAGAGTTGCAGTCGGGGCGGTTCAATGACTTCTCGCCGCAGGAGCGAAATATCCTGAATGGAGCGGCGCGGCTGCCGTTAGCGCCGGCACCGCAGGAATCCGGCAATGCCGCGCCAGAGCAGCAGAATGATCAGCAGCGGACCGGGCCGAATCGGTATGTACCTCGGCCTCCGCGTTGAACTTACATCGTCAATCGTGTACTGACGCCCATTGAGCAAGCTGCTAGAATCCGGCTATTCACGAATCACTTTCCGCACGGCAAACGCGTAGCCGGAGATCTCCTCAATCGTGTCGAGCTTGTTAAAAGCCCGAATTGCCTTCGTCATCGCCATTGGCCTGTTGCTGGCTTGCGCGCTAATGGTGTATGGCGCGCTACACGCCTTCACCGAAAGTGAGCGCGCAGTGCAACACGCGCAGCATATCCAAGTGCTGTTGGGGACAACGGAGTCGGCTATTGCATCGGCGGCGCGGGCACGGCTCACGTATGTTTTCAGCGGCGATGCCAACGCGCTCGGGCAATACCAGCAGGCGGTTGCCATCATTCCCAACCAACTAGCTGACCTGCGTCAAAGCACAAAGGAAAACGCCGAGCAACAATCGCAGTGCGATGTGCTGGATAAGTTGGTGCTCGATCGCATGAAACTCTGGGAAGAATCCGTCGGCTTGAAAAAGAGCGGGCGCTCGGAGCCGGCGGGACAGCCTGACCTGACACGGCAGAGTGTGGCGTTTGCCGAGGGAATCGTCGCCGTCACACAAAGAATGCGCCACGAAGAAGCAGCACAGCTGGAACAAACTCGCGCGTCGTCGCGCCTGCACCTTGTAGTTGCGGTTGCCTTTCTAGCGATCAGTTTCATGACGGCAGTTCTGCTTCTGTTCTGGCATTACCGGTTGGTGCGAAGCGAACTGGAGGCCCGGGAGATTGCCGAGACTCAGGCTCGAGAGGCTGCCGCTGTAGCCGGCGAGGCAGAACAGAAGGCGCGTGCTTCAGAAGCTAGCGCAGTCGCCAGCAACGAAGCAGCACGAAAGCTCAGCGCGCGATTGCTGTCGCTGCAGGATGAAGAGCGGCGGCGCCTCTCCCGCGACCTGCATGACAGCACGGGACAATACCTGGCGGCCGCCAAGATGGTTTTGTCGCCACTTGCAGCAGCGCATCCGGAAGATAAGCGGTTTGTCGAATGCATGGACCTGCTGGACCGCTCTCTCCGCGAGATTCGCACACTCTCTCATCTGCTGCACCCTTCTGGCTTGGAAGAGGCGGGATTCTCAGTGGCAGCGCGCTGGTACGTCGAAGGCTTCGCGAGCCGTAGCGGGATCACGGTAAACACAGAGATTCAGGACCTATCCCAGCGGCTTGCTCCAGACGTCGAGATCACATTATTCCGCATCTTGCAGGAGGCACTCGCCAACATTCATCGCCATTCGGGCAGCAGATTGGCAGAAGTGCGCTTCAAGGCGGAGGACGGTAATGTAATGCTTAGGGTGCGCGACTACGGGACCGGGATTCCGCCGGCGACACTGGAGCAATTCCGTGCCTCTGGCGGCGCGGGGGTGGGACTGGCGGGCATGCGCGAGAGAATTCATGAAGTGGGCGGAACCTTGGACATCGAGTCGAGCGGCAAGGGAACCTGCGTGACGGCCACATTGCCTCGAAATAATTCAGGCGGCGCTTGCAGCGGGTGGAGAGCTGGCCAGTTAACTATCCGCGAAGCATGTTCTTCAGAACAAAGCGCAGGTTTGCTGGACGCTCCGCCATTCTGCGCATGAGATAGGGATACCATTCACTTCCAAACGGGACGTAGACGCGCATGCGCCAACCTTCGCGCACCAGAGACTGCTGCAGATCGCGTCGGATTCCGTAGAGCATTTGAAATTCGAACGCATCGCGCGGGATTTTTTCACGGATCACGAACGCTTGGGCTTCGCGAATGATGTTGGGGTCGTGCGTCGCCAACCCGTGATAGACACCGCTCTTGAGCAGCATTTTCATCAATCGAATGTAATTGCCATCGACCTCGGCTTTGGCTTGGAAGGCAATCTCCGGAGGCTCTTTGTAGGCGCCCTTGCAGAGGCGAATGCGAATACCGTCCCGCAGCAGGGCTTCTACATCTGCTTCTGAGCGGCGCATGTAGGACTGAATCACTGCCCCGACGCAGCCGCGGTTTTCTGGGATGCGGTGCAATTCGCGGACAAAGTCCAGCGTGCGCTGGATGTACGGCGAACCTTCCATATCGACGCGAACAAAATTCCTGGGCTGAGACGATGCCGCTTGCGCGACAAGGGTGCGCACGTGGTCAAAGGCGAGGTTGGAGTCCACGTCGAGTCCCATGTGCGTGAGCTTGAGGCTGACGTTGGCGTTCATTTTTCGTGCCGACATTTCCGAAATCAGTTGCTTGTAAAGCGCGGCACTCTGGCGAGCCTCGTCCGCGTTGGTTACGTTCTCGCCAAGGTTATCGACGGAGACCGCCATGCCAGCGGCATTCAGGGTCTGGGTAACCCGCAATGCGTCTTCGAGCTGTGTGCCGGCTACAAACCGGCCGGAAACTCGCTGGCCTAAGGAAGATTTTTCGGCCCAGCCGCGCAGCGCGCGGCTTTCCGAGAGAGAAATAAGGGCGGCTCTCAGCAAGGCTTTGCTGTGGCCTCCGCCCGATCGTACGAATTACGCAGGAGCACAGAAAGTTGTACCACAAACGAAATTGCGCGTACCGACCGCGTGTTCGGGGCGCGCCTACTGATTAAATTGAACTTCGACGTGCTCCACGGTCTCGTGATCGCTCTTTTCCCACTTCCACTCACGCACGGCCGACTCGGCCGATTGCCCGAGCACAGGGTTACCGCCGAGCAGTTGGACGGATTTCACGGTCCCGGAAGTCGCCACTGTGACCTCAAACTTAACCATCCCGCTCAGATTGAGATTACGAGCGATTGTCGGATAGGAGGGCGAGACCCGGCTGACCACTTTGCGATGTCCTGAATTGTCTGCTGTCTGCGCGTTGACAGCCGTCGCAAGAGCAAGGCTGCACGGGATCACCAGAACGAGAGCCGCGAGGGAGAATGCTTTCATGACGGAAGAGTATCCGCGATCTTCCGGCGCAGCCAGATTACGGACGTAAAGGAAAGTAATACCGAAAAGTAACCCGCCCAGTTGGTTCAGTGCCCGTGATCTTCCAGAAACTTCTCCACTTCCAAGGCCGCCATGCAGCCTGAACCCGCGGCGGTAATGGCCTGGCGATAGCGGCGGTCCTGGACGTCGCCGCACGCGAACACACCCGGGACCTTGGTGAAAACATAATTGGTTGTTTTCAAGTAGCCGTCCTGGTCGGTGTCGAGCTGGCCTTCAAACATCTTGGCGTTGGGGATGTGACCGATGCCCAGGAACATCGCGCTCACCGGGAGGTCCCAGGTCTTGCTGTCGCGAGTATCACGAAGCTTGAGCGCGGTAACTTCTTTCTTTGTCGGATCGAGAACTTCGTCAACCACTGCGTTAGTGACCATCTCGATTTTGGGGTGCTGCTGGGCGCGCTCCAACATGATTTTGGAAGCGCGGAACTGATCGCGGCGATGAATGAGATGGACCTTGGTTGCGAAGCGGGTCAGGAAAAGGGCCTCTTCCATGGCGGAATCACCTCCGCCGATGACGGAGATCTCCTTGCCGGAGAAAAAGAAGCCGTCGCATGTGGCGCAGGACGAGACGCCGTGGCCAATAAGCGCTTGTTCGCTCGGTAAGCCAAGCCACCGCGCCGACGCTCCGCTGGCGATTATGAGGGTGCGAGTGTGAACGGTGTCTTTGCCGATCTGCAGGGTGATAGGGCTGGTGGAAAGCTCGGCGTTGTTCACGTGGGCCAGCTTGTACTCCGCGCCGAATCGCTCCGCTTGACGCCGCATATTGGCGATGAGTTCGGGCCCTTGAATGCCCTCGGGGAAGCCAGGAAAATTCTCGACCAGCGTGGTGAGGGAGAGTTGGCCTCCGGGTTCATGGCCTTCGAGAACGAGCGGCTTCAAGTTTGCACGAGCGGTATAAAGCGCAGCAGTGTGGCCCGCACATCCTGAGCCCATGATCACTACGTTTCTGACGTTTTCCATAGAAATAAGTTCGATGAGGTAAGACCTGATTCGGTTTCAGACTGCGATTGTGGTCAATGTTTTGTAGTGGCTTTCGCCGCCGGCTTTCGCCGAGTTTGGCCCAGCCTCGTCAATTCTTCCGGTATCAGGGTCCTCGCGTTTAAGAGGTCGCGATACGACGACAAAGCCGCTGTTGCGGAAGAAAACAGTGGCTCGTATTTACTCTGGTCGACCGGCTGTCCGGTTTCCATGCTGGAACAGCGTGCCAAGACGACCGACGGTTTGCCAAAGCGTTCCAGCTTGATGCGCGAAACCGGCGTGGTCGCGCTCAACATGGCAGATGCCGGAGTTACCGATGATGCGCTGTCCTCGAGCGAAACCTGCAACAAGTCTTTGGGATCGCGAACCCGGAACACTAGCGTCTCCACCATTTGCTTGCTGTCGCGGCTGAAGGAATATTGCACCGTCGAATATTGCGAACCGACGCCAATGTCATGACGCATGCGAACAAAATCGGCTACCTCGGTTTCTTCGGCAGGATGGGGGGTTCCGGCGGCCATAAGCGGATTCGAACTTGGATCGAGCACCGAGCGACCGCGGTCGATCTCGAAATCCGCACTGAACGAGGGGCGCTTGGGAATGGCGGCCAAAGCCGCGGCAATTGCCTGCTGCTCATCGGGCGAGGGAGTGCACACATTCAACACGTTGACCTTGACCGGCGGAGTCTGCGGATTCGTGGGCTGCTGGGCTGCGCACACGGCCGCGAGCAACAGCGCGATTGCCATTAGTAATGTTCGGGACACAGCCGCATTGTAGCAGTCCGAAGGTGGGAATCCTGGGGTGGTCCAGCCGGACTTTCGTTGGAGCATACCATCTATAATTCAGGCGTCTCGTCATGAGTTCGCACCTGCTCCAGCTACGAATCTGGATGGAGAAGCACGCGGTCTATCCGCGCAGCAAGCTGGCGATCGTCACCTGTTATGTGCTGGCGATTGACGTCCTGCTGTTTGCCTTGCAGCAGCTTTCGCACACTTTGGGGCGCTCGTTTGGCGGATCGCTCGGCGGATGGGTAACCTTCCTCAGCTCAGTTGTGATCGCCTTTCTTGTGGTGTTGTTGGTTCGCCGAATTTCCAGCGGGTTGCTGTGGCGCCTGCGGAACCGGCTGATCGTCACCTACATATTTATTGGCGTAATTCCATTCGTGCTGCTGGTTGCACTTTCGCTAGGTGCGCTGTACCTGTTCGCCGGGCAATTCGCAACCTATGTGGCTACGTCACGCTTGGACTCGGCAGCGGCTGAACTTAAGGCTACCGCCGAAACAGTGGAACGGACGATGGTCAGTGACGTTGATTCTGGACGAAAGCCAGCCGAGGCCTCGGTCACCAGCTCAAATTCGCAAATCTCCGTTTGGCTTAACGGCCAGCTTCTATTCAACAGTCCGCGCCAGGAGTCTGCCATTCGACCACCTGTAGGCATTGAGAGCGGTTTCGCGGGTCTGGTAAGGGATAACGGCAAGCCATTTCTGCGCACCTTTAGCCAGAGCTCAACTCACGATGGGAAATTGAACGTGGTTGTTAGCAGGCCTTTGGATTTCCGTGTTGTTGCGCAGATTGCGCTTGACCTGGGAGAGGTAAACATCGGCGAGCTTGACCAAGATGGAAGACTCATCGATCCGTTCTACAGTGCGGGATCGGCCGAACCGTCTCGAGGGTTCTGGGACATTCAGGTGCCCTTTGGGAGACGTTTGGAAACGATTGATTGGGCTAGCGGAGTGAAGGCCAGGGATTTGGGAATGAAGCGTGGAGGTGAAGGGGCGCGATTGTCAAAGCTTTACACTCACCTCTTTTCTGGACTGGGTGAGGTTGGCATCGCAATGGAGGTGTTCCTACTTATTATTGTGATCGTGCTGGTCGTGTTCGAGGCGGTGGCGGGCTATATCGGCGCGCAGTTAACTCGCACCGTAACGGGCAGTGTTGCCGAACTTTATAAAGCGACGACGTTCGTCAATCGCGGCGACTTCAGCCATCGGATTCCCATCAGCTCCAATGATCAACTGGCGGCTCTCGCGGGTTCATTCAACCTGATGACCGAGTCCATCCAGAAACTGGTTCTCGAGCAGAAGGAGAAACAGCGGCTGCAAAACGAGATCTCGATTGCGCAGGAAGTGCAGAACCAGCTTTTCCCGAGGCAGGTCTCGCAGCTTGCCAACCTGGAAGTGCATGGTTTTTGCCGGCCGGCGCGCAGTGTGAGTGGAGATTATTACGATTTTCTATCGGTCGGCTCCGATCGCATGATCCTGGCTGTCGGTGACGTGAGCGGCAAAGGAATTTCGGCCGCGCTGCTCATGGCAACGATTCATTCCGCGGTGCGTGCCTATGCCATCGAAGGTATTCCGATTTTTCGGCAGGCGGAAGCGGTTGTTGCCGGCGAGATGATCTCCGCGAAATATGAAGCTGTGATGCAGGGCGCCGAGGTCTCGCCGGGGACAATGCTGTCGTTGCTGAATCATCAGCTTTACCACAGCACGCCGCTGGAAAAATACGCGACGTTGTTTTTGGGAATGTACGACAGCGACGCTCGGCGCCTGATCTACAGCAATGCGGGCCACCTGCCTCCCTTGCTGCTGGGCGAGGATGGTTCGTGCAGTCGCTTGGAATGTGGTGGAACGGTCGTGGGGCTGTTCGACGAGGTCCCCTACGAAGAAGGCGCGGTGCAGTTGCGCCCGGGAGACATCTTCCTTGCGTATAGCGACGGCGTTACCGAACCGGAAAATGATTTCGGAGAGTTCGGCGAGGAGCGCCTGATTTCTCTGGTCCAGGAGAACCGTGATCTCCCGCTGGCGCGCATCACCGAGATTGTGACTTCCGCAGTGGACGACTGGATTGGCGCTGCCGAGCAACCCGACGATGTGACACTGGTGTTGGCGCGACTGAGGTGAGTTCGGATCAGGCTTTGATCAGTCCTGCGTGTTTGGAGTTGCGACCTGAAAGGGTGCGGCTTACAGCCGCACCGTACCTCGAAGACAAATTCACGGCACGGCCCCAGGCCGTGCCCTCCCAAAACCATATTGAGGTTTTCGCGATCTACTACAGCTCTCCGTGTTTACTTCTCTTTCGGCAATGACTGCACTCTCGCTTCGACCTTCTGGTCCTTGCCCATTCCACCAACAACGATCAGGGCATCGGAAGTGACTGCCATACCGCGATGGTCCATGGTTGGGTTGGGAGCTTTGTCGGTGATCGTCTCCCACTCGCTGCGCTTCACGTTGTAATCGAAGACGACGGGGGAGGGCTCGGCCGGCTTGCCATCCAGTCCGATGCCGTTGTAGTCGTACACCTGGGCACTGCCACCGGCAAAATACGCTTTGCCATCCTTGTCAGAGCCTACGGCAGCGATACGATAGTGCGCAGGCCCAGGATGCGCGGGCAATTTGCTCCATTCAATTTTCTTGGGATCTTTGCGGTCGATCTTACCCAACCAGCATTCGTCGGAGGAGACCCAAACGTTGCCGGTTTTGGCGCCACTAGATTTCGCGCCGTCTACATAAATAATGCTGTCCCCGACTATCGCGCCGGCATGGCCGAACACCGCGGTCCCAGGGTAAGGAGTCGCTTGCGCCCACTGCTTGCTGACGGTGTCATAAACCTGAACTGCGTTGGTCGGACCCTTGGTCGAGAACCCGCCGATCACGTAGACGTAGCGATCACGGTACTCGCCGGCGGCGGCATCGCGAACCGCGACCGGCAGATCCGGACCGCGGTACCACCGCAACCCATTCGGCTCATATACGGAGACGTCGGCAACAATGGCCTGCTGACCGCTTTTGTCGGGGACGTATCCGCCCATCACAAAAACTTCTTCGCCGACGGACACAGCAGTTGCACCGAGACGGCCCGAGCCCTGGATGGAGCGGATGGTGGTCCATCGTCCATACTTGAGGTTCAGCGCGTATGCGGAATTCTTGACGGCATCCCAGTTCTTGCTCGCGCCGAGACCCATGAAGGAATAAACCAGGGTCTGCCCTTGCACCTTCACCGAGGTCACCGCATTGTTGGTTAGGGGAAGGGGAAGCGGGTCCGGTTGGTCTTGGGCGGAGGCCGTCGCCAGAGTGGCCGCGATTACGGCAATCAGAATTCCTGTGGTCCTCATCGGTGTTTCAAAATATCACGAGTAGGGAAATCGCACCGAACGGCCGAGTGTCAGCGGGACTCCAAGATCCGGCTACTGCTGCTGTCGTACGATGGTATGGCTACGAGCCAATGCTCCACCGTTGGCCGCAAAGGTCCCGGCTTGTGCGCGGCACTTGGGTCTTGTGAGTTGCGTAAAGGTCATCTGCCAAACCGAAATCTGGAGCACTTTAGAGCGATCGTGGGATCAATGACAATTGCTATAATCTTCACACGGGGCGCTATCGTCTAGGGGTTAGGACGGAAGATTCTCAATCTTCAAACCCGGGTTCGATTCCCGGTAGCGCTACCAAGCTGTCCTCCGCTAGGACCCGCTATTCCCTTTTCGCAGAAATGCAGCCTGAAGACCTCGCCAGTTCCCTCTCTTGCCCTATTCCGGCAACGCGTATTGGCCGTCAATGTGGAAATGGCCGGTGACGCCAGGCGCTCCGGTGTCAGGCTGGCCGCCACCGATGCTGATGGTGTAGTCCCCGGGAGCGATGATGGGATCGCCTTTCTCCGTCACCATACCCAGGTCGCGCGGCTTCAGCTCGAAATGGACTTTCTGGCTTGCGCCGGGGTCGAGATGAATTCGCTCGAAGCCTCGAAGAGCAACGAGGGGCGCACCTTTGACTTCGGGGAATTTGAGGTATAGCTGAACGACTTCATCTCCAGCCATCTTCCCGGTGTTCGTAACCGTTACATCAGCTCCAACAGGCTGTCCTGCGGCAACGCCCTGTTCGGGCACAGTGAGACCGCTGTAGCTGAATTTCGTATAGCTGAGCCCGTAGCCGAACGGATAAAGCGGCTTACCGGTGAAATAGCGATAGGTGCGGTTTGCCATTCCGTAATCTTCGAAATTGGGCAACTGGTCAACACCCTTGTAGAACGTGACCGGCAGCCGTCCCCCAGGATTGTTTTTTCCGCTGAGGGTTTCCGCGACGGCTGCGCCGCCTTCTTCTCCGGGGTACCACGCGTCGAGAACGGCATTGGCATGCTCGTTGATCCAGTTGACGGCAAGAGCGCTGCCATTCGTGAGAACGACGGCGAGCGGTTTTCCGGTTGCAGCAACGGCCTCCACAAGATCTTCTTCAGGCTGAGGAAGATCGATGCTGGTGCGATCTCCACCGAGGAAGCCAGGTTCGCTGACCGGCATCTCCTCGCCCTCGAGTTGACTGGTGATTCCCACGACCGCAATGACGACATCGGCATTTTTCGCGGCGGCAACAGCTTCAGCAGACGGAGCGCTGCTGTACTTGGTCCAGAAAATCTCGGCATGCGGCTTGCCGTTCCTGGTGCCATAGAAGATTTCGAGCGCGACTTTACGGCCTTTCTCGAGATGAACACGGCCTGCCCCCGATGCGACTCCTCGTGTGCCGCCGCCAATTGCCGCCGCTACTTGTTTGTCATCGACCATAAGCCTGCCGAATCCCGCGCAGCGAATGCCGAGGAGAAAGTCGCCAGATTCCGAAGGCGTCAGGAACCCGGACCATCGCACGCCGAAGGTCTTCTTTCCCGCGACTTCTTTTGGCAGATCGTTTTCTGTGAGCTTCACGTTGGGTTCCGTACGGCTGACCAGTGGGGCAGGCGCAGGACCGGAAGCCAGATCACCCCTTCGCGGGGCTTCGTTGTACTCCACTTTGAGTCCGGGCTTGCCGTCTGGAGTAGTCAGAACAGCATCCGGCACCGGGCTTCCATCTGTACGAAGGAATTGCGTTCCGGGAACAAAGGTGATGGCGGTGTTGGGAAATTCCGCGTGCAGCCCATCGAGGATAGAAACGATATGAGTTGGCTGCCCAGCAT
>Ga0070713_100002535_pt1 | contig 11948 bp, 8 predicted proteins | sample LARL82metaG_FD_65465 | JGI IMG/M metagenome (GOLD analysis project Ga0070713, IMG submission 65465) | Corn, switchgrass and miscanthus rhizosphere microbial communities from Kellogg Biological Station, Michigan, USA - LAR L8-2 metaG | ecosystem: Host-associated > Plants > Roots > Rhizosphere ... | reverse complement strand
CCTGTGGCGGGAGACCGGCATCGACCCGATCCTCGCCTCGGTGATCACCACGCCGATGATGTTCGGCCTGGGCTGGGTGCTCTACCGGACGGTGGTCTCCCGCATCCGCGGGCAGTCGGCCTCGATGTCGGTGCTGCTCACGTTCGGGATCGCCCTCGTCATCGAGGGCATCCTGAACGTGACGTCCGGCAACAAGTTCCGCTCGGCCACCCCGGCGTACTTCGAGCAGTCGTTCACGATCGGCTCGATCCACCTGCCCAAGCCGCAGGTGTACGGGTTCCTCGCCGCGGTGGTCGTGCTCTCGGGGCTGTACGTGATCCTGACCCGGACCTGGACCGGCCGGGCGATCCGGGCGACGTCGCAGAACCCGTCGGCGGCGGCGCTGGTCGGGGTGAGCGCGACGGGCACCGCCGCGCTCGCCTTCGCCCTCGGCGCCGCCAGCTCCGGCGTCGGCGGGTCGATCCTGTCGGTGCTCTACCCGTTCTTCCCGGCCTCGCACTACGACTGGATCTCCCGGCTGCTCGGGATCGTCGTGCTCGGCGGGCTGGGCAGCTTGCCCGGCGCCATGGTCGGCGCGCTGGTGCTCGGCCTGGCCGAGACGCTCACCGCGACGTACGGGTCGCTGCGCTGGTCGACGCTGGTGTTCTACCTGGTGATCATGGTCGTGCTGCTGGTCCGTCCGCAGGGCCTGTTCGGCGCGCGGCTGCGCGAGGACGGGGTCGCCGCGTGAGGTCGGTTCGCCTGCCGGGGTTCCTGGCCCGGCTGCCGCGCTCACACCTGGTGGCCGGCCTGTTCCTGCTGGCCGCGCTGCTCTACCCGGTCGTCAACCCGTGGAACCCCTACACCCAGGGCGTCGCGCTGTTGATGTTCCTGCTCGCCATCCAGGCGGTCAGCTGGAACATCATCTCCGGGTACGCCGGCTACACCTCCCTCGGCCACAGCATGTTCCTCGGCCTCGGGTCGTACACGGTGGCGATCATCGCCCTGCACACCGGCGTCAATCCACTGTGGATCGCCCCGCTCGGCGGGATCACCGCGGTCATCGTGGCGACGCTGGCCGGGTTCGTCGTGCTGCGCACCCGCGGGCACGCGTTCGTCATCATCACGATCGCGCTGCTGCTGGCGGCCCAGATCCTGGCCGTCAACCTGCGCCCCCTGACAAAGGGCTCCGACGGGATCACGCTCGAGCTGCCGTTCTGGAGCAAGGACTTCCAGAACATCCCCTTCTACTACGCGTTCCTGCTCATCCTCGTGCTCACCGTGCTGTTCAGCGCCTGGATCAGGCGGACGAAATTCGGCACCGGGCTGATCGCGATCCGCGAGGACGAGGGCAAGGCGGCCGCGATCGGCGTGAACACCACGCGGTTCAAGGTGCTCGCGTTCGCGGCCAGCTCGTTCTTCATCGGCGTCGCCGGCGGCGTGTACGCATACTTCCTCACGTTCCTCAACCCGCTCGGAGCGTTCGCGATCCTCGGCAGCGTGATGATCGTGCTGTCCGCGCTCGTCGGCGGCCGCGGCACCCTGTACGGCCCGCTGGTCGGCGCGTTCATCGTGCAGCTCATCAACGAGGAGGCGACGGTCTACGGCGGCGGCACCGGAACGCGGGTGCTCATCATGGGCCTGCTGCTCGTGCTGACCGTGCTGTTCCTGCCGGCCGGGCTGCTGCCGACGGTGCAGGGGGCCTGGCGTCGCCGGCACCCGGAGCAGGTCGAGTACACCGACCAGACCGGCGCCATCGGCCGTCCCGCCGGACCGGTGGTCACCCGGGACCGGGCGCTGGCCGAGCTGCAGACGGTCGCGGCCGAGGACGCCCTCGTCGCCGGCGAGCCGCTGCTGCAGATCAAGGGCGCCAGCAAGCGGTTCGGCGGTCTGGTCGCCGTGGACGGCGCCGACCTGACCGTCCGGAAAGGCACCATCACCGCGCTCATCGGCCCGAACGGGTCCGGCAAGACCACGCTGTTCAACCTCGTCACCGGCGGCATGCAGGCCGACGCGGGGGAGGTCTGGTTGGAGGGCCGGCGGATCGACCGGATGCCGCCGTGGAAGCGCGGCCACCTCGGCCTCGGCCGCACGTTCCAGGTGACCCGGCTGTTCAACGAGATGTCGGTGCTGCAGAACGTGGTGGCGCCACTTCCGGACGGCCGGTGGCGGACGATGTTCGCCGACGCGGTCAGCGGCGCCGAGGCCGACCGGGCCCGGGAGCTGCTCGACGTGGTCGGCCTGGCCCGGTTCGCCGGCCAGCGCGCCGGCGACCTCTCGTACGGGCAGCAGAAGCTGGTCGAGCTGGCCCAGGTGCTGATGCTGGAGCCGAAGCTGATCCTGCTCGACGAGCCCGCTGGCGGGGTCAACCCGAGCCTGCTCGGCCGACTGACCGAGGTCATCCGCGAGCTCAACGCGCGCGGCATCACCTTCCTCGTGGTCGAGCACAACATCCCGATGGTGCTCGGCCTCTGCGACCCGGTGGTGGTGTTCTCCCGCGGCCGGCCGATCGCCGAGGGCGAGCCGGAGGAGATCCGCAACGACCCGGTCGTGCTCGACGCCTATCTCGGCGACGACTGGCGGCCGCCCGCCGCGCAGGCGCCCGCGCGGGACCGGTCGCGGCCGGAACTGTCCACGACGGACCGGGGGTGAGCGGGATGCTGCTGTCCCTGGCCGGGGTGACCGCCGGCTACGGCGGCGGGAACGTGCTGCAGGGCGTCGACCTGGACTGCCCCGAGGGCACGGTCACCTGCGTCGTGGGACCCAACGGCGCCGGCAAGTCGACGGTGCTGCGGGTGATCAGCGGGCTGCTGCGGTGCTCCGCCGGCACGATCACGATGGCCGGCGACCGCACCGACGGCCTGGCCCCGGACGAGATCCTCCGCCGCGGGATCACCCAGGTCCCGCAGTCGCAGGCGCTGTTCCCGTCGATGACGGTCCGGGAGAACGTGCTGATGGGCGGGTTCCTGCTGCGGCGGCGGCGGTCCCTGCTGAACGAGCGGCTGGAGATGCTGACCGAGCGGATCCCCATCCTCAAGGAGCGGGCCAACGACACGGCCGGCAACCTCTCCGGCGGGCAGCGGCGGATGGTGGAGATCGCTCGCTGCCTCATGCTCGAACCCAAGCTGATCCTGCTCGACGAGCCTTCGCTCGGCCTCGACCCGCGCAGCCTCGCCGGGGTCGCCGAGCTCATCCAGGAGCTGCACGAGGGCGGGACGACTGTGCTGCTGGTCGAGCAGAACGTCCGGTTGGGGCTGGGGCTGGCCACGCACGGCGTGGTGATGGAGGGCGGCAAGGTGCGCCTGAAGGGGACGGCGGCCGAGGTCCGGGACCACCCGGAGATGGCGACCCTGTACCTGGGCGGGTCCGCGGCCGCGGCGTCGTGACCGGCGCGCGAGGGCGCCGCCCGCATCCACCGCGAATCCGGAGGCACGCGCTAGCGCGGCCCCATCACCGCCGCGGGGTCGAGGCCGAGCGCCGTGAGTACGGCACGGGCGGCGTTGCGGCCGGGCCGGCCGGACACCGACCCGCCCGGGTGGCTGGTGGCGCCGGTGAGGAACAGTCCCGGTACGCCGGTGCCGTAGTCGGTCCAGCCCGGGATCACCGCCCCGGACGGGGTGACGAACTCGCCGCCGTGGCAGGACCCCCCGAGGTTGAACGGGTTGTGTGCAGCGACGTCGACCGGCGACTCGGCCCGCACGGCCAGGATGTCGCCTGTGGACAGACCGCCGGCGTGCATGCCGACCCGCTTGATCAGCGCCTCGGCGTGCTCGTGCTTGGCCTCGGCCCAGTCCCGGCCGTCGGCCCGCTGGTACGGGGCGATCGTGAGAATCTTGAACGTGCCGGCGCCGCCGGGCGCCCGGCCCGGGTCGACGACGGTCTGGTCGACGACGAGCAGCCACGGGTCGCGGGCGTCCGGCTCGCCGCGCCAGAACGCGTCGAGCTGGTCGGCGATGCCGGCGACGCTGCCGAAGCCGGCGGCGACCGACCGGGTGCCGCCGAAGTCGATGTCGGCCTCGAGCGCGGCGTGCACGGCGAACACGCTCAGCCCAGGCCGCCAGCTGTCCGTGGCCGCCAGCAGGTCGGGCGGCGGGTCGGCCAGCATGCCGGCCAGCCGCGCCAGGTGGGCGCCGGAGACGACCGCGCGCCGGGCGTCGATCCGCCGACCGTCCACTGTGGTCACCTCGGCCGCCCGGCCGTCCCTGACCCCGATCGCCTCAACGGGCGCGTCGGTGACGACCGTGCCGCCGTGCGCCTCCAGCTGCCGCACGAGGGCGGCCGGCAGCGCGCCGGAGCCGCCGATCGGCGTGGCCCAGCCGAACCGGAGGCGCCCGGCGGCGATCGACGCCGGCAGCACGCCGGTGCCGGGGCGGCGCGGGTCCTGGATCGTCGCAAGCGACAGCCACAGTACGAACGAGCGCACCACCGGGTGCTCGAACCGCCGGTGGATCAGGTCCCAGGCGCTGCCGGCCCGCGCGGCCAGGTAGGCGTCGCCGTTCGGCCCGAGCGGCAGCCCGGAGTTCCACCGGCCGTGCTCGGCCACCAGCCCGCCGTTCCACTCCGCGATCAGGTCGGTGAACGCACGGGCGTCCGATGTGGACCAGCGGGCCAGCTCGTCCGCGGTCGCGGCCAGGTCGGGGCGCATGACCAGCAGGTCGCCGTCGTCCTGCGGCAGCACGACCGCCGGGTCGGTCGTCGCGTACCGCAGGCCGTACGTGGACAGCAGGCCGAGCTCGTCGTCGGCCAGCAAGGGGTTGGACTGGATCAGCACGTGGGCGCTGGAGCAGGAGTCGTGGGCGAAGCCGGGCAGGGTCAGCTCCTCGGTGACCGTGTTGCCGCCGACCACCTCGCGGGCCTCGAGCACGCACACCTCGAGCCCGGCCGCCGCCAGGTACGCGGCGCAGACCAGCCCGTTGTGCCCGGCGCCGATCACGACGACATCGGTGCTGTCCGGCAGCGCCGCCATGGTGCCTCCCTGAGGCTGCAGTCGATTGCAGCACTATCCCTCAGGATCGCGAGCCGGCACAAGGCAGAGCCTTGACACGCCCGGCGGTGCATCCGGACACTGGTCGAGCAATCGTTTGCAGAAGGGCGGCGACATGAGCGACTCGAACCTCTCGGTCGGGTGGATCGGTGCGGGGCGGATGGGCGCGGCCATGGCCGTCCGACTGGCCCGCGCAGGGGTGAAGCCACGGGTGTGGAACCGCACCCGGTCGAAGGCGGAGGCGCTCGCGGACCAGGGTTGCGGCGTCGCCGACTCGATCGCCGACCTCCGCGACAGCGACGTGGTCTTCACGATGGTGTCCACCCCGGCCGACCTGGAGCAGGTGCTGCTCGGCGAGGGCGGGCTGCTGGTCGACCCGGCCCACCTCCCCGGTGCGGTGGTCGACTGCTCCACCGTCTCGATCGAGTCGTCCGAGCGCATCCGCGAGGAGTGCGCCGCCGCCGGCGTCGACTTCCTGGCCGCGCCGGTGAGCGGCAACGGCAAGGTCGTCGCGTCCGGCCGGCTGACGTTCGTCGTGTCCGGCCCCGAGCAGACCTATGACAAGGTCGCCGGTCTGCTCGGCCACATGGGCAAGTCGGTGACGTACGTCGGCGAGGGCGACACCGCGCGGCTGGCGAAGATCTGCCACAACCTCATGCTCGGGGTGGTCGCCCAGACGATGGCGGAGATCACCGTGCTGGCCGAGAAGGGCGGGATGTCGCGGGCGGCGTTCCTCGAGTTCCTCAACGAGAGCGTGATGGGCTCGGCCTTCACCCGCTACAAGTCCCCGGCGTACGTGCACCTGGACTACACGCCGACGTTCACGCCGGTGCTGCTGCGCAAGGACTTCGATCTCGGGCTTGCCGCCGCCCGCGAGCTCGACGTGCCGATGCCGGTCGCCGCCGCGACCGCGCAGCTGGTGCAGGCGCTGGTGAGCGAGGGCCACACGACGCAGGACTTCGCGATGCTGCTGGAGCAGCAGGCGCGCGCGTCCGGGCTGGCGCTCACGCCGGAGGAGACGCCGGTCGACGACGGGCTCGGCGGGGAGCCGGAGTGACGGCCACCGCCCGCCCGCTCGCGGCGCCCGGGCACATGGGCGTCGACTACGAGAGCCGGGTGGACTTCGAGCGGCTGCGCGAGCACCGGCTGGCCCGGGCCCGGCAGTCGCTCGAGGCCAGCGGCTGCGGCGCGTTCCTGCTGTTCGACTTCTACAACATCCGCTACACGACACAGACCTGGATCGGCGGCGCGCTCGGGGACAAGATGACCCGCTACGCGCTGCTGACCCGGGACGGCGGTCCCACATTGTGGGACTTCGGCTCGGCCGCCCGGCACCACAAGCTCTACGCGCCCTGGCTGGCCGAGGACGACTGCCGGGCCGGCATGCTCGGCCTGCGCGGCGCGATCGCGCCGACCGCCGGCCTGATGGAGGACGCGGTCCGCGAGATCAAGGGCATGCTCACCGACGCCGGGCTGGCCGGCGAGCCGGTCGGGGTGGACATCGTGGAGCCGCCGTTCCTGTTCGAGATGCAGCGGCAGGGCCTGACCGTGGTCGACGCCCAGCAGTTCATGCTCGACGCCCGGCAGCTCAAGTCGCCCGACGAGATTTTGCTGCTGACCCAGGCGGCGGCCATGGTCGACGGCGTCTACCAGGACATCGTGGAGGTGCTCAAGCCCGGCATCCGGGAGAACGAGATCGTCGCGCTGGCCAACAAGCGCCTCTACGAGATGGGCTCGGACCAGGTCGAGGCCGTCAACGCTGTGTCGGGCGAGCGGTGCAACCCGCACCCGCACAACTTCTCCGACCGGCTGATCCGGCCGGGGGACCAGGCGTTCTTCGACATCATCCACTCGTACAACGGCTACCGGACCTGCTACTACCGGACCTTCTCGGTCGGCAGCGCGACGCCGAGCCAGCGGGACGCGTACACGAAGGCGCGCGAGTGGATGGACGCGGCGATCGCCGCGGTGAAGCCGGGGGTGGGCACCGACGAGGTGGCCGCCGTCTGGCCGCGGGCGACCGAGTTCGGCTTCGAGAGCGAGATGGCGGCCTTCGGCCTGCAGTTCGGCCACGGGCTCGGGCTCGGCCTGCACGAGCGGCCGATCATCTCCCGGCTGAACAGCATGCGCGAGCCGATCGAGCTGCAGGCCGGGATGGTCTTCGCATTGGAGACGTACTGCCCGGCGGACGACGGGTTCTCCGCGGCGAGGATCGAGGAAGAGGTGGTCGTCACAGCGGACGGCCCCCGGATTCTGACACTGTTTCCAGCACAGGACCTGGTGGTCGCGAACCCCTTCTAGGAGGAGCCATGGCCGACACTCCCACCGACCTCTTCCTCGGCGGCAAGTGGGTACCGGCATCGTCCGGCGGCCGGTTCGACGTGTACGACCCGTCCACGGGCGAGGTCATCGCCGGCGTCGCCGACGGCACAGTCGAGGACGCGATCGCGGCGGTCGACGCCGCGGACGCGGCCGCCGCGGAGTGGGCCGCGACGGCGCCCCGGCACCGGGCCGAGATCCTGCGCGCCGCGTTCGAGCTGATGACCGCCCGCAAGGACGAGCTGGCGAGGCTCATCTCGCTGGAGAACGGCAAGGCGCTCACCGACGCCGCTGGCGAGGTCGCGTACGCGGCCGAGTTCTTCCGCTGGTACTCGGAGGAGGCCGTCCGGGCCGAGGGCACGGTCATGACCGCCCCGTCCGGGGCGAACCGGATCCTCGTCGTGCAGCAGCCGGTCGGCATCGCGGTGCTGGTGACGCCGTGGAACTTCCCGGCCGCGATGGCCACCCGCAAGATCGGTCCGGCGCTCGCAGCCGGCTGCACCTGCATCCTCAAGCCGGCCAGCGATACCCCGCTGACGGCGCTGGCGATGGCGGCGATCCTGGCCGAGGCCGGCGTGCCCGACGGCGTGGTCAACGTGCTGCCGTCGCGGCGCTCGGGCGCGGTGGTGTCGGCGATGCTGCACGACCCGCGGGTGCGCAAGGTGTCGTTCACCGGGTCGACCGAGGTCGGCCGGGTACTGCTCGCCGAAGCGGCCGACCGGGTCGTCAACACCTCGATGGAGCTGGGCGGCAACGCGCCGTTCCTGGTCTTCGCCGACGCCGACCTGGACGCCGCGCTGGACGGCGCGATGGTCGCGAAGATGCGCAACGCCGGCGAGGCCTGCACGGCCGCGAACCGGTTCTACGTCGAGGCGTCGATCGCGCCGGAGTTCTCCCGCCGGCTGGCCGAGCGGATGGCCGCGCTGCGGGTCGGTCCCGGCGTCGACGAGCAGACCCAGGTCGGCCCGCTGGTCAACGAGGACGCGGTGGTCAAGGTCGACGAACTGGTCGCCGCGGCGCTCGCGGACGGCGCGGCCGCCCTCACCGGCGGCATCCGCCCGGACGGGCAGGGCTGGTACTACCCGCCGACCGTGCTGTCCGACGTGCCGCCGGCGTCGGCGATCCTGCGGGAGGAGATCTTCGGCCCGGTCGCGCCGATCGTCACGTTCACCGACGAGGCCGAGGCCGTCCGGCTCGCCAACGACACCGAGTTCGGGCTCGTCGCCTACCTCTACACCGGCGATCTTGCCCGCGGGCTGCGGGTCAGCGAGGCGCTGGAGGCCGGGATGGTCGGCCTCAACCGCGGTCTCGTGAGCGACCCGGCCGCCCCGTTCGGTGGCGTGAAGCAGAGCGGGATCGGCCGGGAGGGCGGCCACGAGGGCATGCTCGACTACCTGGAGTCGAAGTACATAGCGGTGAGCTGGTGAGCGTTCGCTAGCCGAGGTGCTTGTCGAGGAACTCGACGACGCCGTCGACGGCCCGCTCCTGGGTCGCGTCGACGGCGTCGCCCACCGGGAAGATGTAGCCGTGCTGCGGGTGGTCCCAGGACACCCACTCGACGTCCTTCCCGGCCTCGGCCAGCACGTCGTAGCTCACCCGGAATATGCCCTGCAGGTGGTCGTCGTCGCGGCCCATCACCAGCATCGGGATCCGGATCGGCGCGATCCGCTCGGCCACGAGCCTCTCGTTGATCCGCGGCCGGACGTACTCGGCCGAGCGCATCTGCATCTCCTCGATGTCGCGCAGGCTGGTGTCCGGGTTCACCGTCACCGTCGCGTCGGTGTCGAGGTCGAGGAACTCGTGGTTGGCCGGCTCGCAGGCGACTCCGGCGGTGACCACGTCCGGGTACGCCGACGCGATCTTGTAGAGCATCTCGCCGGCGTGGCTGACCCCGACGTGGCCGATCCGGGTCGGGTCGATGCCGGGCAGCGACCGCACGTCGTCGAGGATCGCGACCTCGTCCTCGAACTCCAGCGGCGACCGGTTGAACAGGTCCATGCCCTGCCGGCGGTCGTGCACCAGCGGGCCGCCGGTGTGGTAGCCGAGCTCGACCTCGCTGCGATAGCGGCCCCAGGCGCAGGCGTAGCCGGCGTCGAGCAGCCGCCGCACCACATACGGGTAGGCCGCGACCCGTTCCCGCAGCCAGTCCAGCCCGCCGCCGCCGTTGCCGTAGGCCAGGAAGACGAACGGGTGCGGCCCGTCCCCGGCCGGCTGCTGCAGCGCGTACGGCGTGTAGAGACCGTCCATCGTGGACGCCAGCCGGTACTGGACCGGCCCTTCCTCGACCAGCAGCAGGCTCACGCCTTGGCCCAGTAGTCCGGCTTCGCCTTGCTCGCGGCCAGCTCTTCGGCACTGCGGAAGCCAGGCGCCATCGAGGCGTCGGTGCCGGCCATGTACTCGTGGTGGTCGATGTCGAGCAGCCGGATCCAGCTCTGCTGGCCGAATGTCAGCGCGACGAAGCAGCCGAGCTCGACCAGCTCGGGCTCGCTGAAGTGGCTGTGCAGCCGGTCCCAGAACTTGTCGTCGACGTCGAGCCGCCAGGCGATCGCCTCCGCGTACGCCAGCGCGGCCTTCTGCCGCTCGTCGTAGCGGTCCGAGGTCTCGAAGTTGAGCAGCTCGTCGTACTGCTGCTCCAGCAGGCCGGCCGTGGTCGCCTTGATCGAGCGCTGGTTGCCGCAGAACTCGCACTTCACCGTGCGGGACACGTAGACCCGGCAAAGCTCCTTGATCGAGTGGTCGACCACGCCGCTGTGGAACACGTCCCGCCAGGAGTCGGCAAAGGCCCAGAACGCGTTCGGCGCGTGCGCCCGCACCGCCGAGCTCTCCGGCCGGGGAGTGCCCTCCCGGGCGCAGCGCTCCATCTCCGCCCGCATCCGCTCGTCCATGGACTCGAACGGCACGTAGCTGATCCGTCCCACGACGGTCACATCCCTTCTATCGCCTGCACAACTGCCTCGGGGGTCAACGGGAGGTCGCGGACCCGCACGCCGACCGCGGCGGCCAGCGCGTTGCCGATCGCGGCCGCGGTCGGGCCCTGGGCGGCCTCCCCGGCCCCGACCGACGCGTTGCCGTCGCCGGGGGCGAGCTCGACCAGCACCTCGGGCACCGCCGCGAACGGCAGGATCGGGTACGACTCCCAGGTATCGCTGGTGATCCGGCGCCGGTCGAACCGGACCCGCTCCAGCAGGGTCAGGCTGGTCGCCTGGACCGCACCGCCCTCGATCTGGTTGCGCACGCCGTCGGGGTTCACCACCCGGCCGACGTCGACGGCCGTCCACAAGCGACGGACGCGGACCGCGGCATCGGCCTCGACCTCGGCGACGACCGCGCACCAGGCGCCAGTGCCCTTGTAGCGCGCGTAGCCGATGCCGAGGCCGGTGCCCTCGGGCACCGCGCGACCCCAGCCGGCGGCCCCGGCGGCCGTCCGCAGCACCCGGCGGCCGCGCTCGTCGGACAGGTGCGCGAGCCGGAACTCCAGCGGGTCGGCGCCCGCGACCGCGGCCGCCTCGTCCATCGTCGACTCGATCGCGAAGACGTTGAAGTAGCCGCCGAGCGAGCGCATGGCCGACGTGCGGATCGGCGACTCGGTCAGCCGGTGGCCGGTGACCCGCCGGTTCAGCAGGTCGTAGCCGGGCAGCGCGTTGCGGGTGCTGCCGGCGCCGTTCGCGACCGGCGGGTCGACCGCGGCCGGGTACGTCGCCGGTTCGCCCAGCGTGGTCGCCGCCAGCAGCCCGGGCACGCCCGCGTATCCCGGGCGTGAGCTGTGGCCCTGGCTGTACACGTCGTAGCGCCAGGAGACCAGCCGGCCGGCGTCGTCCACCACCGCCTCGACGTCGGCCACCATCGCCGAGGAGAACGGCGCCCAGCTCAGCTCGTCCTGCCGACTCCACAGCACCTGCACGGGCTTGCCCGGGACCGCCCTGGCCACCAGGACCGCGTCGAACGCGACGTCGTCGGCCGCGTTGTGGCCGTAGCAGCCGGCGCCCTCGACGTGTCGCACGTGGACGGTCGCCGGGTCGCGGTCGAGCACGGCGGCGATGGCCCGGGCCAGGTTGCCGATCCCCTGGCTGTGCGTCCACACCTCCACCCGGCCGTCCGGGTGCCAGCATGCGACCGCGCAGCTCGGCGCGATCGAGGCGTGCGCGACGAACGGCCGGCTGTACGTCGCGGCGACCCTCGTGCCGGCCACGGCGGTCGCGGTGCCGTCGTTGACGCCGTCCGCGGCGACCTCGATCGTCTCGTGCGGACCGGCCCGCAGGAACGCGTCCAGGTCGTCCTCGTCCGGCAGCGTGTCGGTCTCGGCCCAGACCGCCTTGGCCCGCACCCGCTCGGCCGCCCGCAGCACCGCGGCCTCGTCCGGGCCGGCGACCGCGAGGAACGACCCGTCCCTGACCACGGTGACCCCGTCCCCGCCGACCGCCGGGTCGAGCTCGCGCAGCCGGGCGCCGGGCGACGGCGGCCGCAGCACGCGTGCGTACCACTGGCCGGGCAGCCGCAGGTCCTGCACGTACCGGGGCCGGCCGGCGACCTTGTCCGGAAGGTCCAACCGCGGCACGTCGGTGCCGGCGAACCGGCCGTCCGCTTTGACCGGCACCGTGGCGTCGGCCGGCAGGTCGAGGTCGACCTCAGCCGCCAGCTCGCGGTACGAGCTGCGCTGTCCCTCCGG
>Ga0070713_100002532_pt1 | contig 11951 bp, 7 predicted proteins | sample LARL82metaG_FD_65465 | JGI IMG/M metagenome (GOLD analysis project Ga0070713, IMG submission 65465) | Corn, switchgrass and miscanthus rhizosphere microbial communities from Kellogg Biological Station, Michigan, USA - LAR L8-2 metaG | ecosystem: Host-associated > Plants > Roots > Rhizosphere ... | reverse complement strand
TGCAAACGTTTTTGACTACGGATTTCACGGCCTGGTATGGCCAAAGTTCGTGGGTCTTCGTGGCGATCGTAACTGCTGCCGCCGTTTGGGGCTTCCGTACCTCGCTGGGTGGGCGGACGTTGATCGCGTCGCAGTCCTGACAAACCCAATGTCGACAAATCCCCTTCTCCTTGCGAATCCGAAATTGCCCGGTCTGGATAATGCGGGCGCTATCGATAGTTACTCTTGATTGTCGGCTTCTTGGACGTTTCGGATCGGTTTGCTTCGGCATCTCGGTCAGGATACCGATCCGGTTACTGCCGCCGGGCGCTCCTAAGCACGGCGTTATCCACCATTAACGGAAGCTTCTCCGGAAGCGGCCAGACTCCGCGAAACTACCCATAACGCCGTTTCGAGCCAATGTACGGGTGGCCGACCATACAGACATTCCTCCGGAGTGACGCATGGCTCGCCAGTCGAATTATGACAGGGTACCGGTTCGGCGGCGAAACCGAATAGAATGAGACGAACTATGCAACGCTTCTCACTCTTGGGAGTCGCACTTCTCTGTTCCATCACTGTCAGCGCAGCGGACTGCAACCGCGCCTGCCTGAAAGATACGATGACGAAATATCTCGCCGCGCTTGTCGCCCAGGATCCATCCAAAGCGCCGCTCGCGCCCAACCTCCGCTTCACGGAGGATTCCAAAGACCTCAAGGCCGGAGAAGGCCTCTGGAAATTGGCCACCAAACTCGGCGACTACCGTCAAGACTTCATCGATGTGAAGCAACAAGTTGTTCTCTCGCACGTCATCGTTGAAGAGAGCGGTAAGCCCGCGTTCTTCACAGCACGTCTCAAGATCTCAAAAGGCAAAATCACTGAGGCCGAAACCCTGGTCACCCATCCCACCGAACGAATGGCACCGCGTGCCGAGTTCATCACCCGTCCCGGCATGGAGCTGCCGCCCCCCGCCGGCAAACAAAACCAGCGGGAAGACCTGATTCGCATCGCGGACTACTACCCCCGCGGCCTCACCGTCGGCGGCTTTGACAAAGTGGACGCACCGTTCGCCCCCAACGCCTACCGCATCGAAAACGGCTCCGTCATGGCCGGAGAAGGCTGCGGACGCGGTACACCCAGCGGGCGGCCCACCACCCCTGCGCCGGGCGGCCAGCCTGCCGTCAGCCCCACCGCGCCGCAGGATATCGCCGGCTGCCGCAACATCAAAACCCAGCGCATCATCGAACACCCCGCCCTCACCAAAAGCCTCGCTGCCGTGGATGAAGAGCAAGGAACCGTCGTCTTCTGGATGAACTTCGGGGACACGGGCACCTACGGCCCCGGCAATGCCCTGGTCACCTTCGAAGCCTTCAAGGTCTTCGACAATCAATTGCAGGTCGTACAGGCCTTCTTAAAGGTAATGCCCAAGGAAACCCAACGTGGCTGGGGAACCACGCGCAAGGGCGCGGAGAAGTACTAGCAGAATCGGGCTACCATTGCGGGGCGTTGCAAACGTCCCTATATCAGTGCGCTGGCACACACAGCACCGGCCTTGGAACTCACGTCGACGTTGCGGGGATACAACAAGATTTCACCTCCACCCTGCAAGGTCGGGGGCACGTAGCTTTCCGTGGCGAGTCGCCGACGTAGAACGATCAGCCTCGGGGCGTCCCCACGGCCGAATCACGCGCTACTCGGAGAATACTCGGGGCTGGTCGCTACTGACCGTCCCGATACGGCAACGGATTCCTCCTGAGATACGCCGATCACATCCCGAACCGACGCGAGCCTCGATGCGTCGAGCTTGGAGGCTAAGATCGCGGCGGGCTAGTCGGTCATCGACCCAGACATATCTATCCGGGGCCGTAGTTGCCAATCAAGAGGCCCACTGCGTAGAATCATTGGGCTGGGTGAACTGATATGACCGGCCGAGACTCGGACGTAAATCAATGCCAGAATCCGAGTGGGTGGCTGGGACGATTGGTTCTGCGGAACATGAATTCGCGCCACTCCAAGGTTACAGATTGGGGGTTATCGCAGGCTTCGATAGGGAACCAGGACATCATCCTGGATGTAGGCTGCGGCGGAGGCAGAACCGTGAGCAAGTTGGCTGCAATCGCCACTCAAGGCAAGGTCTATGGCATCGATCATTCAGCGGAGAGCGTGGCTATGGCCGTGCGAACGAACAAGCAATGGATCGATATTGCACGCGTTGAGGTTTGGGAGGCGTCCGTTTCCCGATTGCCATTTCCAGAAAGTACCTTTGATGTCGTCACGGCGGTCGAAACGCATTTCTGGTGGCCTGCTTTGCCGACGGATATGCGCGAAGTGTTGAGAGTCCTGAAGCCCAGTGGCAGGCTGATCATGATCGCGGAAGTCTACAGAGGAGCAGAGGCCTTCGCTTCAAAAGCTGTGGAGAGATACTCTGAAAAAACTGGTATGGCGCTCCTCAGCATCGAGCAGCATCGCGAACTGTTCACGGATGCCGGTTACTTAGGCATTCAGATCACTACGGAACCAAGCAAAGGGTGGATTTGCTGCGTCGCGAGCAAGGCCCCAGTTTCGTAAAGCTCGGTCATAACTTACGTGGCTAACCTGTCCGAACCCGATGTTCAGCTCGTCCAGGCAAGAATTAAAACCAGGACTGAGGGCCCAAGAGCATCTACACATTGTGCGCTCTCTTAGGAAATTTAGTTAGGATGCTCCTATGCGCGTTCTGAGAATGAATCCCATTCTGAATGTCTCGAACATTCCGGAGAGTGTTGCTTGGTTCGAGAAACTCGGCTTGTTCAAAGGTTTTGAATGGGGGGATCCACCCACGTTCGGATCCGTCTATCGTGACGACAACGAGATCTTCCTGTGCCAGGGTGGCCAGGGCTCCCGCGGCAAAGGCCCGAATAAAATGACGTTCGGGCCGGAGGGCGATGAGTGCGGCGACAAAGGCGTCTGGATCTCGATCTTCGTGGACAACGTGGACGAAGTGCACCGGCGCTGCATCGAGCAGGGGCTGGACGTGACCTGGCCACCGACAGATATGCCTTGGAATGTGCGCGAGGCACACGTTCGCCATCCCGATGGTCACGTGTTCCGGATCAGCCAGGGTCTCGGTGAGTAGCTACAGTTGATCTTGCCGACGAGGAAGTATCGTTTCCGTTAAGACGGCGTCCTTTGGAACTTGTCGCCGTCTCTGAGCGAGTCACGCGCCACTCGTACAAAGCTCGGGTTGGTAGCCTGGCGTAAGGCGCGGTCTGGGAAGCCTGCGATAACCTGTGCAGATGGAAGTCAGTCATTTCCCAATCCGCACCGACCCGGCTTTGGCTTGATGGCTTGAGGCACGGCTCAGATTCTGCCTAATCCTGCGAATGGATGATCCCGCGGTGTATGGCAACTGTGGCAGCTTGTGTGCGATCGTCCGCGCCCAATTTACCAAGAATACTCTTCACGTGATTCATCACCGTGTACTCCGCGATGCTGAGTGCATATCCAATCTGTTTGTTGCTGAGTCCCTGGGCGATCAGTCTTAGGACCTCCAACTCTCGGGCACTTAAGTCCGGACGCGGCCATTGCGCCACAAGTGATGCCGTGATGGGAGCTTGTCCGGAGTGAACGGCTCGGATGGCCTGGATGAGGTCATCGTGCTGGACGTCCTTCTTAAGATAAGCCTGGACACCTGCCCTGAATGCGCGATGAATGTATTCATCGGCGCTATAGGTGCTCAGGGCTAAGATGCGTGCGTCGGGGAATTCCGCTCGGATAGCCCGCGCCGCGTCAAATCCGTCCATCACAGGCATGCGCAGGTCCATGAGAATGACATCCGGACAGAGCTTTCGGTAGAGCGCCACAGCCTGCTGTCCATTGGTTGCCTCAGCTACGACCGTCATGTCGTGCTGTTCGTTCACAATCGTGACGAGTCCAACACGAGCAATCAGATGGTCATCGGCAATCACAATGCGGACGGGCGGGGTTTCCACCGCCGGCGCGCTAACTGCCATGGCGTTCTTCATAAGGCCTGATGAGTGTGACTCCGCAGTTGCGATTCCCTGTGCGGGTCTTCGGAAGACAGGGGAATATTTACCTTCACCTCCGTGCCCACGCCAAGCTCGCTGGTTAATTCCAATTCGCCGCCCAGACGCTCGGCGCGCTCGCGCATGCCAAGCAGTCCGAAATGTCCACCTGTTGTGACGAATGCGCCGGAGAGCTCAAAGCCGCGGCCGTTGTCCTCCACGGTTAAGAAAAGCCTGTCTCGTTCCGTCCGCAGGCGGAGCCAGATTTTGCTGGCGTCAGCGTGGTTGAGAGCGTTCGTCACCGCTTCTTGAGCGATACGAAGGAGGTTGTGTTCCACGTCCTCGGGTAATTTCGGGAGCGTGCCGGCGACGTCGAGGTCCAAAGGAACTGCTGCAGGCGCGGTCCATTCGCGAGCGGCGGTTGTTAACGCCGAGAGCAGATCTCCGTCATCGAGAGCGGAGGCGCGAAGGTCCATCACGGACCGTCTTGCTTCCGTGAGGCTATGCCGAGCCATCTTCTGGGCTAATTCCAGATATTGATGCGCAATGTTGTCGTCGCCATTCATCCGCATGGCGATCGCATCCAACTGCCGCGAAATACCAACAAACCCTTGCGCCAGGGTGTCATGAATCTCCCGCGCTATTCGGGCGCGCTCTTCCAGGACCAACGAAAAGCGGTTGTGGATATGCTGCAGGCGCAGCTGGTACAAACCAAACATCACGCCTAAACACAAACCCACGCAGAGCCACGGGAAAAAAGGTCTTTCGTAAAAGTGAGGCAGCACTTCAAGGCTGAAAGCAGCCTGGCTGGTGGGCTGTCCGGGAGCGGTGGCTCTCACCAGGAAACGATAGTTTCCATGCCGCAGGCCGCTGTAGTCGATAGCCCGATGTGGGCCTCCGGGAATCCAGTCGGGATCTAATCCTTCCAGCATGTAGGAATAGCTGACATGCCCCGTCGCGCTCAATTGGATGCCGGCGTATCGGAACTGAATGCGGTCCGTTCCAGGTGTGAGCCTTGCGGCCTGGCGTAAATCGAGCTTCTGGCTGTCGGCAGTGACGTCTAGGAGCTGAACGGACGGAATCGGGGCAACCTGCTCAAGGGTATCCTCACGGGGATCGATCACCGCTAAGCCGCGGCTGGTTGTGAACCACAGACGGCCATCCTTGGTTCTCCCTCCGCCGCCTCCCACCGGAGTACCGGGCGCGACCTGCGAGCTGGGCAATCCGTCCTCTACACCATAATTTATTGGAGTCAAGGCCTTAATCCGGCCGGCAGCGAAGTCGAGCAACTGCTGTTTAGGAATACGACAGATTCCTCGCGTCGTGCTGAGCCACAGGCTGCCATTCCGATCGTCTTCCACGTGGGCAATATTGTCGCTTAGTAACCCGTCACGCACAGAGTAGGTCTTAAAGGTACCCTTACGGAACATCGTCAGCCCGCCACCGAACGTGCCGATCCACAGGGTGCCATCCACATCCTGATAAAGCGAACGAATCTGGTTGCTGCTCAGACCTTCGACTGTTGTATACCGGCGCGGCTTGGCATCTGGTGCTTGGCCATCGATGATCCGCCAAAGTCCGTTACTAAGTGTCCCAGCCCAGATGCTTCCGTCTCCTCCTTCCGTGAGCGTGACCACGTGACTACGATCCTGTGTCACGCTGCGCCATTTTGTTCCGTCGAACTGATAGATGCCTCTTGCTGTTGCCACCCAAAAGTGTCCGCTCATATCCTCGATCGCGTCGTACACTACGTTCCGTTCCGAAGGATCGAGTACAGAGTAGTTTTGGAACCTACCGTGGTTCAGGCGAGTCAACCCGACTCTGGTTCCAATTAAGAGTCCGCCCTCCCGGTCGCTGCGGATACTGAAGATTTCGTTGCTGGGCAAACCATCCAGCGTGCTATAGGTGCGGGACTTTGGGGGGCTAAACGCGACCAGGCCGCTATCGTGATACCCCACCCACATCTGGCCATTACCATCCTGATGCACCACGTTCGGTTCGTCGCTGGGCAAACCCTCGGAACGGCCGTAGGAGCTGAAACGGTCATCGCGAAGCCGGCTCAAACTGCTGTTCATTCCTACCCATAAATCGCCTTCGCGATCCTCGAACAAAGTCCAGACCCAGTCCCGGTCATCCTTGTTGTCCTGCGATGAGCTCACGAACCGGTCATTTTCCAGGCGGCTCAGACCTCCGTAGGTTCCTACCCAGAGATTGCCTGCGCGGTCTTCACGTAGCGCCAGAACGAAGTTATTGGGAAGTCCCTCCCGCGTGCCGAACCGCGTCAGTTTACCGTTCGGCCGAATCAAGATGATTCCCTTGGTGCCCCCGACCCACAAGCCCCTTGCGTCCTTCATGATGGAAGTAATGAAATTACCATCCAAATCCTTTGCTCCGAGAACCGGCGAAAATTTGTCTCCAACACGTTTTACAACACCGCCGGTGCCGCCGATCCAGAGTTGCTGCTGGTGGTCTTCATAGATGACTTGAGGGGATTGGAGAGGCTTTAGGCTTTCTTTGGGGTAAGTTGCAAATTTGCCGTGGTCGTAGCGGGTCAGAACACCACCCGCGACGATCCACAGTACGCCCGAGTGATCCTCCGCGAGGGCGGTGACACTTCCAGAGGGCAGGCCGTCCTTTGGCGTAAAGGTTGCGAACTGCCCGTCGGAATAACGGGTGAGTCCGCCGGCCGTGCCGATCCATAGAGCACCGGTTTGGCTGGCAACTAGATCCGTAACAGCGTTTCCGGGGAGCGAGTTATCGTCTTTCGCGAAGGTGACGAATTCGTTGCCGTCAAAGCGGGACAATCCCTCATTTGTCCCGAGCCAAAGGTAGCCGTCCTGCGTCTGCGTAATGGCTCGAATGGTGTCCTGGGGGAGCCCCTGAGCCTGTGTCCATACCGTGCGCGTGTATTGCGTCAATGCCTTGGAAGGATTTAGCCCTAGCAAGTTCAAGGAGCTCAGCAGCAGGCTTAACATCAAGCCCACGGGGCTGCGTCGGGACGACATCCGTTTGGTATTCTAATCCTCTCTGCCGATAAGTCAAGAGACCCCACGCTACCAAACCTTTAAGATATGCCCCCTCGGCGATACGATCCGGGCTCCTTTAAACAGTTGAAAACAGCTTGAATTGGCTATATACCCGGCCAAACGCTCATGATAAGCTCACTTCGTGTGTATGCCAAGGGTTTCCACCCAACTAGGCAAAAAGGCCTCTGTCCGCAAGACTCTGCTGCTAGGCTGGATCGTTCTTGTTTCAGCCGCGTGGGGTTATGGCCAGGCTCCTCGTCCGCAATCGCCTGCGGCCAACCAACGTGCCTTTCTCGACCAGTATTGTGTCGGATGCCACAACCAGCGAGCTAAGACGGCGGGTCTGATGCTGGACAAGATGGATGTCGCCCAGGTGCCGCAAAACGCCGAGGTATGGGAAAAGGTCGTTCGTAAGCTGAGGGCTGGGATGATGCCTCCATCCGGGGCGCGGCGGCCTGATCGGCCAACCATTGAGGCTTTCGCCACGCGTCTGGAGGCGGAACTCGACCGCTCAGCCGCCGCCAAGGCCAATCCAGGGGCTCCGGCCCTCCACCGTCTCAACCGAAACGAATACGCGAACGCGATCCGCTACCTCCTTTCGCTTGAGATCGACCCGACGTCGCTTCTGCCGGCTGACGACTCGAGTTCAGGTTTCGACAACAACGCGGATGCCTTGGGCGTCTCCCCGGCGTTAATGGAGCGATATCTGTCAGCGGCCTCAAGGATCAGCCGCCAGGCTGTTGGCGACCCCGCAACCCCAGTAAGCGAAAAAGTATACGCTCTGCCGAACGACCTCACTCAGGACTCGCACGTGGAAGGTCTTCCCTTCGGAACGCGCGGAGGCGTACTTCTTCGGCATAATTTCCCAGTCGATGGCGAATACTTGATCGCGACGACGCTCTCGCGGGGAGGCAAAGACGGCGGTGTTGGTTCTGGCGCTGCCGACACAAAAGGCGAGGAACTCGAAGTTAGCGTGGACGGCGAGAGGGTGAAGTTATTCAATCTTGCGAGTGCGCCGGATCTGGAAGTGCGGATTCCGGTCAAAGCGGGCTTGCGGTCGATTGGCGTCACCTTTGCTGCCAAGAACTATGCGCCGGTTGAAGACACATTGCAGCCGTATTTGCGTAGCATGTTCCCTGGCGGAGTGTGGACGGTTGTGCCGCACGTCGGCAGCGTCACGATTAGAGGTCCGTACCAAACCACAGGTATCGGGGACACCGCCAGCCGGCGGCGGATCTTCACATGCCATCCCGCCAACGAGCAGCAGGAACTGCCCTGTGCGAAAAAAATCCTCTCGGCCATCGCGAGCCGCGCATTTCGCCGGTCGATAACGGATCAGGACCTGGAAACCTTGACTTCCTTCTACCAGGTGGGCCGCAGCAAGGGAAGCTTTGACGGCGGAATTGAAATGGCACTTCGGCGGATTTTAGCGAGCCCGGAATTCATGTTTCGCTTCGAGCGCGGTCCTGCCAAGCCTGGAGAGGTCTATCGTATCAACGACCTAGAGTTGGCTTCGCGTTTGTCATTCTTTCTGTGGAGCAGCCTCCCGGATGATGAGCTGGTGAAGCTGGCCACGCAAGGCAAACTCAAGGATTCGGCGGTGCTGGAGCAGCAGGTTCGCCGAATGCTGGCCGATCCCCGATCGAAGGAACTGGTGAGCAACTTCGCCGGCCAGTGGTTGTACTTGCGGAATTTACAAAGCTTGGTTCCGGCCATGGAGGAGTTTCCGGATTTCGACGACAATCTGCGGCAGGCCATGCGGCGTGAGACAGAGTTATTCTTTGACAGCATTGTTCGTGAAGATCGCAACGTCCTGGATCTGCTAACGGCGGACTATACGTTTGTCAATGAGCGTCTGGCGAAGCATTATGGCATGCCCGACATTTATGGGAGCCAGTTCCGACGCGTTACGCTCAATGCCGACAACCCTCGCCGCGGATTGCTGGGTCAAGGAAGCATTTTGACGGTCACCTCGCTAGCCACTCGCACCTCCCCCGTTCTGCGCGGCAAATGGATTCTTGAAAACATCCTCGGCGTTCCTCCACCCGAGCCACCGCCGAACGTGCCTGCATTGAAGGAGAACGTAAGACCGACCGATAAGGGAACTGATACGGTCGAGGTTCTTTCGGTTCGCAGCCGGCTGGAAGAACACCGCGCGAAAGAGCCCTGTGCAAGCTGCCACAAGATGATGGATCCCATCGGCTTTGCGCTCGAAAACTTCGACGCAGTCGGTCAATGGCGAACCTTGGATGGGCGCCTTCCGATCGATGCGTCCGGACAGCTGGTGGACGGCACCAAGGTGGACGGCCCGGTGAATCTGCGGAAGGCTCTGCTGGTATACTCCGACCAATTTCTGCGGACGGTGACCGAAAAGCTTCTGACGTATGCCATCGGCAGAAGTGTCGAATACTACGATATGCCGGCGGTTCGCGCGATTGTAGGAGACGCGTCCCGCAATGACAACCGTTTCTCATCGATCATCGTGGGCATCGTCAAGAGCCCGCCCTTTCAGATGAAGGTAAACGTAGAAGAAAGTGCTGTCCGGAAATAAATAAGGGAGACTACGGCAATGTTCATCACGAAGAAACACATTCCTCGGCGGACGTTTCTCCGCGGCGCGGGTATAACCCTCGCCCTGCCATTGTTTGATGCGATGGTGCCGGCGCAAACGCCACTGGGTAAGACAGCGGCAAGCCCGAAGAGTCGCTTTTGCGGCATCTATGTGCCGCACGGGGCCATCATGAGCGAATTTACACCCGCGACGGAAGGCACGAACTTCGAGTTCAAACCAATCTTGAGCCCCCTCGAGCCCTTCCGGGACCGATTGTTAATTGTCAGCGGCCTCGAAGCTACAACGGCGGGCCCCGCCCCCGGTGAAAGCGGTGGCGATCATTCCCGCTCCGCCGCGGCATTCCTCAGCGGTGCTCGTGCCAAGCATACCTCCGGCGTGGATGTCCATCTGGACACGACTATCGATCAGATGATCGCCCAGAAGATCGGCCAGGACACGCTGTTGCCTTCAATCGAGCTGGGCATCGAGGATATCGGCTACACGGGCATATGCGGCTATGGGTATAGCTGCGCTTATGTCGACACGATCTCATGGGAAACGCCTACGAAACCGCTTCCCATGGAGGTGAACCCGCAGGTTGTGTTTGAACGCCTGTTTGGCGATGGGACTAACGCTGAGCAGAGGGTCGCGCGGAGGCAGGAAGACCGCAGCATTCTGGATTCGATTACCCACGATGTGGCTCACTTCCGAAAGGTGATCGGTCCAAGCGATCGTCAGCGGCTCGACGACTATCTCGAGGACATTCGCGAGATCGAGCGGCGTCTCCAGATCGCTGTGAAGGTTTCGGCTGATGCCCCGGCAGTGGACGTTCCGGCCGGTGTGCCGCAATCCTTCGACCAACATTGCAAGTTAATGTTCGACCTGCAGGCTTTGGCGTACAAGGCGGACATAACGCGCGTTTCGACATTTATGTATGCGCGCGACAACAGCAACCACACCTACCCCGACAGCGGCGTTACCGTTTCCTTCCATGGCGCATCGCACCACGGGAACAAGCCATCGGCTATCGAAACTTTTGCGAAGATCAACAAGTATCATATGCAGCTCTTCGCGTACTTCCTGGATAAGTTGCGGTCCACGCCTGACGGCGACGGCAATTTGCTGGACCATTCCATGATCCTGCTGGGAAGCAGCATGAGCAACGCGAACGAACACGATCATGCTCCGCTGCCGGTCCTGGTTGCCGGAGGAGCGTCGGGGCAACTCCAGGGTGGGCGTCATCTCAAGACACCCGACAACACTCGGTTGTCCAACCTTCTGGTGGGAGTGCTCGACAAGTTCGGGGTTCAGCGGGAAACCGTTGGCGACAGCAACGGACGGGTTGAAATCTAATATCCTTACGCGCCTCTAGGGAGGAAGCATGCGCAAGCACTGTGTGGCGGTGTGTAAGCTGGTGTGTGTGCTCGCCGCCGTTCCAGCAGCGATCCTGGCGCAGGACGCGAGTGCCGTCGTCGCGAACGTCGTTAAAACGATGGGCGCGGACAACCTGAAGACGATCCAATTTTCGGGCACGGGATCCAGTGCCGGAATCGGACAGAACATTAATCCGACCGCTGCGTGGCCGGTGGTGCGGGTAAAATCGTATACGCGTGAGATTGACTTCAGCTCCATGGCTTCGCATGTGCAGATGGTGCGCGCTCAGAGTACCGGGGATCAGACTCAAAACCAATACATGCTGCCCAATTCCCCATGGGCGACCCAATTTGATTTCTGGCTGAATCCCTTTAGCTTCCTTAAGGGAGCTATGGCCAATAGCGCCACGGCAAGGGTGGAGACCGTAGGCGGCACGAAATACAGCGTCGTTACATTTTCACTGCAGAACAAGTACAAGGTTGCCGGATATATCAACGATCGGAATATGGTCGAGAAAGTGCAGACCTGGATCGACAACGATGTGCTGGGTGACATGCTGGCCGAAGCGTCCTATAGCGTTTACAAGGATTTTGGCGGCGTTCAATTCCCAACGATGATTATCGAGAAGCAAGCAGGCTTTCCGGTCCTGATTGTGGCGGTCTCAAGTGCAAAACCTAATGCAGCGGTGAATATCCAGCCGCCGCAGACTCCGGCAGACGGGGCATCCCGGGATATGTCGGTCCAATCCGAGAAAATTGCCGACGGGGTGTTTTATCTTAAGGGCGGAACGCATCATAGCGTCGCGATTGAGTTCGGCGACCACTCCGTGATCATCGAAGCACCGCAGAACGAGCAACGCTCGCTGGCCGTTATCGCCGAAGTGAAGAGACTGATTCCGAATAAGCCCATTAGGTACCTGGTCAACACTCATCATCACTTCGACCACTCTGGAGGGCTCCGCACGTATGTGGCTGAAGGCGCTACCATCGTCACCCAGGAAATTAATAGGGCTTTTTA
>Ga0070713_100002530_pt1 | contig 11954 bp, 14 predicted proteins | sample LARL82metaG_FD_65465 | JGI IMG/M metagenome (GOLD analysis project Ga0070713, IMG submission 65465) | Corn, switchgrass and miscanthus rhizosphere microbial communities from Kellogg Biological Station, Michigan, USA - LAR L8-2 metaG | ecosystem: Host-associated > Plants > Roots > Rhizosphere ... | reverse complement strand
GTGGAGGTCGTCGTCGTTCGAAGGACTCCGGAGGGCTGGCGGTCGACGTTGAACGCGGGGCTTCCGTGTTGCGGTCGAACCGGCCTATTCACAATCGGTGCGGAGAACGCTGGACTTCCTCTTCCGGCGTAATGCACAGCTCTGTCGCCATTACGGGCATGCAGCTGGCGCGTCGGAGTACTTATCTGCGTGGGGACATCCTCGTTAGGTAGCGGGAATCAGCTGCCAGTCCTGATTCTGTCGATCGCCTTTCCTTGGTACTACATTGTTTACTCACACTCAGCGAGGAGGCTGTATGGCGCGCAACAAGAATCTCATCGACCACTCCTTTTGAGCCGACCTCGAAGCGACGCCGGGGGTTCCCTGAGCGAAGCTCGAGTCAAGCGGGGCGATCGAACAATCCGCGGCGGCGAGAAAGAGCTGCTCGAGAAGCTCGGCCGCAATGACTTATGTCCCTGCGGCTCAGGGCGCCGGTTTCAAGAGGTGCTGTATGCGCACCGGCAGGTATGACGGCTCCGGCCGCCATTACTACCGTCGCGACTAGCGGTGCATGGCGATGCTCCAACGCGGTATGAGCTGCGCGAGATCCACAGCGGTCGTTGGGGCCCGGACATTCAGAAAGACTCAACGACGGCGTTGCCGGCGTGGGCTCGCGCGGCGCAACCGAGATAGCTGGAGCACGCACATGCAATGCCGGGTTCTCACGCTGCTGCTCACGACGCTCGTCATCGCCGGATGCCATGAAGGCAAGCGAGAGACTGTCTCCGCAGGTCAGAGTGCTGTGCGTGATTCCGGTGCCATGCGGACGGCCGCGGCGAACGTTGGCGGTCGCCCGGCGGGCGACACGACAGAGCTCGTCGTCGTAACTGAGCCGACGGCCATCGGCTTCTTTCCGCCGCCTAGAGACTCGGCGGATGCGCAGGACGACGGCTACAGCGAGGGTGTGTCTCACATTCGTTTCGCCATCGAGGATGCAGGGAGCTGCTTGGGCCGTGACAGCTCGCAACTCGTATTGCTCGTGGACACGGCGGTGCGAATCCGGCGCGGTGCGCGCATCGACACACTGCGTTTCTCGCGGGTCGACACGTTGTCATACGGCGTGTACTTCGTCATGCCGGGCCGCGAGCCCTATCTGGTGCCGCACGGTGCCGGACCGAGTACGCTCATCCCCGCGGTGAACGAGGAGATCCCGAAGTATTTCGGCGGGCCCAAGTGTCAGCGCGACAGCTTGTGAGGCGGCGGGCGGATCGTATGCGGCAGACACCTACAGGGGCAGCCTCGCCCCTGTAGGCGTCTCCGAATCGTTATGCTGCCGCGTTAGGCTGTGTCGTGCTGCTCACAGCCGTGACCGTCGCCGCGTTGGTAGGCGACGTGGCGGGGCTGATCGAGGGCGTCGGCGATGCACTGCCCCCACCCGGACGATGATGAATCGCCCGCGCTCCTGCCCACGTGGCGAGGAGTGCCTCGTTCCCGCGTAGCGCCTGACGCACCAACGCGTCGAGCACTTTGAGCACGCTGCGACCTTCCTGCTCCAGGAACACGAGACCTCTCGTCGCGCCCATGCGTCGAGTGCGGCTCGTCTCGCGGTCGCTCAGAGAGGCCTCGAGCTTGGCCACACCCGTCTTGAACTGATCGAGGAAGTCCGCCGGCAGGCCACGCGTGATCAACGTGTCCTTGTGAAGCGTAGCGGCTTCCGCCATGCCGTTCGCGCTCGCGACGAACGCCGGTCCGGCAATACGGCGCTTGGGCATCCGAAGCGATTTGAACTCCGGCGTCGTGCGGAGATCACGCCGCGCGATCTCGGCAATCGGCCGCATGACGTCGGTCGAGAGATGGAGTCGCAATTGCTGCTGCTTGGCGCTCTCTCCCTTGGTGTCGCGATCCGTGGCGTTCTGCTCGACAGCGTGCGTGGTGAAGCTCGCGATGACGTCGTCGAGTCGTTTGCGCGCCGCGGCGAAGTCCACGACGCCGGTGAGCGCTGCCAGGTTCTCCATCATGAAGCGTTGAACCCGCAGCAGCGCGCTGAGGACTGCATTTTGTAGAAATCTCATGACTGTCCTTGGGTATTGTGTGATTGTGTTGTGGACGCGCAATGCAAGCGGCCACCGTGTGCGTCCCTCAACGGTGGCCGACGTGAAGTGCAGAGGTCCGGATTGAAACCGGTACGTCGCGTGTGCTACTGGGCGACACACGGGAGGCGGTCGCGCACGTAGCGGCAGGGGTAGGAGCGGTGACGGCGGATGTGTGAACATGGGCGGTTGGGAGCGCGGTTTGAGTGATGAGGATGGACTAGAGCGCGGTGAGGATGGACTAGAGCGCGGTGAGGATGGACTGGAGCGCGGTGAGCGTTGCAGAGTCGCGTATGAGGAGTGCAGGGTCAGCGATGAACGGCGGAGTCATGGCGGTGCGCGTGTGTGCCTCGCGTGAGCGAAGTGGAGTTGCGGCGATGGCCTTCGGCGTCGCAGCGATGCGGCTCGGTAATGCGCCGACGCGAAGAGGAGTTCGGGCGAAGCGCCGCTGCGTTGCGCCGATTCGTTCGTGAATTGTCGCGGTGCGGCCGGTCCGGTCAGCGATTCGCGTTGGAGCTCTGTCGTCGCAGACCGGAGTCGCGTCGAAACGAGGTGCGGTTCGGCCTGTCGGCGTGTGAATTCACGCGGTGAGGGTTGCAGTGGCTTCGTAAAGGATTGGAGTCCCAGCGGAATTCAGTGGAGTGCTCGCGGTACGCGTCGCAGTCGCTCGTGCACGCGTTGTCGTTCCGCCGATGTGCGTTGGACTCGTCGCGACAACGACTGGAGTTCTTACGACACGGACCGTCGTTGCCTCGTTGCGCGTGGGAGTTACAGCGGAACGCGCCGGAGTTGTTGCTGTTGGCGTTGCCGTTGTGGGTGTTTGCGCCGCAGTTGTCATTATTCGCGAGGGAGTTGCTGTGATTCGCGCTGCAGTTGATGCTGTTCGCGAGGGAGTTGCTGTGATTCGCGCTGCAGTTGATGCTGTTCGCGAGGGAGTTACTGCTATTCGCGCTGGAGTTGTTGGTATTCGCGCTGGAGTTGTTGGTATTCGCGACGCAGTCGTTGATCTCCGCCGGAGCGTTCCTGCGCCACGCGCGGCAGTTGTCCGTGTTCGCAGTTCCGGCGTTGCGAGGCGCGGTGGAGTTGCGGCGATATCGTTGGACGTTGCGGCGATACGCGTTGGAGTCGTCCGTTTACGCGGCGGAGTTGCGACACTACGCGACGGAGCTCCTGCTGAACGCCGTGCGGTTCCAGCGATCGATGCTGGCGTCTGATCAATCGCCGCGGGAACCCAGCGGCTGCGGTTTCACGGTACCGATACGGGCGCCCCGATCGGCAGAGCGGGACTGACGGAGCCCGCGTCGACGCGGCGAACCAGATATCGCGCTCGAGAAGCGGGCGCGCGATGGCCGCGCAGGATCGCGGCGAATCGAGACGACAATTTTTCGACGATTCCTATACTACTCTAGACGGAAAATTTCGATTTTTTCCAATAGGCAGTTTTTTGACACCTCACGCGCCTCACGGCTGGCGTCTGCTCATGACGCGCGGCAAGCGTCTCCTGGCCTAACGAATACGGCCGTCGCGTCCCGTATGTAAGTGCTCATGTTCATTGATTCTCCAGCGCTGATCGCTGCCGCGAATCACCCTCCGATCAGTGGCTTGCTCATGCGATGAGCTCAGACGAAATCAGTCGCCCGCCATCACAAAGCTGATATCGAGACTTCCGCGTCCGCGGACCTCGTTCGGCAATTCTGTCTCAACTCTGGCCACAATAGGTGACACTTTTGCGCAACTCTTAATCTATCCGAAGAGCGCAAACATCCCTGGGACGTCGCGAAGCACCGCTTGCGTGATGCCTTTGGCGCGCTCGGCCGGTCGCCGGTGAGTATGACGTCGGCGGCGTCGAGCTCGCTCCGACGTCAAAAGCGCGCAACGGCGCGATCATGTTGACGGACATTGGTGTGAAGCTCCTCGGAAGTGTTGATCGAGGGCGCTCGACACCGGCGAAAACAGAAAGGGCCGCTCGGTATCGAGCGGCCCCAGATGTTGATGCGCAGTGATATGGATGTGCGCTAGCGGGCCACTCGGGAAGGAGGGCCACTACCAGGACATCCAGGAACGCGCAATCGACGATTTCATGCTTCGCAATTAACACCAAGCCTGGTTAGAGCGAAGTGCCGCCCACCGACGTCCAGGGGGAGCAGTTAGCGTCCGCCAGAAATGTACGTTAGGTTGGCTGCGCATTTCTCCGCCGGGAGCCACGAGACGTGGGCTACTTGGATGCTCTAATCGCCAACACGTATCGCACCGATTCGAAGGGGCGGCGGGTGCTCGTGCCGTTCGGTCGGAGAGGGAAGGCGTACGTTGTGCCACCCGAGCGCGCACAGGGTTTTCTGAATTCTCTGCGTTGGATGTACGGAGTTTCCATGGTTCTTATCCTCGCGAGTCCGTTCGTGTTCGGGCTCCTCATCATGTGGACAGCGGTCGTGCCGCTCGTCATCGTCGTCTCGGCTGCGAGGTTCTGGCTTTTCACACGCGGCCTCGAGCTGGCCGACGAGGTGCCGAAACTGAATCGAGCCGATGCGATCGATCGTGCCGTGGGAGCCATGGGTGCACGGACGATTGCCGCGATTTGTATCGCGGCTGCGTTGCTGGTGATGATTTGCGGGACGCTGCTCGCGCGTGGCGTGCGTTCCGTGGCGCTCTGGATGCTGATGGCGTACTTCGCGGTCGTCGCCGTCCTCTATGCCGTCAGGTGGCGGCAGGCCAGGAACTGACGTCACGCCTAACGGGCTGTAGTTCTCCCAGTCGCGTTCACGATGCCGCTCGAGCTTTCCACCCTCGACGAATATTCCGCTGATGTCGCGCGGAAGATCTTCGCCAGTTTTCCCGACTGGGCGTCCAGGGCGACCGCCGAAAATGGCGTGCTGGTGATTCGCGTTCCATCTCCCATCGAAGGCCGCCCGGAGCTCGCCATCTACACCGATGACGAGGAAATCACGCTGAGCTACGATCGGTGGCACGGCCACTTCGATCGTTGGTCGGAAAGCACAGGCCCGGACCAGACGGTATACGTCCGCTCGTGGCTGGGTACATATGATTCCGTGAGACACGCGTCTAAACGCCGAGGAATGATGGCACAGCCTGCCTCTTGCATAACGATTCACATGGTGGCGAGCCTCGACGGCTTCATCGCGCGAAAGGACGGCAGCGTCGATTGGCTCGAGACCTTCGACGAATTCGCCAGCGGCGTCACCCTCGAACCAGGATTCGTCCAGGAATTTCTGAAGACGATCGACTGCTACGTCATGGGGTCACGAACCTACGAGACCGCGCTGAGGTTCGAGCGACGGGGATTCGGCTGGTCCTACGGCGACAAGCCCACGTTCGTTCTCACGAGCCGCGATCTGCCTCGCACGCGCGAGACCGTCGAGCTGCACTCCGGCGATCTCGCGGAGCTCGTGAATCAGGTGCTGCGGCCGAAGTTTCGCAGCATCTGGTTTGTCGGAGGCGGGATGCTCTCCGCCGAGTGCCTTCGACTCGGTCTCGCCGACGAAGTTCGCTACTCGGTGCTGCCGATCGTCATCGGCGACGGCATTCGCTTCTTCGAGAAGCTCGACCGTGACGTTCCCCTCCACCTCGCCGAGGTCACGGCGTACAAGAACGGCATGGTCGAGCTTCGATACGAACTCCCGGCGCGATGAATGAGCGAAAACGCCCGGCGAGCGGAGCAGGAGCGAGCGCAAAGCGCGAGCGACTCCATATAAAACCCGATCTGCTGTTACGAGCACAGCGAGTAACAGTAGATCCATGCGGCGCTCGTGTGCTGATGGGCGCATCGCGCCCCATCAGAACACGAGCGTCTGGATAGAGTGCGGCAGACTCTTGACCTCCGCTGCATTGCCCGCGACCCAGAGGAAATAGCTCACCGGGTTCTCGGTCGGGTTCATAACGACTACCGAGACCTTCCCATCCCGGTTCACGAAGGCCGCCGAGAGCAAAGCGCTTCGGCTCGGCGTGCTCGCGATGCGTCGGGCGCCGGGGCGGACGAACTTCGAGAAGTGTCCGATGTAGTGATACGAGTTCGTGTAAATCAGCTCGCCCGTATTCGTGTCCGCATGTACGGGAGCGAAGCAATAGTTGCCGACGTGGTTCGGGCCGCCCTGCATGTCGAGGAGGACGTTCCAGTCCGTCCAGGCGACCGCGCCATCGTTGAAGTCGTTGACCATCGAGTGGCCGTAATATTCGCCCAGCCGCCAGTTACGGATATCCTCAACCTTGAAGGTGTCCACGGTGCCTTCGGTGAAGAGCAGGGGCTTGTCGGGGAAGCTCTCGTGGACGAGGCGGACGTTGTCGAACATCATGCTGCCGCCGCTCCAGGGCTCGTACCAGTGGTATCCGATGCCCCACACATAACGAGCGGCTTCCGGATCGGCGAGAATCGTGCTGACGCGCTGGTAGATGAGATCGCGATTGTGGTCCCAAGCGATGATCTTTTTGTCGCTCAAGCCTTCACGTTTCAGTGTGGGGCCGAGATAGTGTTTGATAAAATCGCGTTCGTCTTCGGCGAAGTAGACACACGACTCCCACGTTTGCGTCGCCATCGGCTCGTTCTGCACCGAGACGGCAAAGATCGGAATTCCCTCTTTCTCGTACGCCTTGATGAACTTCGCGACGTAGTTGGCCCACGCCTGTCGAAGCTCGGGCTTGAGCTTCCCGCCGTGGAGCATGCTGCCATTCGTCTTCATGAACGCCGGCGGGCTCCACGGGCTCGCGAAGAGCGTCAGCTTTCCACCCGCGGTGGCGATTGCCTTCTTGATGAACGGGATGCGGAACTGCCGGTCGTGCTCGACGCTGAACGACTTCAACGCCGCGTCTCCTTCATCGACGTACGTGTAGCTCGCCGATGAGAAGTCGCAGCTGTGGATGTTCGTTCGTGCGAATGTGTAGCCGATACCTTTCGCCGGATCGAAGTAGGCGTCGAGCAGCTCCCGCTGCCTGGCCGCGGGAAGCTTCGCGAACACCTCGGCCGACGCGTCCGTGAGCGCGCCGCCGATGCCGAGGATCGTCTGCGCTCGCTTCGTCGGGTCGACGAAGACGCAGACCTGCGACTCGAGCGGCTGACCCATCGACTTGAACGTCAGCTTGTCGGTGGCGGAGAGGCGGTACTCGGTCTTGTCCGCCGTCGTATATACGGCGATCTCTCGTGCCTCGATCTGCTCGACGGGCGGCGCGTCCTCGCTCTCGGACGATGATTCAGAAGTGCCGAGCGAGAGTCCGCTCTTGCCTAACGCGACAGCGGCCGCCGACGCGGAGAGAAAATCACGACGATCCATTTTCGATGTCATTTATTTGAGAATTGCGGTGACTACGGCGTCGGTCCAGGCGTTCGTGCCCTGGAAAAGTTGCATCGAGTGCGCTTCGAACGGAACCGCCGATTGTCATCGTTTCATCATCGCTCATCCACGTGGCCCTCATGTGGCGGATCCATCTTACGGATTCCGGCTCCGGAGAAAATCATGGATCGGCCGCTGTCCTGTGCCCGCCGTGTGTTGTTCGTTGCAACGATGTCGACGGTCCTTGCGAGCTGCGAGCCCTCCAGAAGCGCAGAGCGCCCGCCACTTGCGATGCGCCGCGATCTGCGGGCGGCGTGCGACTCCGGCTTGCGCTACCCGTATTTTCTCGAATTCCGCGACTCCAACGCTGCCGGTGTCACGGTGTACGTGTTCCAGCCGTCGGACAGTGTGTGCTATCCGCCAGTCTCGATGAAGTCCACGACGCAGCCCTTCGCTTAAGGTGGATGCAACCCAACCGGCAGCACGGTGCGGCGCCCCGATAGAACTCTGATTGCTCCAGATCGGCAAGAGCTCCCGCGTCCTGCCGGTTGACGGCCTCATGGGACGTGACGTATCTCAATCATGCCCCAACTCATTCGATTCCCGCGTTTCATCCCCGCCGCCGCGGTGCTCGCGTCTATCGCCCTCCACTCGGCGGCCGCCCAGCAGCCCAGCGGAGACCCGGCGCATTTCCGCTTCGCCATCTCCTTTCCAGCTGCTCGAAGCGCACAACCGCTCGACGGCCGCATCATCCTCGTCATCTCGAACAACGACAAACGCGAGCCGCGCTTCGAGAATAACGTCTACGAGGCCGACACCCAGCTCGGGTTCGGCGTCGATGTCGACGCGTTAGCGCCCGGGCAGGAGGCCTATGTCGACGGCACGACCTTCGGCTATCCGCTCGGGAGCATCGCCCAAATCCCGCCGGGCGACTACTGGGTGCAGGCCGTCTTGAATAAATACGAAACTTTCCACCGCAGCGACGGACACACCGTCAAGCTCCACATGGATCAGGGCGAGGGCCAGCACTGGAACACGTCGCCGGGGAATCTCTACAACAAGCCGGTCAAGGTTCATGTCGACCCGTCGAGTGTCGCCACGATTCATCTCTCCCTCGACCAGGAGATCGCGCCGCTGCCACCGCCGCACGACACGAAGTACGTCAAGTACGTGCGCATGCAGAGCGCCCTCCTCACCAAGTTCTGGGGACGGCCGATGTACCTCGGCGCCATCGTCCTCCTGCCGCAAGGCTTCGACGAGCATCCCAATGCGCACTATCCGCTGATGATCGATCACGGACATTTCATGTCCGAGCTGCGCGGTTTTCGCGAGACGCCGGCGCCTAACGCGAGAGGCGGCGATGCCGGGTATGCGTTCTATCAGCAATGGACGTCGCCCGGATTCCCGCGCATGCTGCAGGTCGTCATCCAGCACGCCAATCCGTACTACGACGATTCGTACGCGGTGAATTCGGAGAACGTCGGGCCGTATGGAGACGCGATCAATCGCGAGCTCATCCCGTATCTCGAAAAGCGCTTTCGTGGCATCGGCCAGGGCTGGGCCCGCGGGATGTTCGGCGGCTCTACTGGCGGCTGGGAGACGCTCGCGACGCAGATCTTCTATCCCGACGATTACAACGGCGCATGGGCCGCATGTCCCGATGCGATCGACTTCCGCATGTACGAAGTCATCAACATCTACGACGACAAGAACGCGTTCTACAACAACGGCGATTGGAAGAAAACGCCGCATGCGGACGGACGGGATTACTACGATCATCTTCTCGCGGTCACCGAGGAGGATGTGCACTGGGAGCTCGTGCTCGGCACGCACGGTCGCTCTGGCGATCAGTGGAACATCTGGCAGGCTGTGTACAGCCCCGTCGGCGCCGATGGATACCCACAGTACATCTGGGACCCGATGACCGGCGAGATGAATCATCAGGTCGCCAGCTATTGGCGCGATCACTACGACCTTCGCTACATCCTGCAGCGAGATTGGGCGACACTCGGCCCCAAGCTGACGGGCAAGATCCATCTGTATGTTGGGACGATGGACACATGGCACCTGAACAATGCCGTGTATCTCATGGAAGATTTTCTCAAGAAGACGACGAATCCGCCCGCCAACGCCGTCGTCGAGTACGGCGATCGCAAGCCGCACTGCTGGAGTGGCCACGACAACGCCTACTGGTTCAGACAGCTCGAGCAGCGAATTCTCAAGACGGCGCCAAAGGGGGCGGACCTAACGAGTTGGCGATACTGAGCGCGTCGATACGACGCGGGAGGGCACATGTCACCTCGCTCGACCTGGCGATCCTTCGTCGGCGTCACAGTCATCCTGGCCGCCTGGATTGCGGCGGCGTGTGCATCGTCGCCAAGACCGCCGAGTGTCACGGACGCGGCGACCACGATGGTCGCTGCCGTCCAGAGCCGGGCCAGGCCCGCTGTAATTGGGCCGGCGGAAGGCGAGCGGCGTCTCATTCGCGGCGAGGCCCCGCTCTTGCTCAAGATCGATCCCGCGAGCACGGGCTCCGAGCATCTTGTGTTGGGAAGCTCGGACTTGCCGCCGGGCGACGCCATCGGCCTGCATCGGCATCTTCGTGAAGATGAGATCATTCTCATCACCCACGGCACCGGCCGCCTGCAGCTCGGTCGCGATCACTACACGGTGGGGACCGGCGCAACAGTCTTCATCCCGCAGGGCACCTGTGTGTCGTTGCAGAATACGGGGGCCGATACGCTCTCGAACGTCTTCGTCTTTTCGGCGCCCGGCTTCGAGCGCGTGTTGCGTGCCGTGTCGACGGCGCCAGGCGAGCGACCGCGGGCGCTCACACCAACGGAGCGGGCGGCCGCCTTTCACGAAGGGCATGCTGAGGCGTCGCCTCCGGATTGCTAGCGGAACAATGGCGCGACGTTGGTGTTTCTCTCAGCCGTCTCGTACGGCAATCGGAGGCCAGAATGTTTCGCTCGGTGCTGTTGATGCTGCTCGTCCTGCCGACCGCCGCTGCGCTCGCACAGAGTCAGCCCGTGACCCTTGTGATCACTGCGCCCAACCATGCGCAGTTCTGGGTATCGCGTCCGGCGAGTGACTCGGGACGCGGTCCCGTGTTCGGCAGGGGACGTCTGGAGCTCGCGGCTGATGCCCCCGCTGCGGGCGTACTCCCGACGATCGAGGTCGGCACCCTGGACACACTGAACAAGGTGCACATCGACGTCACTCAGAATGGCCGAATCATCGCCAGCGGCGACGGCGCGTACCTGACGGTTCGTCGTGATTCGGGCGGCATTGCTCTCGACGTTAGAAGCCAGGTGCCGCCATCGGTCGCGCGCGAGCGGGTCAAGCGTGACTGATTGAGCTGTTTCGGCATGCCTCGACGTCGGGTCGTCGAATCCGCCGAGAGTATCTCGGTGTCATCTCCGGAACAATGATGAGCGATTGCATATTCTGCCGCATTCTCGCTGGCGAGCTGCCGGCGAGCTTCGTCTATCGAGACGATCGCGTCGCCGCGTTCATGGACATTCAGCCCGTGAATCCTGGCCACCTGCTCGTGGTGCCCGTCAACCACGCGTCCTATCTCGCCGATATCGATGCTGCAGGAGCCGCGGAGCTGATGCGCGTCGCGCACGCGGCGGCCGCGGCGTTGCGGGCGAGTGAGCTGCGATGCGAAGGCGTCAATTTTTTTCTCGCCGACGGCCAGGCTGCCATGCAGGAGATCTTTCACGTCCACCTGCACGTCTTTCCACGCTTCAAGGGCGACGGGTTCGGACTCAAGTTCAGCCCGGAGTACTACACACGACGCCCGGAACGGGCGGAGTTGGATCAGGTGGCCGCGCGGATAGCTTCGGGCCTATCAACGGCCTTCCACCAACCCACCGCGAGCGGCAGCAGGAACGTGAGCAGGTAGTACAGATACACGTCCAGCTTGTAGTAACCGTCGGCGGGATGAAACGCCTTTACGATGCAGATGTAGTCCATCGCGATCGCAATGGTCGTCCACACGGCGCCTAAAACAAGGAACTGCAACCTCCCCACGCTACGGACCCTGCGGAGCAGGACCCACACGGTGATGGCAATACCGATCGGCAGAATTACCCAACCGACCATCGAGGGCCCGACGATCGCGATGAGGGCAATCCCGAGCATGTAGCCAATCAACCACAGGGTGAATCCCCAGCCGAGCGCTTCTTTCGCTGTGCGACTCATGAACGGTTCCTCCAGGTGATTCACGTCGCCGCTGCATCATCTCGATAATGAGACGCATCACCGAGATCAGTAGGTGAAATCGCTCGTCGTGATCAGCCGAACCCTCACGTCTCCGCTGCGGCACATGGTTCTCAGGGGTCATGACGAAATCCGGAGTGGATTGTACATTGTCCGCATGCGCCGATTGATACGATCTCGCTAACCTTCCTCGCCTTATCGGGCGAGGATTTGCGCCCGTAGCTCAGTCGGTGAGAGCGTCCGCCTTATAAGCGGGAGGTCGCTGGTTCAATTCCAGCCGGGCGTATTCAATCTTGCGGAAGGAAGGCTTCTTCAGATGTCTTCCCGCGCCCCGCGCCCCGCGCCCCGCGCCCCGCGCCCCGCGCCCCGCGCCCCGCGCCCC
>Ga0070713_100002529_pt1 | contig 11954 bp, 9 predicted proteins | sample LARL82metaG_FD_65465 | JGI IMG/M metagenome (GOLD analysis project Ga0070713, IMG submission 65465) | Corn, switchgrass and miscanthus rhizosphere microbial communities from Kellogg Biological Station, Michigan, USA - LAR L8-2 metaG | ecosystem: Host-associated > Plants > Roots > Rhizosphere ... | reverse complement strand
GCCATCGTGCACGCGTCGCTCGTGCGCTTCCGCCCGATCATGATGACGACGGTCGCCGCCCTCATGGGCACGTTGCCAATCGCGCTCTCGATGGGCGCTGGCGCTGAATCCCGCCGCCCGTTAGGCATCGCGGTGGTCGGTGGCCTGGCGTTCTCGCAGCTCATTACGCTGTATGTGACGCCCGTCGTGTACACGTATCTCGCCTCGATCAGCCTGAAGATCGATCGCTGGCTGGCACGCACGACAGAGGATACCGAGTCCGAGCACGTCGAGCGCGAACGACCTCAGCTCGTGGGCGTAGGCGACGATTGACCCGAACTGTCGCGAGAGACGACCCACTATAGCGAGCCGAGTCGTGCAGCCGAAACTGGCAAGCACCGCTCGGCTCGCTGCTCTTGTAGTATTCAGTCGCCCTTATGTCTGTTCTCGCCTTCACGGCACTCGTCATCATTGGTTCCGTTTCCGCCGGGTTGCTTGGCGCACTCACCGGCCTTGGCGGTGGCATGGTGATCGTCCCCATGTTGACGCTGCTGTTCCATGTCGATCTTCGATACGCGATTGGCGCGTCGCTCGTCTCCGTGATCGCCACTTCGTCCGGCGCCGCAGCGGCGTACGTGAAGGAAGGCTACACCAACGTGCGCGTCGGCATGCTGTTGGAAATCGCGACCACGCTTGGCGCAATTGGCGGCGCGTACCTCGCCGGGCGCATCGGCACCGGCGCGATCGCCGTCATCTTCGCTCTCGTCCTTCTCTATTCCGCCTATCGATCGACCAAACCACTCGCGGAGCACATCAGAACCGAGGACGACGATCCACTGTCTCGGCGGCTGCGGCTCGCTTCGACGTACCCGACGCCGAAAGGACTCGAGCCGTACGGCGTGCACAACGTCCCCGCCGGGTTCGGGCTGATGGCCCTCGCGGGCGTGCTTTCCGGACTGCTGGGCATCGGCTCCGGCGCGCTCAAGGTGCTCGCGATGGATCAGCTGATGCACCTGCCGTTCAAGGTCTCGACGACAACGAGCAACTTCATGATCGGTGTGACTGCCGCGGCGAGCGCTGGCATTTATCTGTCGCGCGGCTACATCGATCCCGCGCTCGCACTCCCCGTTATGATCGGCGTGCTCCTCGGAGCGCTCACCGGCGCGCGCATCCTCGCCGGTGCCAATACGAAGGTGCTGCGTCGCATCTTCGCCGTTGTGATCGTCGCCTTGGCGCTCGAAATGGCGTACAAGGGGATCAGCGGAGGCTTGTGATGGCGGCAATCGAGTCTCCTTCGCCCCCACCTTCTTCGCCGCCACCGCGACCCGCCGCGCGCTGGACCGATGAACAGGTCGATCAACTGCTCGGCAATCTGCTGCGTCTTGGCGTGATCGTCGCGACGGTCGTAGCCGCAATCGGCGGCGTACTCTTCCTGGCGCGGCACGGCTTCGAGCCTTCGAAGGGACACGTCTTCGTCGGCGAGCCGGCAGAGTTGCGTAGTGTCGGCGCGATTGTTCGCGGCGCAGTGGCGCTTCGACCCGACGCGGTCGTGCAGCTCGGACTCGTTTTACTCATCGCCACGCCCGTCGCGAGGGTAGCGATGTCGCTCGTCGCCTTCATCCTGCAACGCGACCGCGTCTACGTCGTCGTCACAGCGATCGTACTCGCGCTCTTGATCTTCAGCTTGAGCGGTGGCATTCGCGGCTGAGCGCTCCAGCGCTCAGGACAAATCAGCCGATGCGACTCGGGCATGTCGTCCGAGCCGAATCGTTTCCTTTTGCCGCTCTGGGTCGTCGGAATGTTGCCATGACTCGTTTCCGTTTTTCGGCGACACTCCTCGCCCTACTCGTTCTTGTCGGTCGGCCTTGCCTCGTCGCTGCGCAATCGCTGCGCGGTTCGATGGCGAGCGTCGAGCGCATGTACGACCATGCCGTTCGTGATGGTCTCACCTTCTATGAGAATACGAACGATGTGCAGTGGGCGGCCGCTCGCGGCGAGCTGGTCCAGCTGCACACGAACCATGGCTACGAGCTCCATCGCGTCGCGTTTCCGTATGTACGCCCCGCGACCCTGACGTTCGTCGAACACCTCGCCGCGGGTTACGACGAGAAATGCGGCGACGAGCTTGTGGTGACGAGCGGCGTTCGACCGGAGAGTCGCCAGCCGCGGAACTCGTCGCAGCGTTCCGTGCATCCCACCGGGATGGCCGTCGACCTTCGCAGACCGACGAACGGGCAATGCCTAACGTGGTTGCGACGCGAGTTGCTGGCGCTCGAGGGTACGGGCGTCATCGAAGCGACAGAAGAGCATCATCCAGCGCACTTTCACGTTGCCGTCTTCGCGCCGGAGTATCTCCGCTTCGCTGCCATTCAAGCTCAGGAGCATCCAACACCGACCGTGATGATCGTCGCGCGGACCGCTACCGTGGCGCCGGTATCAGCAAAGCGTTACCGGGTCCGCACGGGCGATACACTCTGGAGCATCGCTCAGCAACACTCGACCAGCGTCGATGCCATCATCGCGGCGAACCGTCTCTCCAGCCCGAAAATCAAGGCCGGTCAGATGTTGGTGATTCCCAGTCGATAGTGGCTGGTAGCTCGTGACAATAACGAAGAAGCCCGCGAGCCGGCTCGCGGGCTTCTTCGTTTTCACCAACACCAACCACCAACCACCGCTCCCCAGCTACTCGCTGGGCGCCTCCCTCAACGTCTGAACCGCGCGCGCGCTCGCAGAGTCGCTCTGCGCCGCAGCCGCGACACTCTGCACCAGCTTGTCGTCGCGCTTGTAGAGATCATTGCCGAAATAAAGCTGTCCGTCTTTCTCGTAGGTCGTGAAGTACACGATGTACACGGGAATCTTGTGCTTGAGATTCACACGATGGTCGTCCGGTCCACTCTGCATTTCGCGATGCACACTGTCCATTGGCCAACCCAGCACGAATTGCGCGAGCTGATCCGGGTGCTGGAGCCGAATGCACCCATGGCTGAACGCGCGCACGTCCTTGTTGAACAGCTCACCCTGCGGCGTGTCGTGTAGGTAGATGTTGAAATCGTTAGGGAACATGAATTTCACGAGACCGAGCGAGTTCTTGTCGCCGGGTTTCTGGCGCACGCGCTTGCGATGCTCGATGGTGACGATCTCGTAGTTGTTGCGGTCGAGATACGTCGGATCGGCCTCGGCCTTGGGATAGATTTCCTTGTTCGCGATGCTGTCGGTGACGATCCAATAGGGCCGGAATACGACGAATTCCATCGAATCGCTGAACACTGGCGTCGCCTTGCCCTGATAGTCCTGGCCGACAATGACCTTCATTTGCAGCGCGGTCTTTCCGGAATCGTAGGCGGTAAGCTCGAACGCAGGCACATTCACGAGGATGTACCGCTGTCCGAGGCTGCGCGGCAACCACCGATAGCGCTCGAGGTTTGCCGCGATCTGGCCGACCCGGAAGCTGACCGGCTCGTTCAATGCATCGACCGTTTCGGGCCCGAGCATGCTGTCGACGCCGATATCGTGATGCGCCTGAAAATTCGCGACGGCGCCCGCGAGTACACGATCATACTTCATCCGCCCCGTCCGCGACTGAGCCGAATCCGCCGAGCTCGAATCCGGTCCAAGATATCCTTCCGCCCGGAGTCGTTCGGCGAGCGCCGTTAGGCGAGTGCGAGCATCGCTCTCACCAGGCTTCAGCGCAGGGCCGGCCGGCACCTTCGGCCATTCTCCCTTGGCCGCCAGTGCCCGATAACGCATCAGCTCTACGCGAAGCGAATCGTAGGTGGGATCCTGCGGGCGGATGAGCTGGATCGATTTGTCCACGGGGCTTTCGCGCAGAGTCTGGGCGAGGGCGCTGTCGATCCCATCTTCGCGTGTGCTGATGAACCAGCTTTGTGAGACCGTCTTGGGGTTCACTTGGCCCGTGAGAAGATCCTCACCGAGGGCGGCGAAAGTGCTCGTCATGAGCACGTCGGCGTCGGCAAGTTGCTCCGCCGTAGGCGGTTTGGCGGATCGCAGGCTTGTAACTGCGCCCGCGAGATCCTTGATCGGATAGTCTGCGACCCGGATCGCATCGCTGTCGGCAGACGCGAGCGCATTCGCAAGTTCATGGACCCGATCGGTGGAAAGGCCCGCTTTGTCGAGCCAGAGCGGCGCGCCGCCGTACCCAGCGTAGAGCGCGCGAACGTGCCGCCAAGTGTCGGCGTTGACGCCACTTGGCGTTGCGCCAGTCAGGCGCTTCTCGATAGCGCCCTTTACAGCGTCTACCGTGACGCCGTCGATCTCATCCGGCTTGGGAGGCGTCCAGGCGACTACGTCGCCTCCTGATTCCGCTCGGTGGCGCGTCTTGCACGCGCCCACCACCATCAGAGCGCAAGCGAGTATCGCGTAGGTTTTGTATCGCAGCATAGCTTTGTTCGGTGTGATTGGACGTTTCGTCCTCGTGCACAAAGGCGAAATGCGGGCCAGTAGAGGTCGTCCGGCGCCGAATAAGCCGAGCACGCCATGAATCAGCTGCCAGCGGGGCGCCGTCGTCCGAGCGTCACTCTGCCGGGCCTACGACCGACTGCCCTCACGGCCGCGGCGTTGGCGCTGTGCACGGTCGGTATGCTCGCGATTCGGCCGTTGCTTGCCGAAGTACACGTCGCGCTGATCCTGCTCCTCGTCGTTCTCGGGGCGAGCGCGGCGGGGGGCCGGGTTCTTGGCCTTGCGACCGCGGGAGTGGCATTCGTCATCTTCGATGCTCTGTTCCTCCCCCCGTACAATACTCTGGTTGTTGCCAATCCTTTCGACTGGCTCGTGCTCTTCGCATTTCTTGCGACGAGTGTCGTCGCGGCTCAGCTCCTCTACCGCGCGCAGGAAGAAGCACGGAGCGCGCACGAACGCGCGGCAGAGATCGATCGGCTGGCGACGCTCGGTGCTGAGACGCTCAATGCCGCGCACTCCGGTGATGCCCTGCAGGCAATCGCCGATGTCATCCGTTCGAGCGTTGGCGTCGCCGAATGCGACATTCTGATGCGCTCAGGCTCCCAGGGATTCACGGTTGTGGCACGATCGCATCACTCGACGAGCACGGCGCCCCGAGGGGATCGCCTGCAGGATCTCGCGGAGTGGGTGAGCGAGCACGGCGCGGCCGTCATCGAGCGCCGCGACGGCACCACGCATCTCGGCGCGTCCCGCCCTAACGAGCGCGAGGTCGTACTGCTCGAGAGCGGCGGGGCACTAGCCCTGTTGCTGCCGTTGCGGGTGCGCGAGCGAACTGTTGGTGTGCTGCGGGTCGCGAAAGCCGAGGGCATCCGGCTCGATCCGCAGCGTTGGCGATTCCTCGACGCGATCTCGTACTACGCGGCGCTCGGCGTCGAGCGCGCACGACTCGCCACCGAAGCCGAGCATGCCGAAGCCCTTCGCGAGGCCGACCGTCTGAAAGACGCGCTGCTTGCATCCGTGTCGCACGACTTGCGGACGCCGCTGACGACCATCAAGGCGATGGCCCACGACCTCGGAGCGTTAGGCGACGAGCGCAGCGAGATCATCGAGCAGGAGGCGGATCGCCTGAATCGGTTCGTCGCGGATCTTCTGGATTTGTCGCGTTTGAACGCCGGTGCACTCCCGCTCCGTGTTGAGCTCAATGCCGTGGATGACCTCCTCGGCGCGCTCGTTCAGCGCATCGAGGGATCGCTGGGCACGAAGCGTCTCGTGGTTACCCTTCCGCCGGGTGACGCGCTGCTGCTCGGACGCTTCGACTTCGTCCAGGCATTGCGTGCTCTGGCCAACCTGGCGGAGAATGCGCGGAAGTACGACCGGAGCGCGGAGCCGATCGAGGTCACGGCCGAGCGCGTCGGCGCCGATATCGCGATTCATGTGGCGGATCGCGGACCGGGCGTTGCGCCTGCCGACGTGCCACGACTCTTCGAGCCATTCCAGAGGCCTAACGGCGCCCAGCCGGATGTGGGAGGCGCGGGACTCGGGCTGTCGATTGCGAGGCGCGTCGCGGAAGCCCAGGGTGGACGCGTCGTTTACTCGCCGCGCGCAGGCGGCGGTAGCGTTTTCACGCTCTATCTACCATCGGTCGACGAGACGCTGCAGGGAGTCGGTTGACTATCCGTTGATCGCCCGCCGCGGTCCGGAATTGCGGAACGCGATTCGTGGCATCGAGTCTGATTCTGATTCGTCCAGGTCTTCGTCATGCTCGAGCAAATCGCGGAGTCGATACGAATGACCGAGAAGATAGGGCACACTCGTAACGACGACGTTTGCCTTGAAGAGAAATGCAGTACGGATGTACAGCGCGGTCTTGTTGTGTAGAAAGTGCTCCCACCACCGCCGGGGCACGACCTCAGGGACGACGACGGTCACCAGCTCGCCTGGAGAGACCATTCGCAAATTCTCAACGTAGTCGACGAGAGGCCGCAGTACCGAGCGGTATGGCGACGGCAACACGACGAGCGGCACGCCAATGTCCCAATCGTCCCACGCCTTCTGGAGCGCTGCTGTCTCGCGCTTGTCGACCTCGACGTAGACGGCAAGGACCTCATCGGAGATCGTCGTCGCATACACCAGCGCGCCAGCGACGGCCTTGGTGATGCCGTGCACCGGTACGATGACGGTGTGATGGAGCGGCGTGATCGGACTTTGCCCGTCGAATTCGATCTCGCGCGAGAATTCCTCGTAATGCCGGTGAATCTTGCGCAGAAGGAGGATGATGACCGGAATGATGACGGCAATGATCCAGCCGCCGCTGGTGAACTTGGTGGTGATCTGGATGAGTGACACGATTGCCGTGGCGAGCGCGCCAATGCCGTTGAGCAGAGCGCGCCTCCGCCATCCGGGCTCCTTGCTCCGCAACCAGTGCACGACCATCCCTGCCTGCGACAGCGTGAAGCAGATGAAGACACCGATCGCATACAACGGCACGAGGGCGTTCGTGTCGCCATGGAAGAGAGCGACAAGTGCTATTGCGATGAGCGCGAGCGTTATGATGCCGTTCGAGAACGCGAGCCGGTCGCCGCGAGCGGAAAACTGGCGCGGCATGAACCGATCATTCGCCAGGATGCCGGCGAGTCGCGGAAAATCGGCGAACGCCGTATTCGCGGCGAGGACCAGCACCGCAAACGTGGTGTATTGAAACAGGTAATAGAACGCGTTGTTGCCGAAGATGTGATGGCCGAGTTGTGAGAGGACAGTTTGTTCCGTCGTCGGCATCACCTGATAGTGCTGCGCGAGGGCACTCGTCCCCAGAAAGAACGTCGCGAGGATGGTGACCATCCAGATGAGTGTGACCGATGCGTTGCGCGGCGCTGGGGCCTTGAATGCCGAGATTCCATTCGAGATTGCCTCCGTTCCTGTCATGGCAGCGCAGCCCTCGGCGAAGCCACGCAGCATCAGATAGAACAAGGCAAAACCTGCCGGCGCTGTAAGCATCCGACGCGAAGACGTTGGATCAACCTTGAGCGGGCCAGCAATTGGTGCGAGCTCGTGGCCGGAGTAGCCGCGGTAAATGCCGGTGACGATCAGTGCCAGCATTACGAGAATGAATGCGTAAGTCGGCAGACTGAACGCGATGCCCGATTCCCGGACCCCACGCAGGTTCACGACCGTGAGCAGCACGATCGACACGACGCAGAGAAGCACCGTGTGCGACAAAAGAACCGGATACGCCGATGTGATTGCCGCAACGCCCGACGAGATCGAGACGGCAACCGTGAGGATGTAGTCGGTGAGGAGCGCCGCAGCCGCAACCAACCCCGTACCGACGCCGAGATTATCCTTGGCGACAGTGTACGATCCGCCGCCATTCGGGTAGGCAAAGATGGTCTGCCGGTATGACAGAGCGACCAGCGCCAGCAACCCGACGATAACCGCCGAGACTGGGAGCACGTATCGGATGGCGGCCAAACCGATTGCGCCACCGATGACGAAAAGTATCTGGTCGGTCGCGTAGGCAACCGACGAAATGGCATCGGAGGAGAGGACGGCGAGCGCGGTCTTCTTGCTCAGGCGCTCATGCTCGAGACGTTCACTCGGCAGAGGCCGTCCTACGAGCAGATTCTTGACGCGTTTAATTGCGGTGGGCATTCAAGGAGCAGCCGTTGGCGGGCGAAACAATTATAAGGACGCGCATCGGCCGCACCGCAGACAGCTTGCCGGACGGTATTTCACGAAATTTTTATGGCGGCCGCACACCGGCATTGGACGAACGGCGCTGGCAGGTGAACCATCGAACACACGAGATTTCAATGTGCCCATGACGCAAGCCATCACGCGGCCTGACAGCGCGTCGTCGACGCCGCTTACCGTTCTGATCATCGACGATGAGCCGCAAATCCGGCGCATCGTTCGCACCGCGTTGCAGGCTCCGACGACGAGAGTCGTCGAAGCAAGGGATGGTGCGACTGCACTCGAGCTTGTGGGGAGCGAGCGACCGCAATTGATCGTACTCGATCTTGGACTGCCAGATATGTCCGGGACCGACGTCTGCGGTGAGCTTCGGAAATCGACGCGGGCGCCAATTCTCGTTCTCTCGGCACGGCACTCGGATAGCGAGAAGGTCGCGTTGCTCGATGCCGGCGCGGACGACTACGTCACGAAACCCTTTAGTACTTCTGAACTACAGGCGCGCGTGCGCGCGCTGCTTCGCCGAGCTGCTCGCGGTGACACCGCAGACGCGGAAACAAGAATCGAGTCTGGGGATCTCGTCATCGATCTTGTGGCACGTACGGTGACGGCCCGCGGTTCCTATATTCACCTCACTCGTACCGAGTGGGAGGTGCTGCGCGCGCTGGCGACGCAAGCGGGACGCACACTCACACATCAGCAGCTTTTCCGAGAGGTATGGAGCGGCCGCACGTACGGGGATGCCCAACAGTATCTTCGCGTCCAGGTTGCGCACCTCCGCCGCAAAATAGAGGACGACGTCGTTAGGCCTCGGTACATCGTCACGGAGCCCGGTGTCGGCTACCGCTTCAACATGGTCGACATCCGGCGTCCGCAGGTCTGAGTCGTTAGGAACGCCGCCGCTATCGGGCGACTTTCGGATACTACGGCCGGAACACGTCCGGCCCCACGAGCTGGACGCGCGCGGCGGCAATGTCGCGCGGCTCCGCGCGAATGCGCCGCCCGACGTCGTCGTAGGTAAGGCGGACCTCCCAGCCCGAGCGCGGCAGTCCGCTATGGAGTGCGGTGCCAAAGTCGATGCGCAAGATCCGCTGCGAGCCCTTCGGCAGCGCGCCGAACACGCTGAGACCGAGGCTCGTGAGTACGGGGGTGTCGACGCCGAAAGGCGCGTCACCCTGCCAGAGTCTGCCCGCGTTGACGAACGCGCCGATGGCGACGTCGGCGCGCTTCGAGACATTCGGCAACAGTCGACGATACAGTACGCCGCTCGCCACTCGACGAGCCCCGAACAGCGAGCCATGGTAGCCGATGAGACGCTCGTCTTCGGTCGAGAGCTGTAACTGGAAAGGGGTCTGCAGCTTCCAACCACCGGCGTAATCGGTCCAGGCACGAAAGAGCGTTGGATCACTCGGCTTCCAGTACGCGGCAAACCATCCGCTACTCACCACTCCCTGCCAGGTGAGCTGCCCGATCTGACGCTGTCCCTCACTGACGAGCTGCAGCTCGGCGTACGTCTTTCCCGAGCCAACTCCGGCAAGCATGTCCCCGAGCACGAAGACGTCACTCCGCCCCTGGAAGGCATGTGTCCCGCGTCCGAGCTGACCAAAAATCTGAAGGCCCGTCGGCAGATCTTGCGTTCCAGTCAGGGCGTCGAAGCCTTGCACTGTGATGAAATTGAGATTTCGCCACGCGCCGACGCCCGTTAGGCGAGCGCGATTGAGCTTCCCGTAGCGTCCGAGAAGCGCCGTATCGGGAACGAGACCGTTATTCTTGGTGATCGAAAGACCATTCAGCGGCTCGAACTGCAGCATCGTCAGGGTCGATCCGACGAGAATGGGCGTCCGCAGGTTGCCGAGCTTGATCACGCCCCCAACGTCCGCCGCGGTGCGTCGGTATGCGATGCCGAGGTCGGCGATGTTGTCACCGCGATGGATGACGAGAAACTGCTGTCCGGCGTGCGCAATCCCCGCTTCCCAGGCAACCCGCTGCAAGTTGGTGAGATATGCGTGCGACGCGTCGAGAAGCCAACTGGACGTGCGATTGCCCCAGTCAGTCTGAGCATCGAACTGGTAGGGACGGCCGAGGAACTGATAGTCGCTGAAGCGAAAGCCCGCCGACTGTCCTTCGAGAATCCGGTTGCTGCCGTGGATCGCAAGGAGCCACGCATCCCCGAACATGTTCTGGTTGCCGATCTCGAGGTACGACGGCCGTCCATTCGCCACTGCGCCCGAAGCCACCACGGGAATTTCGTCCACGGTCTCGACTTCGATTCGCACTCGGCCGGAATCAGCCGGCACCGCCCACACGCGAGCGTTAGCAATGAAGGGTTCCTCGCGGAGGAGGCGTGCCGACTCACGCATCCGGAAGTCCGTGCAGACGCCACCTTTCTGCAGAGCAAGGAATCGGCGAACCACGACCGTATCAGTGGTCGTGTGGTGCAGGCCAAGGGAGTGTGCGACTCGTCTCCAGTACGCCGCCTCGCCGGTAAAGGGCGGGCGGAGCGTAGAGACATGGATGTCGCTGACACGCTCGCCATTGCAGTGCGCGGTCGATGCGGGCGTCGTCTGCGCATACGCCAGGGCCGGCGTGGCCGCTGATAGCAGCAGCGCACAACCGAGGTGCCGGAAAAAGCGCGGGTAAAGCATCGCCTGCTCTATTGCAAAAACTCAACCCACCGAGCTCGTCGCGTCAACACGGAGTCCGGCGCGACGTCGCCAAGGACAGCGCCGGGGCTGACGGAGGAACCCTCGTGCTGCCATCTAGATTGAGCTGAGGGGGAGGCAGCTCAGTCCAGGCATGTTGCGGATCACCTAACGAGGGATGGATGCGCCGGTCGCCGATCCGGAATTGGAAACGCCGCCTTGTATTTGCCGTCATCGCCGCGATCGCCTGCGGCGGCTGCGGCTCGGTCGCACGAGTGCCCGAGCAGACTTATCTGGGCGCCTCGTACAATTGGGCGTTTCGTTCCGGTTATCCCCATTCGGATCGCCTCTTCAACGCCTTTGATTACGGCCACGCGATTCTCTACGAATGGCTTCTCCGTGATGCCGGTCGACCAGCTGATGCGGTGCGCGACATCGACGGACGTGAATTCGACTTCATCACGAAGCGTTTGCTCCTGCAACCACCCGCCTTGCCGCTCGAGGAGCACGCGGTGGGTCCGACGTACACGACGCTCGTGCCCGAGCTGTTTGCAGTGTTCGACTGGACGCACATGTTGCATAGACAGATCTACGACGTGCTTGCCGACGAAAAGCTCGACGGCCCGGCGCGCGATCTACGCGTCGCGCAGCTACTACGCTACTACGCGAGCCGTCGCGATCTCGCACTCAGTCGGCTGCCGAAAAGCATGGAGTTGATGGAAGGCGCTCCCTACTCGCTCGCTTTTCGCCGGCAGAATCCGAAGTTCAACGGCCTGCTCTGGTCGTATCACTGGTACCAGATGGTGCTCTATGACGCGCTGCTCGCGACCGACGACGCGAGCGGCCGGCACCGCAATGTCGACGCGGCAACGTCGCACTTCTGGCAATTGCTCGACGGCGCGCCATCTCATATGCCCACGATGATGCCGATGGCTGCTGCGATCGCTCCGCGATTCGCGCAGCGTTATCCTGATGCGGCGATCGTCTTCGATAACCTGCACTCGCTCCACGACGTCGTCGCCGATATTCTTGCCTCGCCGATCGTGCCGGATCGCGAAAAGCGCTCGGCGATTCTCCAGGCCGTACGAACCTATCAGGATTCCACGACCGGAATCGTCTCGCGCGACGAATGGCGGTCGATGGCGCAGGAGATGGGCGTCGCCAACATGGGTGGCCCCGCGCCGACGCCGTCGGCGAACGCATCGCAGCGATGACCGTGCCGCCGCGTGT
>Ga0070713_100002524_pt1 | contig 11962 bp, 8 predicted proteins | sample LARL82metaG_FD_65465 | JGI IMG/M metagenome (GOLD analysis project Ga0070713, IMG submission 65465) | Corn, switchgrass and miscanthus rhizosphere microbial communities from Kellogg Biological Station, Michigan, USA - LAR L8-2 metaG | ecosystem: Host-associated > Plants > Roots > Rhizosphere ... | reverse complement strand
CACCTACAGAGTTAAATACGACGAATTCATAGAGCGCGGCAAGTTGGTTCCGCGATCGTCCTGGAACTGGCTCGGTCACAACGGGATCTCGGTTTCAACCAGGATGGAGTCAACCCGTTTGTCATCGACGGAATACGCTGAGCTCATTCCTCGCGGCCGGGCAATCGTGATCGGCACGGTCAGCCTGCTCGATCAATTGCGACCTGACGTGTCGATCTCGCGTGACACCTTGCGTACCTTGTCCTGCCATATCCATTCGGCACTGCAACTTGCGGCGCGCCGTGCCGCGAATGCCCATCGAGAAACATCTGAAGGAAAATTCGCCGAAGACTTCATGAAGGAGAACCTCATCACATCGCTGGAGTTCGATGATCAAACAATCGGAGATTTTCAGGATGATCCCCTTGCGCGAGAATGGGGAGTGGAGCGTATCATCCCAGCCAGGACCAATGCCGACGCTCGTCCGACAGAGAGCGATCTCTATTCCGTCAGTGAACTGCGTTCACTGGCGGAGCGTAGTCCAGTGAAACTATGGCTGCCGCATCGTTTGTGGTCGGCCGAGGACGATTTTTCGTTCCTTCAGCGAGAGTTCTACGATATCCTGCAGCTCTCCGTTGCTCAACTTGAACTGGATGTTGAGATAAGCGAGCCGAAGGGCTGGGGGGCCTATTTTGACGTGACCGTGTGCAGCGCGAACCGCCCGGTCTCTCCGGCCGGGCTACCCGTGCTGTTCCCGTTCACGGTGGCACCTTATGACTCACCGGATATCCTGATCGCCCCGCAGTGCCCGGCGAACCTGCGACACCCGGTTGTCGAGTGGTTCGCGGAGCGTGCCCGAACCTTGAGCGACGATTACCCGGCTTTTTTCGCACAGATCAGGCGAGCCTTGGCGGCGGTGGCTAATTTGAATTATGAGCCTGGAGAGCGGAAGCAGCAGGTCGCGGACGACGCTGCGCGGCAGCTTAACACGATCCTTGACCGGCTCCGGCGATCCGGCTCGTCCGTGCCGGTGCCTTCTTTCAGGGAGATAACCGCGGACAGCTCAGGCCGTCTGGTCTTAGGGGCCGCGGTATGCGGTTCGCCGGCAGGTGGATTGACGGGCGCCGGATGCTTCGGAGCTTCTCTTGATAGTAGTCGAGTGCGATCGAGTATCATTGGGTCCGGCAACTGCAGTTCCCCCACGCCGTAGCCACCAGGAGAGGCAACGATGCCGCGCACCCGAGCACGCTCCACCTCACGCCCGCGCCATGACCGCCGCTAGGAGCCTGCCCAAGTGGGCCCGGGTGGCCGCGGCCGTCCGCGCCCAGGTCGCCGACGGCACGCTCCGGCCGGGACAGCCCGCGCCGAGCGGCGCGGCGCTCAGCCGGGTCACCGGGTACTCCACGCTGACCTGCCGCCGGGCGCTGCGCGCGCTGGTCGCGGACGGCGTGCTGGTCGCCGGGCCGAGCCGCAACGCCAGGCCGCGCGTCGCCGGCGGCGCGGCGCCCCGGGCCGAGCGTGACCTGGCCGCCGCGGCGCGCGCCCTGTCGGCCGGCCTCGCCGCCCGGCGGCGCGCCGCCGGCCTGACCCAGCCCGAACTCGCCAGGCACGCCGTCGTCTCCGTCACCACCGTGGGGCACGCGGAGACGGGCCGGCTGTGGCAGTCCCGCCGGTTCTGGGACCGGGTGGACGCCGTACTCGGCGCCCACGGCGACCTGCTGCGGCTGCACGACGCCTACCGTGAGGCGGCCGCCGCGGGCAATTCGGCCGCGGTGATCACCCGCGAGGCCGGCGTCCCGGGCGCGGCCGGCATCGCGGGCGGTGACGGCGCCGCCTGTGGTGCCGGCGTTACGGGGGAGGGTTACGTTACGGGCGGGGTCGGCATCCAGTCGCGGGGAGATCCCGGGGCGCCCGGCGAACCGCGCGGCCCCGCCGGCTTCGTCCCAGGCGGGTACGGGCAGGCGCTGCCGGCCAGCGTCACGATCGTGTGGGGCGACGGGACGGTCACCACCGTGCACCCGCCGACGGCGTCCTGAGCTCAGGGAAGAAATGGCGCAGGCACGGGGCGTGCTATTTTCGCCGCGTGGAAGTACGGTCCCTCGGGTATCGCACCGACATAGCACGCAGGGCGAGCTGTCGGCCAGCCACGCCCGCCATGTCCTGAATCGGGGCCACCGGCCCTGCGGGAGGGCTCAGCGGGCAGCCGGCGTGGCGAGTGAGGCGAGGAACACCCGCAGCGCGGCGGCGCCGGTGAACACGTGGCCGGTGATGCCGAGCGCCTGCGCGCCGGCCACGTTGGGCGCGCGGTTGTCGATGAAGACCGCCTCGGCGGGAGCGATCCCGAGGTCGTCCAGGACGTGCCGGTAGATCTCCGGGTGCGGCTTGAGCAGGCCGAGCTCGCCGCTGACGTAGCAGGCGGCGAAGAAGTCGCCGAGCGGGCCGTGCCTGAAGTAGCTGCCGTAGTCGGGGCCGGCGTTGGACAGCAGCGCCAGCGGGGTGCCGCCGGACCGCAGGTCGGCGAGCAGGTCGATGACGTCCGGGCTGACCGACAGCCAGCTGCGGAAGTCCGCCGCCCACAGCTCGTGCACCCGGGCCTCGTCCCAGCTCGCGCCGATCTCGTCGGCGACCGCCCGCCAGTAAGCGGCGACGCCGCCCTTCCCCTGGTCGAGCCCGTCGCGGTGCGCGTGGTAGGCGGCCCAGAACCGCTCGCTGCCCGCGCCGCCGCCGTCGCTCACCCCGGCCAGGCGCTCGATCACCTCCCGGTCGCCCGGCGACTGTGACAGCGAGATGACCTCGCCGTAGTCGAAGATCACGGTCCGGCCAGGCACGGAGAGAGGCTCGCGGATCACCCGCCCACCGTATCGTGCGCCCCCGGGCGCGCCGGTACGGCCTGTCGCCTGTGCCGTGTCGCGTCCCGGGCTGGGGCAGCACGCCACGTTCCCTCGTCTCGTCCGAGCGCCCCGGGCACGGCGGCACGGCCCCCACGCCCCGTGCCGCCGCACCCTGCCCGCTCCCGCGAAAACGCGGAACCCGCCCCGGGCGGGCAGCCCTTTGAATATAGGGCGCAATGGTAAAATCAATGTCTAATCTGCGACTCATACTCTTTGACCGGCCCGGACGAATTCCGGAAGGAGCGGCGTGCCTGCGGGAACGATCGTCATCCTCGGGCGGGTCGAACTGCGCTGCGACGGAAGGCCGGCCGAGCTGCGCAGGCAGCTGCGCAAGGCGCTGGCCCTCATGGTCGCGGCGAGCGGCAGGCGGGTGCGCAGGCAGGAGCTCTCCGCCGCCGTCTGGGGCGACGAGGACCGCGACGTTCGCACGCTGATGTGGTCTTTGCGGCGAGTGTTGCGTGAGTGTGATAGCGGACTCGATGTTCCTCCTGATAAAGGCAAGGAAGGCAATTACCGCCTTGTCGCGGCGGCGTCCGTCGCACTGGATGAAGCGGTCGACGCGTTTCGCTTTCTCGCGCTGACGCGGGAGGCCGAAGCGCTATTGAAAGGCGACGACGAGCCCGCGGCCCTCGAGGTGCTGATCAGCGCGGCAGGCCTGTGGGGCGGTGAGCCGTTCGCCGACCTGTGGCCGGAAGGGCCGCCCGAGGCGTGCCGCCGGCTCGCCGCCGACCTGGAGCACGCGCGCGCGTTCCTGGTCAGGACCCTGGCGGAAGCATCGCTCCGCGCGGGCGGCCCGTACCACGCGGCCCGCGCCTGGCTGGGCCGGCCGGTCGGCGTGCCCGCGCAGGCCCGCGGCGCGGCCTGGCTGGCCGGGCTGCTTATCGCGCTGCATGACGGGCCGGGCACCGACGAGGCGGAGCGGCTGCTCGCGGCCAGGCGCGGCACCGGGCGGATCATGGACCGCCAGGTCGGCGACGGCCTCGTCGCCCGCGCCGATGACCTGATTCTTCTCGCCGAGGCGGGGATCGACGTCCACCGCCCGCTGACCGTCACGCCGCGCCCGCCCGTCACCGGCAGCCCGCCCGTGCTCGTCGGCCGGGAGACCGAGCTTGCCGCGCTCCGCCGGCTGACCGCCGCGGTGCGGTCCGGCCGCCCGGCCGTCCTTACCGTGCGCGGCGCCAGCGGGCGCGGTAAGACCAGGCTCGCGGAGGAGCTTGCCGCCTCGGCCGCGGCGGCCGGCCTCCCCGTCGTCCTGATCGGCGCCGGGCAGCCCGGCGACCTGCGGCCCTGGCAGGAGCTCGCCGAGCGGCTGTGGCCGGCCGCGAGCCGGGACATCGGGGCGGGCCACAGCCGGGCGGCACCGCTCACCCTCGGGCAGCGCCGCGCGCTGCTCGACTTCGTCGCGCCCCGGGCGGACGCGCCCGCCGCCCCCGAGCCCGACCAGGCACAGCAGGTGCGGTTCGCCGAGATCGCGCGGGCACTCGCCCTGCTCGCGCGGCACCTCGCCACCCGGCGCGGGCTGATCGTGGCACTTGACGACGCCGACCGGCTCACCGGGCGCGGCCGGGAACTGCTCGCCCTGCTGCTCGACGGCCTGCGCGACGCCCCCGTCGGCATCGCGCTCCTCGGCCGCGACGCCCGCGGTGACTCCGGCGCCGACGACCGCGGTGACCATGACAGCGGCTGGACCGGCGCGGTGACCGCGGTGCGCGCGGAGACCGGGCAGCTGCGCCTGGCGCCGCTGCCGGAGCAGGCGATCGGCAGCTGGCTACGGCAGCTACTCGGCCGGGCGCCGGACGGCGAGGAGGTGCGGCGCATCGCGGCGGCGACTGATGGCGAGCCGGTGCGGATCCGCGACCAGCTGGCCGCTGTCTGGCCGGACGAGCCGCCCGCCACCGCCGGGGAAGCAGAGGCCGGGGCGGGTATTGCCGCAGCGGCGGTGCCTGGCCGGCTGCCTGAGCGGGGGCCTGCGGACTCCCCGGTCCCGTCGGCCTGGCTGGCGGCCGCCGCGATCACCGCCACCGACCTGGCCATCGACACCGCGCTCGTCGCCAGGATGCTTGACCTGCCCAGTGCGGAGGCCGACCAGGAGGAACTGCGGGCCCGCCGGACGGGGTGGATCGATACCTCGGCAGGCGTCAGGTTCACCCACGGCAGCCACCGGGATGGGGTGACCGCCTGGCTTGACACCGACCCGGCGCTGCGCCGTGACCTGCACCGGCGCGCGTTCACCGCACTGGCCGAACGGGTCCGCGGTGCCGCCGATCCCGATCCGCGGCTGCCTGTCCGCATCGCCGGGCATGCCCTGGGCGCCGACCGCGACCTGCCCGCCGACGAGGCGGCCCGCGCCTTCCTCGCCGCGGCCCGCGCCGAGCGGGTGAGCGGCGAGGCCGCGGAGACGTGGGCGAGAGCCGGGATCGAGCGTGACCCGGCCGACCAGGAGACCCGGGCGTACTTGCACCTGGCGCTCGGCGACGCGCTCGACCAGCGCGGGTCTGTCATCGAGGCGGACCGCGAGTACCAGCTGGCCCACGACATCGCCGACGGCCGGCCAGTGGAGCGGGCCGAGGCCCTGGTCAGGCTCGCCCGCCGGTGGACCGACCCCGGCAAGATCGACTGGTACCTGCTGCACGGGCTGCGGGACGGCATCGCCGCCCTGGCGGGACGCGACGACGCGACGGCGGTCGCGCTGCGCGTGCGGCTCACCGCGCACCTGGCCCGCAAGTCAACCCTGGCGATCCCGGTGCTCGGCACCGAGGCGGACCACATCAGGCGTGACGGCATCGCGCTAGCCCGCGCCGCCCTCGGCCAGACGGACGCGCTGCCGCCCGCCGCCGCCTGTGAGGTGCTGAACGAGTCGCACTGGGCGCTGTACGACTACGACCCGCCGGCCGAAACGGTCAAGCTGTCGCAGCAGCTGGAGCGGGTCAGCCTGCTGGCCCGGTCACCGTACTTCCAGAGCCAGGCGCTGATGACCCTCGCCATCGACCAGCTGCGCCTCGGCCAGGTCACCAGCGCCCAGGGCACACTGCTCGCCCACGAGCGGACCCGGCCGGCCGGCCACGCCTTCCAGTGGATGCAGCTCACCATGGAGACGGTGCTCGACCTGTGGCACGGCCGGTTCGCCGCGGCGGAGACCAGGCTGCTCACCGTCGCCGCGCCGATCGTCGCCCGCGCCCACGCCGAGGGCGCCCAGGTGGCGGACACCCTGCAGCAGACCTGGCAGGGCCAGGTGTACTGGCTGCGCCGCGAGCGCGGCGAGCGGATCAGCCAGACCGACCCGGAGCTCTACCGGCAGATCGAAGGGCACGCCTTCTTCCCCATCTGGCGGGCCGGGCTCGCCCTCACCAGCTGCGACGAGGGCGACCTGCCCGCCGCGGCCGCCCACCTGCGGGCGCTTGACGAGGAGTACCACGGCTTCGCCGCGTTCCCGCCGCACGGCTGGACGGTGTCGGTCGCCGCGCTGCTCGCCGAGGCGTGCCTGGCGATGAGCCCGGCCGTGCGGCCCGGCGCGGGGGAGGACCCGCTCGGCGGGCTGCTCCCGCAGGTCATCGCGCGGCTGCGCGCGATACTCAGCTCGCACACGGGCGAGTTCGTGCTGGCCGGCTGGCCGTCGGTGCTGTTCGGCCCGGCCGGGCGGTACTCCGGGCTGCTCGCGATGGCGGCCGGCGACTTTGAGGAGGCGCTGCATCTGCTCGACACCGCGAGCGCCGCGGTCGCGGGCGCGCCGCCGCAGGCGGCCCGGCTGCAAGCCGACCGGGCCCGCGCGCTTATCCACCTCGGGCGAGACGGCAGCAGCCGGGCCGCGCCGGGCGCCGCGGCCCGGCTGCTCGCCGAGGCCGGCGCCGCCGCGGACCGGCTCGGCATGCGGGCGCTGGCCGCGCAGGCCAGCGAACTGCTCGCCGAGACCTGACCGGGGCTACCGCAGCCCGGCGGTCAGCTCCGCGAGGGCGGCCAGGTCGGCCGCCTGCCAGGTCCACACGCTCGCGATCCCGGTGCCGAGCACCAGCCGTTCGGTGGCGGCGAGCGCGGGCTCGAGCGCCGCCAGGTCGGCGGGCGAGTTCACGCCCGGGTACCACACCGACGTGAAGCCGGCCGCCTCGATCTCGCGCGCGTAGGCTCCCGGGTCGATACCGATCCTGGCCGGCGGCGGCATCCAGATGCCCAGCGGGCCGAGCACGCGCCGAAGTTCATCCGCTGCGATCATGAACCTTAGTTATAGCGTCCGCCGGGCCGCTCCCGCGCGGAGGCCGGCCCGCGGCCGGGCCGCCACCGGGCCGCGGCTTAAAATCGGGACTCATGCCGACCATCCTCATCACCGGGGCCGCCGGGCGCATCGGCACGATGCTCCGCCCCCGGCTGGCCCGTCCGGGGCGGGTGCTGCGCCTGCTCGACATCGTGCCGCTCGCCACGCCGGCCGGACCGGGTGAAGAGTCCGTGACCGCGTCGGTGACCGACATGGCTGCGATGACCGCGGCCTGCGCCGGCGCGGACGCGGTCATCCACCTGGGCGGCGTGCCGACCGAGGACGCGTGGGCGCCGATCCTCGACGTCAACATCAACGGCACCTACACGGTCTTCGAGGCGGCCCGCCGCGCCGGGGTGCCGCGCTTGGTGTTCGCCTCGTCCAACCACGCGGTCGGGTTCGCGCCGCGCGAGTCGTTCCCCGTCCCCGACGACGCCCGCCCCGCGCCCGACACCTACTACGGCGTCTCCAAGGCGGCCGGCGAGGCCCTCGCCGCCCTCTACGCGCGCCGCTACGGCATGGACGCGGTCTGCGTCAGGATCCTGTCCTGCTTCGACCGGCCGCTGAACGCGCGGATGCTGGCCACCTGGCTGTCGCCGGACGACGCCGGCCGGCTCTTCGAGGCGTGCCTGGCCGCGCCGTCGCCCGGCTTCCGCGTCGTCTACGGCGTGTCGGCCAACACCCGCGGCGGCTTGGTGTCGCTCGACGGGGCGCGCGCCCTCGGCTACCAGCCCCGCGACGACGCCGAGGCGTACGCGGCCGGTCTGCTCGCCGCGGGCGAACCCGACCCGGCCGACCCGGTGTTCCGCTACCTGGGCGGCGAGTTCACCTTCCCGTCCCTCGACGCGCCCCTGCCGCCCGCTGACCGCTGACGCCGGCGGGCAGGGGGTCAGCCGGCGCCGGTGATGGCGGAGTAGCTGGCCACCACGCGGGCCGTGCCGCCGGCCGCCGCGGGCGGGTCGTAGGCCGCGAACTGCTCCAGGTAACTCACCCGGGCCTGGGCAAGTCCCTGGCCGGCGGAGTAGAAGCCGGGAACGGTCAGCTGCAGTCGCGCGCCGGACGGCGGGGTGATGGTCACCTGCGCCGCGTCCGTGTAGAAGACGAGGGCGCCGCCGTCGGCGGTGCGCAGGGCGAACTCCTGGCCGTCGGCGCCCGCGGCGGGCGAGTGCGCGTCGCTGACCTGCCCGCCTTGCACCGCGGCCTGCCAGGTCCGCTGGTCGGCGCGGTCGGCGAGGCTGCCCGGGGTCGTCACGGTGCCCTGCCCGCCGGCCCCGTCGAGCGAGGCGGCGGTGGCCGCGGGCAGGCGGCCGGGGGCGACGGCGGCCGTGGGGTCGGCGGGGCCGACCGCGGTGGCCAGGCCGTCAGTGCCGACGGCGACCGCTGGCGCGCTCGCGCCGGAGGCCAGGTAAGGCTCGACCGCGTCCTGCCACGGGCCGCCCGGAGCCGGCTGGGTGAACAGCAGGTACTCGGCGGACGTCACCTTCGCCGGGTCGGACGTGAACGCGTTGGCGACCTGGACCACGAACCAGCGCGGCCCGGTGGCCGGCTCGGCGCGCGGGATGTAGTAGGTCGCCTGGACGGGGCTGAACGGGGGGAAGGGCGCCGACCCCGCCGCCCGCTGCATCTGGTAGAGCCCGGCGTCGATCGCGTAGCTTGAGCCGGCCTCGATGGTGGCCAGCAGCGTGTCGCTGCGCTGCGCGTTCGCCTCGTTGTTGACCGTGGTGTACCCGGCGAGCACCCGCTGTGCCTCGGCGGTGGTGAGCGGCGGCCCGGTCGGCCCGGTCGGCGTGGCCGCCGCGCCGGTCGTGCCGTGCGCCGTCCTGCTCGCCGCCGGGGTGACGGGGGTCCGGCTGGCGCCCTGGCTCGCCTGTCCTGCGGGGCGGCCGCTGGTGAGCAGCACGGCGGCCGCGCCCACGGCGGCGCCCGCCACGACGACCCCCGCCGGGATCAGCCAGCGGCGGGCACCCCGCCGCCGGCCGCCGTCCTCGTAATCCCAGTCTTCTCCCGGCTCGCCGGGAACCTGGCCGGGCCAGGCGAGATCCTCCACCACGGGCCCTCGCCGGCCCGGCCAGGCCGCGGCCCGCCAGGAGGCGCCGGACTGGCGCCCGCTGGCGGAGTTGTCCGTCCGCTTCGCATATCCCTCGGTGGCGGTGTCATCGGTCAGCACCGCCGCGTCCTCGCGCTGGCCTGGCCCGGCCGGATACGGTGCGGGCGGATACGGTGCGGGCGGCCACGGCTCGTAGTCCTCGTCCCGGGCTGGCCCGGCCGGGCCGGCATCAGCCGCGGTAAAGGCGTCGCGCTCGTACGTGATGGGGTACGGCCCGGTGGGCTCGCCCTCTTCCTCATCCGCCGGGCCGCTCCCGGCCACGCCGTCGCCGGCCGGCCAGCCGTCCTGCGGCCAGTGGTCGTCCCTCGTCCAGCCGTTATCGGCCGGCCACGGGTCGCCCGCGGGCCAGCCGCCGTCGGCCGGCCCGCCGTCGGCAGGCCAGCCGCCGTCGTCGGCCGCACCAGATTCGTCCGGGGCCCAGGCATAGCCATCCGACCACGGGTCATCGGGCGCCCGGTCATCGCGCGCCGGCCACGGGTCGCCCGTGACCCTCGCGTTGTCCGGGTAAGCGGCATCGCCGGGCCCGGCCTGCCGCGGCGCGTCCTGCCGCCGGTCCGGCGGGCGGCTGAAGTCCCAGTGGCTCATCGTGCTCCCCAGCTAACTGTCCGATGTCATGTATCACGGACCGGCCGCGTAACTGGTTCACGCAACGAGACAGCGGGGTAACCGGGCGGAGTCGCCTTCCGGGGGAGTGGCGCCCTTTGTTAAAGCGCCGCGGTGGCGGTTAGCGCGCCCCGGTGACGTGAACCGCGGCCGTCGCGCTGCCGGCGACCCGGCCGGCCGAGACGCTGCCCGGCCCGCCGGCGGCGACGCCGGCGATCAGCGTGAGCACGCCGACCGCCATGGCGATCCTGGTCGTCCAGCGAATCCGCATCCGCGTCCCCTTCGCTTGAGTGCACTGACCCGCAGCGCGCACCGACCCGTGACCCGTCGGCCCCGGCCGGCGTGAGTTCCCGTCCCGCCGGAGCCCGTCTCACGGGGAGGCTATCCGGTAACCGCCGGGAAACCCCGCAGGCGCGCCCATGCCCCGACAAAATAGACACAGGACAAAAGCGGTCGTGAATCAGTAGCGCATGCCCATCGCGTCGCGCACCTCCTCCAGGGTGACCGCGGCGACCGCGCGCGCCCGGGCGCAGCCCTCGCGCAGCACCTGCATGGCGTAGCCCGGGTCAGCGGCCAGCTCGGCCCGCCGCGCGCGCAGCGGCGCGAGCCGCTCGTTCACCGCCTCGGTCACCACCCGCTTGAGGGCCGCCGCGCCGCCGTCGCCGATCTGGCCGGCGACGGCGGCCGGGTCGCGGTCCAGGCACAGCGCGGCGAGCAGCACCAGCGACGACACCTCGGGCCTGGTGGCCGGGTCGTAGCTGATGCGCCGTTCCCCGTCGGTCTTCGCGCCGCGGATCAGCCGGGCCGTCTCATCCGCGGTGGCCCGCAGCGTGATCGCGTTGCCGCGGGATTTCGACATCTTCCCGCCGTCGGTGCCGAGCAGCAGCGGCGCGGCGGACAGCAGCGCGTCCGGCTCCGGGAAGACGGGGCCGCGCGGGCCGGGGTAGCGCTCGTTGAACCGGCGCGCGACCAGCCGGGTGACCTCCAGGTGCGGCAGCTGGTCCTGGCCGACGGGGACCAGGTTCCCCTTGCAGAACAAGATGTCCGCGGCCTGGTGCACCGGGTAGGTGAACATGAGCCCGTTCACCGACGCCTGCCGCGAGTGCGCGATCTCGTCTTTCACCGTCGGGTTCCGCCCCAGCTCGCTGGTGCTGACCAGGCTCAGGAGCGGCAGCAGCAGCTGGTTGAGCTCGGGGACGGCGCTGTGCGCGAAGATCGTCGCCCGCGCCGGGTCGATCCCGGTTGCCAGGTAGTCGAGCACCAGCCCGAGCACGTGCTCGCCGAGCGCCCCGGCGGCGTCCCGGTCGGTGAGCACCTGGTAGTCGGCGACCAGGACGAACAGCTCCGCGCCCGCGTCCTGCAGCCGCACCCGGTTGCCCAGGGTCCCGAAGTAGTGCCCCAGGTGCAGCCCGCCGGTCGGCCGGTCGCCGGTGAGGATACGGAACGAGCGCGGGTCTTCCCCGATCCGCCGCTCGATCTCCGCCGAGCGCCGCAACGCCGCGGCGAGGCTACCGCTGATGGTCGCGGAGAGCCCCGGCTCCGCCCCGGCCGTGGATTCAATGAGTGCGCTTGTCACGGGTGTCTCCTTGCCTAGGTTCTCGATGAGGCGAGGGGACCAGCCCGGTCAGCGTCGCGGAAACGCGAACGGCCGTCCCCTGTCGGCGGACGGCCGTTGATCGTTAGCGCGCAGCGCGGCAGCCGTCCCTATACGGGACGCCACCAACCCTGGAATACGGAAACGCGCATACGCCGATGCTAGCACGAGGGTCGGCCACGTCACCGCCGATGGATAACAGCAAAAAGCGTGAACCTGGCCGTCCTGCGGCAGGAGCCTCTCCGTGCCCGGGGAAGCCGGTGTCACTGCCAAACACGGACAGGTGGCGCCACTCAGACCCCATATGTCCGTCACGCGCCTCGCGCCGCACGGGATGGGGGCGGCTGGCCGCCGTCGCGGGACCGTGAAACGCTGGCGGCATGGAGTACACGCACCTGGGCCGGTCGGGCCTGGCCGTCAGCCGGCTCTGCCTCGGCACGATGAACTTCGGCTCGCTGACGCCGCCCGCCGACGCGCACGTGATCATGGACCGCGCGCACGAGCTCGGCATCAACTTCCTCGACACCGCCAACTCCTACGGC